>Ga0187893_10007947_pt1 | contig 17025 bp, 12 predicted proteins | sample MA1701074metaG_FD_139574 | JGI IMG/M metagenome (GOLD analysis project Ga0187893, IMG submission 139574) | White microbial mat communities from a basaltic lava cave in the Kipuka Kanohina Cave System on the Island of Hawaii, USA - MA170107-4 metaG ...
CACCTACGCAGCTACCTGTCAACCACTCGCAAGAACGGCGTCCCCGCCATCGACGCCCTCACCCGCCTCTTCAACGGCGATCCGTGGATGCCGCCCGCTCCGGGTAGGTGAACACTTACCTTCTTCGACATGATGGGACCAGGTCAAGGCGGTCGGCTCGCTGGGGCATTGACATCGGCGAGTGAGCGTATAGTCCGACGGCTCGGACGGGGAACAAGCGGCAATTCTCTCGACGAGAGCTTCGTCATATCGCTATGCAGGTTGCAGCTACTTCTGCGAGGCTTCTCGAAGCCATCGGGTGAACAAGAAGCCTGACGGCCGTTCAGCCTTGAGGCAGGCCGAGGACTCGCTCGCCGATGACGGTGCGCAGGATCTCCGATGTTTCACCCATGATCGTGTAGGCGGGAGGTGAAGTCGGTGCAGGGGAACGCGAACTCGTTCAATGCTGCGTTGAGGACGGGGGCAGACCAGGTCGAGTTCGACGGTGAGGTCTGGGCCCAGGTTCCCCCCGGGAGCGATGTCGAGAGCTTCGTCCGCCAGTTCCAGAGGAACCGATCCGACGCCCGGCTCGCAGATTACGAACGCGTGTCGGTGGTGTTCCGTGATCCCGAGGGAAACGACCTGGGTCGTTATCGTTTGGGCGAGCGGCTTCCGTGAGGGCGCCGTCCGTGTGCACAATCGGACACCGAAGGACGGGGGCCAGCTATTAGCATCTACGGGTATCTCGTCTGTGATGAGTGCCAGGTCATCCTGGGTTTGGGCAAGGCCGTGCGCGGGCCGGACCGTTCGGTCCGCTATTTTCATCGGGGTCCTTCGCAGCCGCCAAATTCACAAAAGCTTGATCTGACACGTGCCTTGTGGAAGTTCATGGCCGATCGTGTGAGCCATCAAGTCGAGGTCCTTCTCGATGAGGATTCCCGTTTCGATGAGGTGGCGGCCTACGTCGATATAGGCGGTGCTCAGACCATTGATAGATCGTTCGACGAATATCTCAAAGATTGGCCGGGGTGAGCTTGGGGTGAGCTACGCCGGTCGGCACGGACCGCTTGGCAACGGCCGACCTGAAGGGCGTCCATCCTTTGATCCTCGCTACCTGGCTGCGGCGTACGTTGCGGCGTACTGGGGATCGGATCGACAGCGAGAGGATCGGACGGCCGCGCGAGCGCCCACAACGAGGATCATGCCCTGATGGCGGTGATCAATGTTCCCGGTCACGAGCCTTGGATTGTGGCGCTGGGCGCTGGAGGAACTGGTCGACGAGGCTAAGCCACACCTGGCCGGGCCGGACGACGTTTGGGCGCTCGACCAGGCAGTGGCGCTCGACGGCCTGCACTTGGACTTGATCGAGCCGGACCGAGCCTGGCGACTCGCCGTGGTCCTTGAGGGGGCGAGTGGTCGGCTAGCCCGACGAGTGACCGAGCGCGACAGCGCCGATACTCTCGACCGCAGCTTCGTCCTGTCGTTGGCCAAGCTCCAACTTCGCCTGGGCGCATTCTTGGGCTACGCAGAACCGCGAGAAGAGAGCCCTTGAGCCGGTCGTTCAGGCAACGCGTAGGCGAGGTGGCGATCGGCTGCCTGAACGACGAGGATCCGGCCCGGCGGCGTGGGCGCCGAGCCGGCTTCTTCAGGATCGAGGCAGGCCGAGGACTCGCTCGCCGATGACGGTGCGCAGGATCTCCGATGTTCCACCCATGATCGTGTAGGCGGGCGCATAGCAGATGTTGCGGGCGATCCGGGCACCGAGCCCGCCCGGCCCGCCCGGCCCGCCCGGCCCGGGTTCGGCGCCCCATGACACGGCATGCGCACCGGCCACCCGGGCACAGAAGGCGGCGACGCGCTTTTCGAACTCGGTGCAGAACGTCTTCGTCGCCGCCGAGAACCCTCGGGGGGCCTGGCCCAGCGTCTCGCGTAGGACCAGCAGGCGGCCGATCCGATAGCCCGACTCCAGAGCGGCGATCTCCTGGCGGACCAGGCGGTCCCGGCGATCGACGAGGCCAGAGGCCAGCACGTCGCGATACAGCATACGGTTGCTGACCAGCCGGTCGATGCCCCCGCGCTCGTGCTCCATCTGGGCCATGAGCTGGCCGAAGCTGCCGTTCACCTCGCCCACGAGGTTTGCGCTCGGCACCCGGACCCGATCGAAAAGCACCTCGCAGAAGTGTCGGTCGCCGGTCATGTCGGCGATGGGAGCGACCGACACGCCCTCGGCGCGCATGTCGACCACGAGCTCGGACAGACCGGCATGCCTCGGCGCGTCGGAGCCGGTGCGGGCCACCAGGTAGCACCAGTCGGCCGAGGCGGCGCCGCTCGTCCAGAGCTTGTGACCCGAGACGACCCAATCGTCGCCGTCACGCTCGGCCCGGGTGCGCAGCGCGGCCACGTCGGAGCCGGCGTCGGGCTCGCTCATACCGATGCACCAGGTCGATGTGCCGGCCACGATGCCGGGCAGGAACCGCCGGCGCTGCTCGGGCGTGCCGAACCGCAGCAGGGTCGGTCCCATCTGGCGGTCGGCGAACCACATGGAGGCGATCGGCGCGCCGTTGGCGATCAGCGCCTCGAAGACCACGAAGCGCTCCAGGGCGGGGCGTCCGTGGCCCCCCTCGGCCCGCGGCCAGGTCATCCCGATCCAGCCCCGCCGGCCCAGCTCACGGGCGAACCGTCGAGAGTGCCCGATGATCCAGGAGTCGTCCCCACGGTCGCCGGTCTCGGCCGACGCGAGGGCCACTTCGGTGGCTTCGGCCTGCAGCCTCCCCAGCTCGGCCGGCAGGTGAAAGTCCACGGTTCGATCGTCGCACAGCGTCGACGATGACCCACCCGTCGGGCGTGGGACACACCGACCCGGTCCTCTCGTCGATGCTGGTGCACATGTCCCGCGGCCGGCCGTCGGCCCCGAAGATGGTGGCGCAGCCGCGTTTGGGTTCCCTGCGGGGCGAAGTGGCCGCCGGGCCCAGGCGCCGAGCAGGTCACCGAGTCCCGACCTGCTCGGAGCAGCGCGTACGCTTCGGGCGCTCCCGCACCGCGGGAGCCGGTCGCGGGAACGGACGAGCATGGGATCGACGGCGCAGATCAGCGTGTTGGGACCGGTGAGGCTGCTGCTCGGCGGCCAGGACCGCACGCCCCGTGGCGCCCTTCAACGGCGCCTGCTCTGCGCCCTTGCCCTACGGGGCTCGACAGCCGCCCGAGCCGGGGAGCTCGCCGACCTCCTCTGGCCCCAAGGGCTACCCGCTGACCATCAGGCCGCCCTCCAGACGCACGTGTTCCGCCTGCGTCGGCTGCTCCCTGACGGCGCGATCAGCACGACATCGGGTGGGTACCGGCTCGACCTGGGGCCCGACGGCGTCGACGCCGCCTGCTTCGAGGTCGCCGTCTACGACGCCGCGTCACTGCGGGCCGACGACCCCGACACCGCGGCACGACGCCTCGCCGAGGCCCTTGGTTGGTGGCGGGGTACCGCCTACGACGAGCTGGCCGAGGTCGACGACGCCCGCATCGAGGCCGCTCGATTGGCCGAGCTGCACACCCGGGCCGTGGAGGAACGCTTCGAATGCCTGCTCGCGCTGGGACGCCACGTCGAGGTGCTGGCCGACTTGGCGGCCCTGGCCGCCCACGAACCCCTGCGCGAGCGACCTCAGGCGTTGCTCATGTTGTCCCTGCACCGCAGCGGGCGGCGAGCCGATGCGCTGGCGGTGTTCGACCGTTTCCGTCGGGCCCTGGCCAGCGAGCTCGGGATCGACCCTTCGACCGCGCTGCGGGAGCTGCACGATGCCGTTGTCACCGACGAGGTGCCGGCACCGGCGTTCACCACCACCCGCTCGGGCGCGGTCCCACCGGGCGACCACCCGGTGGCGCCGCCGTCGCCGCCACAGCCTCGTGCCGGCGAGATGCCTCGATTCACGAGCAGCTTCGTCGGACGGCACGAGCTCGTCGACACGATCGTCGACCAGCTCGACGGCGAGCGCCTGGTGACGCTGCTCGGCACCGGTGGGATCGGCAAGACGCGCGCCGCCGTCGAGGTGGCGACAATGCTTCGCGAGCGCTCGCGTGACGCCGTGTGGTTCTGCGAGCTGGCCGCTGCCGCCCCGGCCAGCGTTGTTGCCACGGTCGCCACTGCCACTGCCGTCGATGAACGGGCCGGCGTGGGCCTGCTTGAACGCGTCGTCGATGTACTACGCGATAAGCGCGGCCTTCTGGTGTTGGACAACTGCGAGCACGTTCTCGACGCCGTCGCCCAGGTGGCCGAAGCGGTGCTGGCTGGTGCCCCCGCCGTCCGCATCCTGGCCACGAGCCGGGAGCGGTTGGCTGTCAGTGGCGAGCAGCTCTGCCCGGTTCCGCCGCTACCTCGACCCTCCGGGGGCGAGGACGAGCCGGCCATTCGCCTGTTCATCGACCGGGCCCGAGCGGTGCAGCCATCATCGTGGTCTCCAGGCGAGGATGAGATCGCGCAGATCACCGAGGTATGCCGACGCCTGGACGGGCTCCCGTTGGCCATCGAGCTGGCCGCAGCCCGACTGCACACCCTGACGCTGGACGAGGTGGCCTCGGGGCTGGAGACACGCTTCCGGCTGCTCACCGGTGGGCGGCGCACGACCGCTCGGCACCGGTCGCTCGCCGCCGCCGTCGCCTGGTCGTACGACCTGCTCGAAGAGCAGGACCAGGAGATGTTCGACGCCGTCGCGCTGTTCCAGTCTCCGTTCCGGGCTGCGGCGGCGGCCGATCTCCTGGGTTGGAGTCAGGCGGACGCGACCGACGCCTTGAGCAGGCTGGTCGAGCGATCACTGCTGTACCGGTCGGGCGCGCGCTACGGGATGCTCGAGAGCCTTCGCCATTTCGGCGCGGCCCGCCTCGAGGAGCGCGCCCAGGTCGGCGAGCTGCAGCGGCGACACGCCCACCACCACGTCGCGTTCGCCGAGGCGAGCTGCGCTCGGCTGCGCGTCGCGGGCCAGCTTGATGTGTTCGACGAGCTCGACGCATCATTCCCGGATCTCCGGCTGACGCAGCGGCATCTGTTGGACGCGTGCGACCACGAGCTGCTCCTCCGGTTCGCTCTCGCGCTCCGGGACTACGGGTACTACCGGCTCCGTCCCGAAGTGTTGGGTTGGGCGGAGGCAGCCGCCAACTTGGCGCTGGAAGCCGGCCCCGACCCGCGGATCGCCGACGCGCTGGCCGTCGCCGCGCTCGAGGCCTGGACCCGTGGCAGGCACGATCGGGCCGAGGCGCTCGCTCGACGCGGCCGGGCGGCCATGGACGACGCCGGCCAGCCGGCCTTCCATCTGCTCCACGCGCTCGGAAATCAGGCCATGCACCCGGGCAGCCACGACGAGGCCAGAAAATGGGTCGACGCGGCGCTTCGCACCGACGTCGCCCAGAACGACGAGCTGCTCCGGATCGAAGCCCATGGGACCCGCGTCCTTGCGCTGGCCTATTCCTGCGACCCGGCCGCCACGGCCGACGTCAGCGACCTCCTGGCCAGCCTTGATCCCGACACTCCGGAGGTGGCGGCGTCGTGGGCGTGGTATGTCGCCGGCGAGTCTGTAGTCCACGACGATCCCCCGCTGGCCGCCGAGCGGCTTCGTCGTTCGGCCGACCTGGCAGGGAGCTGCGGCGCCTCGTTCCTGGTCGGCATCGCCGGCGCGTCGGCTGCATCCATCGAGGCCCGGTACGGGAATCCCGCCGAGGCGGTCGTCCAGTACCGCTGGCTGCTGGACCATTGGCAGCGGGCCGGCATCCGGGTGGTCCAATGGAACATGCTGCGGGCCGTGGCCGAGCTGCTGGTCCGCACCGGCTGTCTCCGACCGGCAGCCGTGCTGCTCGGCGCGCTCACTTCGACGGAGGCCGGCCACGCTGTCTATGGCGAGGACGCCCGCCGGTTGACGGACCTCGCCGAGACCGTCCGCTCCCACCTCAACACCGCCGAGCACGACGCCGCCTTGGCCGAAGGCCGACAGCTCGACGACGACGGGGCTGTCGCCGTCGCGCTCGCCGCCTTCGACCAACTCGGCTGACCCGCACGCACCTGCGTGAGTCGATCCGACCCACCCGGCGTGTGAGCCGGCGCGAGCGAAACGCGAGGCCCGCCGTCCACGGTGACGGCATGACCACAACCACGACAACCACCACCACCTCCACCTCTACACCGATCGCCTGGGACCAGCACGGCCTCGCCATCGCTGCGACCGGCGAGGCGACCGAGCTCTACGACCGGGCACTCGACCGGCTCCTGCGCTACCACCCCGACCTGGTAACCCTGGCCACCCAGCTGTCCGAGGAACACGGAGACGCGGCCATGAGCCACGCCTTCGTCGCCTACCTCCACCTCTCGTCCACCGCCCGGGGCGATGTCGACGTCGCCCGAGCCGCCTGGGAGGCGATGGCGGCGACACCTATGGGCCCCCGCGAGCAGACCCACCACGACGCCATCGGCGCTTGGGCGGGGGGCGACTGGCACGGTGCCGGCCGCATCCTCGACGATCTGCTCGAACGCTGGCCCGCCGACCTGCTCGCCCTGATGTACGGCCACCTGATCGACTTCTTCGTCGGGGACGCGACCAACCTCCGTGACCGCCCCGCCCGGTCGCTCACCGCCGTCGATCCCGCCCACCCGCACGCCGGCTTCGTGAGAGGCATGCAGGCCTTCGGGTTGGAGGAGTCCGGCCACTACGAGGCCGCCGAGGACGCCGGCCTCGCCGCCGTCGCCGTCAACCCCGACGATGTGTGGGCCATCCACGCCGTTACCCACACCCACGAGATGCGGGGACGGGTCGCCGCCGGCGTCGAGTTCCTCACCAGCCGGGAGCAGGACTGGGGCAAGGGCAACCTGTTCACGGTTCACAACTGGTGGCACCTCGCGCTGTTCCACCTCGAGCTCGGCGACCCAGCGGCAGCCCTGGCCATCTACGACCGCGAGGTCCACAACGAAACGTCCGACAGCATGGTCCTCCAGCTGATCGACGCGGCCGCCATGCTCTGGCGGCTCCACCTCGACGGGATCAACACCGGCGCCCGCTTCAACGCACTGGCCGACGCCTGGTCGACCGCCCACGACGCCCGCCGGTGGTATGCCTTCAACGACGTGCACGCCACCCTCGCCTACGTCGGCGCCGGGCGCCTCCGCGAGGCCGAACGCCTCGTCGAGCGGATGGCCAGCTACGTGAACGGCGCCGCCCACGGAACGGCGGCCACCCGCGCCAACGTGGCCATGACCGCCGCGATTGGCCTACCCGCCAGTCGGGCGCTCGTCGCCTACGGGAAGGGCGACTGGTCCGGGGTCGTCGCGCAGCTGGCACCCATCCGCCGACATCTCCAACACTTCGGCGGCTCCCACGCCCAGCGCGACGTTTTCCAGCGCACCCTCCTCGAAGCCGCCCTGCGGGACGGGCGCTTTGACCTGGCCCGCGGCCTGCTGGCCGAACGCCTGGCCATTCGTCCCACTAGCGCCTACGCCGCCCGACAGCACGAGCGCCTGCTGGCTTCCGCCTTCCGCCGGCCCGCCTGACCCCATGTTTCGCCGGCGGCTGGCGGGATCACAGCTCGACGGCCCCGCAGCCGGCCGGTAGCATCGGCGCCCACGTTCCCCGGGCGGTGGGGCGGACCGCCAGCACCCGAGGAGTCCCACACCCGTGCGCAGAAGGCCAACCGTCGTTCGCCGCGCGCTCATCGCGCTCGGCGTTGCCGCCGCCCCCCTCGTCACTCCTCTGCTCCTCGACCGGGTTGTGCCGGTGGGAGCCGATGCAGGGCCCTTGCCGCCCATCTGCTTCCCGGTCCTCGACCCGGTCACCTTCACCGACACCTACGGCGTGCCGCGTGGCGACGGGCGCACGCACGAGGGCATCGACCTGATGGGCGAGAAGATGCATCGCCTGGTGGCCTCCACCGACGGCGAGATCGTCGACGTGCGGGGTCCCGGATCGGGTGACGACACCTACTCCGTGCGGGTCCGTGACGACGACGGTTGGTACCACGTCTACCTGCACCTCAACGACGACACCCCTGGCACCGATGACGGGCTGGCCGCCGTAACCGACGTCCTCGGCCCCGGCATCGAGGTGGGCGAGCGGGTGGCGGCCGGCCAGCTCGTGGGCTACATGGGCGACAGCGGCAACGCCGAGGAGACCGGCGCCCATCTCCACTACGAACTGCGCGAGCCCGCGCCCGTCGTGTGGGACGCGGTGGCCGTGAACCCCTACGACAGCCTGGTAGCCGCTCAGGCGGCCGGTGGCTGCGCTGGCGCCAGCGGCGCGCCGGTCGATCCGTCCGTAACCCGCCTGGCGGGAGAGGAGCGGGTGGCCACGGCCGCAGCGATCTCGGTGGAGGCGTACCCGGCGCCGGCCAGCGCCGACGCCGCGGTGCTCGCCGCGGCCGACCGCTTTCCCGACGCCCTGGCCGGCACCCCGCTGGCCGCGGCCTCGGGAGGCCCGTTACTGCTCACCGACGGCCACGAGCTGAGCGACGTCACCCGCGACGAGCTCGGCCGGGCCCTGCCCGAAGGCGCGGAGGTGATCGTCCTCGGGGGCGAGCAGGCGGTGGGCGCGGCCGTTGAGGAGGAGTTGTCAGAGCTCGGCTACCGGGTGAGCCGGGTGGCCGGCAGGGACCGCTACGAGACGGCGGTGGCCATCGCCCACGACGCGCTGGGCACGCCCGACCGGGCGCTGGTGGCCACGGGCCTCGATTTTCCCGACAGCCTTGGCGCGGGCGCGGCGGCCGCGGCGATCGGCGGGGCCGTGTTGCTCACCGACGGCGACCGCCTGCCGCCCAGCACGGCTGCGTTCCTGGCCGATCACCCCGAGGTCCTGCCGGTGGCGGTCGGAGGCCAGGCGAGCCAGGCGCTGCCCAGCGCCGAGGCGGTGGTCGGCGAGAACCGCTACTCCACCTCGGTGCTCGTGGCCGAGCGCTACTTCGCCGATGCCGACGTCGTCGGCGTCGCCTCCGGTCGAGCCTTCCCCGACGGGCTCGCCGCCGGCGCCCATGTCGGCCCCGCGGGTGGCCCCGTCCTCGTCGTCGAGCCCGATCTGCTCCCCGGTGAGATCGATGACTACCTCGCGGCGTTCGACGGCCGCATCGGGGTGGCGTTCGTCTACGGAGGCGACCTGGCCGTCATCCCCTCCGTCGTCGACGCCGTCCTCGCCGCCCTCACCGCCCTCACCGCCCTCACCTGACCCCTCTCAGCGCCCCCGCACGGCCGATCTCGCCCAACGAGCCGATCTCGCGACAGAACGTGGGGTCGGGACCCCACGTCTTGTCGCGGAAATCCCCAAGGAGCCGATCTCGCGACAGAACGTGGCGTCGGGACCCCACGTCTTGTCGCGGAATGCCGGGGGGCGGGGGGGCGGGGGGGCCCAGGTTCGGGTCAGAACGGGGTGGGCACGACCCCGCCGAGGCGTCGTACGCGCCCGCTGAGCACGAACGGCAGCGCCAGCATCGCGCCGGCGACCATCCCCCCGACGTGGGCCTCCCAGGCCACCAGGTTCACCGCGTCGTCGGGCGTGGCGAACTGGCCGATGAAGTACATCCCGACCACGACCAAGGCGGGTACGTACACGAGCTGCGTGACCACGCCGGGAACGAACGTGGCGATCCTCGACCGTGTGTTCAACACGACGTAGGCGCCCATGACCCCGGCGATGGCTCCCGACGCGCCGACGAGCGCGACGAACTCGTCGATGTGCATGACGGCAAACGTGTAGGTACCGGCCACGCCGGCCAGCAGGTACAGGGCGAGGTAGGCGATGCGCCCCAGGCGCGCTTCGACGGTACGCCCGAACACCCACAGGAACGCCATGTTGAAGATCAGGTGGGCCACGAAGCCGTGACTGAACATCGAGGTCAGCAGCGACAGGGGGACGTTCTTGTCGTCCGGGAGCAGCTCGGCGACGACCAGGTCGTCGACGTCGGCGCTGCCGAGATCGTCGCAGTCGGCGCCGTCGGCCACGCTGCGGAGCTCGTCGAGCTCGCACGGTATGGCCGAGTAGCGGAACGAGTAGCGCTCGACGTCGGCCAGACGCTCGGTCAGCGCGGCGTCGTAGCCCGGCGTCACCAGGCCGTCGAGCACGCCCGACTGGTACAGCGACGGCTGGAGGAAGAGAAAAACGACGATGTTGACCCCGATCAGGGCCCAGGTGGCCCAGGGCACGATGGGCAGCCGGGCGTCGTCGTAGAGGGGGAGCGCCACTACGAGCTCCGCACGGGCGCCAGGGTGGCGGCGACTTCGGCCGCGGACGCCGGTGGCGGGCGCAACGACGGGTCGGGATCGGCCACCGCGACCACCACGGTCCGGGCAGCGAGATCGTGCGGCCCTCGCCACCGGGGCGATGCATACACCCAGATGCCGAGCAGGACAGGGAGCGGGGGGACGTACAAGAGGGGCGCCAGCACGAGGGCGCGCACCAGGGCGCGGCCGACGGACGGCGGCCGACCGGTCGCCACGTCCAGCACCCGCACACCAGCCCGACGGTGCGCCCGGTTGCCACCGAAGCGGGAGACCTGCGACGTCTCGTCCACGACAAAGGCCGCGAGGAAGGCCAGGCTGAACAGCGCCAACCACGAGGCACCTCCCACCTGCAGCGCCCACAGCAGGCCCGCGACGAGGCCCAGCAGCACCCAAGCACCATCCAGGCGGTGCAGGCGGGCCAGCAGGCGGCGGTCGAAGGACGCGGTCGGCCCGAACGGAGTAGGTGGCGGGGGCCGCTCGTTGGCGTCCCAGCCCTGCAGGTCCGCGGCACCCACCGCACCGACCCCCTTCTCCACCACGAACGTGGCGCTGCGCCGGTCGTGCAGGCCGCGGCGGTTGGGCGACACCATCGTCGACGCGATCAGCGCCAGTGCGCCGATGCCCGTGAAGCTGGCGAAGGCGACGAGCAGGCCCCGCTCGGCCGCCGCGGCCAGCGACACCCGTTGGCCCCGGTCGAGCTGGCGCACCCGCAGTCCCACCAGGGCCTTGCCGATGGTGGCGTTCCCGGAGGCGACACAGGCGGTCTCGTAGGTGGCAACGGTCAGCGTGCCGAAGAGCCAGGCCACCACCGGCCGGCCATCCGGTGCCGCGGCGGCTCCGACGGCCCAGAGCACCAGCCACACCACGCCGTCGACGGCGCGTGCCCCGCACCGCTCGCCGAGCTCACCGGCCGGCCCACCGCCGCGCACCGGGGTCCAGTGGTCACCGGCCCAGTGCCACGCCGTCGACGGGCGCCGACCAGGAGGCGGGGGGGGCGGCCCGGTGGGGATCAGCGACCCGAGCCGGGATCGAGCGTGCGGTTGACCAGGAACATCTCGGCTCGAAGCTACAGCGGCATGTTGTCGTGGCGGCGGCGCACGAGCTGCTCCTGCTTGGTGGCCAGCAGCTCGAAGGCCGCCGCCACCTCGCGCCGGGTGTCGGCCGGGTCGATGACGGCGTCGACCGATCCGCGCTCGGCCGCGGCGTAGGGGTTGAGGAAGCGTTCGTCGTAGGCGCGCTCGCGTTCGACCCGCTCCTGCGCAGTGGCCCCGCGGTGAAGGATCTCGGCCGCGCCTTTGGCGCCCATGACCGCGATCTCGGCGTTCGGCCACGCCAGGTAGACGTCGTTGCCCATGTGGCGGGAGTCCATCACGATGTACGCCCCGCCATAGGCCTTGCGCAGGGCAACGCACACCCTCGGCACGGTGGCCCGGGCGAAGGCGAACGCGAGCTGAGCGCCGTGGCGGATCATGCCCCGCCACTCGAGATCCTTGCCCGGGTAGAAGCCGGGCGTGTCGACGAGGGTCAGCAGGCCCAGGTTGAACGCGTCGCAGAAACCGACGAAGCGGGCCCCCTTCTGCGACGACGGGATATCGAGCGTGCCGGCGACGGTGTTGGGTTGGTTGGCGACGACGCCCACCGGCCGGCCGCCGATGGTGGCCAGCGCCGTCACCAGGTTCGGCGCCCAGCGAGGCCGGAGCTCGAACACGTCGCCGTCGTCCACCACCGCCTCGATGACGGCTCGCACGTCGTAGCCGCCCATCGACGAGGCCGGTAGGAGCGCACCGGCCTCGGGGGTCGGTCGGTCGACGGGATCCTCGGTCGGCCAGCACGGTGCCTCGTGGTCGACGTGGGCGGGAAGGTAGGCGAGCAGGGCTCCCAGTGCCTCCAGCGCGGCGGCGCGGTCGGCGACCACCAGCGACGCGATACCGCTCCAGCGGGCGTGGGCGCCCGGGCCGCCGAGCTCGTCCACGGCGACCGAGACCCCGGTGATGGCGCGCACCATCTGTGGCCCGCTCATGTACGCGTAGGCGTCCTCGGTCATGACCACCTGGTCGGCGAGCCCGAGGAGCAGTGCCGGTCCCGACAAGGCCGGACCGGTCACCGCCATCACCACCGGCACGACCCCGGAACACCGGGCGATGGCCCGAGCCGCACATCCCCAGCCGTGCGTGGCCGCGAGGCCGTCGCTGACATCGGAGCCACTGGAGGCAAAGACGACGACCAAGGGCACCCGGGCTGCCAGCGCGGCATGGGCCCCGGCGGCCAGCGCCTCGCCGTCGGCCGGGTGCAGGGCCCGTCGAACCGACAGGTCGAAGTCGGCGATGATCACCGGGCGTCCGCCCAGGCTCGAGATGTTGGTGGGCACCGTCCCCGGTGGCCCGGCGCGCAACGTGAGCGGGAGCACCGGCGGCCGGCCCGACCAGGTCGCCGTCATTGGTCCATCGCGGTCGGCTCGTGGGACCGGCCGTGTGCCGGCGAACGGAGCGCCAATGGGCTCCGGGCCCTTCGGGCCGTGGCACGGTGCCCTGATGGTTCGCTCGCTCTCGGCTCACTCATGGACCACGTGCAGTCCGGGTTGACGAGCGGCCTGGTCGGTCACGACGCGCACCAGCACCTCCCGCAGGGCGCGGGTGGGGGCGGACGGTAAGCCGCGTCGACGGGTGACCACGCCGACCGTGCGGCCCACCACACCATCGATGGCCACCCTGGTCCACCCCCCGGCGGTGCCGCCGAAGCCGACCGGTGGTACCGCCGACGCCGGCAGGATCGCGGCGCCGAAGCCTTCGAAGGCCAGGGAGGCCAACAGCCGCATCCCGTCGACCTCGGCCTGCGGGCGCAGCCGCAGGCCAGCCAGCCGTGCCTGGCTGTCGAGGTCGTCTCGAAAGGCCGTCCCGGGCGGTTCGAGGAGCAGCTCGTGTTCGGCCAGTTCGGCCAGGGTGACGCGCTGGTAGGCGGCCAGGGGGTGAGCGAGCGGCGCCACCACCATGAGCTCCTCCTTGAACAGCTCGTGGGACTCAAGGTCGGGATCGCGTACCGGCAGGGCGACCACGGCCAGGTCGAGCCGGCCGTTGAGCACCTGGGGGAGCAACGACGTGGTGGTGGCGTCTACCACCACCGCCTGCACGCGGGGGTACGCCCGCGCCAGGGCGACGAGGAGCTGGGAGACGAGCCAGCGCGCCGTCGTGCCGATGACGCCGACGCGGGTCACCCCGGTGGTCTCGTGGTTCATCGAAGCGACGTCGGCCACGAGCGCGTCAAGCTCCGCCTGGACGCGCCGGGCGCGGTCGACCACCGCGATCCCGACCTCGGTCGGCGCGCCCGTCGTCCGATCGATCAGCGTCACCGCGAGCTCGCGTTCGAGGCGGGCCACATGGGTCGACACGTTCGACTGCACGGTGTGCAGGGAACGCGCCGCGGCCGAGAAGCTCCGGTGCTCCACCACCGCGACCACCGCGGCCAGTTGGCGCAGGTCCATCGGTCGTCACTATGACAGGTATCGCTTAGAACTGTTGGACAGATCACGGGGCAACCGTCATCATGGGCCGTGTACCCGCCGAGGAGATGCGATCCCCCTCGTTCTCCTCGTGCCAGGTCGAGCAGCGACATCCCCCGTCGCTCCGACCACACCGAAGGGACCGGCCCCGCGGCCGGTCCCTTCGACGTTCTCGAGCGCATCAGGGCCGTTGGCGGGCCCGGATGATGTTGAGCGCGCCGCCGGCTCGGAACCAGTCGATCTGCTCGGGCGAGAGGGTGTGGGTGGCACTGAAGTCGACCGTCGAGCCGTCGGGGCGGGTCAGGCGGCACGCCACCGCGATGTCGGGCGCGAGCTCCGCGAGGCCCAGTACGGACACGCGGTCGTCCTCGCCGATCTCGTCGTAGGTGGCGGGATCGACGAACGTGAGCGCGAGCATCCCCTGCTTCTTCAGGTTCGTCTCGTGGATGCGGGCGAACGAGCGAGCGAAGACGGCCCGGCCGTTGCGGTACCGGGGCTCCATCGCCGCGTGCTCGCGGGACGAGCCCTCACCGTAGTTCTCGTCACCCACGGCCACCCAGGCGACGCCCTGGTGGTGCAGGCGCGCGGCGATGTCGGGATAGGGCCGGGTCGTCCCGTCGAGGGGGTCCTTGCCCGTGCCCGCCTCCCCGGTGAAGGCGTTGAGGGCGCCGGCGAACAGGTTGCCGCTGATGTTGTCGAGATGGCCGCGGTAGCGCAGCCAGCGGCCGGCGGCGGAGATGTGGTCGGTGGTGCACTTGCCCGCGGCCTTCATGAGCACCGGCAACTCGACGAGGTCCTGACCGTCCCAGGCCGGGAACGGCTCGAGGAGCTGCAGCCGGTCGCTGGCCGGGTCGACGTGGACCTCGACGCGGCGGCCGTCGGGCGGTGGGGCCCGGAACCCGTTCTCGCCGGCGGCGAACCCTCGAGCCGGCAGGTCCTCGCCCACCGGCGGATCGAGGCGGACCTGTTCGCCGGCGTCGTTGGTGAGGGCGTCGGTCAGCGGGTTGAAGTCGAGGGTCCCGGCCAGGGCCATGGCGATCACCGTGTCCGGGGAGGTGACGAAGGCGAGCGTGTTCGAGCGGCCGTCGTTGCGCTTGGGGAAGTTGCGGTTGTAGCTGTTGACGATGGTGTTGGTGGTCGATGGGTCGAGGTCGGCCCGTTCCCACTGGCCGATGCACGGGCCACAGGCGTTGGCCAGCACCGAGCCGCCGATCGCTTCGAGATCCGCCAGTAGGCCGTCTCGTTCGATGGTCGCCCGCACCTGCTCGGAGCCGGGGGTGATGAGGAGCTGGGTCTGGGCCCGCAACCCTTTGGCCGAGGCCTGGCGGGCGACGGACGCCGCCCGGGTGATGTCCTCGTAGGACGAGTTCGTGCAGGACCCGATGAGGCACGAGGAGATCTCGAGGGGCCAGCCGTGCTCGCGGGCATGGGCACCGACCTCGCTCACCTTGTGGGCCAGGTCCGGGGTGTGGGGGCCGTTGATCAGGGGTTCGAGGGCGGAGAGGTCGATACGGACCACCTGGTCGAAGAACCGCTCCGGGTCGGTGACGACGTCCGCGTCGGCCCGCAGGTGCTCGGCCACGGCCAGGGCCGCATCGGCCAGGGCCTCGCGGCCGGTGGCGCCGAGGTAGGCGGCCATGTTCTGGTCGTACGGGAACAGCGACGTGGTGGCGCCGATCTCCGCGCCCATGTTGCAGATGGTGCCCTTGCCCGTGGCGGTGATGGAGTCGGCCCCCGGGCCGAAGTACTCGATGACCGCGCCGGTACCGCCCTTGACCGTGAGCACCCGGGCCACCTCGAGAATGACGTCCTTGGGAGAGGACCAGCCCGACAGTTCCCCGCTGAGATGGACGCCGATGATGGTCGGCCAGCGGACGTTGAAGGGAAAGCCGGTCATGACGTCGACCGCGTCCGCTCCGCCTACGCCGATCGCCACCATGCCCAGCCCGCCCGCGTTCGGCGTGTGGCTGTCGGTGCCGATCATCATCCCGCCAGGGAACGCGTAGTTCTCGAGCACCACCTGGTGGATGATCCCCGAGCCGGGCTTCCAGAACCCGAGGCCGTAGCGAGCGGACACCGAGCGCAGGAACTCGTAGACCTCGGAGTTCGCATCGAGCGCGAAGTGCAGGTCGGCCTCGGCGCCGGCCCGGGCCTGGATGAGATGGTCGCAGTGCACGGTAGACGGGACGGCCACCCGGGGGAGACCAGCGGTCATGAACTGGAGCAGGGCCATCTGGGCGGTGGCGTCCTGCATGGCGACGCGGTCGGGGACGAAGTCGGCGTAGCTCCGGGAACGGACCAGGTCCTGGCCCTCGGGGTCGGCCAGATGACTGAACAGGACCTTCTCCGTGAAGGTGAGCGGTCGACCGATGCGCGCTCGGCCCAGCTCGACTCGTTCGCGCAGGCCGGCGTACACGGCCTCGACGAGCTCGATCGGCGTGGTGCTACCGGCGACGGTCATGGGCGGCTCTCCTTGCGTTCGGGCTCCGCCCATTCTGGGGCGGTGACCCATTCTGGGGCGGTGACCCCATTCTGGGGGCCGCGAGCCGGCCCGGGGCGATCGACTGCCCCGGGGAGCCTGCCGACCGATGCCCGCACCCATCTCGCCGGCTGTCGGCGCCGCACGGATGGATCAGCAGGCTCCCAAAACGAAAATGTGGCCGTTCGGGGAACCCGATGGTCGGCGCCGTCGTTGCCAGGACATCCGGGAACGGGGCCGCACTCGCTAGGCTCTCCCGGTCAGCCAGCGGGCGCATCCGAACAGCGGACCATTGCACGAGGAGCACACACACACCCATGACTGATCGCATCACCGTCACGTCTGAGGAGCTGCGCACCACCGGCGACCAGGCCACCAACGCTGGCGTCAACATCGGCAACGAGTTGCGGGCCCTGATGGGTCGCGTGGAGACGTTGACCGGGAGTTGGACCGGCACCGCGGCGTCGGCCTTCAACGGCTACTACCAGCAGTTCAACCAGGGCTGGGCCCAGGCCGAGGAGGCGTTGGCCAACATCGGCCAGATGCTTCGCAGTTCCGCAGAGTCGTACGACCAGACCGAGCAGGGCATCGCCGGTCAGTTCGGCTGACCGCCGCCGCGGCGATCCCTCACCGTCACCGCCGCGGTGGACCCCTAGGAGGCACGTGTTCAACACCAGCCTCCTAGTGTCCTGTCCGGCTGATCATGTTGGTATTTCGCCGGGCCTGAACGCCGCTCGCGGCGTCCTCGTCCTCACCAGGGGGCCTGCCCTGACTGCGTCGGTGTCCTTGCGAGCGACGCCCGGCCCTCGCCGAAATACTCAACGAACCAACCGGACAGGACACTAG
>Ga0187893_10007948_pt1 | contig 17024 bp, 6 predicted proteins | sample MA1701074metaG_FD_139574 | JGI IMG/M metagenome (GOLD analysis project Ga0187893, IMG submission 139574) | White microbial mat communities from a basaltic lava cave in the Kipuka Kanohina Cave System on the Island of Hawaii, USA - MA170107-4 metaG ...
GATGCTGCTTTCTTTTAATACGCTGAAGGATTCAACGATATACGGAGAAGAAAATCTGCGGAGAGGATGGGGCAACAATTCTTTTTTTACTTATCTGCTGATGTATGATAATTTTTCACCGGAGAAAATGATCGCAAGGTTTCCGGCTTTTATTGATAAGAGAATGGCAGGACAGGAGTATGTGGGTCAGCAGGCATCAAAGTTTACAAAGCTTGGGCTTCAAAAATTAACCGACATCCATCTTTATTCTCACACCGATTATGAAGCAGAGCCCAACAGCGATATAAGCAGGGTTTATATTTTTTCAGCTATCGCTTTATTTATTTTATTGATCGCCTGCATCAATTACATGAATTTATCTACCGCCCGTTCAGCATTGCGTGCAAGAGAGATCGGCATCAGGAAAGTGATTGGTGCAAGAAGGAAAGAACTGATTACTCAATTTCTTGGTGAGTCAGTGTTGATATGCTGGGCAGCGATTCTGCTGGCTGCTGTGATTACATTTTTTGCTTTGCCCTGGTTAAATAAAATAACAGGACAGGAGTTATTATTTGATACATTATTACGACCCGGAATTATTATTGTTCTTTTTCTTATTCCATTTGTTGTCGGCATTCTTTCCGGACTATATCCAGCTTTGTTTCTGTCTTCTTTCCAACCGGTAAAAACATTAAAAGGTCTTTTCAAAGTTGGCGGTAGCAGTATTTCTTTCAGAAAAGTATTGGTGATCGTCCAGTTTTCAATAGGCATTATATTAATCATTACAACTATCATCGTTTTTGAACAATTGCATTTTATTCAGAAGAAATCTCTTGGCTTTGATAAAGAACGGGTGGTAACAATGGCCTATACCACTGAAGTAGGCAGGCAATATGAGTCATTCCGGAATGAAATTTTACAAAACAGTGCTTTCAAAAGCATGACACGATCATCCCGCATTCCTACCGGGCGGTTGCTGGATAATATGGGAGCATATACATTGAACGGTGATTCACTACAGCCGGTTGTTACCGATATCAAGTTTGTTTCTTCTGATCATGATTTTACTTCCACATTCGGCATACCCATGATTTCCGGAAGATATTTTTCAAGAGACTACGGAACTGATACAGCCAGTTTTGTCATTAACGAATCATCAGTAAAAGCATTGGGCTGGAAAAACGCAAGTGAAGCTGTTGGTAAAGATTTCAAGTACGGCAACCAGAGAGGTCATATCATCGGCGTGATCAATGATTTTCATTTTGAATCCATGCACCAGGCCATTGTTCCGATGATCATGGTGATGTTTCCGCCTTCTCAATCGTACTACAATAATCTTTCCATCAAGATCACGGGTAATAATATTTCATCAGCTTTATCTCATTTGGAAAAAACATGGAAGAAATATTTTCCTGAAACACCGGTTGACTATACATTTCTTGATGAAAACTTCGACAGGTTATACCAGGCAGAGCAAAGACAAGCAACATTATTTACCAGTTTTGCCTGCATCGCTATATTCATTGCTTGTCTTGGACTGTTTGGTCTGTCTGCATTTGCCATCAGTCAAAGAATAAAAGAGATCGGTATAAGAAAAGTATTGGGGGCTGATGTCAGTACAATTGTCACACTCTTATCAAAAGATTTTTTAAAGCTGGTAGCCATTGCCGCATTGCTGGCTTTTCCCGTGGCCTGGTACTTTATGAATAACTGGTTGCAGGATTTTGCCTATCGTATCAATATGCCATGGTGGGTATTTATCATCGCAGGAGTAACGGCTGGATTTATAGCATTGGTCACTATAAGCTTCCAGGCCATTAAGGCTGCTGTTGCAAATCCGGTTAAATCCCTACGAACCGAGTGAGTACAGATTTAATCCCGATCGCAGCATCGGGTGAAGTTGTTGAAGACAGAATAATAAATGATTTGATTGTTTGAAGGTTGGATTGTTATTTCTTTTAACTATCAAACAATACAGCAATCAAGCAATGCTGCCAAACCTTAAAAACCAAAAACCATTAAACGGTCATGATCAAAAATTATTTCAAGATCGCCTGGCGCAACATGGTCAAAAGCAAAGGCTATAGCGCTATCAATATCGGTGGGCTCGCGGTAGGTATGGCAGTAGCCATGCTGATCGCCCTCTGGATTTATGATGAACTAAACTTTAATAAGTATCATAAGAATTATGATCGTATAGCACAGGTGATGCAACACCAGACTTTCAATGGAGTGAAAGGGACCGGCACTGCCATACCATTTCCTTTGACAGCAGCCATACAAAGTAAATATGGAAACGATTTTAAATACCTGGTGATGTCGTCGTGGCAGGGCGATCGAATCCTGTCTTCCGGTGATAAGAAGTTAACGGTAGAAGGCAATTTTATGGGAGCCGATGTTGCCCGTATGTTGACATTGGATATGGTAGAAGGAAATTATGATGCATTGAAAGATCCTCATTCCATCATTCTTTCCGCATCAACAGCAAAGGCGCTGTTTGGAAATGAAGAGCCGATGAATAAGCTGGTGAAAATTTCAAGCACCCTTGATGTAAAAGTAACGGGGGTATATGCAGATCTTCCTCACGCCACCCGGTTCAGCGAACTTCATTTTATTGCTCCCTGGGATCTGTATGTATCGTCGGAAAAATGGATACAGGATGCCCGCGATCAAAACCGTTGGGGTAATAACTCCTTCCAGCTTTTTGCCCAGGTGGCAGATAATGTAGACATCAATAAATTAAATGCGAAGATCATTCACGTAAAGCAAGATCAGTTGCCGGCTGAAGAAAAGAAGTTCAAATTCGAGATATTCTTGAATTCCATGGCCAACTGGCACCTGCGTTCCGATTTTGAAGAGGGGATAAGAACCGGCGGACCGATCCAGTATGTTTGGATGTTTGGCATTGTAGGGATTTTTGTATTGCTACTCGCTTGTATCAATTTTATGAACCTGGCTACTGCACGTTCGGAAAAAAGAGCGAGAGAAGTTGGTATTCGCAAAGCAGTAGGCTCTGTACGCTGGCAAATCATCAAACAATTTTTTGGTGAGTCGTTGCTGGTAGTGTTATTGGCATTTTTAGGTGCCGGCCTGATGGTTTATTTATTCTTGCCCTGGTTCAACCAGGTTACTACCAAGGAGATGATCTTCCCGTACAATGAAATGTTCTTTTGGATAACCAGCCTTGTATTTATTTTTCTCACATCCCTGTTGGCTGGAAGCTACCCGGCGTTTTATTTATCATCGTTCAACCCGGTAAAAGTTTTAAAAGGTACATTCCGCGTAGGACGTTTTGCATCTGTTCCCAGGAAGGTGCTGGTGGTATTGCAGTTTACTGTTTCCGTTGCACTGATCATCGGAACTATTCTTGTATACCGGCAAATGCAACATACTAAAAACAGGCCTTTAGGGTATGATAATAAAGGAGTGATCATGATACCGATGAGTTCGCCTGATTTCAATGGTAAGTATGATCAGCTTCGAAATGAGTTAAAAGGAAAAGGGATAGTTGTTGAAATGGCTGAGTCATCAAGCCCTTTGACACAGATATGGAGCAACTGGGGCGGTTTTACCTGGCCAGGTAAAGATCCGAATACCGATGCTGATTTTTCTGCTATTTGGGTAACGCATGAATATGGAAAAACTGTGGGATGGCGGTTTACACAGGGCCGCGATTTTTCCAGGGATTTTTCGACAGACTCGGCAGGGTTGGTGATCAATGAAGCAGCGGTAAAATTCATGAACCTTAAAAATCCTGTCGGGACAGTAGTGGAAAACGAACAGAACAAGCAAAAATACACTATTGTAGGAGTAGTAAAGGATATGCTGATGGAATCACCTTATGATCCTATACGACAGGCATTTTATTTTCTAAATTATAACATGTCTAACTGGATCATTTTGAAACTCGATCCGAAAAAGCCGGTAAAAACCTCGCTGGCATCAATAGAAGCTGTTTTCAAAAAACAAATTCCCGCTGCTCCATTCGATTACCGGTTTGCCGACGAAGCTTATGGCGAAAAGTTTAAAAGTGAAGAGCGGCTAAGTAAGCTGACTGCTTTCTTTGCAATACTGGCCATATTCATTTCCTGTCTCGGTCTTTTTGGTTTGGCATCTTTTGTTGCGGAGCAACGTACCAAAGAGATTGGTATAAGAAAAGTGATAGGTGCATCCGTATTCAATCTCTGGAAATTATTATCCAAAGAATTTATCCTGTTAGTAGTGATCTCTTGTTGCATAGCAACGCCGGTGGCTTATTATTATATGAATGAATGGTTGCACAATTATAAATATCGCACTGATATTAGCTGGTACGTGTTTGCGGCAGCAATTGGCGGAGCGATGGTGATCACATTATTGACGGTGAGCTTCCAGGCTATCAGGGCCGCGATTGCGAATCCGGTGAAGTCACTCCGAACGGAATGACGGAACCCCCACGTATACCTGGGTGAAATCATTAAGGACGGAGTAAGAGTCGTGCGGAGCTGGAAAAATTCATAATTAATAGTTCAGAGTTTTGGATTATCTGTTTAAATAAAAGTGTTATGGTAAGAAACTATATAAAAATGGCATTGCGTAGTTTAAAGCGTAACAAGGCTTTTTCGTTTATCAACATATTGGGATTAGCTATTGGATTGGCGGCCTGCCTGCTGATCATGCTTTATATTTTAGATGAAAGCAGTTATGATAAACATCATAAGGATGGCAAACGCATTTTCCGCATTGCCTCTATAAATGATAAAGGAGAAGGCTGGGCAGCAGGTCCGGCTCCGCTGGCATGGGGTTTAAAAAATGATTTACCGGAAGTAGAACAAGCCACCCGCCTGATGACGTTTTCTGATATTGAGACCATGTTGATAAAGAGTGATCAAAATCCGGAACGCAGGCAATTTTTTGAAGCGAACGGTTATTATGTAGATTCCACTTTCTTCGATGTGCTTTCGTACCATTTTCTATATGGTAATGCAAACACGGCATTGGATGAACCCAATAGTATTGTAATTTCCAGGCAACTTTCGCATAAATTTTTTGAACAATCCAATCCTATTGGCAAAGCTTTACGGGTTACTACTCCTTTTGGTGAGTTTAACTACACTGTGAAAGGTGTCTTCGATGATTCAAAAAATAAATCGCATATCCCGGCTAATTATTTTCTTTCCATGCGGAATAATGATATGTGGAACTGGGTAAAGAATCAGACCAAATGGACCACCAATAATATTTTCTTTACCTATATAAAATTGAAAGAAGGAGCCGATGCACAAGCATTCGAACAAAAGCTGAAACCTTTTTTTGACCATTATACGGCCGCAGATCTGAAAGCGGCCGGCATCTCAAAAACGCTGATTGCCCAGCCTGTCGAAAATATTTATCTGCAGTCATCTATAGGAAATGAAATAGGCGCTAATGGAAGTATAAATTATCTCTATATACTGAGTTCAATCGCCGCATTCATACTCATGATTGCCTGCATCAATTTTATGAATCTCAGCACGGCCCGCTCCCAAAAAAGAGCAAAAGAAGTGGGCGTAAGAAAAGTAATAGGAGCGGAGAAGCGATCGTTGATCGGGCAGTTTCTTGGTGAATCATTTGTAATGTGTTGCCTGGCGCTGGTCCTGGCCATAGCATTAGCCATGTTGTGTCTGCCTTTGTTTAACGGGATCACGCATAAAAACCTGCGGGCTTTTGACAAACCTGTCTTGATATGCTGGATCATTGGTCTTGCTTTATTGACAGGTTTATTATCCGGTTTGTATCCCGCATTTTACCTATCCGCTTTCAAACCGGTATCGGTATTGAAAGGAAAAATCCTGAACAGCTTTTCTGCAACAACCATCCGCAAAGGGTTGGTTGTATTCCAATTTACTGTCTCCGTTTGTCTGATATTCGGTGCAGTGGTGATCTGGCAGCAACTTGATTTCTTAAAGAACCAGCAGCTTGGGTTCAATAAAGAACAACAGATCATACTGCCCCTGCAACAAGCGTATCTCAATGCAGAAAATAATTACACTCCTTTAAAAAATGAACTGTTGAAAACCCCAGGTGTAAAAGCGGTGACCAGCGGTTCTACGTATCCCGGTATTCAGAATTTGAATGATATGCTTTTCTATGCTGATGGCAAATCGCCAAGTGATATAGTGGATATTCATCTCTCAGCAATTGGAAATGATTATATCGAAACGTTAGGAATAAAACTGGTAAGCGGCCGGTCTTTTTCAAAAGAATTTACAACCGACTCTGCCGGTATTATTTTAAATGAAGCAGCCATTAAAAAATTGGGATATGAACCGCAAACCGCGATAGGTAAAAAAATACAATATTCTTTCGGAAACTTTCAGGGTGCTATGCACATTGTAGGTGTGGTGAAGGACTTCAATTTTGAAAGTTTACACACTGAAATAAAGCCGCATGGATTTACTTCTGATATGTTTGGTAATAAGTACGGTTATCTTATTGCGAGCCTTGCTACAGGTAATTATTCAAGGTCAATAAGCGATATCGAAAAAGTATGGACCAAATTGAATCCCTCTGTTCCATTTGTATATTCTTTCCTTGACCAGGATTTTCAACGCAACTATGAAAAAGAACAGCGGACATCACAGATCGTCGTCTATTTCACCATTATTGCGATTTTTATCGCTTGCCTTGGTTTATTCGGGTTGTCTGCATTTGCGGCAGAACAACGGACCAAAGAAATAGGCATTCGAAAAGTATTGGGTGCTTCCATTGCTGATGTTACCTCGCTGTTGTCTAAAGATTTTATACGACTTATTCTTATGGCTATTGTCATTGCATTGCCCCTGGCCTGGTATGCAATGAACCAGTGGCTGCAGGATTTTGCCTATCGGATTACTATAAGCTGGTGGATGTTTGTCCTTGCGGGGTTGTTGGCAGTAGTAGTGGCCATTGTTACGATAAGTTTTCAAGCGATCAAAGCTGCGATTGCAAATCCAGTGAAGTCACTCAGGACTGAGTGACGGAATCCCGATGGTCCTGAGCGGGTCGAAGGATCGGGATGAAGTCGTTGAGAATGGAGTGAGTTAAGAGTCGGGAGTTAGGAGTTCGGAGTCGGGAGCCATTGACCGTTCACCGTTGACAAATAAAAGTACTATGATAAAAAACTATTTCAAGATCGCCTGGAGAAACCTGCTGAAAGACCGGCAGTTTACAGCGCTTAATGTAATAGGCCTTTCTACCGGGCTTGCCTGTACTTTCATGATCTATTTATGGGTGAGCGACGAAAAAGGCATTGACAAATTCCACGCAAAAGATGACCGGCTTTTCCAGGTGCTGGCTTTTCATAAGGAGGCCGATAATATACGCACTATTGTAGAAACACCTGCTCCGCTGGCTGAAGCCATAGCCAAAGAATTGCCGGAAGTGGAGTCTGCGGTAGCAACGTATTCTACCCAGTATAGAGGCAATACCACGTTATCAATAGGCGATAAAAATATAAAAGCATCCGGGCTGTATTCGACAAAAGATTTTTTTAGAGTCTTTTCTTATCCGCTTATCCAGGGAGATCAAAACAAAGTTCTTACCAATAAAAATGGTATTGTGTTGTCGCGTGGGCTGGCCATGAAATTATTTAATACAACAAATAACATCACCGGCAAAACAATAGAATGGCAACATGAAAAGGAATTTGTGATCGAAGGTATTTTTGAAAATCCACCGGCCAATTCTTCTGTTCAGTTTGACTTTTTGGTGTCTATGGAATTGCTCCTGGAGATGAGCCCGTACTTAAAAGAATGGGGCAATAGCGACCCGGCTACTTATGTGGTACTAAAACCAGGGACAGACAAAAACCAGTTCAATAAAAAGATCGCCGGGTTTATTAAAAGTAAAATTGACTGGTCGAATACCACACTCATGGCGCGTCAATACTCCGATGGTTATCTATATGCGAAATATGAGAAAGGCGTTCAGGCGGGTGGAAGAATTGTTTATGTAAGAATGTTTTCAGTCATCGCTATTTTTATACTTATTATTGCATGTATCAATTTCATGAATCTTTCCACTGCAAAAGCGGCCAGGCGACTGAAAGAAATCGGTATCAAAAAATGCGTAGGCGCCAGCCGCCGGGCTCTTGTTTTGCAATACTTGGGAGAATCTGCATTGATGGCTTTTTTCTCCATGCTCTTTGCATTGCTGCTCGTTGCTATATTATTGCCGTCATTCAACCAGATTACGGGAAAAAAAATCGCATTTGATTTTACTTTAAGCCAATATTTATTCATTCTTGGCATAACGCTCATCACCGGCATTGCGGCGGGAAGTTATCCTGCATTATACCTGTCGGGCTTTAAGCCGATAGCCATATTAAAAGGAAAACTCAAAACATCAGGAGGAGAACTATGGATAAGAAAAGGCCTTGTCACTTTTCAATTTGTGTTGTCTGCATTGTTTATAACTGCAGTACTGGTGGTGTACAAACAGGTCAATTTTATCCAGACGCAGAATATGGGCTACAATAAAGATAATGTAGTAAGCATCGAGATGGAGGGCGGAGTAACGGGTATAGAAAAGATCATTAAGAATACACAGACATTTCTTTCGTCAGTAAAGACAACGCAGGGTGTATTGAATGCGTCAAGTATGGACCATGGTAGTATTGTGGCTGATTTCGGTTCCACGTCCGATTTGGAATGGGAAGGTAAAGATCCCAAAACCGTTTTCAACTTCGGCAATATAGGCGTTAACTATGGCCTTCTTGAAACGATGGATATTAAAATGGTGGAGGGCCGAACATTTTCAAGAGAGGTCAGTTCGGATAGCAACGAGATTATCCTGAATGAGGCGGCCATCCAGGCAATGAAGTTCAAAGACCCCGTAGGCAAAACCATCCGGATGTGGGGTGTTGACCGAAAGATTGTTGGAATCGCTAAAAATTTTCATTTTGAATCGGTACATGAGCATATTAAACCGTTTGCTATACGACTGGAACCTTTATTGACCAACAGTATCATAGCGAAGATCAAAGCAGGTTCGGAAATGGCAACGCTGGGCAGGTTGCAAAACCTGTACAAAAAGATTAATCCGGGTTTTTCTTTCAACTACAGGTTTATGGACCAGGATTACCAGGCAATATATGTGGGAGAAAAACGGGTGGCTACTCTCTCAAAATATTTTGCCGGTTTAGCCATCGTTATTTCATGTCTCGGTTTGTTTGGCCTCGCCGCGTTTACAGCGCAACGCAGACAAAAAGAAATCGGTATTCGAAAAGTAATAGGCGCTTCGGCAACCGATATAGCTGCGATGTTGTCAAAAGATTTTTTAAAGCTTGTGGTATTGGCTATTCTCATTGCTTTTCCATTGTCTCGATGGGCGATGAATGAATGGCTGAACGATTTTGCTTATCGTGTTAATATAGGTGCCGGAATATTTTTGATTGCGGGAGTTTCCATTATTCTGATAACCTTGTTGACGATAAGTTTTCAGTCGATTAAAGCTGCGATTGCTAATCCGGTGAAATCATTGCGAACTGAATAGCCCCGACCGAAGCGTCGGGACAGAGTGAGTAATGATTAATCCCGGTCATAGCACCGGGGGGTGAAATGGTTTCGAACAGAATGTGAAAACAAATAGCAGAACACTTAAAAACCGAATAATAAGCAAGTATGATAAAAAACTATTTCAAAATAGCCTGGCGAAATATTAAGCGGCAAAAGGCTTACGCATCCATTAACATTTTAGGCTTAGCTATCGGTATTGCGGCCTGCATACTCATTTTGCAATACGTCTGGTTTGAATTGAGCTATGAAAATTTTCATGTTAATAAAGATCGAATTTATCGTGTACAGCAAGACAGGTACGACAATGGAAAATTAAGTACACAATGGGCAGCCGGGGCCTATGCCGTGGGTAATTCATTTAAAGATGCAATACCCGAAATAGAAGATTATGTAAAACTGGTCAATCAGGGCCAGGCCGTTACTGAAGTCAATAATCAACCGCTCAAAATTGAGAAGGTATTTTTTGCAAGCGGTTCTTTCTTTAAAATATTTACCTATCCATTGCTGTCCGGTGATGAAAAAAAAGCATTGGCAGAACCATTTACTGCGGCGATATCAGAAACAACGGCACGTACCTTATTTGGAAGTACCAATGCAGTTGGTAAAGCATTCAAGGTAAACGGAAGGGAAACAGCTTTTACTGTAACGGCTGTTTTCGAAGATGCCCCGGTAAATACACAGCTCCGACCGAATATGCTTCTTTCTTATGCTACGTTTGTGAACTACCAGGGGCCCGATAATAATCCTGATAATGCCTGGGCATGGGACGGATGTCTTACTTATTTATTATTACGGAAAGGAGTTGATCCGGCAACGGTAGCGGCAAAGTTTCCGCCTGTTGCAGAGAAAGGTGTGGGTGAACTGTTAAAAAGATTTAATGCTTCTGTTGTTTACAGTTTGCAGCCGTTGCAGGATATTCATTTGTACTCTCATTATATGGGCGAACCAGCAACTAATGGTGACGGTAAGACTACATACCTGCTATTAGGCATAGCATTTTTTATTGCAATCATAGCATGGGTAAATTATATCAATCTTGCCACCGCCCGTGCTGTAAGCAGAGCTAAAGAAGTGGGCATTCGCAAAACGATTGGCTCACAAAGAAGACAGCTTGTAATGCAATTTCTTTCAGAATCAGCAATGTTAAACGGAATAGCATTACTGCTTGCTTTATTAATAGTATTACTTGCCATTCCCGGTTTCAACAAGCTTTCGGGCCAGCAACTTTCTTTTTCATTGTTAGGCGAAAGCAATTTTTGGTTATGCGTAGTCGGATTGTTTGCAGCAGGCGTATTTTTTTCAGGATTATACCCTGCATTTGTTTTATCAGGCTTCAGGCCCATTGATGTATTAAAAGGAAAAATGACTGCAACAAGGCAAGGTTCTCTGTTAAGAAAAAGTTTGGTGGTATTTCAGTTTGCAGCATCGCTTTTTTTATTGATCGGCACACTGACGGTGTACCAGCAGATACAATATATGCGTAAACAGTCGCTGGGCATCAGTATTGATCAAACATTGGTGGTGAGGCCCCCGGTCGTTGGCAGGGATTCTACTTACCTGCAGCGAATGACGGCCTTTAAAGAAGTATTGAACCGGCAGACTGCGGTGAAAGGCGCTGCTATTTCAACCAGCATTCCCGGCGAAGCAGTGGGTTGGAATGCAGGCGGAATAAAGTTGGTGGGCACTGATGAATCAACACAAAAGCAATATCGTGTTATTGGTGTTGACTACGATTATATAAAAATGTATGGCTTGAAATTGATAGCGGGGAGAAGCTTTTCAAAAGATTTTGGCACAGATGATCATGCTGTTATTTTCAACCGCAAAGGTGCAGAGCAATTAGGATTTAATAAACCGGAGGAAGCAATTGGAAAGAGAATTGATTTCTGGGGGCAGCAATACACGGTTGTTGGTATAGCAGAAAATTTTCATCAGCAATCATTACGTGAAGCATACGAGCCGTTGATACTTCGGTTGATCCCTGATGTAAGCGGGTATTTATCTGTTAAAACTACCGGATCCCAGGCCGGCAATGTTATTAGTGTTGTAAAAAGCAATTGGAATAAATTTTTTCCGGGTAATACATTCGAATATTTTTTTCTCGATGATCATTTTGATGCGCAGTATAAAGCCGATCAGCGTTTCGGGCAGGTATTCGGTTTGTTTACTTCGTTGGCCATATTTGTAGCCTGCCTGGGTTTATTTGGTCTTGCTTCCTACACTACTATGCAGCGCACAAAAGAGATTGGAATAAGAAAGGTATTAGGTGCATCCGTTCCAGGTATATTAAGATTGCTTTACCGTGAGTTTACGGTGTTGTTGCTGATAGCATTTATCGTAGCTGTACCGGCAGCGTGGATTACTATTGGAAACTGGTTACAGGGGTACGCATTTAGAATTAATGTGCATTGGTATTATTTCTTAGTGCCTTTTGTTACCATTTTCATGATTGCCTTATTGACGGTAAGTTTTCAATCCATCAAAGCGGCAGTGGCTAACCCTGTGAAGAGCTTAAGAACAGAATAGAGGTTAAATGGTTAAATAGTAACTATTCAACCATTCAACAAACAATAATTGATTTATCATGATAAGAAATTATTTCAAAATAGCCTGGCGGAACCTTTGGAGAAGCAAAGCTTTTTCCGCTATCAATATTCTCGGCCTGTCAATAGGTCTTGCCTGTTGCATTTTGATGTTCCTTTTTATCCAGCATGAATTGAGCTATGATAAATTTCACGGGCAGGCAAAAAATATTTACCGGTTAACTTCTATTTCGGAGGGACCTTCCGGCACATCCAACCTGGCCGTCACACCGGCGCCCTGGGCGCCTATCATGAAAAAAGACTACCCGGAGATCAAAAACTATGTACGGATATTCAAAACGGAAAAAACAGACATCGGTGAACCGGGTCAGCAACATTATAGTGAATCGGATTTGCTTTTTGCCGACTCGACTTTTTTTGAAGTGTTTTCGGTTAATCTGGAAAAAGGCGATCCCAGGAAAGCTCTCGAAGTAAAAAATAGCATTATCCTCACTGCTGAAACTGCCAGAAAGTATTTTGGTGATGCAGATCCGATGGGAAAAACGCTTGAAGTAAACTCGATATTCGGAAAGGTTGTTGCGCAGGTAACGGGTATTGCAAAGGAACTTCCTGCCAAGTCGCATTTCAAATTCAATGCGCTGGTGCCGGTACAAACCTTTGGAGATATGAGCAGCTTCTGGTCTTATCATATGTTTCAAACTTATTTGTTGCTGAATAGTAATGTGTCTCCAAGCAATCTCGAATCTAAATTTCCTGGATTTGTCAATAAATATATCATCAACAACCCGCTGGCCGATGGTAAGCAGGATATACACCTTCAACCGCTTACTGATATTCATTTGCATTCAAATATGGTTGGAGAAATAGGCATCAATGGCGATATCACCTATATTTATGTTTTTGCAGGCGTCGCTCTTTTTATATTGCTGATAGCCTGCTTTAACTTTACCAACCTTTCAACCGCACGATCGCTAACAAGAGCGAAAGAAGTAGGTCTCCGAAAAGTGGTTGGTGCAGCAAGGCGTCAACTGCTGGGTCAATTCCTCGGTGAAACGATAGTGGTTGCACTCATTTCTTTATTTATTGCTATCGCCATTGCTTTTCTCGTTTTACCACTGTTCAATCAATTATCCCAAAGAGAACTCACAATGGACCTCACCGGTAATTATCCGTTGATCATTGCCTTGATCGTACTAATTATCAGCGTAGGTTTACTGGCCGGCATGTATCCGGCCATAGTTCTCTCCGCATTTAAACCCGTTGAAGTGTTGAAAGGTAAATTCACTAAAAGCAGCAAGGGTGTTTCTTTCCGCAAGCTGCTCGTGACTTTGCAATTTGTAGTTTCAATAGCACTTATTGCAAGCACCATCCTGGTCAGCCGTCAACTCATTTTCTTACAAAACAAAAAACTCGGCTTTGATAAAGAAAATGTTGTTGTGCTGACCATGCCAAAAGACATGGACACTGCCAGGCTCACTTCATTTAAGAATTCTTTGCTAAGTGCACCTTCGGTCATCTCGGTAGCCGGATCCTCATCCGTTCCTGGTACCGCGATCCCGGTTAACCAGGTGAATGACGGGAACGCAGATCTCACGAAGGCTTTGTCTATGCAAATGCTTTGGATAGATATGGATTTCGTAAAGACAATGAAAATGAAACTGCTGGCAGGAAGGGATTTTGCAGCCGAATATCCAACTGATAAGTTGGAAGGCTTTGTGATCAACGAAGAGGCAGTAAAAAAATTCGGGTGGAAAGATCCAATGCAGTCTGTTGGGAAAACCATTCAGTGGGTTGTGCCAGACAGGATAATAAAAAAAGGAAAAGTGTTGGGAGTGGTGGAGAATTTTAATATTAATCCGCTTAACGCTGCTGTTCAACCACTGGTAATGCATTATTCTCTGCTGCGCAACCAGTATCTCTATGTGCGTTTTAATCAAAACAATGCCGGCAAAGTGACCGGGGTACTTGAAGACGAATTCAATGAATTTTATCCAAAGCAGTCGTTTGAATACAGTTTTCTCGATGATAACCTGAATGCAATGTACAGCAAGGAGCAAAGGTTGGGCAGGATCTTTAGTTATTTCTCCTTCCTTGCTATACTCATTGCCTGTCTCGGCGTATTGGGGTTGTCAATGTATTCGATCCAGCAACGTATCAGGGAAATAGGCATCAGGAAAGTATTAGGGGCCAGCATACCCGGCATCACAGCAGAATTATTAAAAGAGTTTGTAAAACCAGTGCTTATTGCTGCCATCATTGCTACGCCAATTGCCTGGTATATGATGAGTAAATGGCTCGAGGATTTTGAGTATCGTATTAATATCAGTTGGTGGATTTTTATCGCAGCCGGAACGATCGCACTATTGATTGCAATTGTTACGGTGAGTGTACAGGCAATAAAAGCGGCGGTTGCAAACCCGGTGCAGAGTTTGAGAACGGAGTAAGCAATTTGAAAATTTGAAAATGAAACGTGAATCGTCAATAGTAAAAAAAATCATTTAATCATATAAATCAAGGTTCAGACAATGTTTAAAAACTATGTCAAAACCGCATTCAGAAGTTTAACCCGCAATAGGAATTACACTATTATCAACATCGCCGGATTGGCTGTTGGTATTGCCGTTTGTATGATGATCTTTATGATCATTCAATATCAAAGCAGCTTTGATGAGTTTCATTCAAAAAAAGATCGTGTCTATCGGCTGCTGACCGAGTCTCATCATGAGGATGCGGGAAATATTTCTTATGCGAAAAATGTTCCGTTTCCAATGCCCGAAGGATTGAAAGCGGAGTTTCCTCAACTTGAACAAATAGCTCCGGTTTATGCAAGCCACAATGATGAATTGCAGGTAATTGATGATGATGGAACTCCGGTAAAGAATTTTAAAGAAGGAAGCGGTGTGTTTTATACATCGCCATCATTCTTTAAGATGTTTGATTTCCCTCTGGTCGCCGGTTCGTATGAATCATTAAAAAATCCGAACAATGTATTGCTTACAAAAGAAATTGCAGAAACCTATTTCGGTGACTGGAAAACGGCAATGGGTAAAACCATTAAAATAGCCGGATATTATAGCATGGGTGCAGGATTGTTTCAGTTCCCGGCAACTCCGCTAAAGGTTTCAGGCATTCTCGCTACAATACCCCCAAACACTGACTTTCAGTTAAAATTGGTAGTTGCCTGGGGAACAGATTTTACGGGTGATGCGCAATATGGATTTGAACAACCCGGCTGGGATGGCTCAGCTCCTGATTTTGGTTGCTATGTTTTGTTGCCGCCAAATATTTTCGTTAACAATTTCAATCAGCAATTAAAAGTATACGCACAAAAAGTACAATCTCCCGACAAAAAGGATAGCTATATTATACAACCAGTAAGTGCTGTGCATTACGATGCAGAAGCAGGCAATTACAGCAACAAAACAATCAGTCACGAACTGATTAATGTATTGTGGTTGATTGCAGCATTCATCCTGTTAATTGCCTGCGTAAATTTTATCAACCTCTCCACTGCACAAGCTGTTAACCGTGCAAAGGAAGTTGGCGTAAGAAAAGTTTTGGGCAGTAATAAATCGCAATTACAAATTCAATTCATCGTTGAAACATTTTTGATAGTTGCAACCGCTGTATTACTTGCAGCAGTTATTACCATTGTTGCATTGCCTCCTGTAAATCGTCTTTTAGAACTTTCGCTTTCATTCAATATACTCAGCAATCCAGCCATTATTTTATTTCTTTTCATAGTAACAATTGTCGTAACTGCACTCGCCGGTTTTTATCCTTCTATTGTTTTATCCCGTTTCAATCCTGTTAATGCTTTAAAGAGTAAACTCACCGTAAATACATCAAAGGGAATTTCATTAAGAAGAGGATTGGTAGTGTTTCAATTCATCATTGCACAGGCACTCATTATCGGAACACTCATCATTGTACAGCAAATGAATTATTTTATGAATCAACCGTTGGGCTTCGATAAAGATGCGATTGTGAATGTTCCTTATCGTCCGGATAGTAACCGCGGCAAAACGCAGGACTATTTAAAGCAGCAGTTATTGGCAAACGGTGTGCAGGCAGTAAGCTTCAATTCCAACTCTCCGATAGAAGATAATAATAACATGTTTACCACATTCAAGTTTGATCATGCAATAAAGGATGCAGATTTCCAGGCTATTACCAAATTCGCCGACAATGACTATGTACCCACTTATAAATTACAACTGGTAGCCGGAAGAAATTTGCAACCTTCCGGTCCTACAACAGAATTTGTGGTGAATGAATCATTCGTGAAAAGTTTAGGACTTAAAAAACCGGAAGATATATTGAACAAAGAAATAAGCATCATGGGTGGTCTGATAAAATGTCCTGTTGTTGGTGTGTTGAAAGATTTTAATGACAGGTCTTTGCGTAATAACCTTTCACCATTGCTTATTGCCACAAACGCAACCATGTACCGCCAGGCTTCAATAAAACTTTCAACCACAAACATGGCGACTACCATGCAATCCATTAAAAAGTTGTGGGAGCAAACATTTCCCAATTACGTTTATGAATACAGATTTTTGGATGATAAGATTGCAAGTTTTTACAAACAGGAAAACCAGTTATCACAGTTGTACAAAATTTTTGCAGCTATCGCTATATTCCTAAGCTGTCTTGGGTTGTATGGTTTAGCCTCTTTCATGGCTGTGCAGAGAATAAAAGAAGTTGGTATTCGTAAAGTGCTTGGCGCTTCTGCAGGCGGTATTGTTTATTTGTTTTCAAAAGAATTTATCATACTCATTGCAATTGCTTTTGCAATAGCAACACCTATTGCATGGTACTACATGAACCAATGGTTGCAGGATTATGCATATCGCATCAACATCAGTTGGTGGTTATTTGCTGCAGGCGGGCTTGCCGCAATCATTATTGCACTTGCAACAATCAGTTTCCAGGCTATCAAAGCGGCAATTGCAAACCCCGTAAAATCATTGAGAACTGAATAAAA
>Ga0187893_10007949_pt1 | contig 17022 bp, 14 predicted proteins | sample MA1701074metaG_FD_139574 | JGI IMG/M metagenome (GOLD analysis project Ga0187893, IMG submission 139574) | White microbial mat communities from a basaltic lava cave in the Kipuka Kanohina Cave System on the Island of Hawaii, USA - MA170107-4 metaG ...
AGCGGTCTCGCTTTTCGGATCAACCACGACCAGGTCCGCCCAGTACCCCTCCCGAACGAATCCCCGCTCTTTAATACCAAACAGTCTGGCGACCGCATGGCTGGTCTTCTCCACGATAAGCTCCAGAGGAAATATCCCCTGGCGATAAAGCTCCCATAGCAAACACAGGGCGTGTTGGACCAGCGGGAGCCCAGCGCACACCGTGAAGTAACTTCCCTGTTTTTCACAGAGGGCGTGCGGAGCGTGATCCGTTGCGATGACGTCGATGGATCCCTCGACGACACCACGGCGTAACGCTTCGCGGTCCGCTTGCGTTTTGATCGCGGGATTGCACTTAATCAAAGCCCCTTTGCCCTCGTAATCCGATGTTTCGAAATAGAGATGGTGCACACAGGCCTCTGCCGTGATTCGCTTCTCGCTCAAAGGGGCACGAGACAGCAGGGCCAACTCACCTGCCGTGCTAAGGTGCAGAAGATGCAGTCGCGAGCCGTAACGCTGCGCCAGATCTACGGCGAGAGAGGAGGACTTAAAGCACGCCTCTTCACTTCGGATCAAAGGATGACAGCGCATGGGTATGGCCTCGCCATAGATCTCCCGAAACCTGCGCTCATTCTCTTTTATCGTGGGTGTGTCCTCACAGTGGGTGGCGATAAGGATCGGCGAGTCGCGAAAGATCGCCTCCAGGGCTTTGGGACTGTCAACCAGCATGTCGCCGCTAGAAGCCCCCATAAAAACCTTTAGGCCGCATACCCGCCGGGGATTGAGCGCTTTAATCGCTTCGATGTTGTCGTTCGTCGCGCCGAAGTAAAAGCCGAAGTTTGCATGCGACCTGCCCGCGGCGATGGCGTATTTCTCCTCCAATCGTTCTGAGGTCGTTGTCGGGGGTTGGGTATTGGGCATGTCAAGAAAACTGGTGACCCCTCCGGCCACGGCGGCGCGGGATTCAGAGGCGATATCCCCTTTATGAGTCAGCCCAGGCTCGCGAAAATGTACTTGGTCATCGATGAGACCGGGCAATACGAGCTTGCCGCTTGCATCGATGAGAATGTCAGCGCGGACAGCGCTGAGATCTCCTCCAATGCGCTCGACACGCCCATCTGTTACCAATAGGTCAACTTCAGTCCGGCGCCCCTCGTTGACCACTAAGCCATTGAGCAGAAGAATGCGATCCATCGGATCAAATCACTGTAATCCATCCGGTATAGGTAAACACCGCCCCAATAATCATAGCGCCGACTTTTTCTTTGCCCGAGGGTGTGCCTTGTCGTAGACCGATGCCAGGTGCTGGAAATCGAGGTGGGTGTAGATCTGGGTCGTACTGATGCTCGCATGGCCCAGCAGTTCCTGCACGGCCCTTAAGTCGCCTGAGGATTCGAGCAGATGGCTGGCGAAAGAATGCCTGAGCATGTGCGGATGCACCGGCGTGGAGATCCCCTGACTCACGCCCCAGGCTCGCAAGCGCTGCTGCACCGTGCGTACGTGCACGCGAGTGCCTCGCCGGCTTAAAAACAGCGCATCTTCGGCAGGATCATTCAACAACGTCCGACGCCAAGGCAACCATGCGCCCAGCGCCTCGATGGCGCAGCGCCCGATGGGGAGGATACGATGCTTATTGCCCTTGCCGAGGACGCGAAGCTCGGCATCTTTTGTCGCCACGTCGCAGCGGTCAAGACCAACCAGCTCCGAGACACGCAAGCCGCAGGAATACAAGAGCTCCCACATGGCCCTGTCCCGACAGGCAAGCGCATCATCGGCGCCCTCTTGCATCAGCCGCCCCGCTTGATCGACATCAAGCACGCGGGGCAGCTTGCGTTGCGCTCTTGGCGCTTTTACACACGCGGCGGGATCGCTTGCAAGCACTAGGCGAGCGACGAGGAAGCGAAGGAAGGCACGAACACCGGACAAGGTCCTCTGTAGCGTGCGGCTGCTCTTTCCGTTGCGATGCAAGCACGCAATAAAAGCGCGCACATGCGACTCTTCGAGGTCCTCCCAGCGCTCGACCCGCCGGTCGGCACAAAACTGAATAAGAGCAGAGATGTCCCGGTCGTAGGCTTTGGCGGTGTGCGGCGCGAAAGAAAGCTGTTGCAAAAACGGTTTAAGCTCCGCGCCTAGCTTTGCTTTGCTCATCAGTGCTCCCGACCCAGCGGCACAGCACGGCGCTCACGATCTCACTGAGACGAATGAGGAAATCGGTGCCCATCTCGGCCTGAAATCGCCTCGCGTCGCGCACTCCTATGGCCAATATACCGCGCCATTCAGCCCCGCGCAACGCCAACACCGCGGCGGATCCGACTTCTTGAGCCGCGCTCTCGAACAAGACTGCACGCTGAGCATCGCTGAGCACGCCGCAAAAAGGCACGGCTTTTTCGAATACATCCTCCAGCACCACTTGCTGTTTCGTCCGGCTCCCCAAAAACTCACGGCGTTGGTTTTGCCCGGGGGGAGTATCGACGAATAACCACAGGACGACATAGTCCGCGCGAAAATCACTAACCAGGCTCTGATAGAGCACTGAAAAAACCGTGTCCAAATCGCGGGCGGCGATCAGCATTCGGGTCAGATGGTGCAGCTTCAGGCTCAGATGATCATTGTGTTCGGCGACATTTACCCATTCCCGCAGCTTGATCTGCAACTGCTTGTTCCTTTTTCGCAAGGTCGCGACTTGGCGTTCCACCAAAGACACCGCCTCTCCGGTCTCGTGAGGCACGGTGATCTCTTGCAGCAGTTCTGGCTGATTGACCAAGAAATCCCTGTGTCGGCGCAAGTACTCCGCGACGGCGTTTGTGCTGTCCGGACCGTCGTCCAGCTGAATGGGCTTCGGCGTTGTCATAGTTGGATGCTCCCCTCAAATACATACGTAGCTGGGCCCGCCATCCACACCGGAGAACCTTCCCCGTGCCAAACGACCCGCAAAGTCCCCCCCCGAAGCTCCACGGCCACCTCGGGGTCCAGTTGCAACATCACCCGACCCGCCACCACGGCGGCACACGCCCCACTTCCACAAGCCAGGGTTTCACCCACTCCGCGTTCGTACACCCGCAATCGCATGCGCCCCCGATCCAACACCTGCATAAAGCCGACGTTGACCCCTTCAGGGAAGCATGGATGCTGGCTAAGCCGCGCGCCAAGGTGCGCTACGGGTGCCGTCCCCACATTCTCAACCGCCAGGACGGCGTGCGGATTCCCCATGGAAAGTGCGAAAAAGCCGATGACCTCCCCCCCGATATCTATTTCATAACCAATCGAAGCGCGCTTGGCAAGTACCGGAACGTCCTCCGGGTTCAGCTTCGGCTCCCCCATGTTCACCCGAATCATCCCATCGGGTTCGAAGTACATAGTGACCCTGCCCTTTGCTGTTTCCGCCACCAGGGTATTGTTGCGCATGCCACGTCGATCGCGCAGGTATTGGGCAATGCAACGCGCGCCGTTTCCGCACTGCTCCACTTCCGTGCCATCGGCGTTGAATATGCGATAGCGGATCTCGGCCTGGTCACTGTGGACCGGCTCGATCAGCAGCACTTGATCGCAGCCAATGCCGTGGCGGCGATCGGCGATCGCCCGGATTCGGGAAGCGCTTAAAAGAATAGGATCGGACAAGGCATCGAACAACACAAAGTCGTTGCCTAGCCCGTGCATCTTGGTGAAAGGGATCCCCAAAGTAGCTCTCGCTCACGGGACATGGCGCCGCTTTGCGCCATGCCCTGCGCAAATAATGTGGCGTCTTGATTCTAAGGTGCTATCTCCGCGCTGCGACAAACAAACGTTTCTAGACAGGCTTACTGAGGGCATGTAGTCTACCCGATTTTTATAACAAGCTGGACCAGGTTCCTGCACAAGACATGACATCATCCGTTGCCAACACCCTAGTAGGCATTCTAGCGCTTAGCGCCGGGCGCATGCTTGCGTTCGCGTGTTTTCTCCGGCGCCCGGGACGCGGGAAAGCAGATGGAGAACGCGAGCGCGAAATGGATGGGCAGCATTAGCGCTATCCATGCCGTGTTGGATTGCTGTGCCACCGGCAGGAGCTTGAGCACCGGCGCCAGCGCCGCCACGAATGCCACCGCCAGCGCCAGACCCTGCTGTCGGCGCGAGGGGCGCCAGGCCGCGCGCGCGCTGCCCACCCAGGCCGGCAGCAGCAGCAGGCAGAACGGGCTGAACAGGAGCAGGTTTTGATTGGCCCCTATGACCCAGTGGGCGGTCAGCGCCCAGCCGCAGAACAGAAGCACGCCACCGAGTCCCGCCGCCAGGGCCAGCAGCAAGGCGGCGCCGGCGAAAGCAAAACGCGCAGCGCGGGCGAGCGCCAGCAGAACCAGGGCGCACAGGATGCCCGTAAAGGCGAAAGGGCCGGTCCAGGCCGGCGGGTGCTCGGGCGGCGCGGCGTTCACGCCGGGCAGCAGGCGGGCTTCCGCTCGCACCAAAGCCCGGGGCTGGCCGTCGGCGGACGGCTGCTTCACCTGGCGCAGGGACTGCATCAGGACTTCCGGCAGAAAGCCCTGCTGCCACAGGTTCAGGGCGGGCTCCGTGGCCGGGCCGATGATCCAGTCCATGCCCAGGGCCAACGCCGTCAGCGGGGACATCATCCGCACCGCCTCGTGCCGAAAGCTGGAGGAGGTGAGCTGCGGCTCGAGCTGGCGGCGCAGTTCCCCGTTCAGCGCCCGGTCCAGGGCATCGCGCAGCCGGGTCGAGCAGTTGTCGCGAAAGTAGTCGTAACGGTATTCGGCATTTTCGGGCCGGGCGTTCCACTCCAGGAAGTCGCTCAACGCCGCCGCCTGCGCCGGGTCCAGGTCCAGCCGCTGTTCCAGCACCCAGCGCCCCTCGTCGTGGTAGCGCGGCAGGGTGCTCCAGAGCGGCTCCACCTCGAGGCGGTAGCGCATCTCGCCGCGCGCGAAGTTGAGAAAAAAATTCTTCTGCTCGAAATCGAAGATGCCGTAGTTGTACACGCGCGCGCCCGCTGCATCGCTGATCAGCAGCGCGTTGTGCCCGAAGCGCTGCCAGTAGACTTCGCCCGGCGCGAACGTCAGCAGGCTGACCGCCGGCGCGGCCCGCGCGTCGGAGGGCTGCCCGCCTGCCCGAGTCGGCCCGGGAGCCCCGGCAGCCAGCAGCAGCGACACCGCCACCCAGGCTGTCGCTGGTGTGATTCGGGTGGTCATGGGGTTCAAAGTTGTCTATGGAACCCGGCGCGATTCAGTCATTCATTATCTAACGGCTATGCTCGACCATTTCTTATTGGAGACGACGCACGATCAGGGAAACGTATGCCGCAAAAAAAAGCAAGCGTGGTGGGCAAAGCGTAGCGTGCCCACGCGGATGAGCTTTTACATGAGCGATTGTCGCCGTTGGGGGATTTATTCGGCGGCGCGGCGAAATCGCTCGCCGCCACAATTAGGACAGCGCGGGATCTCGTGGGTAGCGGCGAGGTGAACTTCTTCGCCACACTGCTCGCAGCATAAGGTACCCGGACCCGAGATCTCGCCGTAACACCAGCTCTCGGCTTGAAGGGCGAGCCGATCCAGCTCCAGCCGTGTCTGGTCCACCAGCCCGGCAAAAACCTCTCCAAGCTTATCCTCCACCAATTCGAGATCGAACCGCAGCCAGTCCGCAAGCTCGCGTTCCGTGCGCTGTAGGTAGCTGGCCGCGTCATGCAGATCACGTCGGATATAGGCGGCAACGCGGTCAGCTTCCTCACGTGTCAGCTCTCCCAATTCCACCGCACGCTGGCTGGCCGCCTCGACGGCGTGCTTAAGCGAGGGTAACGCCTCCTCCCGGGCGAGTGCGAGTGTCTCCTTGGCCCGAGCGAGCATACGATCATAGGCTTGCGCTAAGGGGTGAGGCGATTGTTTCAATGGCACCATGGCAGATCAGGCGTCCAGATCGGGTATCAGCTCACTTCGCAACCGGGTGATGAGGTCTTTCAACTGGAGCTTGCGTTTCTTCAGGCGCCGCAGTTGCAACTGATCGACGTAGACGGCCTCGGACATCCGCGCGATCATCTCGTCCAAGGCCCGATGCTCGCTCTGCAGCTCCGCTAGGTGCACCTTCAAACGTTCGATTTCCTCATTCGTTCGCGGAACACGGGTCACGGCAACATGGAACGGCTCGCTTCATCGCGCAAGGCGCGGCGCAGGATTTTCCCAACATTGGATTTTGGCAACTCCGCTCGAAACTCCACCTGTTCCGGGACCTTGTACCCGCATAGATACTTTCGGCAGTGCGTGATCAGCGCCGCTGCATCCAGATTGGGGTCTTTCTTTACCACAAAAAGCTTGAGCATCTCCCCGCTCGCGGGATCCGGTATGCCAACTGCGGCAACCTCCCGAACGCCTGGGTGTTCCGCCACCACCGCCTCGATCTCGTTCGGGTAAACATTGAACCCGGATACTAGGATCATGTCTTTCTTACGGTCAACAATACGAAGATAGCCTTGCTCATCCAGGGTGGCAATATCGCCGGTACGCAACCAGCCCTCCGGGGTCAGTATTTCGGCGGTCTCTCTGGGTCGCTTCCAATAACCTTTCATGACCTGTGGTCCGCGTACCCACAACTCTCCGCTCTGACCGAACTCGAGCGTGCGACCTTCATCGTCCCGTATTGAGCATTCCGTAGACGGAAGGGGAAGCCCAATGGAGCCGTTGTAATTTGCGAGACCCAAGGGATTGATGCAAACTGCTGGCGAGGCCTCGGTCAGTCCGTAGGCCTCAGTCAAAGTACATCCGGTCGTCTTTTTCCAGCGTGCCGCCACCTCCGCGTGCACCGCCATCCCACCGCCCAGGGTCATCTTCAGGCTTGAGAAGTCCAGCTCGTCGAATCCCGGCGTATTCAGCAAGCCGTTGAACAAGGTGTTGACGCCGGTGAGGGCCGAGAACCGGATTTTGCGCAATTCGTGCACAAAACCTTTGAGGTCGCGCGGGTTGGTGATCAGATAATTCAGGCCCCCGATCGACAGGAACAGCAGGCAGTTCGCCAGCAAGGCAAAGATATGATAAAGCGGCAAGGCGGTGACGATGGTTTCTTCTCCCTCCACGGTCGCCGAGGCGATCCAGCTTTTGCACTGCAGCAGGTTGGCGAGCATATTCCCATGCGTCAACAGGGCACCTTTGGAAAGGCCTGTGGTGCCGCCCGTGTATTGCAAAAACGCCGGGTCGAGCTGCGTTAACGGCACCGGTTGCAAACTGCGGGCGTCTCTTTTGTCAAGGGCCTGTCGGAAGTCCATATGTTCGATATGGGTGGGCAGTTTATAGGGAGGAACTAAGCGCTTTAGGTACTTCACCACGAAGTTGACGACGGCCGATTTCGGGAAAGCCAGCATGTCGCCAAGCTGCGTTGTCACTACCGCCTTGATAGCGCTGCGGTCGATCACTTGCGCGAGTACATGGGCGAAATTCTCCAAAATGACGATGGCAGCCGCCCCGCAATCAACCAGCTGATGCTCCAGCTCGCGCGCCGTATACAGGGGATTTACGTTCACCACGACTAAACCAGCCCGCATCGCGGCGAATAGCGCGATCGGATATTGTAGGAGATTTGGCATCATTAGTGCCACGCGCTCGCCTTTCTTAAGGCCCAGGTCTTGCTGCAGATAGGCCGCAAACCGAGCGCTTAAGCTCTCCAGCTCGTCGAACCCTATGCTCGTTCCCATGTTTGTGAACGCAGGGCGATCAGCGAAGCGCACCACAGCTTGGTCGAAGGCTTCGACCAAGGACGAATAGGCATCGAGATCTATTTCGCGGGAGATCCCTTTGGGGTAACTTTTTAACCAGGCATGGTCTACCATCTCAGCGCACCGCTGCGGCTGGTTTAGCCATTTTTTGTCTATTGTAGCAGTTCCCCCGCACCACTGCGGCGCAGGGAGCGAGTTTTCAGAGCCGCCATGACATTTTGCGAAAACGCCACCAGGCGAGGGACTTCCCCCGGGGTGGGATGCCCTGAGAGCTTGTAAAAAAAATCGTCGCGAGCGAAGGGAGGTCGTGTTCCGCCGGAGCGGAGGACCGTTTCGCCGGGAGCGAAACGGCGCGCAAGCCCCGCAGGGTGAGTCTCAAGGATGAGACGAGCAACCGGAGTGTATATTGAAATACCTGGGGATCCCGAGCACCGCCGGAACAGGAGATCCCGAGGGCAGCAGATTTTCTCACAAGCTCTGAGGAGGGCCGGTTAGTGGAGGTCCCGCGCCAGCCGGATGCCACCGAATTGCCACCGCTGCTGCGGATAGAAGAAGTTCCGATAGCTTGGCCGTATGTGCGAGCGCGGGGTCACACAGGAGCCCCCGCGCAGAACCATTTGGTTGCACATAAATTTCGCGTTGTATTCACCTAATGCGCTGGCCGGGGTTCGATACCCGGGATAGGGTAAGTAGGCGCTAGCGGTCCATTCCCAGGTGTCACCGAAAAGCTGCTGGGGCTCAGATCGGTTTTGCCGCTGTTTGGCCACCGTAGGATGCAGTAAGCCGCGTTCAAGGAAGTTACCCTCCGCTGCGCCTATTGTCTGCGCTGCGTGCTCCCATTCCACCTCTGTGGGCAGCCTAGCGCCCTTCCAAGCCGCATAGGCACACGCTTCGTAGTAGCTTACGTGGCATACTGGGGTGTGAGGAGAAATCGTGCGTAAGCCAGCAAGTGTCAGCTCGTACCACCTATCCCCACGCTTTTCCCAATAAAGAGGAGCTTGCCAGCCACTTGTCTGGGCAGTCGACCACCCGTCCGACAACCACAACTCGGGCCGCCCATAGCCCCCGTCCTCGATAAACTCTAGGTACTCGCCGTTGCTGACGAGACGGGTCGCCAGAGCAAACGCTTCTCCCCGGACACGGTGCCTGGGTGTTTCGTTGTCGAAGGCAAATCCCCCGCCCTCGTGGCCTAGCCAACGCACACCCGCTTTGTAGCAGAGCCATCGCATAGCCGGTGCGGCCTCGGCTGCGGACTGGACGCAGACATGATACGCGGGCTTCAACGGATTGCAGGCAAAAAGGTGCTTGGTATCCATTAACATCAATTCCTGGTGCTGCTGCTCGTGCTGCAAGCCCGTCTCCACGAGGCCGGCGGTTTTTCCCCGGAAACTGCCGCTTTGGTCATGAAGGCGCGTGACGTGCTCATCTACATGCTTGCGGTAAGCGAGCACGGTGTCGAAGTTTGGCCGCGCGAGTAACCCCCGTTGTGGTCGTGGGTGTTGAGGGCCCACGCTATGATAGTAGGAATTGAATAGCACCTTGTAGTTAGGGTCGAAGAGCTTGTAGTCCGCCACCTCGTGCTCCAGAACGAAGGTCTCAAAGAACCAACTGGTGTGCGCAAGGTGCCATTTGACCGGGCTCGCATCGGGCATGGACTGGACGACGCAGTCTTCGGGGCTCAAGGGCGCGCACAGCCTAAGCGAGGTATCGCGCACGGCCAGGTAACGGCTGAGCAGGTCCGGATCAGCGCCGGCTCTTTTGGAGAGTTCGGGTTTTTCTACATGGGCTCGTTTCAACGTACCACCCCTGATCTGGTGATTTCTCGACAGCGTCAAGACTACACCGATACGCGAGGGTTTGTTGCGCCTTACCCTGCGCATCGAAGCTCCTCTCCGCAAAAAGGAATTGGCCTGCCTTGTCCAGCACGACGATCGTAGAGCTTCTCGTGCCGTAGCCGGAGCTACGGACGAACAGCGGTGACAGCACCCGCTCCCATTCCAGGCCGATGCCGGTATCTGGCAGCAGGTGATCGGGCGCGACTTCCGAGTCGACCAACAACCGAAACAGTGGCTCGAGCTCTAGCGGCGTGTGAGCGTCCAACAAACGGGCCAGCCCCCGCGTTGCTTTTTGCACCTTAGGCCAAGGCGTATTGAGAATGTCATTGCTCAGGCCATACATACCGGGCGCTAGCCTTTTGCTCTTGCCGTGTACGCTCGCGTAGGAGAAAAGTCCGGTTTCATCGCCTAACAGCAGGTTAAAGTGATTATAACGTCGGCGCTCATGATGTACTCTGTCAAGATAAATGGTGGCGGGATCTGGTCCTATGAGGAATGAGCTGACCAGGGTCCCGCGAGAGCAGGGAGAGGGATGGCGGATGCGAGGGTCGCGAAAATTGGTAACCGCGGCGAAACGGCCTCCGCGGTCAAAGCCTAACCACGTTCCGCCGCCCACCTCATCGCGTCCAGCGACAATCCGGGGGTGCTTCGGCCAAAACGTCGCTGGCGTGGTCGGGCGGGAGTAAAACTCGTCCCTGTTTGCAATCACAACGAGCGGGTAGTGAGGGCATTGGTGATATGAAAGGGCGATGAGGCACATAGCGCGTTAGACCGTGCGAGGTTTAATATGTATCCACGCTCCGAGGGTGCGGCGGACCGGCAGACATATGGCCGACTCGAGCCGTCGATAAGATGCCGTTGCGGTCGTTGCGACAAGCGCTTGGATCTCACACGAGGTCACATGCTAGAATCGCATGTGGAGAAGCCGCGTGCCGGAAGCTTTGAGGGAGATCTTGCATGCGGTCATCAGTTCTCGGCGTCTGTGCTATTGGTCGGGTGCTGATGGGGTTCTTTCAATAGCACTGGAAAGAAGATTAGAGTGATGAATATCTACGTTGGCAATCTAGCGTATCAATTGAGCGAAGACGAATTGCGTAACGCCTTTGCAGAATATGGTGAAGTAACTTCAGCGAAGATCGTATTGGATAAAATAAGCGGCAAGTCCAAAGGTTTCGGGTTTGTGGAGATGCCCATGGCGACAGAGGCCGAAGAGGCCATTCGCCGCCTCGACGGCTTTCTGCTCAATGGAAGGAATATCCGCGTCAACCAAGCTCGCCCACGAAGCGACGAACATCGCAGCCCGCGGTTCGATCGCGCAGGTTAGCATCCGGTTACAACGTCTCCTGTGCTAGAGGGTGGACGGCTTTGGGACTGGCGGTATGCCCCCTAAAGCGGGTTCCACGGTAAGCTCACCGCGACCTTTGATATAAATCATCGTTACATCGCAGCAAGGTGCTCAGAGCCGGTTCCGAACCGCTAGCCGCCTAATCCCGCCCACGATTTCTTTGCCTATGACTGACGATTAAAATAAAACCTACGCGCGGCTCGCACGGGCGTCGTCAAATTTCACGGTCCCATGGTGCGCGATGCGGTGAACCAAATGAGATCGGATGCGAGCACGAGTAAGAGGATCGAGACCTCGGGATGCGCCTGAAGCCAGTAGTCAGGCCAGCTCGCGCGTGCCTTGTCGATCGTTTGTTGGTATTGCCACAGCACACGATTCCCCAACATTTGCTGTCCCGCTTAGTGTATAGGGCAACGCGCTGCAAGGTCGGGTGGTGGAAAAATACGCTCATCGTGTGGTTCACGCGCTTTTTCGACGTCGACATGTCGATCGCCAAGGAGCGAAGGCAGGACAGTTATCCGGATTTCAACAGTTTCTTCACCCGCGAGCTGCAACCCGGAGTCCGTACCATAGCCCGGGAAGCAGGCTCCCTGATAGCCCCGGTCGATGGGCGGGTCAGTGAGATAGGTGAGATCCAGGACCACGGTATTACGCAAGCCAAGGGTAAGCGCTTCACACTTGCGCAACTCCTGGGTAGCGATCCCGAGCTCGCGGAACACTTTCGCCAGGGGAGCTTCACCACCTTATATCTTTCCCCAAGGGACTATCACCGTGTTCACATGCCGGTCGGCGGTCGGCTGCGCGAGATGATCTACATACCCGGTCGCTTGTTCGCGGTCAACCCGCGTTCGGTGCGTGTCGTCAACGACTTGTTTGGACGAAACGAGCGCATCGTGAGCTTGTTTGACACGGACGCGGGCTTGATGGCGCTGATCATGATCGGTGCGATCTTCGTCGGGTCCATGGACACCGTCTGGCACGGCGCGGTTACGCCCGCGCGCCCGCGCGCACTCCGACGTTGGCGTTATGAAGGGGATACCGTCCGTTTGGACAAAGGTGCAGAGCTCGGGCGGTTTAACATGGGGTCGACCGTGATCCTGCTGTTCAAACAGGGAGCGGTACGCTGGTCCGACGGGCTGTCGCCCGGTGGGCGCATTCAAATGGGGCAGTCTCTAGGGACGTTCACCCCCTCGCGTTGAAAGACCGCAGCCCTATCCGACGCCTTCGACCCTACGCGGATCCAGCGTGGGCCAAGCACTCATCCCAAGCTAGGAGATGAGCGACGTGTTGCCTACCGTTCAGCGCGTGCTGGATTATCATCGACGCAGCAAACACCACGTATGTCGTTACGCGCGTTCTCTAGGTTATTTGGACTGGGCCCAGCAGCCGACACCGTTTCGGCTATACGAGGGTGCGCCTCTCATCCCTCTGATGCACCCTCCCGTTACCAAGAGACCCTATTACGATGAGTTATTCGAGGCCGGGGCTATTCCCGCCGCCGCCCTCGATCTCGAGAACCTATCCCGCTTATTCTACGACAGCCTCGCCATCTCGGCGTGGAAGCAAGCACAAGGTACTCCTCCCTGGTCCTTGCGGGTGAACCCCTCAAGCGGAGCCTTGCACCCCACAGAGGCCTATTTGGTCTGCGGTCCCGTGGCAGGGCTGTTCCGCGAACCGGGCGTCTTTCACTATGGTGTCTTCAACCATGCCCTTGAACGCCGACATTTTCTGACTGAGCCCGAGTGGCGAAGTGTCGGTGCCCAATTGCCACCGGGAGCCATTCTGATCGCATTGAGCTCCATTTACTGGCGGGAGGCTTGGAAGTACGGCGAGCGCGCGTTTCGGTACTGCCATCACGATGTCGGCCATGCCATCGGGACGATTATATTTGGCGCCGCCGCCCTGGGTTGGAAGGGCCGGATCATCCAGAACGTAGGCGATGAAGAGCTTGAGTGCTTGCTTGGTCTACGTTCCCAGAAAGGACCGGAGGCCGAACAGGCCGATTGCCTGATCGCGATCTTCCCAGATAACGCGCTCGGCGACTCGGACACCATTGTCTTTGGGCTACCGGGTGAATTGCTGGCGCGCCTGCGAGAAACGGTGCCTATGGGCCGACCCAATACCCTTAGTCTGGAGCACCATCCCTGGCCCATCATCGATGAGATCGGCACCTTAACACGCCACCCGCGCACGGAAAACCCGAAAATGCAGACGCCGTGCGAAGGGCCAGAGGCGCAGGCGTCGGTCCTTGCGAAGCGCCTGATATCGGCCAGGCAACTCATTCGCACTCGGCGCAGCGCCATACGCATGGACGGGCACACCGGCATGGCACAGGAGGTCTTCTATCACGTTATGGCGCGCACCCTGCCCGCGGCCCGCCCATCCCGTGTAATACCTTGGCCACCTCGTATTTCTCTGGCTTTGTTCGTGCATCGGGTGTGCGGGCTCGCCGAGGGGATCTATGTGCTCGCACGTGCTCCCGAGCACGTGGCCCTCTTGCGTGCTGCACTGCGCGAGGACCTTTCCTGGCAGCGGCCGGAGCGCTGCCCCTCGTGGCTTAATCTATTCCGGTTGCTCGCCGGAGATGCGCGGCAAGCAGCCGAAATCATCAGCTGTCATCAGAGCATCGCCGGCGATGGCGCCTTCTCTCTAGGCATGCTGGCCGACTTTGATGCCATGGTGCAGACACCAAGTCCGTGGGTTTATCGACGACTTTTTTGGGAGGCGGGCCTCATCGGCCAAGTGCTCTATCTGGAGGCCGAGGCGGCGGGTTTGCAGGCCACAGGCATAGGCTGTTTTTTCGATGACGCCATGCATGAGCTGTTGGGCTTGACCGATGAGCGATGGCAGAGTCTTTATCATTTCACCATTGGTGGCGCGGTTTGGGATGAGCGACTGCAAACCTTGCCTGCTTATCATCACTTGGAGCAAGGACCGTCGTAGGACATGGTGAGCCTGCATGAGAAACTGGCTTGGCATGAGCCGGCGGGGGGGCCGGCCATCCATGGCCAGCCCGCGTGAGCCGAGCTTTAAGGAAGGTCTACGTTCGGATCCTTGAAGATGTCGCCGTCGGACTTAAAGATCGCGGTGCGGCCATCGATCGCTTTCACGAACTCCAGCAGGGCACCCGCATCGGCCAGATCCTCGATCTTCCCTCCACCGGGCAACAGGTGTTGAGCGAAGACCTCTTCCAGGGTCTGCGCCTGACCGTTGTGGAAGAACGGCGCGTGGTAGTTTATGCTGACCAAGGACGGCACGTTGAAGCCCAGTTCCCCGAGGGGCTTCTGACCAACCAGTATCTGGCCCCGGATCTCGATCGGATTGAGGGGGTCGAAGGTCCCGATGTCCTCTAGGAACTTCAGCGTCCCGGGATCCACCTTTGGGTCCTGATACTTAACCACCTGGTTCGCAACAAAGTTACCTAACGCCGGGTCAAGACCGGGATCACGGGGAGTACCGCCGAGGGCAAATGCGTTATCGAGAGCCGGGTTATTGAGATAGAGCACCTGGCTCTTGGTCCACTTGGCCCCACCGTGACAGGAAGCGCAGTTGGCCTCGAAGACAGTGGCCCCCGCGTCCAGGACGGCGAGATCACTCGGTTGGGGCTGGTTGAGTGGGCGCACGGTCTGGATCCAGGTGGTCTCGACATCGAGCGCCTCGCTTGCCCCGTTTGAGATGCCATGGTCGAAGACCGCCGGGTTCGGATTGCCTGGACCCGCACCGGGGCAGGGTATAGGTTCAAGTACCCCGTTTTTGGTGACCATAAGCCCCGGGAGCGCTCTAGGCGCATCTCCACCGGCAAAGCCGCTGCCGCACTGGACGTTGCGCGAGTTGTTGTTAAAGTCGGTGGGGCTGTCTCGCGGCGCACTGTAGTTTTCGATCCGGGCGTCGTGCGACCCGTCGATCTTGGAGAAGGTGCCATCGAGCGGGATGCTGTTACGCGGTCCATCGCCGAAGAACCAGGTCACCCTATCGGCGAGGCCCTCGAAATGGCAGGAGGCACAAGTGCTCCAGGCGGCGTCCGACTGCTTGCCGCGGAACTGCAGCGGGATGATGTCGTCGATTGGGGTGCCGATAAGCCCGTCGTCCGGCACCCCCAAACCGGTAAAGAAGACCAGCTTGCCCATCAAGCGCGCATGTTGGAAGCTGCCGGGCTCTGGCAGCGTGCTCGAAGCCACATCTTGCTCGACGACCGTGTCTGCCTGCAGGTCAAGGATCGACACCGACATATTGACCTCGTTGTTGGCATAGCCATACTGGCCTTTGGCATCCACCTCGATGCCGGTCGGGATGTTACCGGTCTGAAAGCGCACGACGTTATCGGGCGCGCCGATGTTGAGCTTGCCGTCTTGGTCAAGCGCCGCCTTGATCACATAGTTGCCACCGCGGCTGACGATAAAGAAGTTATCGCACTTGCGGTCGGCGTCGATCGCGACCAGATCATTGCCGAACAGCCTGTCAAGGCTCACGGCCCGAAAGCCTGGATCGGTCTCGGTCTTGATCTGCTCGTTCAGATTGACGCGCAGGTTTACGTCCTCTGAGAGCGTGTCGATATCTGCGACATGCACCAGGGCCTGGATATTGACGTTAAAGATCTGAGGTGGCTCAGGCTGCGCGCCGATGTTTGGCAGGTACAGCTTGCCCTTGCAGACCAGTGCGGAGCTGAGCTGATTGGGGAAGACCGCCTGCGGGTCTTGAGCGATGACCGGATCTTCCGGGTCGGCAATGTTCACATCCGGGCAGAAGGTGTTGTTGACGGCAAGGGGGTTGAACTGCTGGCAGAATTGTTCGCGACTGGCCGCGAAGCTAGAATTTGGGATTGGCGACAGCCGGATCTCCTCGGCGATGCCGCCATTATTTTGGAAGGCCTGCACCACGCCCTCTTTACCGTCGTCGAATCCCTCGCCTGGCCCTCCGGCGATGAGCCGCGCGTAGAGTTGGGTCACGAACACCGTATCCTTGTCGATCGCGATGGCAAAGGGATTGCCGCCGAGCTTTACCGTATCGATGACCTTATTCGAATGGGCATTGATCACCGATACCGTGCCTTCCGTGTGATTGGCCACATAGAGCAATCTTCCGTCCGGGGTGAGCGCGCAACCCCGTGGCTCGGTGCCTACGAGGATCTCTTCAGTCACCGAAAACCCCGCGCCTTTACGCTCGACGACCGACACCGTGCCGGTCGCCGAATTGGTGACAAAGGCCTTCGCACCCCCGCGCACGGCGACACAGGTGGGCTCTTGGCCGACTGAAACCTCGTCCAGCTTTTCCAGCTTGGCGCCTTTGACTCGGAACACGGTCAGGCTGTTGGCCTCGCGGTTCACATTGAAAAGCAGCGCGCCGCTGCCGCTTAGGGCAATGTTGGTGGAACGCTCTGCCCAAGCGGGCCCGCCGAGACAAACGATGAAAAGCACGGCGAGACAACTAGATACTTTGCTGGGCTTAATCCAACCCAGCCCTGGGATGAACGAAATTTTCATTGTTACCCCTCCAAGTTGAAGTCAAATCACTCTGACATGGTGTTTAGCCGGTCAAACACCCCTTGCTTCTTGTCTTTGAAGGATTTTCATCCACAAAGCCTTGAAGGCGACTATATCTTGCGATTGTTACGGTAGGTTGACCGGCCCTGTCAAGCTTGGTTTTCCTTCCTCACTTCCCTGTTTCTTATTTCCGGGCTCGGAGGAAAAGGTTCAACGCAACTTAAACTCTTTCGGGGGTATCTTGCTTAGCTCCAGCCGAGCCCCGCTTCCGTGCCCGAGCATACTATATCTTGCACCGACTGGAACTAAGGGTTTACCCCTAAACTCTTTTTAGTTGGATCCTGGCGAATAAAGATCGAAAGATGCGGCGCAATGGCTTGCGGTCTCTCCCGCAGAGAATCGCGTGGGCGCCGTCGTCGGCTCTCTTGCAGGACGGGTGGCCCGGTTGACACGCCCGGAGGCAATGCGCCCTTGGTCCACACCCCCGATTCAACTATCATGTCCTGCCGTTTTAACAAGAACTGAGAACCAGACAAATGGCCCTGCTCTATAAAAACACGTATCTCTACCACGGATTGACCAATGCCGTTTATGGCGTATCTAGGAAAGAACGCTTTCACGCCGTGGTGCGTTGGGTGCCGGACGATATGGAACTGTTGGACGTTTGCTGTGGCGACGGTACGTTAGCCACTTATCTCGCCCGAG
>Ga0187893_10007950_pt1 | contig 17020 bp, 12 predicted proteins | sample MA1701074metaG_FD_139574 | JGI IMG/M metagenome (GOLD analysis project Ga0187893, IMG submission 139574) | White microbial mat communities from a basaltic lava cave in the Kipuka Kanohina Cave System on the Island of Hawaii, USA - MA170107-4 metaG ...
ACGCCCAACTACATGCCGCCCGAGCAGGCGGCGGGCCGGATCGACGAGATCGATGCGCGCTCCGACCTCTATGCGACGGGCTGCGTGCTGTACGAGTGCCTGACGGGCCGCGTGCCGATCACGGCGGACACGCCGATCGTGCTTATCAGCCGCGTGCTGGAGGAAACTCCCAAGTCGCCGCGCGACTTCGCGCCGGAGGTCTCGCTGGAGCTCGCGGAACTCGTGATGTGGGTGCTGCAGAAGGACCGCAACATGCGGCCGGCGTCAGCCGCCGCCTTGCACGAGCGGCTGGACACGATAGCACTCACCTAGCTGTTCTCGGCCCAGAGCCTCGCTATCGACGGCCGAGCGGGACGACCAATCCGATACTCGATCTGGTCCTTACTGCCGACGGAGCGTACATGGCGCGCAGCTCAACCAGAACGCCCCGCCCGAAATGCGAGAACGACAATCCGGCGCCACCTCCAATCCATGCGGTGCTGAATGCTGATCGCCGCGCACCGCTGGAAACGACGAAGCCTGACTCAACTCTTCGCTGCGGGCAGAGGACTTTGAAAAGGCAATGGAAGGCAAGAACACAAAGGTGATCCCGGTAACTGAGCTCCGATACGCACTGCACTCAGGGCGCAGCCCGCGCCCGCAGGCAGTAGGCGCCATGAGGTCGCGGCATGTCTCGACATGCCCGAGTCGCCGAAACGCGGCGGCTGTCGCGGCCAGGCGGCTATTCGCGCGTTGTCGTGCCTTGTTCGTGTTGACTCGTAGTTGTGCGTCCGTAAAAGGCCGTTGGACACCGGCCGCCCGGCCGGTGAGAACGGCGGCGTTCACCGAGCCAAAGTATCCGTTCACCGAGACGTCATTGAGCGCGCACCGTTGCCCCCGTAGTGATCGGAATGCGAACGGCACTGGCGTGTTTTGTGATGGCATCGGTCCTGGCGCACGCAACGATGCAAGCGCAGGGACGGCGGACCGTGACCGGAGCGGTGTTGTCGGCCGCCGGCCCTGTGGTTGGCGCCAACGTCTTCCTGCTGGAAACGCTTGACGGAGGGCTCTCGGACACTCTGGGGCGCTGGTCATTCCAGACGAGCCGCAGTGGTGCCGCAACGCTCGTGGTCAAGGCGACGGGATTCGAGGAAGTGCGGCGTCGCATTGATCTGCCTTCCGCAGCTGTCACCGTCCGCCTCAGCCGCGTTGCGCACGAATTGGCAACGACCACCGTGGTTGCCAGCCGATACGCGGCAAGCGATGAACGCGGCGCAACGCTGACAGCGCTGGATGTGGTAACCACTCCCGGCACCAATGCGGATGTGATGCGCGCGATCCAGACACTGCCCGGCGTGCAGAACGTGGACGAGGGCACGGGCCTCTATGTTCGCGGCGGCGATTACACAGAAACGCACGTGCTCCTCAACGACGCTGTGCTCCACACCGCGTTCACGTACGAATCGCCGAATGGGACGTTCATCGGCACGGTGGACCCGTTCCTGCTCGACGGGATCTATTTCTCCTCCGGAGGCTTTGGCGCCCGATACGGCAACGTGCTCTCGGGCATTGCGGCCCTCAACACCCAGGGCCTTCCGCTTCAAGCGAGCGCCACACTGGGTGCAGGACTCGCGGCCCTGTCCGCGGCCGGCGCAGTGCCCATCAGCGACCGGCTTGGCGTTCGCTTCGCCGCGAACGAGTTCAACACCGACCTGCTGTTTCGCGTGAATGGATCCACGGTCGAATACCAGACTGCGCCGCAAGGACACGATCGCTCCGGCTCGGTTATCTGGCGTTATCGGACCAGCGGCGAGCTCAAGGTGTTCGGAATCACGCAGACCACGAACCTGAGTTCCACGGTCGAGGAAGAGAGCTACACCGGCGCCTACACCCTGGGCCTCGGGGCACACTTGGCTGCCTTCAACTGGCGCGACGTCTTTGGTCGTTGGTCGCCGAGCGTGCGAGTGTCGGACTCCCGGCTGAGACGCTCCCAGGACTATGGCGTGTTTGCGCTGGCCACCGGACAGCGCTACTCCGGCGGCGGCGCCCAGCTCGACTTCGCGCCCACTGGTGCTCTGACGTTGCGTGGTGGAGTCGAATGGGAGCGCCACTGGTCAGACCTGGACGGTTCGATTCCGCAAGACGAAGACGACCAGAAGCCCGGTGCGCGATCCATTCTCGTGCTCTCGCGCGACCGCGGTGACCGCGTTGGATTCTTCGGTGAGGCCGACAAGCTGATCGGGGCGCGGACGCGCCTGATTCTCGGCGCGCGCACCGATCGCTCGACGCTGACCGGTGCAACGACCACTGATCCACGCGCGTCCACGGCTGTCACGCTTCTCCCGGGCATGGTGCTGACCGCGGCCTGGGGCGAGTACCACCAGGTGCCGGATCCCGTGTTCTACGATGACTCCATCGGCCAGCCGGGACTGCCTTCCATGCGAGCCACCCACGCGATCCTGGGCTTTCAAGCGGGGTCCGCGGGCCAGATGCTTCGCGTGGAATGGTTCGACAAGCGCTACCGTCGCCTGTCGCAGGTCACGCGCGATTACGATGTCGTCACCGACGGCACTGGCTCGAGCCGCGGCGTGGACGTGTTCGCGTCAGGCCAGGGGCTGCCGGGCATGCGATGGCGCGTGTCGCTGAGCCGGATACTGGCGCGCCGCACCGAACCGAACACCGGGTTGTTGGTTCGCGCGCCGTTCGACGTGTCGCAGTCCATGACCGCCGTCGTCAATCAATCCGTCAGTCCTGCCTGGCACATTGGGCTCACGTTCAGGAGCGCCACGGGGCGTCCGTTCACGCCGGTGGTATCGGCAACATTCGACTCGACGCGCAACGTTTATGTGCCGTCGTACGGCGCTCCGATGAGCCTGCGACTGCCGCGATTTCAACGCGTCGATCTTGGACTCACGCACCTGCGCGCCATCGGGCCGCTCAATACGGTGACGTACGCCGGCATCTCGAATCTTGGCGACCGCGACAATGTGTTCATGTACCGGTACAGCCAGGACTACTCACAACGGCTGCCCGTGCGCAGCCTCTTCAAGAGGTCGTACTATGTCGGTCTTTCCATCATGTCGCGCTGACGCCGTGATGCGTCGCACGACGATCGTGGTCGGAGCCCTTGCAGCGCTCAGCGGGACCGTCCCGGGGCAGGCTCCGACGGCGAAGCTTGTGGATTCGGCCACGACCCTGCTGGCGCGCGCCACTCCAGCCGGCGACACGGTGATGTTGAAGGGCGCCGAGGCCCTCCTTGAGCGCGTTGTCGTCGCTGCGCCGGGAGACGCCTGGGCCCTGCACTGGCTGGCATACGCTGTCTATCGTCGCGCGACTCTGGAGATGGGGCGGTATGGCAAGAACGTTGAGGTGCTCCTGAAGCGGAGTCAGGATTTGCTGGAGCGCTCCGAGCAACACGGGACGATTCCGGAGAACGCGGCGTTGCGTTCCGGTGTCCTCGGGATGCGCATCGGGACCAGCCCGCTGCGAGGCATGACGCTGGGACCCCAGAGCGGCATGGCGATGCGCAAGGCATTGTCGCAAGGTCCCGACAATCCACGCGTCTGGCTCCTCCGCGGCATTGGCGCTTTCAATACCCCACCGATGTTCGGCGGCGGCGCCGACAACGCCGTGGAATACCTGCAGCAAGCGCTGAAACTGTTCTCCCGTGACTCCGCCAAGCCGCCAGCGCCGACGTGGGGCCTGGAGGAGAGCCATGTATGGCTGGGTCGCGCGTACGTAAAGCTGGGCAAGCGCGACTTGGCGCGGGTGGAGTACCTCAAGGCGCTGGAGCTGGAACCGGGTGACGTCTGGGTCCGTACGGTCTTGCTGCCAGCACTCGACAAGCAATGAAGCCCGATTGAAGCAGTGAACGCCCGATTGCGATTTGCGATTGCGTACGGCGCCGCGTGGCTTCCGCTCGCCGTGCTCTTCCCACTGCTGATCTATTTCCAGACGCCCGATCGCTCCGTCTCGGGCGCCGTCGCGGGCGGCCTGTTCTCCGTGTTGTTTGGAGCTTTTGTCGGGCTCGGATCGTGGGAAGGCGCCGGCCGATTGGCGGCACGTTTCCGAAGCGGAGCGCGCCTGCTGACAGCCCACGTGGGGCTGGCCACCGTGGCCTCCCTCCTGTGGAATCTCGCGTTGTTGGCGGCGATCGCGGTCTTCGCGCCGGCGCCCGTGCTGGCGGGATACCTGCGTGAAGCCCTTGGTTGGCAATTCCTCACCGGACTGTTGCTGTTCGCCGTGGTGGCGGCGATCGCGCACGCCGTCGCCATTGCCAGCCGGCTGCGCCTCGAACGAGAGGCAGCCATGCGGGCAGATGCCTTGCGAATCGAGGCCGAACTGAACGCGGTTCGTGCGCAGCTCAACCCGCACTTCCTGTTCAACACGCTGCACTCGGTGTCCGCACTGGCACGCCGCGATCCGGCCGCGGTGGAGGAAGCGCTGGAACGCCTGGCGGCGCTGCTCCGGCGAATGCTCGATGGCGCGATGGACGGAAACGATCTCGTCAGCGTCGCCGATGAGTGGGAGATGGTCCGCGACGTCCTTGCGCTGGAACGCCTGCGCTTTGGCGATCGCCTGTGCGTGGCCCCACAGCTCGACAGCGATGCGCTGGACTGCCTGATTCCCGCGTTCACGCTTCAACCGCTGGTGGAGAATGCGGTGCGGCATGGCGTTGGCCGCACGAGCCGCGCTTGCACGGTGACGATCAGGGCCTCGGTCCGCCGCGACATCCTCTCGCTGGAGGTCAATGACGACGGTCCGGGTGCCGATCCGGAACAGGCGCTTTCCGCACCGCGGCTGGGAATGCGCGCCGTGCGCTCGCGCCTCGAGGCTGCGTTCGGACAACGCGCGACGTTCACGGTTCGCTCCGTGAACGGGTTTCGCGTAACAGTGCAAGTGCCGGCCACAGGCGCGGAGAGGAGCAGCCGCTTGTCGGCCGCGACGTCGTGAGCATGCGGGCGATCATCGTCGAGGATGAGCCGCTGGCGCGGCGTCGCCTTCGCGAACTGCTCGCGGACTTCCCGACCGTGCACTGCGTCGGCGAGGCCACCGACGCTCCCGAGGCGGTGCGCAGCATCGATGCGCTTCGCCCGGATCTCGTGTTCCTCGACATCGAGATGCCCCATGGGAGCGGCTTCGACGTCCTTGGCCGCATCCGGCACACGCCGGCGGTTGTCGTCACGACGGCATTTGACAGATATGCGGTTACCGCGTTCGAACTCCAGGCGGTGGACTACCTCCTCAAGCCCTTCGGCAAGGAGCGGCTGTCGCGGGCGCTCGAGCGAATCACCGATGGCTCGCATGCTGCCGCACGCGCACGGGATGCCCTTGCCAGCCGCGGCACGGCGAGCGTGGAGCGCATTGTGGTCCGCGATCGCGGCCGGGTCGTGCCCATTGCCGTTGGCGACATCGTGCGGTTGGAGGCCGATGACGACTACACGGCTGTGCACGTGCCTGGCCGCCGCTACCTCGTGTATCTGCCGTTGCGCGACTTCGCGCTTCGACTGGACCCATCCCGCTTTGCGCGCATCCATCGCTCCCATGTCGTGAATCTCGATCGCGTGGCGGACCTCAGCGCTTTGGGGGGCGGGCGGTTCGAACTGCGCATGTCCGACGGTGTGCGCCTGCCGGTGAGCCGGGCGTACGCCAGGGATTTTCGCGCACGCCACTTCTAAGCAGTCCGGCGCACCGTCCGCTACCGCCACTCGAGCCCTTCGGAAGGAGTGCGGATACCGTGCGTTTCGACTGGACCGCGGTAGCGCTGGCATCCTCGGTCGCCTTGGCGGCCGCCTTGTCACGCCGTAAGCGCCATTGGCCACCGGCCAACCCATGGATGAGCGCGATGGAGACACAACAACTTCTTTTCCTGATGCTGGCGGGTGTCCCCATCCTGCTCACGCCGGTCGTTCAAGCAGCACGCGGTCAGGCAGCGGCGTGGCGCGTAGTGGTACCGATTGGCACACTCCGTGGCGCTGCTCGTATTGCTGGCATAGTTGCTTCAACGATGCGATTCCAGGGACAATCCGCCTGACACCAGCATCGAACTCCGTGCTGTTCCACATCAGCGCAGAAACAGGCATTCGGCGATTCGAGCCTCGGGCCACCGAGGCCGTTCCGTATCCAGTTGTCTGGGCGATCGACGCGCGTCACGTCCGGAACTACCTCCTTCCACGCGATTGCCCTCGCGTGACGTATTGCCGCATGCCGAACTCGGCCCAGTCGGACATCGATGAATTCCTGGGCGATTCTGATGCCGTTGTCGCGGTCGAGATCGGCTGGCTCACCCGCATTACGCAGGCGACGCTCCGCTGCTATCAGTTTGACGCCGTTGCCTTTGAGTGCCTCGACGCCGGAGCAGGCTACTTCGTGAGCCGGACCGCCATAGTGCCGGAGGCCGTGACGACCCTGGGTGACCTCCCTCGCGCCATCCGGGAGGCTGGCGCCGATTTCCGGACTCTCGACAACCTTTGGACGCTGCACGATGCCGTGGCTCGGTCGACCTTGCAGTTCTCGATGATTCGCATGCGCAACGCTGCGCCGCGCTCCCCTCCGTGAACGCCTCGATCTCACCCGAGCCCGTGCATCTCCAGACGATTGCGGTGATGCGCGAAGCGTACCGCCGGGAGCTCGACTGCCAGATCGTTCATGACTCCCATCACGAACGCGGATTCCTGCGGTCGCATTCCCTCCTCATGAATGGGGTCATGGTCGGATATGGCTCGATCGATGACGCGGGCACGGTCAAGGAGTTCTACCTCAGTCCTGAGCGTCGCGACGTCGCCCTCCCGCTGTTTCGCATGCTGCTCGACCACTCGCGGGCCACGACGATCGCGTCGCAGAGCAACGACGTCCTGCTCATGCCCATGATGCAGGCCTGCGCGACCAACATAGTCGCGGAGGCGATTCTCTTCGCAGATGGGGAGCCGACGGCGTTGACGGCGCCCGGAGCAATCTTTCGCAGGGTGCGGTGGTACGAACGTCCATTCGTGTTCCATCACACGCTGGAACCGCGCGGAGACTGGGCGATCGAACTCGACGGACGAATCGTTGCCACTGGTGGCCTGTTCTTCCACTACAATCGCCCGTTCGGCGACATCTACATGGAAGTCGCGGCGGAGTATCGCCGCCGCGGACTGGGAGCTTTCCTCGTGCAGGAACTCAAGCGCGTTGCCCGCGACGGTGGACATGTCCCGGCCGCGCGTTGCAACGTCGAGAATGCAGCCTCCCAGGCGACCCTGCGTCGCGCCGGAATGCGCCCGTGCGGGCACATCCTGCGTGGCTTGGTTGCCGACCCGACCCGATGAAAACGAATCGATGACCTGGCGAGGGGGACCGATACACAGAAGGTGGCCGCCATGCATTACTTGCGCCAACGATTGTCTATCGCACGGTGAGGGGCCCTATCGAGAGCGGAGTCCACGAGGAGTCGAGCGGCCGTCTTCGTCACTCCGCTACCGCTCGCCAGTCCAGTTCGGGGTCTACAATACCGGAGGAAGTTCATACGGCTTCCTGGAGCTCGTGTATTCGCTTGCCCCTCAGCCGCGATCAAGGCTGCGACCTGACCATCGGCCTGGCTGTCTCAGCGGAACGAGCGGGTCCCGAGTACAATGATGGTACTCGCCCATGAAACCGACCAACGTCTCGGATCCGCAGTACTACCACAAGGTCGTCGACTGCCAGTACGCCTGCCCGGCGCACACCAACGTGCCGGAGTACATCCGGCTCATCGCGCAGGGACGATACACCGAGTCGTACCTGCTCAACCGCGCGTCCAACGTTTTTCCGGGCATCCTCGGCCGCACGTGCGACCGCCCATGTGAGCCGGCGTGCCGCCGGACGCGCGTGGACGGCAAGCCGGTCGCCATCTGCCGCCTCAAGCGCGTTGCCGCCGACAAGCGCGACGACATCACGGAATTTCTGCCCAAGGCGGGGAAGAAAAACGGCAAGCGCGTCGCGCTGATCGGCTGCGGCCCTGCGTCACTCACGGTCGCCAACGACCTCATGCCGCTTGGCTACGAGGTCGTGATCTACGAGAAACACGCCAAAGGCGGCGGACTGATGCGCGTCAACATCCCGTCGTTCCGCCTGCCGGCCGAAGTGCTGGACGAAGAGATCGACTACATCCTCGACATGGGCGTGCAGGTGAAGTGGAACACGCCCGTCACGAGCATGAAGGCGCTGCTCGCCGAGGGCTACGACGCGGTGTTCGTCGGCAGTGGCGCGCCCAAGGGCAAGAACCTCGAGATCCCGGGTCGCGCGGAAGCCGACAAGAACATCCACATCGGCATCGAGTGGCTGGCGTCGGTGCACTTCGGCCACGTCGAGAAGATCGGCCAGCGGGTACTCATCATCGGTGTGGGTAACACGGCGATGGACTGCTGCCGCGCGTCGAAGCGACTCGGCGGCAAGGACGTGAAGGTCATCGCGCGCCGCGGACGCAAGTACTTCAAGGCATCGCCGTGGGAGCTGGAGGACGCCGAGGAAGAGCAAGTGGAGATCGTCGAGAACCACTCGCCGAAGCGGTTCGTCGTGGAGAACGGCAGGCTCGTCGGCATGGAATTCGAGCAGCTCGAGTGGAGCGAGGAAGGCGGCAAGCAGAAGAGCAAGGTAGTTGGCACCGTGACCATCCCGTGCGACGATGTCATCCTGGCGATCGGGCAGGACAACGCGTTTCCGTGGATGGAGCGCGACCTCGGCATCGAGTTCAAGGACGAGATGCCTGTCGTCGACAAGGCGACGCACGCGTCAACGCGCCCCGGCGTCTTCTTTGGCGGCGACGCAGCATGGGGCCCCGAGAACATCATCTGGGCGGTGGAGCACGGGCACCAAGCGGCGATCTCGATGCACAACCACTGCATGGGCACGCCGGTCTCCGAGCGTCCGCCATACGGGATGAACCTGGTGAGCGCCAAGGTGGGCATGCACGCGTGGTCGTACAGCAACGACTACAACACGGCGCAGCGGGCGAAGATGCAGCACGCCGAACTGACGGAACGCTTTGCGAACCTCAGCACGGAAGTGGAGCTCGGGTTCACGCCCGAGCAGGCGGCGACCGAGGTGGAGCGCTGCCTCAACTGCGACATCCAGACGCATTTCACGGCCAACCTGTGCATCGAGTGCGACGCGTGCGTGGACGTATGCCCGGTCAACTGCCTTACGATCACGCACGACGGCAGCGACGAGGCCGATCTGCGCAAGCGCCTGATGGCGCCGGCGGTGAACCTGACGCAGGATGTCTACGTGTCAGCCGAACTGCCGCAGACGAAGCGCGTGATGGTGAAGGACGAGGACGTCTGCCTGCACTGCGGCCTGTGCGCCGAGCGCTGTCCGACCGCAGCGTGGGACATGCGCCAGTTCGACCTGAAGATCGCGTACGCCGGGCAATCGTGACCCGTGACCCGTGACCCGCGACGCGAACGGCGCTCCCATCCCTTCTTGCGTCGAGGTTCATCGTCCATTATGATGTAGTCACAAGTGACTACATGGAGTGCGGGCGTGAGGACCATCGGAATACGCGAGTTGAAGTCGCACCTGAGCCGGACGCTGCGCGACGTCCAGCGTGGCGAGCACTACCTGGTGACGGACCGCGGGCGCGTGGTGGCCGAGCTGCGGCTCCCGGGGGTGGACGCTTCAACGAACCTCACCGCGTCGCACGCAGCTCGGCGCCAACTTGCGGCGGCTGGCGAGCTGCGGGTCGCTGAGCGACCGCCCTCCGGCTACGCGCGCACCGGAGTCTCGCTCCCCGAGGGGACCGCCAAGGACCTGCTCGACCAGGTTCGCGGCGAGCGGTAGGCCGGCGTGGTCCTGTACGCCGAATCGAGTGCGGTGCTTGCGTGGCTGCTCGATGAGCCGCGGGCGCTCGAAGCGATCCGCGCGCTGGAAGGCGCCACATCGGTCGTGACGTCCGAACTGACGCGCATCGAGTGCTCCCGCGCCATTCATCGCGCTGCGTCACAGGGCGCTCTGGATGCACGGCAGGTGGCGAGCCTGCTCCGGCACCTGGACGTGGCGACATCGCAGTGGGACCGGATGGAACTGCGTGATCGGGTCGCGGATCGCGCGTCGGCACCCTTTCCGGCCGAGCCCGTTCGCGCGCTCGATGCCATTCACCTGGCGTCCGCGCTGGTGGCGCGCGATGCCTGGAAGGACCTCATGATCCTCACCTTCGACGAGAGGGTTCGCAGGAACGCAGAGGCACTCGGCTTCGCCGTGGCGCCAGCCTGACACGTCAGGCACAAGCGTGCGGCGAGCACGGCCGCCCCGCGCGTTACTCGTGGCGAAGAGCGGTGAGCGGATCGACGCCGGACGCGCGCCGCGCCGGGAACCACGCCGCCAGCGCCGCCACAATCAGCAAGCCCACCACCACTGCCACGAAGCTCACGGGGTCGGTCGGCGAGATGCCGATGAGCAGGCTTTCCACCACGCGCGTCAGCGCCAAGGCGCCCGCCAGGCCGAGCAGCACGCCGCCGCCCGCGAGCGCCACGCCCTGCGACAGCACCAGTCCCACGATGTCGCGCCGTCTCGCTCCCAGCGCGACCCGCACGCCGATTTCGCGGGTGCGCTGCGTGACGCTGTAGAAGATCACGGCGTACACGCCAACGGCGGCGAGCCCGAGCGCGATGGCGCCGAACGCGCCGAACATCGTGCTCCACATGCCGTACATCCAGAAGCTCAGGTACTTCACCTCGCCCATCGTCCAGATGTTGAACAGCGGAATAGTCGGGTCGACGCCGCGAACCGCGCCACGCACGGACGGCATGATCGACGCCGGAGCGCCGGTTGTACGAACCATCAGGCCGAGGTCCCTCGGCGACACGAACGGCAGCGGCACCCAGGCGGTGGGAGGCGTGGATTGGCTCTCGTCCAGCTTCACGGTGCGGATGTCCGGAACCACGCCGATCACAGTGAACCACGTCCGCGTCGAGTCACGCATAAACCGGAAGCGCCGCCCCAGCGCGCTGCCGTCGGGCCAGAATCGCCGCGCCATGGCGCGGTTCACGACGGCGAGCGGTGGCGCGCCGGCGCCGAGTTCGCGTTCCTGAAACAGGCGGCCCTCGAGCGGCACGACGCCCAGCGTGGCGAACCAGTCGCCGGTGACGCCCCCGTAGGCCGTGCTCCGGCGCCCGAGGTCGTCGCTGCCGCCGTCAGTCTCGACGTCGCTCTGCGATCCACCGGTGTCGTCGAGCGGTATGAGGTCGCAGATCGTTGCGGCCGTTACGCCGGGCAGCGCCCGCACGGCGCGGACGAGCTCGGCGATCACCTGCAGGCGCGGAGCGAGGCTGTCGTACCGCGCGCCGGGCAGGTTGAAGCGCATCGTCATGACGTGCGCCGGGTCGTAGCCGAGCCGCATGTTGTTGAGGCTCACGAAGGTGCGCACGAACAGCGACGCGCCGACGAGCAGCACCAGCGCGAGGGCCACCTGCAGGACCACAAGTGCGCTGCGCACGCGCTGCTGCCGGGGAGCGCTGCCCGAACCGCTGCCGCCCACCTTGAGCGCATCGAACAGCCGGCCGCGGCTCGCGGCCACCACGGGAGCCAGCCCGAACAGCGCTCCCGTGCCCAATGAAACCAGGGCCGCGTACGTGAACGTGGGCGCGTCGAGCGACCAACGGACGTAGTACGGGAACGCGTCGGACTCCGGTATGGCGGCGGCGATGAGCCGCAGCGCCTCCCACGTGAGCGGCAGCGCTGCGAGGCAGCCGAGCGCAGCAATACCCATGGCCTCCGCGGCGAGTTCGCGGGCGATTCGACCCTGGCTGGCGCCGAGCGCCGCGCGCACGGCGATCTCGCGCTGGCGCGTCACGGCGCGGATCAGCAGCAGGTTCGCCACGTTGGAGCAGGCGATCAGCAGAAGGATCGTGGTGGCGCCGAGCATGGCCGCGGCGACCAGGCGCTCGTCACTGCCGGCGACGCTGCCGCGCAACCCGCGCACGTCGCCAATCCACTCGCGCCGCTGCCCGCCGGCCTGCGCCAGATCCAGGGCGTGGAGGCGTTGCGCAATCGCTGTGACTGCGCTTGCGGCCCGCGGCGCGTCCGCGGCGAGGCGACCCATGACCGACACACCGCGCGTCGTGCGCGGCAGGGCGCCCAGCTCGGCCCCGATCGGCAGCCACAGCTCGGCCGAACCCGGATACCGGAAACCGCGGGGCATGACGCCGACGATGGTGTATGGCCGCCCGTTGAGCGTGATGGATCGGCCCTGTACGCTGCTGTCGCCGCCGTACCGGCGGCGCCACAGCCCGTCGCTGATGAGCGCCACAGGCGGCGCTCCGACGGCGTCGTCCGCGGGCGTGAGGCCGCGCCCGACTTGCGGCGCAATGCCGAGCATCGGCAGGAAGTTCGCGCTCACGAGCCGCGCGGACACGCGTTCCGCGTCGTCCTGCGTAATCGCGACCACGCGACCGGCGTGTGCGGCCAGGGTCACAAACTCACGAACCCCACGCCACTCCAGGTAGTCGGCGTACGACGGCGATGCGCGCTGGCCGGAGATCCGATCCCGCTCGGCGACCGTCGCCAGTTCGTCGGGCCGGTCGAACGGCAGGGCGCGGAGCGCCAAGGCATTGAACACCGAGAACATCGACGTGTTGGCGGCGACGCCCACGGCGAAGTACGACACCGCAACGATCGTAAACCACGGATTGCGAAACAGACGCCGCCCGGCGTGTCGCACATCCTGGGCAAGTTCACGGAACCACACCGCCACGTTCATCCGTCCCTCCCCGCAGTCCGGCTGGTGGGCCAAACGAAACAGCGGGTTTCGGTGGGACGCAACTCCCGCGCGAATCCCGAGGGGCGATGGGCGCAACGCCGTCCGCCCGGCTATCGTACATGGACACGCCCTCTTCGCATCATCGTGTCATCGATCAACGACTTCGCCTTCAAGATCGGCACCGTCAACGGTACCGGCTCTGCCAGCGCCAACGCGCTGCTGATGCAGGCCATCTTCCGCATGGGAATCCCGGTGTCCGGCAAGAACGTCTTCCCGTCCAACATCCAGGGGCTGCCTACCTGGTACGAGGTGCGCGTCAGCAAGGACGGTTACACGGCGCGGCCGAGCGAGCTGGACCTGGTGGTCGCGCTCAACCCGGAGACCTACGCCAAGGACGTCGCGTCGGTGCGGCCGGGCGGGTACCTGGTCTACGACTCGTCGTGGCCGCTTCCCGAGGCGTTGCACCGCGACGGCATCCACGTGCTCGGCATCCCGTTCGGCAAGATGTGCGTCGAGGCGTTCGAGGGTGACCGGGCGCGTACGCTGATGCGCAACATTGCCTACGCCGGCGCGCTCGCCGCGCTGCTCAAGATCGACATGGAGCTCGTGGCGTCCATGCTGCACGAGAAGTTCGCGAAGAAGAAGGCGCTGCTCGACTCGAACGACAAGGCGATCAAGCTCGGGTACGACTACGCGATGGCGCACTTCAAGTGCCCGCTGCCGTTCCACCTGTCGAGGATGGACGCGACGAAGGACTGGATCCTGCTCGACGGCAACAGCGCCTGCGGCCTGGGCGCCGTGTTCGCCGGCGCCACGGTGGGCGCGTGGTACCCGATCACGCCGTCGACGTCCCTGATGGAGGCGTACAAGGAGTTCGCCGAGCGCTATCGCTTCGACAAGGCGACGGGGCAGCGGAAGTACTGCCTCATCCAGGCCGAGGACGAGCTGGCCGCAGCCGGCATGGTGCTCGGCGCCGGCTGGGCGGGCGCGCGGGCATTCACCTCCACGGCCGGCCCGGGCATCTCGCTCATGAGCGAGTTCGTCGGGCTCGGCTACTATGCCGAGGTGCCCGGCGTATTCGTCGACGTGCAGCGCACCGGTCCGTCCACGGGCATGCCGACACGCACGCAGCAGAGCGACCTGCTTTCGATCGCGTACCTCTCCCACGGCGACACCAAGCACATCTGCCTGTATCCCGCCAACCCGGAAGAGTGCTTCTACATGATGGCTGAGGCGTTCGACCTCACGGAGCGCTTCCAGACGCCGGTGTTCCTGGTGACCGACCTCGACATCGGCATGAACGACTGGATGACACGGCGCCTCAAGTGGGACGACAGTTACAAGCCGGACCGGGGCAAGGTGCTGGACGCCGAAGCGCTGAAGGCGGTGAAGAAGTTCGCGCGCTACGCGGACACCGGCGGCGGCGTCCCGGCGCGGACACTGCCGGGCAAGGCGATGACGGGCTCGTATTTCACGCGCGGCTCGGGGCACACGCTGGCGGCCACGTACACCGAGGACTCGGACGAGTACCGCGCGGTCATGGACCGAATCGCGCTCAAGTTCAGGACGGCGGAGGAGGCCGTTCCCGCGCCCGAGTTCGACGGCCGCGACGGCGCCGTCGGCATCGTGTCGCTCGGCGGCTGCCACGCGGCGGTGAAGGAAGCGCTCGACGTGCTGCGCGCCAACGGGATGGACGCCGACTACATGCGCGTCCGCGGATTCCCGTTCGGCAACGCGGTTCGCGAGTTCTTGGCAAGCCACAAGCGGCTCTTCGTCGTGGAGCAGAACCGCGACGCGCAGCTGCGTTCGCTGCTGGCCATCGAGACACACACGCCGATGGAGAAGATGACGCCGGTCCTCGACTACGGCGGGCTGCCGCTCACGGCGGGGTATGTGGTGAGCGAAGTCTCGCGCCACATCGGCGAGGTCAAGGACAATGCGCCGAGGCGCGCGCTGGCGGGCGCGGCGTCGCGCGGCGGCTCGAAGCGGGGGAAGAAATGACGTCCATCGTCAAGCCGCCGGTGCGGCATCCGTCGCTCCAGCAGAACGAGCTGGGGCTCACCAAGCGCGACTACGAAGGCGCGATGTCCACGCTCTGCGCCGGTTGCGGCCACGACTCGGTGACGGCGGCGCTGATCCAGGCGTTCTGGGAGCTGAGCGTGCCGCCGCATCGCGCGGCGAAAATGAGCGGCATCGGCTGCTCGTCCAAGACGACCGCGTACTTCATGAAGCAGTCGCACGGGTTCAATGCGGTGCACGGCCGCATGCCCGCCATCGCGACCGGCGCCAACGCGGCGAACAAGGACCTGGTGTACATCGGCATTTCCGGTGACGGCGATTCGCTCTCGATCGGGCTCGGCCAGTTCTGTCATGCCATCCGCCGCAACGTGAACCTGCTGTACGTGCTGGAAAACAACGGCGTCTACGGACTCACCAAGGGGCAGTTCTCGGCGTCGGCGGACGTCGGGTCCAAGTCGAAGGGCGGCGAGGCGAACGTGAACCCGCCGATCGATCCCGTGCTGCTGGCGCTGACGCTGGGCGCGACGTTCGTGGCGCGCAGCTTCTCGGGCGACAAGGCGCAGCTGGTGCCGATCCTCAAGGCGGGCCTGAAGCACAAGGGGTTCGGCCTGATCGACATCATCTCGCCGTGCGTCACGTTCAACGACCACGATGCGTCGACCAAGAGCTACCGGTTCACGCGCCAGCACGCGACCGAGGTGACCGCGGTGGATTTCGTTCCGCTCAAGCGGGAGATCACGGCGGAGTCGGAGAACGGGCACGGGAACGCGGTGTCGGTCACGATGCACGACGGCAGCGTCGTCCGGTTCCGTCACGTCGCTGAGGACTACGATCCGACCGACCGGGACGCGGCGTACACGCACGTTCGGGCAGCGCAAGCGAAGGGCGAAGTGGCGACGGGGTTGCTCTACATCAATGATGCGGGCGCGGACATGCACGACGTGAACAGGACCGCGGATCGCCCGCTGGTCGACGTTCCATTCAGCGAGCTGTGTCCCGGCGCAGCGGCGCTCGACGAGCTGATGGAGGAGTACCGGTAACGACGCGCCCGGCGGGCCGGCTCCGCCGGCCCGGTCGGTGCCCCGCGGCGCGCTGCGCGGGCCGGTACGCAAGCGACGCATGCACCCGGGCGTTATGCGACGCACTGCCTCGAGGCGCATGCCGAGGACCTTTAGATTCTGATCCATGAGCATGCCCACCATTTCCGTTTTCAACGACGGGTACGTCGCGGAGCTCTACGAACGGTTCCAGCGCGATCCGTCTTCAGTGGATGAGAGTTGGCGGCAGTACTTCCGGTTCGCCGAGCGCCTCACGGGCGCCGCCACAACGACTTCTCCGGCGGCCTCGCCGGCCCCTGTCGCCGGCCCGCTCGACGCCACGCTCATCCGCAAGGTGGCGGGCGCCGCCGGACTGATCTCGGCCATCCAGCGCTACGGCCACATGGCCGTGCAGATCGATCCGCTCGGCTCGCCGCCGTCGAACGCCGCGGAGTTGTCACCGGACTTTCACGGCATCTCCGATGCCGACCTCGCCGGGATCCCGGCGTCGGCGCTCGGCGGCACGTCGGGCACCGCCGCCGACGTCGTCGCGCGAATGCGCTCGCTGTGGTGTGGCGCGATCGGCTTCGAGTACGACCATCTCGAGAACGACGCCGAGCGCGACTGGTTCCGGAAGACGATCGAGTCGCAGCGCCTCACGGCGCCGCTCACCGCCGACGAGCGGCGCGCACTGCTGCGTCGCATGACGGAGGTCGACGGACTGGAGCGCTTCCTCGGACTCGCCTTCGTGAACGTGAAGCGGTTTTCCATCGAGGGAGTCGACGCCCTGGTGCCGATGATCGACGAGGCCATCGCGCGCGCCGCGAGCGCCGGAACGCGCCAGGCCGTGGTCGCCATGGCGCACCGCGGCCGGCTCAACGTGCTCTCGCACGTCATGTCCAAGCCGTACGAAGTCCTCTTCCAGGAATTCCTCGGCAAGCACGACCAGACGAACTCCGCCAGCGGCACGGGCGACGTCAAGTACCACCTCGGCTATCGCACGGAGCGCGACTTCGCCGGCCAGCCCGTGTCGCTCGAGCTGGTGCCGAACCCGAGCCACCTCGAGTTCGTGAACCCGGCGCTCATGGGCGTCGCGCGCGCGCTGCAGCGCAACCCGGACGGTTCGCGCGACGAAGATCGCGTGTTGCCGATCGTCGTGCATGGCGACGCGGCGTTCGCGGGCGAGGGCATCGTGGCCGAGACGCTCAACCTCTCGCTGCTGCGCGGCTACCGCGTGGGCGGCACGTTCCACATCCTCGCCAACAACCAGGTC
>Ga0187893_10007951_pt1 | contig 17017 bp, 27 predicted proteins | sample MA1701074metaG_FD_139574 | JGI IMG/M metagenome (GOLD analysis project Ga0187893, IMG submission 139574) | White microbial mat communities from a basaltic lava cave in the Kipuka Kanohina Cave System on the Island of Hawaii, USA - MA170107-4 metaG ...
CCCTCGCCTTAAAAGTTCAAAAGAACGAATTTTAGCAGTGGCTTGATTTTGCGAAGGTTTCCCCGTTTTTTCTTTGCAGGCAATGACTTAAGCCGTTTCTACTGATTCTATTGATTCTGTAGAATTCGATCTGTTGTGCGGATTTCTAGCACAAATTTAGCACAGCAGAATGGGCGTAAGTTCTCCTCTGAAAGCGTCTCAGATTCTGCGGAGGTTATCGTAGGTATTGGGTGTGCGGTCCGTTACCAGCGATTATGTTTAGTATAAGCCCGGGTGGAGATGACAAACGCGATCAAGGAGGAGAGGAGCCGGACTCGATGTATTGTGTGAGTTCGTGGCCTTATTCATTTGGCGATTTCTGGTTGCTTAGTTGCGTGGCGAGGTGCCTTTGTCATTCTGTCGGCTTCAAACTCAAGGAGATAATCATTGTAGTTAGCTACATTTTTAGTGAATCCACAATCAGCATAGAGGCACCACGCAGCTTTTCTCACCTCGCTAAACTCAAGGCTATTTCTCTGGCATTTTGGACAAGTCGCCATGACGCAACCTCCTAAGTGGGAAGGGAGTACCGTCTCTCGTTTTCCCTGCGAACGTTGTTGAAAACACGCTGATATGCACGCGCCTTGACTCCTTCAAACATCAACACCGAAACACCCATAAAGTCAGTTAGAAATGCGTGCGAATCAGGGTCAGGATATGGTTCCACATAAACAACCTTCTTGATGCCTGCATAGCCGATTTGGCGGGAACATTGAAGGCACGGGAACGTGGAGGTGAACAAGATTGTATCTTTAAGGCTTCTTCCCATCGAGTTCATCAAAGCCATCTGCTCCGCGTGAATCGCGGTACATCGGGACATCATTCTATCCGGCGCGTAGGCTCGCACTAGGCTTTCAGCACAATGTGGGCATTTGTATTTATCACTGACCAGCGACTGATTACTTATTGTTTTCTTACAAAAAGGACACTCTTTCTTTTTTTCAACCATTTGATGAATATGCTCTTTAAGCCGTGCATCTTTGTAGCAGTACTCGAATTGTCTTATACAGGGCTCCATTGGTTCAGGGTTTTCATTGTAGCCGGTGGAGATCAGCACCCCATTTCGATCTGTTATCGCAGCACCGACCGTGCGTTTTAAACATTGCGACCGAAGGGAAGTGGCATATGCAATTGCCATCGCCATTTCCTCACGCGTCGGAGGTCTCACAGAGGCGCCAGTGATGAGGTCTATGTATTGTTTGATCTTCCCCTTCAGTGCTGAGACTGCAGCTTGCTTCGGACTGTGCGGCTTATCGTTTGTTATAACGATATCAGCCTGATCGACGCAAAGCTGGACTTGTTGTCCGTATTCTATGTCCTCGTCAGCGTCTCTCTTGTCGTCTTCCTCAAACTCGGCATAATTGCCTCTGTACTTTTCCTTTACTCGGTCCCAGCGATGATTGTGAGGACACCATACGGCGATCAGATAAAAATTAGGAAATTCGGTTCTAAAAAATTCGATTTCAGCACAGTTCCGTATGCCGTCAAAAACGATCTGAGCGCCACCTTCAAGATTTAGGGCATCAGCTTCCTTGACTGCATCTTTGGCCCAGTAACCAAGCTCATTAGTTTTGCGAAATTTATTACCACAGTCCTGAAGCTGTCTTCTTGAAGCTTCTGTTTCAGATAACCGCCCTTCTTGCTTGCGTATTTCTGTGCAAGCTTTTTTTATCCCGGCAGATAGGGAAATTCTCTTAAAGTTGAAATTGACTAGGGCTTCACCAAGAGTGGTACAACCACTGCCGAATGATCCGGTTAGACCCAGGGTGATGCTGTCTCGATTGAGCGCCACCTATAGAGCCGTCCTTACGATTATAGAGTGGCAACTACAGTAGAAAATTGATCAGTTGGTAACAGATATCTGAAGAGTGGTCAACAACGTCAAATTTCGTGCCATAGATCGAGAGAAATGGGTGACCTTCCCTTCGACAATTACACTATTGGCTAGGAGGCTCGACTGTGTTGAAACGGTCTAAAATTTCCCAGTGTCTGCAGGGCTCCATAGAAAAATTGAACTAAGGGAAGCCCCCGGAGGGCCGGAGGCTTCCCAGTGAAGCGGCTCAACGCTTGAAAACGTGAGCTGCAATCCACTCCTTGGCCTCACGAGCGACAGTGAGCAGCGCCTCAAGGTCGCTGAGACCGAACGAGGTGCCGTTACGCCACTCGCCAGCCTGATCTTTGAACGGCCGAGAAAAGGTCGTTGCGAAGAACGGACCCTTCTCGCTGGTGTTCTCCCAGATCGTCGCTTTGATGTTGCCGCATCGCAGCTGGTTTGCGGGTTGTTTGTTGGTAGCCATCTTTGTTTCCTCCTTTTATGAAATGAAGTTGGCTCTCTCACAGGAAGAGGAGAGCCAATGCACATTTCACGGAGGAAACGTGAGGCAGAGGCCGTCGCCGGCGTGCCGGAGAGGGATAAGCGGCGGGAGTAACAGTCTCACTGGCGCGATCGGTGCGCCTCGAAGGTGTAGCCGGTCGGCCAATGCCGTGGCTACAACAAAAACACGATGGGGGATGCGGCGCAACCTAGCCAGAGGGATATCCGCTGATGGCATTGTCAGGCATTTCAGGAAGATAATCTGACGAGGGCTGTTAGATAGAGCATCAGCCTTCTAAAGCTTTCCAAACTTCCCTTCTAACGAATTGTTAGTACAGCAGAATGCCGCTCCAGTAGAGGATTTGCGCTGTGTTGAGGATTGCGTTGTGTTTGGGTCTGATTAGGTCATTTTGGGTGAATTTTGCTGTAGAACTAACACGCCGGTAACACATAGGGTTTTTAAGTGGACTCATCGCCCATCAGTCCTGGCGAGCCCGTTTACTTAGCGGCGCATGTTTCTCTGAGCACACCTCCTCGCTCGTTCTCTCGCCTTGTATAGGTTGGATGCCGCTGTAATCTTAATCCGGTATTGAACTAAATCGGTGGTCACATCATACATTTCAGACAGTTCCTCTATCGATTTGCTAGCCTTCAAAGCAGGCAGAAACGTCTGCCAGGGGATTAGCGCAGCCGAACCAATGCCGTAAGCTTCTTTCTCTTGATTCTCGTGGTAGTCTCGCAGTCGAAGGCCATTCATGTCGTATGACACCCCAGATGGGACATGGTCCATGAGGATGTGTGAAATCTCCTCCATGAGAGTCACCTTGTTTCGTCGTCGGCTGTGAAAAGGATTTAGAATGCAAAGCAATGTCCCATCGTTTAATGGATCTGGATGAACGCCTCCAGACCAATCATGTTTACCTGGTCCTTTCAAATGGGCTCTTACCTCCGATGGGAGGCATTCAAGCGCCGCTAAACCATCCAGTATATGCAGTCCAAATTCGAGAGCCAGTTTCCAGGGGTCCAAATTTTCAAGGAGTGAAACACGTGCTACTTTTCGCAAGTCAAATGCGAACGGCTCCCACCCTTTGGCTATCTGACTAAAAGGAAGTAACACGTTGGTTTACCTGGCTGAAGGTTTCTTGCTCATCTGTTCGTAGGCTGTCCTAAAGAGCGTTGATAGGGCCTCTGCTGTCTTCCGGTCAAGCTTCTTATCCGCCCTTAAATGAAGTTCGACAGTATCAGGTGTTGTAGCCGCCTTCTTCGATGAAAAACCTTCGACGCGAGGGTTCTGTTTAAACATCTCAACTGATATTTGCATCCATTCGCACAACGCCAGAAGTGTCTTGGCGTCGACACCGTGTGAGCCACCTCGCTCGATCCGTGACAACGACGCTACGCTGACTCCGCTCTCGTCCCACACCTGTGTGAGTCGTTTCTTCCGCTCCTTTCGGATTCGGTGAAGATGTTGCCCTAGTAGACGTACGTCGATGCCGTCTGTCATTCGGTAGCCTCCTTTCGATTGGGGGTTAAAAATGGGTACATCCTCTATACCGAAAATCGGTTCTCATTAGCAAGAATTTTGTTGTTGAAAATATTCCGATACCGGCATACAATCGGGGAGATTCTCGTACGCGAGAATTTTCTCTCCGGCATGATGCCGGTGCGAATACTGGATGGGGGGCACCATGAAATATTTGCAGATTGTCGGGGCAAAGCCTAATCCAATGGGAAAAGACCGGACGCAGGGACAGATATCAAAGAAACAGCTCGCGGCTGAATGGGTGGACTTCAAGAACGGAGGAGACGAATCGTATGGACTCCAGGCCGTCTCCCTCCAACATATTGCTTATCAGTCTGGCTGTCGCGATGGGAAATGGGCACAAGTTATGAGCTTTCAGGGGTCCCTGAAGCCTGGAGAGGCGGTTAGGGTCCACTCCGGTTCGGAGATTCAGCTGTCGGAAATGTATCCTGAAGATGCGGCGGGCGCTACGTATCACCTCTTCACTGGGAAAAACTATATTTGGAACAACGACTGCGGCGATACGGCGGGGCTGTGGGACGGAAAAGTGTGGATCGATAAGGCGTCATATGAATCGTATCCTGTGGAAGGCAAAATTCTCCTTCGCCAGGGCGACAAACTCATTTAGGGGAGGCCTGATCATGTCTTCAAAAACGAGTACAATGTTTCTCATTTCGGTCGGTGCCATCCTGGTCGGTCTTGCCATGACTCAAAATCCTCGATGTAAGGGTGTCTGCGAGCAGGTCGCCCGGAATCTCTCTGCCTACGGAATCCGAGGTTTTCTTCGTTTTCTCTGAGCACACAAAGTGCGGGCAATTTCGCCTGCATGAACGACAGGAGGAGAACATGCCTAACTTACCGCCATATACTCTCGTACATGATGACAAAAAACACGATTGGGCTTTAACGAATGATGCAACGGGAAAGACCATAAGACGCTTCGACACAAAGGAGGATGCCACCAAAGGAGGAGTGCTAGAAAAGGCTGTGGGAAAGGACGGTGGCTCGGTAAAGATTCAAAAACAAAATGGACGGTATCAGGAGGAGCGGACATATCCTCGAAGTAGAGACCCACGGTCATCCAGGGGCTAACGTGACCTTCCCCCTGAAAACTACACCACGCTCTTCTGGAATTTTGTCACATGGTAAAGAGGTGGAAGTGTAGATGGGTCGAAAGGAAGCCCCCAGATGTTCGGAGGCTTCCCATTCAAGAAGGTCAACGGTTTAAGGCGTGAGCGGAGATCCACTCCTTGGCCTCACGCGCGACGGTGACAAGGGCCTCGAGGTCATTGAGACCGAACGAGGTGCCATTGCGCCATTCGCCGGCCTGATCCTTGAACGGCCGAGAAAAGGTCGTCGCAAAGAACGGCCCCTTCTCGCTGCTGTTCTGCCAGATCGTGGCCTTGATGTTGCCGCATCGCAGCGTGTGAGTTGGTTTTTTGTTGGTCGCCATCTTGTTTCCTCCTTTGTTTGAACTGAAGGTGGCTCTCTCACTGGAAGAGGAGAGCCAACGCACAGTTCGGGGAGGAAACACGAGGCAGAGGCCGGAACCGGCGGGCCGGAGAGGATCAAGCGGCGGGAGTGACAGGGCAACTGGCGCGAGCGGTGCGCCTCGCAGGTGATAGCCGGTCGGCCCATGCCGGTGGCTACCACAAAAACGTGACGGGATGCGGCAAGCAGGAACGCAAGCCACGCAGCTTATCGATCAGATCGAAAGGGTCGATTCAGAGGAGCAAACAGTGTATTGGGATTGTGGCGATTGATGGGGTTCAGCGGATTGTCAGGGTTGAACTCGTTGATCGGATTGAACGGGTTGTTGGGGTTGTAACGGTTGATTGGGTTCGCGGGATTTCCTGGATCGACGCTGTTGATGGGGTTGAACGGATTCTTAGGATCCACTGAGTTAATAGGATTCAGGGGATTGTCTGGACGGAGTTCATTGATAGGATTGAAGATGTTGTAGTCGCGCTCGTACTTCTTGTCGAATCCGATCTCTGCTGAGACGGGGGCAGAGAAGAGGAAGAGAGCGATGAGGCATAACGTCCACATGGGGAGCCTCCCAGCGAGCAACCGAGCAGCACCTTTAGCCTACTCTCGGGGCGACGATCAGTGCAAGCTAGCGAAAACGGTTCGTGGCACTTTTTTCGTCTCCGTTACATAACTCTGGGTGGCAATGGGCCTGAATGCTGTGGAGTGAGCTGCAGATGGGTGCGGAAAACGCTTTATTAAACCGTTGATCCTACGACTAGACCTATTCTCGAGTCGTCTGCTCATCGTGGCATCCAGAGTCCGATCTGAAGTAAAATGAAAATTCAAAGATAAATTGGACAGTACTCCCACATGATCCCTATTTTGCTGTTTCCTCTTATCTTCATTTTCTTCGTTGGCTCCAATGCCAACGGAGACTTCACCGGGGAAGTGATCGGAGTTCTTGACGGCGATACAATCGAGGTGATGCATGACGGGAAATCTGAGCGAGTTCGCTTGCATGGGATTGATGCTCCAGAGAAAGGGCAAGCCTTCGGCAAGAGTTCTAAAAAAGCCGCATCTGAGTTGTCCTTCGGTAAGGATGTGACCGTGAAGGAACGCGGTCGGGATAAGTACGGCAGAACACTTGGTGAAGTCATCCTACCTGACAACAGGAGCTTGAATCGAGAGATGGTACGCGAAGGCCATGCCTGGAGGTATAGGAAGTATTCTAATGACGGCACACTAGAGCGTCTGGAAAGTGACGCCAGGCGCTCCCGCCGTGGCCTCTGGCGAGATGATGATGCCGTGCCTCCATGGGAATATCGGAAAGCAAGGAAGAGGAAAAACTAAGTCCTTTCTGCACTCTAAGCATGTGGTTTAGCGATGGGTGAGCGCCACTTTTGGCAGGCAGGAATTTCGGCTGCGAGTGGACCGGAATTCTTGCGATTTGATGAACGCTTCCACAGACCTCTCCCTTCGAAAGAGACACTGACGATTGATTTCGGGGCGCAGAGATCTGTGGGTTAGCCTACGATAATCCTCGCCGCGGACGCGAAACTGATCGGCGAAGCCGAACAGCTACCAAGTCAACAGTAAACGGTCCGCAACGACCTCCATCTCCAGAGACTTACCTTCCATTTGGAATCGCCTCAACATACTTCTGCCACAGTTGATGAAGATCTCCCGCTTGAAGAGGCCGTGAGGCACGCGAATTTCACAATTCACATCGCCAGACTTCTTAAGTCCGTCAATGCTCAGCGCCACACGGACACTTCTGGACTTGGATTTGTCAATAACCTCGAAAAGGTGGTCCAGTTCAAACGTTTGAGCCTTATAGAGAATACTCTGGCTATGTGCATAAGGCGGATCACAGTAAACAAGATCCCCCTTCTTAGCTCGTCCCATTGCCTCTTCGTAGCTGAATAACAAAAAACGTGTTCCTTTTGTACGTTCGTACCACTCATCAACCCGACGCGCAAAACTCTGGGGTGGTATGGGCTTATGGATTCCACACGGTGTCGACATATACCCATCGAACAACCGGAAACGTACAACGCCCCCATAGCAGGCGCGGCAAAGGAAAAGAAGATCGGCCCCATTGGGATTGGCGTTGTAGGACGCCTTGATCTGCTCATACATCTCGACTCTGTTACCTGTCTCCATTTTTTTCCATCGGTCGGCGTACCACTTTTTAAGTAGAGAAGGATCGGTTTTCAAACTCTGCCATATTTCCATGAGAGGCTTAAATCCATCAGAGCCGACAGCCTTCTCTGGCGCAAGTGTTGCGAGCACCGCTCCGCTGCCTAGGAACGGTTCATAATATGTTCCAAAGGTTTTAGGGAAGTTCGAAACTATTTGGGCGGCGAAGCGCTGTTTATTTCCAATCCACTTAAGAAGCTGGCCCGCTGGTGGCGTAATTGGCCGGAACCGAGAGCTCCTACATTCTGGCAGAGTTAACTGCATACGAGGCGAAAATCTCTCCCGTTCGTGCAATCCTAGTATCCTAATTTGGGATTTTTGTCAAGTCCTATTAAAGTGCCTGCATGCACAAGATTTCCTCAAGAGGCCAAAAGCGGCATCTCCAGAAAGTCCTCCGACAATGCAGGGCTGAGGCTGGCTTGACACAAACAGACCTCGCGAAGAAGCTCAACTTCCCGCAGTCTTTCGTTAGCAAGTACGAATCAGGAGAGAGACGCCTGGACCTTATCGAACTCCGCTGCATCTGTGACGCCATTGGCATATCACTCGAGGACTTTGTTCGGAAGTTTGAGAGTACCGTCAAGTGAAACCCGAGACCCGATTTCTCCAACAGCCAAAGAAGTTTTGGGCTAACATACGGACTATAAGCCAGCACGTTGGCTACACCGCGCATGGCACGGGTCAAATAAGTGTTCCTTCCCTCGGGCAAATGTTTTTAGCCCTCCACGAACTCGGCCTCAAGAGAGATCACATAGTCGATGCTCAGGAGAGACTTACGGCGTTTGGCCGTACGATAGCTGACTATTTCCAGTACCGAGCTCACATACTAAACTCCTTCGTAGAGCCCTCCCTCATGGATGCCGAAGAAGCAAAGGAGCTGTTCTCCGCTCACTATGCAAAATATCGTCCCAAGTGTCCCATTCCCATGAACAAGCAGAAAGGGGATAAGAAGGCACCCGCCTATTTTACCGGTATCATTAATTGCTTAGTTGAAGCAAATTCCAAAGGATTCCCATGTGATTTTGAACCGAGAGAACTTACCACCATCACTTTGAATGGAGAGCCGCTGAGGACTCTTGCACGATGGGTAGACGGAGCGTTTCCAGCAGCAGTAAATCCAATCGCTGTCTGGGAAATCAAGGAATACTACTACACAACCACTTTTGGGAGCCGCGTAGCGGATGGAGTATATGAAAGCCTCCTTGATGGGATGGAGCTTGAGGAACTCCGAGAACACGAGGGGATCCACGTAAAACACTACCTGATGGTAGACTCCCATCTAACATGGTGGGAAATGGGAAAGTCTTACCTCTGCCGGCTCATCGACATGCTTCACATGGGCTATGTCGATGAGGTGCTCTTTGGCAAAGAAGTCATTGAACGATTGCCAGTCATCGTTCAAGAATGGGTACAAGTAGCTGAAGCTCTGCGAAAAAGGAGTTAAGACTACGAGCCTACGGTTCAGGAAAGGGGGCAGCTCAGCTCAGGTTTAGATTCTCAATATTTGAGGAACGAATGCATTGCGAGTTTTGTGGACAACCAATTCGACACTGATTTGTAATCTACTTTTGGTATCCTGCCTGAAAAATAGATCACGCTAAGCTGGATGTCCCTTCGATCTCGGGACTCTTGCCGATCGGCCCTAGCCAAGACTTTTTTGGCCCTATCGAGAAAATTTTACAAACTTCGTTTTCCTTCGTATTCATCAGTGAACCTGCCATCTGCGTGGTCTGGGGAACTTACTCTAGTGGTGTCTCATTCTGCTAGATCGCTCACGGGAACCCTTGCTTTTCTCACGCAAATAAACAACCCGTTGCATTGGACAAGTGGTTCGTAGGTTGCGTGAAAAGCGTATCTTCTGGTCCTTCCTGCGTATCGTTTTGTTGACAGCTCTAGGAGAGAAGAGTCCTTGGTAGGGTAGACTCCCCTGGTTTTCTGTTTCTTTCGCCTCACACGTTTGTCGCATCAAAGTTGCAGACCTTTTTCGCCGCTGCTCCCGCTGTCCTGCATCCATCTGCGGCAATCAGCAGACACCAGCAGAAATCAGCGGAATTCCCATCACCCGCGCTGCACGGTATGGTCAGCACCGTGCTGCGGATCACCGGAAAGGATTGACATGAAGCGACGCTTTTTGTCGGTGAAGGAACTGGCAGAAGAACTCGGCGTTCACGAGGACACGATTTATCGAGCGCATTTGAAGAAGCTGATCCCGGTGAAGCGGGTCTGCAGGGTCTTACGGTTCGACCTCGAGAAGGTCCTCAAGGCATTCGCCAAGCATGGGGAGGAGAAGCAATGGAGGTCCACCGCGCAGCGCGCGACCGGCGGCGCCAGCCGGCGGCGCGCCGCGCAACAACGCCCCCGGTTGGTAAGACGGGGGCGCTCATAGCAGAGAGGGGTCCGAGGACGCGATGAACGGACAGGGCTTCACCCAGACGATTGATTGGCTCGCCTTCACGGTGCCGGATGCGTCGATCGAAGAGGTCTGCAAGGTTGTCGGTGGGGAATGGTTCGAATCGGAGACCGGATTCCGAGGCTATCCGATCTGTTGGATGTCGGTGCAGGGGAAACAGGGCGTGGGCAAGATCGGCACCGGAGCCCCGCGTCGTCTGCGTGAAGTCCATGTCGATCTCTCGGCCGGGATTGTGTCGAGCTGGGGAGAAGACACGGTCAAAACTGTCCTGCAGTGGGTCTTCACTCATGGGGGCCATGTCACGCGTCTCGACATTGCCCTGGATGATCGGGAGGCCTCGGTTTCCATTGCACAAATTAAACAGGCGGTCGACGCCGGCCACGCGGTAACCCGCTCAGAGAAGTTCCAAGCGGTCTCGGCCTCATCCCTCCGGCGGGGGGAGTCCACGGGCGAGACGCTCTACTTCGGAAGCCGGGAAAGCCACACCATGTTGCGGATCTACGACAAACGCTTAGAGCGTCAGCAGAAAGGCTGCGAGGACTGGGACACCTATGGAGTCCGGTGGGAACTGGAATTCAAAAAAGAGCGGGCCCAGGCCTGTGCCAAAGCCCTGCTCTATCTGGATCAAGAGGATTGCCGGTCCTTCCTGGTCGGGGTTCTGCGGTCCTACGTAGACTTTCGAGAGACCAGGCGCGACGCCACGGCCTGGGAGAAGTATCGGGCCCCGCTGCTTTGCTGGTGGGCCACTCTCACCGAAGGGTTTCGGAAATGCCGGCTGGCGGTGGAGCAGATTCAGCAGACGATCGACGAGGTCAAGCAGTGGATGGCTCGCTCCATCGGCCCCCTGTTGGCCGTGGTCCATCAGGTCGCGGGGCCCTCGTTCATCCAAGAAATCATGCGCGCCGGTCGTCAACGATGGCGGAGCAAGCATCGCGCGCTGCTCTCCATGCCTCCGAGCAAGCAGGTCTATGTCCTTCATCCGGCCTAAGGAGTGGAAACGGATGTGTCCTGGCTGTGGGGCCCGAGGGTGCGGCTGTCGCTGGGTGAACGGGGCCCTCGTGTTGTCCTGTCGGGACTGCGACTCGGAATTTTCTTTTGTACCAAAAGCCCGGTCGATCGGCCGGGGTCTCTGGGTCAGACAGCTCGCTGGCCCGTCATCTCAACCACAAGGAGGGAGTCATGTTGGTGAAAGTCGAAGGGAGCGTGTCGGGGTATGTGGAGCGGAAGGGCAAGGAAGGCAAGGTGTATCGGTCGGTGGATGTCTACGTGAAGGGGAAGGATCCGGGGAACCTGCGGCTGAACATTCCGGCGGACAGCCTGAACCTGGTCGAGGTCTGTAAACAGGCGGAAGGCAAACAGGGCCGTGCCTCGGTGGAACTGCGCAAGTTCGAACAGACTGGCCGGATCTTCTTTGATCTGACCGCCTTGGAGATTGTGAAGGACCCGATCGGAACAGCCTCGTCGCCAACAACGAAGTAAACAGAGTAACCACCGTGAGAAGAGGATCGTATGACATGGACCGATCCAGGTATCTCAGAGCAATTCTTGTTTGTCTGTGTCCTGATTCTCTTGTTCATGGTCGGCATCATGGTCGGGCGGTCGTAGCCCTGACCGTCTACCTCCTGCTCACGGGGGTGCTGACCTGGATGTGGTGCGTCACACCCGCGATGGCCTTGATCAGCGCCACGGGCCATGTGCGGGTGGTCTCCCAGTCGGCGCTCAATGCGCTGTCGGTCGCGCAACGCAGCCTGCAACTCACGAGTCTCTCTTCTTCGATGGCCGTCTCCACTGGGTCCGTGGCGCTCCGTTTGGTCACGGGCCCGGTGGGCTGGGCGTCGTTGGGAGTCACGGCGGGGCTCGCGCTCGCGCAGATCTACTACAATTCTCAACAGGTCGCGGCGATTAAACAGGGGGCCGCGCCCCCCTCCAGCGGATGGACCTGGCCGCTCTATACAGGCCCTGGCACCGTGACCGGGGTCTACATGCTCGGGAACATCCCGGTTGTCACACTGGGTCCGGTGCAGGGCGATCTCTGTCTCGGAGTCTGGCGGGCATCCCGCCTGGCTGGGGCGGCGGGAATTATTTGGGCGAGTGTGCCCTACAAGGTCCGGCGAACACGCCGTCGAGCGATCTGCCGCAGCCGATCCCGGCCGCTGATCCCACGCCCACGCAGATCGCGCAGTATCTGGATACGCTGCCGGCCTCTGACCCGAACTCGATCGATGCAAACACGACCGGGTTAGGTGTGGACCAATCGCCACAACCAGCTGACGCGACGACCTCACAACCGGTCAATGCGACGGAGGTCGAAACGACCGTGAAACCGGTTGCACAGATCACGCAGACCGATGTGGTGGTGAATCCGAATGAACCGAAGCCAGCCGGACAAGACACGACTCAAACGGCCCAACAGACCACGACCACTACCACGACCACGACAAACCCGGACGGGAGTACGACGCAGGATACCGACACACAGGCCTCGGTTACCTGTGGTTCGGGCAACCATGATCAGCGCTCCTTCGGGTCGGTCTTGGAAACGCATATGAACACGTGGAAGGGGTCCGGGATCGCCGGCACGTTGGATCTGCTCAAGAATCTGAGCTGGCCCTCGACGCTACCCGTGATCTCGATCTCGTCGGGGCTGTGGGGCACTCAAGCGATCGACTTCAATCAATGGGCCTCGGTCTTCCTGGCCCTCCGCACCCTGATTATCGCGGGGGCCGGCTTTGCGGCCTATCGGATCGTCTTTGTGGGGCGATGACATGACGGCGTTGCTCAATCTGATCTACTGCTGGCTGATCGACTTGCTCGCCAAGCTGATGGACTTGGGGCTTGCGGCCTGGGATTCGGTGTTGAGCCCTGCCGATGCGATCCTGGCGTCGATCGGCACCGGGGGCCTCGCGGTCCCGATCATCCCGAATGAATATGCCTGGATTCTGGGCGCGACTGGGATGAGCCAGGCCGTGGCGATCATTGCGACCGCGCTCGGTATCCGGTTCATCCTGCAAAGCGTCCCCTTCGTCCGGTGGGGTTCCTAACATGATCGAACTGCTCGAAGGCGTCCCCGGCGCCGGCAAGAGCTATCACGCCGTGGCCGAGTATCTCTTGCCCTGGGTCAGAAAAGGCCGGCGGATTTATGTCTATGTGGATGGCTTCTACCTGGACCGGTTGGCGAAGTTCGAGGGCCGAGCGCTCGAGGAACTTCACCAGCAGATCACGGTCTGGACCTCAGGGGCGGAAGTCCTCGAGGGATTGACACGAGTAGAGCCAGGATCAGCCGTCTTCATCGATGAGTGCCAGACGATCTTCCGGGCGCAACAGAAACTTAACGGCGAGATCCTCCGCTGGCTCGAAACCCATCGGCATTTCGGCATTGATGTGTTGTTGATCTGTCAGGACTATCGGCAGGTGACCTCCGGTGTCACTCGCGTCGTCGAAATGACGACCAAGTTCCGGCGGCTCGATCGCTTCGGCTTCAAGAATCGCTATCAAGCGTTCGTGCGGGGGAATCCCGAAGAACTGGAAGTCATTCGGGGCTTCACCGGCACCTACGATCCGAAAGTCTATGCCTACTATGGGTCCTATGCGACGGCAACCAAGGAGGTGCGACAGGTACGCTCCATCTTGAGATCCCCCACGATCATCTTCGGCGCGATTGGTCTGCTGCTGGCCTGCGGCTGGTTCTTGTTTGGTGGGGGGACTTTTGCGGGAACGGCTACACCCACTCCAGCCAAACCACCAACACAAGAGAAAGCCCAGGCGCCCGTGACCCAAGCAACCGTGCCCCAAGCAATAACGGCCGAGATCCATCCGATCCGTATCCAAGGCGGCATGAGTTTGCCGAAGAAGGGCACAACTCAATGGCTGTGGGTCTCGGAGGATGGTCGGCTGCTGACCACCGATGAGATCGCGGCGGAATCAGGGGGCACCGTCCGCTCGTTCATGCAGCGGGGCGTCATGGTCTTGAAAGGCTCCGGCGTGATCTGGGGCGGAACACCAGCTGCGGCATCAGTCAACACTCCGAGTGCAAGTGTTGAGCATTTTCCTGGACCGAAAGCGGCGGTGGAACCAGGATCACAGCCAATGGCGCAGCCCGAGCCGCGTCCTGTCCCTCGTGCGTCTGGGCGCACCAACGTGAAGGATCTCCTGGCCACCGATCCGAAGAACGATCTCTTGGGAAACGGGAGCGATCTCTTGAGGTGAGGGGATGATGGATCAAGCGACGATCGATGCCATGGTGTTCTGGAGTGCCTCGTATTTCCTCGGCGGCTTCACGGTCGGGGTGATTGTGAAGTTGCTGCTGGGAAACATCAAATAAGGCACAGAAAGGAGGTGGACGAAGATGATGAAGAAAGCACTGCTCGGGATGTCAGTGTTGGTGCTGACCGCTGGCCCTGCCGTCGCGCAGGTGTTCCCGGTGGACACAGCGTCGAGCACGCTGATCGGCAACGTCAAGGCGGACTTGATCGCCTGGGGCGTGGCCTTCATCGGTGTGGCATTGACCGTGTATGCCTACAGGCGCGTCAAAGCGCTCGTGCGGTAACACGGGAAGCCAGGGGAGACTGGCGCAGTCCGGCCGGTTGCGTCAGTCCTCTTGGGGAATGGAGGAGAAACACAATGGCAAGTCAAATCAATGCCCTCGGCAATATGCTCGCAGCGGATGTCCTGGCTTGGGGGGCGGCGGTGATCGGGATTGCGCTAACCGGCTCCGCCGTGATCTGGGTCCTCCGGTTGATGCGAGGATAAGCGCGCACAGAGCAACGAGGTTTCATCGGATTCATCCATTGCTGGCCTTACAGGGGCCAACCCTGATCGGCAAAGCTGTAGAAGCCATCGCCCAGGATGACATGGTCCAACAGTGTGATCCCGAGGAGCTCGCCAGCATCTCGCAATCGCTTGGTCAGGACCACGTCTTCGCGGCTCGGTGAGACGTCTCCCGACGGATGATTATGGGCACAGAGCCAGGCCGCAGCATTCATGAGAATGAGCGCTTTGAAGACCTCCCGCGGATGGACGATCGAGAGGGCCAAGGAGCCGAGGGACACGACATTAATCCCGATCACGTGATGTTTGGCATCGAGCCCACAGACCATGAACTGCTCTCGATCGAGGCCTTCAATGTACGGTCTGAGGAACGCGGCCGCTGCGATCGAGGTCTGGATCGGCACAGTCGACGGGGAGCCCGATTCTTGGCAGACCAACGTGACGCGATACCGGGGCACCTGATACGGCAACGATGGTCTGCTCGATTGCACCAGTCGTTTCGACCTGAACCTCGGCGGCGCGTTGTGTTCCATCTGGTTTCCTCCTTAAACAAATTGTTGCCCCACCCCGCAACAGCCACGGGGGTGGGGCACCCAAGGAGGACGAGGGCACAGCGCGCTCGCGGCGGGCAGGCCTGGACGGACGAAGGCGCCCGGGAGAGAACTCGGAAGGGCCTGATCCGCTGCTCTTCAGCGCTGGCCCGCCACCGCTGGGGGCTCACTCTTTGACTCACGCCGGCGGCAACGCGGGCGCATCTTGAGGGGGCACGGGGGTGTCGGAAGACTCCCCCGATTCATTTGTCGATGCTTCTGACAATCAAAGACCTGTCCGAACAGCTACGAATTAAACCGGCCACTCTCTATTCTTGGGCTGCACAGGGGAAAATCCCCTGCCGGAAAATTCATGGCTTAGTTCGGTTTGAGCAAGGTGACATTGACCGTTGGCTGGCGACCCTTTCCGTAACGGTTGGAGTGCGATCTCGAGTAAAGAAACGACGATCGGACGACAACAATCTGGATAGATTGATTGCGAGTGCCAAGCGCGAGGTCTATACTGCCCGCCACGGGGAAACCAGACCGAAATCAAGCCTCATCGGAAAGGGGGAACATGATGGGGCTCGTGAAGCGTAACCATGTCTGGTGGATGAGTTTCATGTATCAGGGACGCCAGGTTCGCCGTACAACGGGTACGACGGACAAACGTCTGGCCGAATCGATCCTGTGTAAAGTGAAGGTTCAAATCGCTGAAGGTCGGTTCTTTGAGACGCGTGAGGAACAGGAACGCACGTTTGGAGAAATGATGGAGCGTTACCTCAAAGAGCGCGCGGTTCTGAAGGCTCCGAAGAGCCACGTGCGCGATGTCTCGGCGTTGAAGCATCTCCTGCCGGTGTTCGGAGACAAGGTTCTCGCCGAGATCACACCGAAGCTACTGGCGGGCTACAAAGCACAACGGCGAATAGAGCAGGCGGCTCCTGCCACGATTAACAAGGAGTTACAGCTTGTCCGTCACGCGTTCAACGTGGCGATGCGCGAGTGGGAATGGTGCCGGGAGAACCCGATGCACCGAGTCTCGATGGAGCCAGTGCGGAACGAAGTGGACCGGTGGCTGACGGCCAACGAAGAGGAACGCCTCATGGCCTCTTCTTCGCCTTGGCTCAGAGAGATTATCGGGTTCGCGCTGAATACTGGAATGCGTCAAGGGGAGATCCTCAACCTGCAATGGCAGGACGTGGATTTCGCGCGCGGGATTGTGATGGTCATGAAAACCAAGAACGGCACTCGCCGCAGCATTCCCTTGAATGCAACCGTGTACGAACTGCTGGCCGCGAAACAGGCGACGACGGGATCCACGCACGGACCGGTGTTCACGACCCCGCGCGGGAATGAACTACAGGTACGGTTCCTGGTGCGGGAGTTTTGTGAGGCGCGGGATCGGGCGGGAATTCCCGACTTTCGTTTCCACGATCTGCGGCATACGTTCGCGACGCGACTCGTGCAACGGGGTGTCGATTTGTATAAAGTCCAACGTCTGCTGGGCCATAAGACCGGCACCATGACGCAACGCTATGCGCATCATTCGCCGGAAAGTTTGAGAGACGGCGTGAACGTTCTGGATGAGCCGCAGCTGCAGCGAGTTAGCACAAATTTAGCACACCGTTAAGGTTGAATACGTAGCATGCATAAGAGGCGAGCTTCTAACTGGTTGATTTTGGTGGTGAGCCGGCTGGGACTCGAACCCAGGGCCCTCGCCTTAAAAGGGCGATGCTCTACCGACTGAGCTACCGGCTCACACGGGA
>Ga0187893_10007953_pt1 | contig 17015 bp, 12 predicted proteins | sample MA1701074metaG_FD_139574 | JGI IMG/M metagenome (GOLD analysis project Ga0187893, IMG submission 139574) | White microbial mat communities from a basaltic lava cave in the Kipuka Kanohina Cave System on the Island of Hawaii, USA - MA170107-4 metaG ...
TCGGTGGTCAACGCAAACGCCTCCGTGGTGGAGAAAGAACGTGTCGCAACGGCTTTCTACCATGCGGAGGCGTTTGTGTCTCTACCGAAATCGGCCCCTTCGTGAATTTTCCGGGCTAAGGTGCCTGACGTGCCTAGGGTGCCTGACGTGCGTTAGATGCAGCGGTGGGCACTCCAGGCACTCTAGGCACCTTCAATCGGTGACATCGAACGACCGCAGCGGCACCCGGCCGGTTTCTTCCAGGCGCAGGTGTGCCCAATCGACACGTACGCGATCGGCCTCGACGGTGACCGTCTTGACGCGCAGCGACGGATCCAGGCAGCGCTGTCGGAGGGCGTCCGGGAGCGCGCCGTCTGACGAGGCGCCCGAGACAAGGCGTTCAGCTTCGACGCGCGTCAACCGGCACTGATGGCGGCGTCCGGTCTCATCGAGTGCCACCAGCCAGCGCGCGTCGCTCGCCTTCTCCTCGAAGTCGGCTGGCGAGGCGTAGGTCGTCGAATACATGTCATAGCTCGAGAGCGCTGGCGACACTTCGAGGCGCAACAGCGAGACGACGACCTGCACGGCCACCAGCGTGAGCACCACGACCGCTGGATAGGTGGATGAGGCGGGTCGGGCAAGTGGGCCGGGTGGGGTGGGGAGGGCGGAGGAGGTGGGCGTGAGGCGGTGCCACGGCAGGAACGAGAGCAGCAGCATCCACCATCCGGCCCAGATCACGCCCTGAAACAGGGCGAAGCCCGACAACAGGAGGAGCGCCGCCACGCCAGCCGCCAGCCGCCAGCCGTAAGGGCCCGCCAGGACGCCGACGATGACCAACGCCTCGAGGGCGACGCCACCGAACGACAGCAGCACCGCAACCCCGTCATGCTGGGCCGCCCGCAGGCCCCAGTCGACGAGCGCCTCGCGCGAGTCGGACAGGAAGTGGTACTTGACCGTTCCGTTCAGGATCCAGCCGATGCCGCCCTGAGACAGCTTGGCGAACGCGGCGGCGGCAAATGCCACGCCCAGCACGAATGACGGTAGCCAGACAGTGAAGCCGTACGTCTGCGCGGCCGCGCGCACGGTTTCGCGGCGGCGCCACGCGTCAACGCTCCAGGCATCGCCCCATCGCGACCCGAGCAGGCATACCAGCGTCACGAGGAGCACACTCACCGTGTGGTGGCTGATGTCGATCGTGTACAGGCCCGCCCAGGCGAAGACGCCGAGCGTGAGCATCACGAACGAGAGCCGAGCCGCCGCGCCGACAATGAAGAGAGCTCCCCACGTCATCAGCCACGCCGTAATCCAGCCGGTCACATCGTGCCTGAGCAGGTAGAGCAGCAGCGCGGTCCCGAAAACGATACGGAACCCGCCGACCGCTTCCGCGGTCGCGGCGGGAATGCGTCGAGTGACCCAGCGAATCAGCGGCTCTATGAGTCGCGAGCCGGCGGCAACCGGGTTGAGGAACGCCGCGCGCAGCCATGCCAGCGGACCGTGCAGCAGACGCGGCGCGACGCGCTCCGCTAGGCCGAGACCCACCGCGATACTACCGAGCGCGAGACCGAGCAGGCTCAGCACCTCCAACGTGAGGGGGATCCACGGCTGGGGCGTGCGGTACGGGAGCCGTTGCGCGAAGTAGCCCACACGGAATGCCGTGCGGTGAATCTGGTGGGTGTCAGCGACCGCGGGATCTTCGACGAGCGCGCGGATCTTGGCACGCGACCGATCGGTGAGCGCATAGCCCCAGGTGGTCCCTTCGCGTCGTTCCCCGTTGGTCAGGCCGAAGCGCTGTTCGAGGCGCAGCCGTGCGGGCTCGTCGATATCGGCGGCCCAGCGGACGTTCACAGAGACGGGTCGCGGACCGAAGGTGAGCCGCACTGCCCCGTAGACGAGCGCGGCGAACGCCCACAACAGCAGTCCGGTCACGAGGAGGCGTCGGGCCGTCATTTCTTCACTGCAATCGAAAAGAGCCGTCTCCGGACAGGCGCGTCCAGCCGCCACCCGTCCCAGTCGACTCGCACGCGGCGCGCCTCGACGGCGAGATCCGTGAACCGTGCAGCGGGCCCGAAACAGCGCGGCAGCACGTCGAAGACCCGCCCCCGCTCGAGCGGATCAGACGTACTCTTTCCGAGAACCTCGACGTCCGCGCGCGAGATCCGGCATTCGTCAAGCGCGCCACGGTCGTCTGCCGCCACAATCCAGTACTCCTCGCTCGCCTTCTGCTCGTACTCGGCCGGACTCGCGTAGGTGGTTGCGTACATATCGTACGCGGAGATCAGCGGCGAGACTTCGATCTGGAAGAGCGAAACCACGACCTGTGCGGCAATGAGTCCGACCATTACCTTCACCGGCGCGGGACGGAACGGCGCGGTCTGTGCTGCGGGACGCGACGGGACGAGGTGCCACGGCAAGAACGACAGGAGCAACAGCCACCATCCCGGCCAGAACAGACCCTGCAGGAGCGAGAAACCGGAGGCGAGACCGAGCGCGCCGAGGCCGGCGAGCGCGCGATACCGATATGCGCGGGCGAGCACCCCGGCGAGAACGAGCGATTCGATGGCAATTGCGCCGAACGACAAGACCACGGCGACCCAGTGATAGCGTCCGAGCTGTAGCCCCCAGTCGACCATCGCCTGCGGTGAGTCCGAGAGGAAGTGATACTTGACCGTCCCGTTCAGAATCCACGCGAGGCCGCCGTCGCGCAACTTCGCCAACGCCGCAGCCAGGTACAGGACCCCGAGCACGAAGCTCGGCACCCAGACCGTGTAGCCGTACTCCTGCTCGGCCGCCCGCGGCGCGGTGCGCCCCAGACGCGCATCGACGCTCCACGCATCGCTCCAGCGTCCCGACTGCAGACAGAGCAGCGTGACCAGCAGCGCGCTCACGGTGTGGTAGGTTGTCTGCGTCGTATACAACAGCGCCCAGAGAAACGCGCCGAGCGTCACCATGGCGAAGGCGAGCCGTGCCCGGGCGCCGACGATGAACAGCAGGCCCCAGGCAGCGATCCACGGTGCAAGCCAGTCGGCGAGCGAGGGCGCCGCGACGAAGATCTGCAGCAGCACGCGGTGCGCATCGGAGATCACGTTCGACGGCTCGATGGCCCACGCACCGGACACCGGGCGGCGAAGCAGGAACAGCAGCAGCGCGCTGCCGAACACGATGCGGAAAAGGGCTGCCGCTTCGGCCGAGGCGGCAGGAATCCGGCGTCCGAGCCAGCCGACGAAGGCGCGCGCCGCGCGGCCGACGCCCGCCAGCACGAGGACTCCACCAATGAGTCCGAAGAGGGCGATTCTCTCGAGTGTGACGGCGATCCAGGCGTGCGGACCGCGGTACGGGAGGCGTTGGGCGGAGTAGCCGACACGGAACGCGGTGCGGTGAATTTGGTGCGTGTCAGCGACCGCGGGGTTCTCGACGAGCGCGCGGATATTGGCGCGCGAGCGATCGATGAGCGCATACCCCCATGTGGCGCCTTCGCGCAGTTCACCGTCGGCCAGCCCGAAGCGCTGCTCGAGCCGCTGCCGCTCTGCAGCATCGCCCCCGGCGGCCCACCGGATGTTCACGTAGACGGGACGCGGTCCGAAGGTGAACCGGACGGCGCCATACGCGAGCGCTGCGACCGTCCACACGGCCAAGGCGGCGGCGACAAGCCGCGGCGAGATCGTCACGTCAGACTGCTGCCCAGTGCGCGGCGTCGATCTGCCGAAGCGGCGCCGCCGGATCGAACGAAGCAGGATCGAGCGCCACGCGCTGCCGCGGCGCGTCCGGATCGAGCACGGGCACGGCGCTCAGCAGCGCCCGTGTGTAGGGATGTCGCGGCTGGGCGAACAGCGCGCGTGTCTCTGCCATCTCGACGATCTTGCCCAGATACATTACCGCAACGCGGTTGCAGATGTTCTCGACGAGGCGCAGATCGTGCGCGATGAACAAGTACGTGAGCCGCAGCCGCTCCTTGAGATCGAGCATCAGTCGCACGACCTGTGCCTGGATCGAGACATCGAGCGCCGACACCGGCTCGTCGGCGACGATGAGCGCCGGGTGGAGCGCGAGGGCGCGGGCGATCCCGATCCGTTGCCGCTGGCCGCCGCTGAACTCGTGTGGGTAGCGCGACAGGTGCGCGGCATCGAGGCCGACCAGCTCGAAGAGCTCGGCGACGCGCGCGCGCCGCTCCGCTTTCGAACCGAGCTTGTGGATGACCAGCGGCTCTTCGACGATGTCGCCGGCGCGCATGCGCGGATTGAGCGACGAATACGGATCCTGAAAGACGATCTGCATGTCGCGCCGCGCTCGCCGCATCCGCGCGCGCGGGAACCCGAGGATGTGTTCGCCCCGGAACAGCACGTCGCCCGAGGTCGGCTCGATCAGGCGCAGGATGCAGCGGCCTGTCGTGCTCTTGCCGCTCCCCGACTCGCCCACGAGGCCGAACATCTCCCCTTCGTGAATCGTGAAGCTCACATCGTCGACCGCCTTGACGATGGACGGAGGCTGCCACACGCCGTGCTTGCGGACGAAGTGCTTGACGAGATGCCGCACCTCGAGGAGCGGCGCCGTCATCGCGAACCCATGCCGGGCACCGCGGCCAGCAGCGACCGCGTGTAGTCGTGGGTGGGGCTGCGGAGGATCTGGCGGACCGGCCCTTCCTCGACGATCGCTCCCCGATACATGACGGCGACGCGGTCGGCCATCTCGGCGATCACACCGAAGTCGTGCGTGATGAGCAGGAGCGCCAGGTTGTAACGCGCGCGCAGCTCCCGCAGCAGATCGAGGACTTGCGCCTGAATCGTCACATCGAGCGCGGTGGTCGGCTCGTCGGCGATGAGGAGCGCGGGACGGCAGGCGAGCGCAATCGCGATCATGACGCGTTGCCGCATCCCGCCGGAGAGCTGGTGCGGATAGTCGCGGACGCGGCGCCGCGCGTCGGGGATGTGGACAGCCTCGAGCAGCTCCACCGCGCGCTCCCACGCCTGCCCCCTGGTCGCCTGTCCGTGGACGGTCAGCGCCTCCGCAATCTGGCCGCCAACGCGCATGACGGGATTCAGAGCCGTCATGGGTTCCTGGAAGATCAGCGAGATCCGCGCGCCCCGAACGGCGCGCATCTCGCGCTCCGGAAGCGCCAGCAGGTCGCGTCCCTCGAAGAGGACGTGGCCGCCGGCAATTCGCCCCGGCGGGGGGACCAGCCGGAGGATTGAGAAGGCCGTCACCGATTTGCCGCTGCCCGACTCGCCGACGAGCCCCAGCGTCTCGCCCACCCCGATCTGAAAGCTGACGTGGTCGACGGCGGTGACGGTCGAGCGGGATCCTTCGAAGAGGACGGTCAGGTGCTGGACGTCGAGAAGCGGAGCCGTCATTCCCCCCGATATTCGCCGAAAACCTGCCGCAGTGCATCGGCAATCTCGCCGAGGGTCGCCTGCACCTCGCACGCGGCGATGATCGGCGAAACGAGGTTCGACCCGTCGCGGGCGGCCGCGTCGACATCGGCGAGGGCGCGCTGCCAGGCGCGCTCGCTCCGACCGGCGCGGACGGCCCGGACGCGATCGATCTGGCGGCGCTCGACTTCAGGGTCGAGGCGGAAGAGGTCGCCCGACACGCCTGAGGTCCCGCCGTCGGCGTACCGGTTGACGCCCACCACGATCGCCTCCGAGGCGTCGATCGCCTGCTGCGCGCGATACGCTGATTCCTGAATCTGTTGCTGGATATAGCCGGACTCGATCGCGGGAAGCGCACCGCCGCGCGCGTCGACGGCCGCCAGGAGCCGAACCGCCTCCTCCTCCAGCTGGTTCGTGAGCACCTCGACGGCGTACGCGCCGCCGACCGGATCGACCGTATTGGCGACCCCGCTCTCGTGCAGCAGGATCTGTTGCGTTCGGAGCGCAATGGTGGCGCTCTCCTCCGTCGGGAGGGCGAGCGCCTCGTCGCGCCCGTTGCAATGCAGCGACTGCGTGCCGCCAAGCACCGCCGCCACTGCCTGCAGCGCCACGCGGACAATGTTGTTGTCGGGCTGCTGCGCGGTGAGCGTGCTGCCGGCCGTCTGCGTATGAAAGCGGAGCTGCTGGGCACGCGGGCTCGTTGCGCCGAAGCGGTCGCGCATCAGGCGCGCCCAGAGCCGGCGCGCTGCGCGGAACTTGGCGATCTCCTCGAGGAAATCGTTGTGGGCGTTGAAGAAGAACGAGATCCGCTGCCCGACGGCGTCCACGTCGAGGCCGGCCTCTATCGCGGCTTGCACGTAGCCGCACGCGTGCGCGAGCGTGAAGGCCAGCTCCTGCGCGGCGGTGGCTCCGGCCTCGCGAATGTGGTATCCGCTCACCGAAATCGAGTTCCACCGCGGCATCTCGCGGGCGCAGAATGCCATCACGTCGGTAGCGAGTCGCAACGACGCCCGCGGCGGATAGATGAACGTGCCGCGGGCGACGTATTCCTTGAGGATGTCGTTCTGTACCGTGCCGGACAGCGTGTCGAGCGGCGTGCCGTGCCGCTTGGCGACCGCCGCGTGCAGCGCCAGCAGAATGATCGCGGTCGCGTTGATCGTCATCGACGTCGACACCCGGTCGAGCGGAATGCCCTCGAGGAGCACGGCCATGTCCTCGATCGAATCGATCGCCACGCCGACCCGGCCCACTTCGCCCGCGGCCAGCGGATGGTCCGAGTCGTAGCCGATTTGCGTCGGCAGGTCGAAGGCGACGCTCAGGCCGGTGACGCCGCGTGCGAGGAGGTACCGGTAGCGGCGATTCGAGTCGGCCGCCGTCGCAAACCCCGCATACTGGCGCATCGTCCAGGGGCGGCCGCGGTACATGTCGGGTTGAACGCCGCGGGTATAAGGAAATGCGCCCGGTGCCCCGATATCCCGGGTAACGTCTGCGTTGGCCAGGTCGTCCGGGGTCAGGAAGGGGCGGTTGGGACGCGGCACCAGGGCCCGATTCTACGCCGGTTTGTTGACACCTCCGGGGCCTGCCTCTACAATGCGGTCAGTCTTCCAATGAAGGCTAAACCCCCGCAGATGAACACTTTTGGCGCTCGATCCCTGCCAATCTCCCCGGTTGAGCAGGTTCGGATTGGGAGACGCCCCGGATCCCGGCCCGGCGGCGGGTGAGGAGGAGTGAGGGAATGGATGACGTCGTGAACCGGTTCGCCAAAGAGCTGGCCGACGCGATCGCCGCGGCTGTCGCCGAGAGCCCCCAGGTGGAAGCCTGCCGCGCCCGCGCGCGCGAGGCGGGATTCGACATGCGCGTGACGCTCGAAGCGGTGGTCGGGTTCGTGAACCGGACCAATGGCGGCCCCGTCACCAAGATCACCACACCCGCCCGGCTCCTGCCGGCGCGGCGCCCCTTCGACCTCACCGCCAACGATCGGCGCTTTCTTCGCTCGCTTCGGATTGCGGTCGACGAGGCGAAAGAAGCCGTCGAATAACGGGTTTTCCCGGACCGAACATCAGGGCCGGCGCCTCGCGCCGGCCTTTTTTCATTTGCCCCAAAATGGCGAGCGATTAGCATATGGCCGCGCATGCGCAGTGGCATCGCGGTCCGTTTCGTGCTCGTGGCGGTGGCGGGCATCTGCGTCGAGGCGCAGACGCTTGGTCCGACACGCGTCCCGCCGCCGACGATCTTTGCGGTCGGCGATATCACCCACTGCACCGATCTGCAATCCGCCGAGCGCACTGGACTGTTGATGGAGCGGCTCCTCAACCAGACGCCCAATAGCATCGGAATTACCCTGGGCGACATTTCGAATGACGACGGATCGGAGGAAAGCTATCAGTGCTTCGATCGAACGACGTGGGGCAAGCTGATGAGCCTCCTCGAGCCGACACCTGGCAATCACGATTACGGCGTGGACCAAGAGCTGCCGTACTACTTCCACTATTTTCCCAAGGCCGGGCCGCCACGCCTCGGGTACCGCGCCTGGGATCTCGGCGCATGGCGGATCTATGCGCTCAATACCGAGTTGCTGCCGGAGCTGCGCCCGGGACAACTCGCGTGGTTGGAGAACGATCTCCGCGCGCACTACCGAACGAAGTGCGTGCTCGCCTACTTTCACCGGCCGCCGTTCTCATCCGGGAAATTCGCGAGCCCGCGGGCCCATCCGATCTTCCGCATCCTCTTCAAGTTTGGCGCGGATCTCGTGGTGACCGGCCACGAGCATTTCTTTGCTTCCATGCCGCCGCTGACGCCAGACGGGGTCGTCAATTCCAGCCACGGCGTGCCCATCCTCATCGCGGGCACGGGGGGCGCCGTACTCTTCGATCGGCCCGCACGCCTTCGGTACCAGGATGCTGGCGAGCTCGTGGTGTCGCACCAGCTCGGCATTCTAAAGATCTCCCTGCAGCCAGCGGGCTACGACTGGGCGTTCGTCCCGGTCGATACCTTCGGGCCGAGGCCGTCAGGCACGGGGACGTGTCACGAGAATCCGCCGCGCTTTCAGGGCTAACTGAACTTAGCGGGCGCGCGCCTGATTGGCGACTGCTTGCGCCGCGCGCTGCACCGCCTCCGGGTCGCCGAGATAGAACCGCCGCAGCGGCTCGAGGTCGTCATTCAGCACGTAAACGAGCGGGATGCCAGTGGGGATGTTCAGCTCGACGATGTCCTGGTCGGACATCTGGTCGAGATGCTTGACGAGCGCGCGGAGGCTGTTGCCGTGCGCGGCAATCAGCACGCGCTTGCCCGCGCGAATGGCGGGCGCGATCGTCCCGTCCCAGTACGGCAGAAACCGCGCGACGGTGTCTTTCAGTGACTCGGTCAGCGGCAGCTCGCCGGGCCCGAGCTCCTGATACCGCCGCTCGCGCGATGGATGCCGAGGGTCTTCGGGCGTCAGCGGCGGCGGCGGAATATCGTAGCTTCGACGCCAGATTTTCACTTGTGCGTCGCCGTATTGCGTCGCGGTCTCCGCTTTGTCGAGCCCCTGCAGCGCGCCGTAGTGCCGCTCGTTGAGGCGCCACGACCGGTGGACGGTGATCCACATCATGTCGAGCTCGTCGAGCGCGATCCAGAGCGTGCGGATGGCACGCTTGAGGACTGACGTGAACGCGACGTCGAACTCGTATGTCTCGGCCGCCATCAGACGCGCGGCGTCGCGCGCCTCGAGGCGTCCTTGATCGCTGAGGTCGACGTCGGTCCAGCCGGTGAACCGGTTTTCGCGGTTCCAGACGCTTTCGCCGTGCCGCAGCAGAACGAGCCTATGCACGATGGGCTGCCAGTTGGGGGATTGCGGTTCGTTCGGCATATCGAGCGGCCGATCCCAGCTCTTCCTCGATGCGGAGCAGCTGGTTGTACTTCGCCGTCCGGTCGCTGCGGCTTGCCGAGCCCGTTTTGATCTGTCCGGCCGCCGTGCCGACGACGAGATCGGCAATCGTGGTGTCTTCGGTTTCGCCGGACCGGTGCGAAATAATCGTCGCGTAGCCGGCAGCCCGCGCGATCTGGATGGCGTCGAGTGTCTCGGACACGGTGCCGATCTGGTTGAGTTTTACCAGCAGCGCGTTGCCAACGCCCTCAGCGATCCCTCTGCGCAGGATCGCCGGATTGGTGACGAACACGTCGTCGCCAACCAGCTGGACGCGGTCGCCGAGCGCGCGTGTGAGCAGCTTCCAGCCCTCCCAGTCGCTTTCGGCTAGGCCATCCTCGATGGAGATAATCGGGTACTGACTCACCCACTCGCGATACATCTCGACCATCTCGGCCGCGGCGCGCGTGCGTTCGCCCGACTTCTTGAAGACATAGCGGCCGTCCTGCCAGAGCTCGCTCGAGGCGACGTCGAGGGCAAGATAGACATCGCGCCCCGCGCCGTACCCCGCTTTTCCGATTGCCTCGACCACCAGGTCGAGCGCCTCCCGGTTCGGCTGCAGGTTCGGCGCGAAGCCTCCCTCATCGCCGACGCCGGTGGAATGACCGGCCTTCTTCAGAATGGATCGCAACGCGTGAAAGATCTCCGTCCCCGCTCGCAGCGCCTCGCCAAACGTCGGCAGGCCGATCGGCATCACCATGAACTCTTGCAGGTCGACACTGCTGTCGGCATGGGCGCCGCCATTCAAGATGTTCATCATCGGCACGGGGAGCAGATAGCCGCCGTTGGCCGTGGCGCCGCTCAGCTGGCCGAGGTAGACGTAGAGCTGTTCGCCGGCGGCTGCGGCGGCCGCGCGTGCTGCCGCCATCGAGACACCCAGGAGTGCGTTCGCGCCGAGCCGGCTCTTCATTGGCGTGCCGTCGAGCGCAATCAAACGGTCGTCGATGGCCCGCTGATCGAGCACGTGGCCGTCGAGCGCAGCGGCAATGTCAGTGTTGATGTGAGCGACGGCCGTGCGCACGCCCTTGCCAAGATAACGGCGCGGATCGCCGTCGCGCAGCTCCAGGGCCTCACGGTCGCCCGTGGAGGCGCCGGACGGCACCGCAGCGCGGCCGAACGCGCCATCGACCCAGACGTCGACTTCGATTGTGGGGTTACCGCGGGAGTCGAGGATTTCGCGGGCGTGAATCTTCGTGATACGCACAAGCGCCGATCTTATCAAGTTGGCGTGGGGACGCCGCGGTCGGCGTCGGCTTCGAGGCGGAGGGCCTCGTCGCTGATCGGGCCGATAAGCGGTTCCTCATCCGCGGTGACGACAACGACGCCGCCGTCGGTCACCATGTGGCGACGGCGGTCTTCGGCCAGGTCGAAACCGATGAGCGCACCGCGCGGAATGAGGACGTCGCGGTCGATGATCGCCCGTCGGATGCGCGCGTGCCTGCCCACCCGAACGCCAGGCATGAGAATCGACTGCTCGATCTCGCAGAAGCTGTGGACGCGGACGTTCGGACAGAGGATGGAGCCGCGGACGCTACTTCCCGAAATGATACACCCGCTGGAGATGACCGAGTCGAGCGCCTGGCCACATCGCCGCCCCTGCTCGGCGAAGACGAATTTCGCCGGCGGCGCCTGCGGCTGATACGTCCGCAGCGGCCACTCCGGATCGTACAGGTTGAACTCCGGGTTCACCTGGCACAGGTCCATGCTCGCTTCGTAATACGCGTCGAGCGTGCCAATGTCGCGCCAGTACTTGGCCGCCTTCTTGTTCTCGTCGTAAAACCGGTAGCAGTAGACAGGCGCCGTCCGGATGATCGACGGAATGATGTTCTTGCCGAAATCGTGCTCGCTGTCCTGGCGGGTGGCATCTTCCTCGAGCGCGCGCACGAGCACGTCACCCCGGAAGATATAGACGCCCATCGATGCCAAAGCCATGTCGCGCGAGCCTGGAAACGGCGTCGTGTGCACTGGCTTCTCCCGGAACCCGACGACACGGTCCTCCTCGTTGACGTCGACGTTCCCGAACCGTCGTCCCGCGGTCAGCGGCACCTCGATGGCTGCGAGCGTGGCATCGGCGCGACGGTCGACGTGGAAACGAAGCATCTTCGAGTAATCCATCTTGTAGACGTGATCGCCCGACAACACGATGATGTGCTGCGGTGCCTCGCTCACGATGGAGTAGAGGTTCTGGTAGACGGCATCGGCGGTCCCCAGATACCAGTGCTCGCCGACGCGCTTTTGGGGCGGCAAAATCTCGATGAACTCTCCCAGCTCTTCCGAGACGATGCTCCATCCCATACGGATGTGACGGTTGAGCGAGAGAGATTTGTACTGCGTTGCGATGAAGATGCGACGCAGGCCGGAGTTAATACAGTTGCTAAGCGTGAAGTCGATGATGCGGTACGGGCCGCCGAAGTAAACGGCGGGCTTCGCCCGTTCTTTGGTCAGCGGAGACAGACGCTCGCCGGCGCCGCCGGCCAGCAGGATGACGAGGATGTCGTCAAGATCCATAATCCGACAGGATCGTGGATGCTAGCATGTGGGATGCCGCCGCTGACGCGCACCCGACCGTACCGGGTCTGCACGGTGGGGCCCCCCGGCGTTGACTTGCCTTCAGGATCGTAGCTAGGATGAGCCGATTCGGATTCTTGGATTCACTCATGAGAGGCATGATGACTATTCGCCGGATTCTGACGGCCATCTTAACGGTCGCTTCCCTTACCGTCCTGTCGCATCCTGTCGTAGCCCAGCAGAACAATGCGCAGAACCGACGCGAGCAGGAGCGCCGCAGCCAGGCCGAGCAGCGCGACATTCAGGCGCTCGTGCAGCTCGTCGACGCAGTCGCAGCCGGGAAGCAGCCGGCGCCAGCCGACATTCCAATGCGATGGGTCGGGAATCATTTCGTCCGCGGCGCCGAAGGAGCCACGTACATTCCGTTCACGTTGACGATCGACGCCGCTAAGATGGCGGCGCCCGGTACGGCGCTCTACGTCCGCGCCGTCAGCAAGGCGGCGACTCCGGTTCCGGCGCCGCAGCAGAATCAGAATCAGCGCGGGAATCAGCAGCCGCAGCAGCCGACGTATCCCTGGGACGACATCCAGTTCCTCAATGCGCCGGGCGACGGGGAGATCTCGCGCGCGATGATGCTCAAGCCGGGCGAGTACGAGGTCTTCATTGCGGTCAAGGAACGGAGCCCGGAACAGCCGCCGCGCAATCAGCCCCCCGCGAAAACGGGCCTGCTGCGGCAGGCGATTACCGTTCCCGATTACACCGGACCGCAGTTGGCGATCAGCACGCCGATCATTGCCACGTCGATCGAGCCGCTGCAGACCGCGCTCTCGCCCGAGGAACAGCGGGCGAACCCGTACACCTTCGGCGGCGCGCTGCGCGTCGCCCCCTCCCGCGACATGGCGTTCAAGACGAGCGGCGAGTTTCTGATGGTGTTCTGGGTGTACGGGCAGCCGCCGTCAGGCAAGCCGGACGTACAGGTCGAGTACAATTTCCATCACAAGACCGCCGAGGGCGAGAAGTACTTTAACAAGGCCCAGCCGCAGGTGTTCAACGCATCGACGTTGCCGCCGAACTTCGACTTCGCCGCCGGGCATCAGCTGATGAGCATTTTCGGCGTACCGCTGAAGTCGTTCCCGGTGGGAGAGTACCGCGTCGAGTTCACGATCATCGACAAGCGGACGGGCAACAAACTCACGCAGAACGTGACGTTCACCGTCGAGTCCTGATCGAGAAGGAGAAGCCGCCGAGCCCATGACCCGCGATATCGCCCGCTGCACGCTGGCTGCGGTGATGTGCGTGGCGGCGGCACTCCCAGCCTTCGCGCAGCCGGGCGCCCGCACCCATCCGGCGGCACTTGCCACGATGGCCAGCGTTCCCTACGCCAGCGTGCACGGGATCGTGCTCGACGATCGCGGATACCCGCTCGCGGGTGCCGTCGTGTCGGCGCTCGGCGCGACCACGTCATTCGCCGTCTCCGACGAGGACGGCCGCTTCGCGCTCCGAAACCTCCCGTTCGGACCGTACGTGATGCGCGCGCACCTGCAGGGATATCTGCCCCCGCGTGCGCGGATCATCCAGGTCAATCGGGCTTCTCTGGCGATCTCGTCCATCGCGCTGACGCGACAGAGCGGGAGCGAGGACGACGCAACAGTGCTCGCCGCTGGTATCGGGGCTCCGGAATTGGGCGTGGCGACGACAGGCGATGAGGAGTCCGAGTCGCACGATCACGGTGAGGTGGCGTGGCGGCTGCGGCATCTGAAGCGCAGCGTGCTCAAGAGCGCGGCGACGGGGCTGTTCGATTATGCCGGCGACGAGTTGCTCAGCGATTCGCTGGCCGGCCTCGGCCGGGCCGTCGGGACACCCGCGCGCCTCGCGTCGTCGCTCGTCGCCGACATGCCGTGGAGCGGCCATCTCGACCTCCTGACGAGCACCTCGTTCGATCGACCGCAGGATCTGTTCTCACGCCAGACGTGGCTGCCGCGGGGCGTGGCGTTCCTGTCGCTCGAGGCGCCGACGGCGAGCGGGAAGTGGGACGTCCGGGGGGCGGTGACGCAGGGAGATCTCGCCTCGTGGATTCTCGCCGGCTCCTACCGGCGCGCGCCCGCGGCGCACCACTACGAAGTCGGACTCTCGTACGGCGTGCAGCACTATCTCCGCGGCCCCGCGGACCCACGGGCCGCCGTCCCCGACGCCAGCCGTACGGTCGGCACCGTCCACGCGTACGACGAGTGGATCCTGACGCCGCGCATCGCCGTCGGCTACGGCGCGAAGTACGCGCGCTACGACTATCTGTCCGAATCGGGCCTTCTCAGCCCGCGCGCGAGCCTGACGGTCACCCCGACAGCGAACGAGACGTTCAAGGTGCGCGCGGCGGTATCGCGGCGCGCGATAGCACCGGGCGCCGAGGAATTCACCCCGCCGTCGAGCGGACTCTGGCTGCCGCCGGAGCGCACGTTCTCGTCGGTGGCCCCGCGGCGCGGCTTCGTGCCGGAGCGTGTCGACCACGTTGAACTGGCGGCGGAGCGCGCCTGGGCTGGCGATATCGTCGTTGGCGTCCGGACGTTCCGCCAACACGTGGACGATCAGCTCGTGACGCTGTTCGGTATCTCGTCGCCCAGCATCAGTTCGAGAGTCGGCCACTACTACGTTGCATCAGCGGGCGATCTCAACGCGCACGGGTGGGGCGTCAGCGTGAGCCGCACCGTTGCTGAGCGGCTGCGCGCGTCGGTCGACTACACGCAGGTCCGTTCGACGTGGATCGGCGGCGCACCAGATGGTGCGTCGCTGTCGCTGATCGCGCCGGCGATTCGCGAGGGTGACGGCGAGCGGTTCCATGACCTGACCACCACGGTCGATGCGACGCTGCCGGTGACCGCCACGCGGCTCTTTGTCGTCTACAAGCTGAATTCGCGGTTCGCCGATCGCCGCGGCTCTGCGCCGCAGCCGCGACCGGGCGCGCGCTTCGACGTGCAGCTCAATCAGGCGCTGCCGTTTCTCGGTGCGGGTGGCCAGTGGGAAATGCTCGTCGCGGTCCGCAGCCTCTTTCGAGAAGAGCTGCTCGACGCGTCTGTCTACGATGAGTTGCTCGTCGTTCAACCGCCGAAGCGGGTTGTGGGCGGCGTTACGGTGAAGTTCTAGGCCACGCCAAAATTTTTTTCGCGTTTTTGGACGTCCATTTCGTTGAACGAGTCGTCCTTGGCGTTGGATCGAAAGCGGCGTGAGGTCGGCGATCGAGCGTTAAACGATTCTGATTCAATGTCTTACGGACATTCTAAGAGACCGAACCGTGGTATATCGTTTGCTCCTTCTCGCGGCCTCGCGGGCGTCGATGTCGGCCGGCCTGCGTCTCGCATGACAGAAGCGTCGTCGTTGGGGTCTGACCCCGTCCGTGTCTGGGTCCGCTGGGCGCACGCGGCCCTGCCGACCATCGTCGTCGCCGTGCTGCTCTGGCTCGGCGTCGCCAACATCGTGGCGCGCGCGACGTTCGAAGAGCTGGAGGACGGCGTGCTGTGGCAGCTGCGTCCCGACGGCGTGGTGGCCGCCGACATCGCGGCAGACACGCCTGCGGCGAAGGTCGGGCTGCAGACCGGCGACCTGCTGCTCGCCATCGACGACCAGCCGGTGGACGACGTCTCGGACGTTGTGGAGGCGCTGCACGCGGCGGCGCCGGGCGCAACGCCGCGCTATACGATTCTGCGGCTTGGTGCCCGCGAAGTGATCGACGTCCGCATCGCGCCGATCCCGGGCGGTGCGCGCCCGTTCTATTTCCTGCTCGCGGGCATCGGCATCTTCACGCTCCTCGTCGGTGGCGCCGTGCGTCTTCGTCGCCCCCGTGACCCGGCGACGCTGCACTTCTTCTGGCTCGCGGGCGCCTTTTTCGGCCTTTTCACGTTCTCGTTCAGCGGCCGTCTCGATCGACTTGATTGGGTCTTCTACTGGGGCGACGCGGTGGCGATTCTGCTGCTGCCGCCGCTGTTCCTGCACTTCACGCTCGTGTTTCCGGAGCGGAGGCGGCGCTGGACGGCCGGCCGCGTCGGCCGCGTGCTGGTGCCGCTCGTCTACGTGCCGGCCATGCTGCTCGGCGTCGCGCGCAGCGTCGCGCTCGCGCGCAGCGCGTCGAATGCGCCGTTCTTCGTGGGCGTTGTCGCGATGCTCGACCGGCTCGAGTACGTATATCTCGTCGGGTGCCTTGCGGCGGGTCTCGTGGCCTTGACGCGCGCGCTGGGCGAAGTCAGCTCGCTCACGGCGCGGCGCCAGCTGCGGTGGATCGCATGGGGGACCGCGCTCGGCACCGCGCCTTTCGCGTTCGGGTACGCCATTCCGTGGACGATGGGGGTCGAGCCGTCGCTGCCGATGCAGCTCTCCGCGATTCCGTTGAGCCTGATTCCGCTCGCGTACGCGTCGGCGATCGTGCGCTACCGCCTGATGGACATCGAGGTGATCGTCAAGCGCGCGCTCGTGTACGTCGCCGCGCTGGCGGCGATCTCGGCCATCTACGTCGGCCTGTTGAACGGCTTCGCCCGCGCCTTTCCGGCCGGCTACGACTGGATCCTCGCCGGTGTTGTCACGGTCGTTGCGCTGTTGCTCGCGCCGCAGGTCAAGCGCACGATCCAGGACGCGCTCGACCGCGCGTTCTATCGCGACCGCTATGACTATCGCCGCGCGCTCGTGGCCTTCGCGCGCGACTTGAACAGCGATCTCGATTTGGATCGGCTCGCGGATCGGCTCGTGTCGCGCGTCGTCGTCACGCTACTGGTCGATCGCATGGCGCTGCTCGTTGCCGACGAACGCGCCCCCCAGCTGACGTCGGTCGCGGCGTCAGGGTTCGACAAAGCGCTGCCCACGCTGTCGCTCGAGTCGGCCATCGGCGCGCGCCTCGCCGGCGGCCATATCGTCGCACTCGACGATCCGATCGCCTCGAGCCGTTTTGCGCCGGAGGAGGTCGAGTTCTGGCGCGACGCGGGGCTCTCGTACTTCATTCCGTGTGTCTCGAACGAAGGGACGATTGCGGTCCTTGGGCTCGGCCGCAAGGAGACCGGCGAACCGCTCAACAGCGAGGACACGGCGCTCCTGTCCGCGGTCGCTGGGCAGATTGCCACGGCGCTCGAGAACGCCCGGCTCTATCGCCAGCTCCACCTCAAGGCGGCGGAGCTCGAGCGGCTGCGCGCCTTCAACGAGAACATTCTCGAGTCGCTCGACGACGGTCTGCTCGTGACCGACCTCGGTGACCGCGTCGTGCGGTGGAATCGAGCGTTGGAGCA
>Ga0187893_10007956_pt1 | contig 17012 bp, 17 predicted proteins | sample MA1701074metaG_FD_139574 | JGI IMG/M metagenome (GOLD analysis project Ga0187893, IMG submission 139574) | White microbial mat communities from a basaltic lava cave in the Kipuka Kanohina Cave System on the Island of Hawaii, USA - MA170107-4 metaG ...
CCGAGCGATAGGCGTCGCGCAAACGACAAACTGAAGTTTGTCGGACAAGTCCGGAACCGAGCGATAGGCGTCGCGCAAACGACAAACTGAAGTTTGTCGGACAAGTCCGGAACCGAGCGATAGCCGTCGCGCAATTGTTGAACGACAAACTGAGAAGTTTGTCGGACAAGGCTAATCTGATAGAAGGTCATGATTATGAGACTCTCAACGCTGTACCGATGCCTTCTCGCTTTTTTGCTATTGTTCACTCTTTTGCTGGGAAGCGCTATGCCGCTGGCATTCGCGCAATCGCGTCGCCAGCCGCCCGCCAGTGATCAAAAGAAGAACAAGCGGCCCGGCCAGACCACTCCCGGCGAAAAGCAGGAAGAGCCGCTGCCGCCAGATCTCGTCGGCAAGCCGGCGGAAGCCGACAAAGTCACCATCACCACCCAAATCGTTAATGTCGATACGGTGGTCTATCACAAAAAGAGCGGGCAGATTGTAACGGGGTTAAAGAAAGAGAATTTCGCGATCTTTTCGGACGGAGCTCCACAGGTCATCACCAACTTTTCGACGCCCGAGGCGCCCATCACGATCGTCATGGTGGTGGAATTCAGCAAGTGGTCGGAAATCTTTGGATACTACGGCAGCGGCGGTTTTGATCCGGGTACTTACGACGTGTTGCGCCCGACGGCAATGTTTCTTTCGCAGTTCATAAAACCCCCGGACGACTTTGTTTCCGTGGTTGCCTACGACATGCGGCCTACCCCGCTGACCGATTTTACAAACGACGCGAACCGGATTAATCAGGTCATTCATCTGCTGCTCCGCAACTCCCCGGCGTTCAGAGAGAGCAATCTATTCGATGCGCTTAAATTCGTGCTCGTCGGCGGACGAGGCGACTCAGTGGTTCTCGAAGACTCGAAGGAAGCAAAGTCCGACTATGCGGGACTTGCCAGTGTCCAGGGACGCCGCCGGGCGATTTTACTCGTATCATCTGGGATCGATACCTTCAGTAAGATCAACCTCGGTGATGCGCGGAAGGTTGTCCAGAATTCAGGGGTTCCCATTTACATCATCGGCACGGCGGGACTCTTTAAGAAGCGGTATGGTGATATGCTTCCAGCGTTGGACAGCCTCACGGGAATGCCGGGAAGAATGACTTTTCTTCAGGCTGAAAACCAGTTAAGTACGTTCGCCAAAGAAAGCGGCGGCGCTTATTTCCCTTATACCTTCGAAGGCGAGATTCCAAGAATCCTGCAATCGATTAATGCGTTGCTGCGCAGCCAATATAGCCTTGCGTTCAACCCCGGCGATATCCGCGACGGGAAGCAACACAAGATCAAGGTCAGCGTTGACGTAAATGGCGACGGGACTTACGACGACAAAGAGTACGTGATTCAGGCCCGGTCGGTTTATAACGCGCCGAAGGGATAGTAAGGCAGAAGCAGGAGGCAGGCGGCAGGAGGTCGGAGCAGGAGGCAGTAGGCAGGAGCAGGAGGCAGGAGCAGGAGGCAGGCGGCAGGAGCATACTAACGAAAAAGAAGAACCAGGCCTCAACCTAACTATTCCAGCCTACCGTCTTGCTGCCTGCTCCTGCTCCTGCCTACCTGCCCCTAAATTGGTTACGAGCTGCTCTGCTTGGCGATCTGCGTCCGAATCCGCTCTTCCTGCTCCCGCAGCTCGGGAGTGAATTCGTCGCCAAAGTCCTCTGTCTCGAACAAGGGACGAATCTCAATCTCGCCATCCTCTCCCGTCGGATTTGGGCACTTTTTGACCCATTCAATCGCCTCTTCCAACGACTTCACTTTCCACAGCCAGAACCCGGCGATCAGCTCCTTGGTTTCGGCAAATGGCCCGTCTGTTACTGTGCGTTTGTTTCCGGAGAATTTTACCCGCACGCCTTTAGAGCTGGGGTGCAGTCCTTCGCCCGCCAGCATCACACCGGCCTTAACCAGTTCTTCGTTAAATTCTCCCATTTCCCGAAAAAGTTCCTCACTGGGCAGCACTCCTGCCTCTGATTCCTCGTTTGCTTTGATTATGACCATTACTCGCATTGTCTATCTCCTGGTTTTTCTATCTATTTGAGTTGGTTTCCAGCCGTTTTCTACCGGCGGACCCGTCTCTCTTCACCTGATTGTCGAACGAGCCGCGGCCAAATCGACATTGAGACGAAGGTTTTTATTTGATCGCCGATTTCCCAGATCATGCAGATTCAATGGTAATCTTAAAGCCTTAGTCTGTAATCTGAGCAATCTGCGAATAGATGATCGTCCACCTGCTTGACGGCACATACGAGCTGTTCCGTCACTTTTACGGCATCCGCCGCTTCCAGAAAACTGACCCGCCCTATGGCGCGGTGGCTGGTGTCCTGCGAGCGGTGGCGAAGATGATCGAGGACGGAGCGACTCACATCGGAGTCGCCACCGATCACATCATCGAATCGTTCCGCAACAACCTCTGGCCCGGCTACAAGACCGGCGCTGGCGTTGAACCCGCGCTGAAGGCGCAGTTTCATCCGCTCGAAGAGGCCCTGATCGCGATGGGAGTGGTTGTCTGGCCCATGATCGAGCTCGAAGCAGACGATGCGCTCGCCTCTGCCGCTCATCTAGCGGCGCAGGATGAGCGGGTTGAGAAGGTGTGCATCTGGACACCGGACAAGGATCTCGCGCAATGCGTCGTAGACGACCGCGTGGTGCAGGTGGATGGCAGAAGGGGGGTGATTCGCGATGCGGTTGGTGTCAAGGCCAAGTTCGGTGTAGCGCCGGAACTCATCCCGGACTATCTCGCGCTTGTGGGTGACGCTGCCGATGGCTTTCCGGGAATCAAGGGTTATGGACCTAAAACTGCCGCCCAACTTATAAATCGTTATGGGCGGCTCGAAGACTTTCCGTCCGAGGTTCTCAGGGACAACGTCGCGCGGGCCCTTCTCTTCAAGGATCTTGCGACGCTCAGGATTGATGCGCCGCTGTTCGATGATGTGGAGCAACTGCGTTGGCAAGGAGCGACCGAGTCTTTCGCAGCGACGACCAGGAAGATCGGCGATGCCCGGCTGGCGGTGCGAGTACATGAACTGGAGAAGCGACTTGTCTGACAACTGAAGTTTGTCGAAAGCCGTAGTGAAAATTATCGAGAGCCGAATTATCGAGAGCCGTAGATTGACGAAGTAATCCTCAAGCTTGAATTAAGAGTAAGAGCGACAAACTGAAGTTTGTCGGACACATTACCCAATGACTGACGTAACTGAGCAGGCCACGCCACCGAACGCGCCCACGCTAATCGAGACTTCAGCGACATCGGTGACACAGGACCCTGCCAGTACGGCGCCGGCGGTTCCTAACAAGGTACGCTTCGACCGATCAATTGTGGCCGGACCACTGGTTCCCGCGGTTTGGAAGATTGCCTGGCCGACAATGCTTACGAACGTAATTGGGGGATTGCAGGGAATCGTCGATCATGCATTGGTAGGCAACCTCGTCGGCTTCAAGGCCAATGCCGCGATTGGCGTGGCGTGGCAGATATTCATCGTCGTAATCGTCTTCATCACCTCGCTTTTTACCGGCATGAGTGTTTTGGTTTCCCGGTTTGCTGGAGCGGGCGACGAAGACAAAGTGGATCGAGTGGTTTATCAAGCCTTGCTTACCGCGCTCGGAATTTCGCTGTTGATCATGGCGCCGCTGGGGTATTTCCTCTCGCCCGCGTTGCTCGATCTGGTTAACGCGGCGCCGGAAGTGAAGGCCGAAGCACTGCCGTTCCTGCGCATCATGTTCATCTTCAGCAGTGGAATGATGGTCTTTTTCATGTTTAGCACGGCGCTTCGTTCTACCGGTGACGCCCGTACACCGATGATGCTGGGCATCGTCATGACAGTCCTGAATCTCGTTCTGAACATTATTCTGATCCGTGGTCTTGGACCCATCCCCGGGTTTGGCACGGCTGGCTCTGCGATGGGAACGATGATCGCCTCCGGTCTGGTTTCGTCCTATGCGATGATCAGGCTCTGGCGCGGCGGTTGGGCTATTTCGTTCCCGCGGGGACGTGGCTTTGCTCCGGATTGGGGCATCATCAGAGCGCTGTTTCGATTTGGTTTGCCGACCGGCATTCAGGGAATCGCAATGAATATTGGCGGAGTCGCTCTGCTCGCTTTCATCGGTTCGCTGGCTCAGAGCGCGGCGGCGCAGGCGGCGTTCGCGGTCTCATATACGCAGCTTTTCTCGCTGATCACCTGGACCTCAGTAGGACTAATGGGCGCAGCCGCGGCTGTCGCTGGACAGAATCTCGGGGCGGGTAATCCCGATCGTGCTGAAGCCGCGGTCAACGTCGCGGCTCGCTTCGGATTTGCGGGCGCGGCGTTTATCGGGTTCTGGTTTCTGTTCTTCCCCCGACAACTTCTTGCCATTTTCGGCATGAACGAGCCGGGCGTCGTCGATATCGGCGTCGACCTTCTGCGGGTGCTGAGCGTTTCAGGTCTATTGATCGCGGTTGCGCTTACTTACACGGGTGGATTGCAAGGAACCGGCGACACAAAGAGCCCGCTTTACATCTCTTTGATTTCGCAGATCATTGTACCCCTCGGCATCTGCTTCGTGATTCAGCAACTCAGCACGTTGGACCCGATTGATATTTGGATCGCGATTCTTATTGGGCACGCCACGAGATGCACGCTGAGTGTGATTCGCTTCAGGCAGGGCAATTGGCGCAACATCAAGGTCAACTTGGAACCAAAAGTTAAGAAAGGCGCATCATCATGACATCGACGACTCAGAGATTTAATTGGCAGGTCTGGGCTGGTTTTGTGCTTAGCGTGGTGGCGTTTATCAGCTACTTCTTATTCTTTGCAATGTTTCCAGTAACCCGCGATTTCCCCTGGGCCAACCTAATCCTGTTCGGAATCGCCGCAGTGCTGTTGTTCATCGGAGTGCGGCGTGCTTTTGGTGCTGGCCGCTCTCGCCTGGCGAAGATTGCCGGCTCAGTTTTGACCGTGCTCGGCGCACTGGTGCTCGTGCTCTTCGTTTACATGGTTTTTATCTTTGCCAGGCAATTACCCGCTTCCGCCGGCGCGCCCAAGGTCGGCGAGCCGGCGCCTGAGTTTACGCTTGCCGATCAAGATGGCAAACAGGTATCGCTGGCTGAGTTGAGTTCATCGCCGATCAATGGAAAAGCGCCACGAGGAGTGCTTCTGGTTTTTTACCGAGGCCACTGGTGACCTTCATGCCACTCCGAGTTTCGGAGCATTCAGAAGCGTCTGGAACAGTTTCATGAAGTGGGAATTCGTCCCGTGGCGATCAGCGTTGATACCCCCGAAATTAATCGCGATATGCTTTCGCAAGCTGGGTATACCTTTACCTTCCTCTCAGATCCAAAAGCCGAGGTCATTCGGCGTTACGACCTGGTTCATGCAGGGGCAAGGATGGATGGGGCGGATATTGCCCGGCCGGCGGAGTTTCTGTTGGATCCCTCGGGGGTCGTCCGTTGGGTGAACCTCACCGAGAACTACTGGGTACGGGCTCGTCCGGAACAGATTCTTGAAGCCGCAAACGCGCTTCGTTAAGAAACTGTAATCTGCTTAATCGGTGGACGATAATTAGACCTCTGCATCCAGTAACGGATGAGGTTCGCTTCGCATGACGCGCCGCAGCTTGAGTGGTTCGTCGAACATTTGTTCAAGTCCGCGCACGATGGCATATCTGGGCTCGTCGGCAATCCGTACTGGTAGTTTGGTCCGGTCGCGCAGGTAATCGTCGAGCCCACCAAACAGAGCCCCGCCTCCCGTAAGGATAATTCCCCGATCATAGATATCGGCCGCCACTTCGGGAGGAAGTTCCGTGAGCGTCGTGCGGACGCTTTCCACGATCTTGTGAACTATATGATGAGCGACGGGGTAGATCTCGCCGGCGGTGATCGCGATCGCTCCTGGTCTACCTGTCAAAACATGGCGCCCCTTGATCGTCGTCTCGTCGGCGAGGTCTTCGGGCAGGGTTGCCGAGGCCAGTTCGAGCTTGAGACGTTCTGCTGACTCCGGGCCAATCACGAGTCCACGATGCCGGCGGACATGGTCGATGATGGCCGCGTTAATGTCCGAACTGCCGATTCGCTCGGCTCGTCCGTGAATAATTGCCCCGCTAGCGACGATGGCGACATTCGTGGTGCCGCCGCCGATGTCCACCACCGCGGAACCGTGAGGGTCGTCCAGTTTGACCCCGGCGCCAAAAGCCGCGGCCAGGCCTTCTTCAACCATCCAGACGCGACCGATGCGCGCATGCTCCGCCGCACTCAGCAGGGCGCGCCGTTCAACCTGCGTGACGCCGTAGAAGACGCTCATCAGCGCGCGCCGGCTGAAATATGAGACGCCCCCTCGCGCTTTACGGACAAAGTGCGCCAGCATCTCCTTCGTTCTTTCAAAGTCCGCGACCACCCCATCGACCATTGGCGCGATTACCGCAACGTCGCGCGCCTCGCGGCCATACATCTGTTGCGCCTCGAGCCCGAACGCAATCACCTCGCCGGTGACTGAATTGACAGCCACGAGCGACGGCTCGTCCAGGACGACACCCTGCCCGCGCACATAAATGATGGTGGACGCGGAGCCCATGTCGATCGCGATGGAGTCGGACACCAGATCTCTGAGAGCATGCACTCCCATGAACGCTGCCGTCTTACTTATGAATGACATTTGAATTATCTTGCATGTTTGGGTTGGCGCGTGCAACCCTCACCAGGAATGGCACTATCGATTCAGACACTTGAGCTGGTGTTTCGCGAAGAATATGGCCGCATCATCGCCACCTTAATTCGCGTGGCGGGTTCTTTTGATCTGGCCGAAGAATCATTGCAGGAAGCCTTTGCGGCAGCGGTTGTTAGTTGGGAGAAAGATGGAACGCCGAAGAACCCGGGCGCCTGGCTCACGACGGTGGCGCATCGAAAGCTGGTTGACGCCGTTCGCCGGGAAAAGACGAAGAGTGACAAGCAACCGGAACTCGAATACGAAACGCAGAGGTTGTTGACTGATCCTGATCTCACGTTCTTTGAGGAGGGCGTGGAATACCCGGATGATCGGCTGCGATTGATTTTCACCTGCTGTCATCCGTCGCTCAGTCAGGACGCGCGGGTTGCTCTTACACTCCGCACTTTGGGAGGGCTGACGACCACGGAGATTGCCCGGGCCTTCCTGTTGCCCGAGGCTACCTTGGCCCAGCGACTCGTCCGCGCCAAAAACAAGATCCGTGTTGCTCAGATTCCGTATCAGGTGCCGCCGCTTGAGATTCTGCCGGAGCGGCTTACCTCGGTTCAGGCGGTTGTCTATCTGATTTTCAACGAGGGTTACGCGGCCACGGCCGGCGAGCGCCTCATTCGAAATGATCTCTGCGCCGAGGCGATCCGTTTGGGGCGCGTTCTGTGCGAGCTGATGCCGGACGAGCCAGAGAACGCCGGCTTGCTCGCCCTGATGTTGTTGCAGGACTCTCGCCGCAAAGCGCGCATTGATGAGAGCCACAATCTGGTGATTCTGGAAGAACAGGATCGGTCGCTGTGGGATCGCGAGGAAATTGAGGAGGGCTTGCGGCTGGTCGAACAAGCGCTGCGGTTGCATCGCGTCGGTCCTTACCAATTACAAGCTGCGATCGCCGCACTCCATGCCGAAGCAAAAACTGCTGTGGAAACTGATTGGCGGCAGATTGTGGCTCTTTATCGGGAACTTATGCGGATCAATCCATCTCCGATCATCGCGCTCAACCATGCCGCGGCGGTCGCCATGAGCGAAGGCTTGGAGGAAGGTTTGGCGTTGTTAGAGGAAGCGGGCGGGTCTGGAAAGCTTGAGAGCTACTACGTGTTTCACGCAGCCCGAGCGGATCTGCTTAGACGGCTGAATCGTTTTGAGGAAGCACGCGATGCTTATTCACGCGCGCTGTCGCTGACAACGAACGAGGTTGAGCAGAAGCATATCCACCGGCGGCTAACAGAACTGTCCATGTCCGACAAACTTTAGTTTGTCGCGTGTCGTGTCCCCGGATCGCTGACTTTGTTGTTTCTTTCCACATTGCTAGCCTGGGTTGTCGCGACTCCCCGGATCCTCTCGAAGTAAATTTGATTATTGGCTCTGAACTACGAAGTAGCCAACGCTGGTAGGCGCGCGTTTCTATTTTACTTAAACTCCTGCTCGCTTCGCCGAGCCAGTACTACCACCACGCCCATCAGCCACCAGAACGCCAGGGCAACTTCGCCATCACCGAAGTTGTAGTTAACCAACGAGCTCAAAAAGAATCCGGCAATCGCTCCCGTGGCTCCCAACAGCAGGCCGTGGCGGTTGGTATCGCCTGAGTCTCGATAACCCTTTTCGCCGCGTGATGTCATCTGCCAGAACGTCGCCATGATCCAGAGCCAGAAGACCACGGCCGGCAGACCTCGATCAAAAGCCAGTTGGAGAGGCGTCGAGTGCATTCCCAGCATGTCGTTCCCGGGAAATCCCCATTCGTTCCAGTGCAAGTGCATCGCGTCCATGCCATGACCGAAAATGGGATGAAGCATTATTCTCGAAAACCCAACTCGTGCGACCTCTACGCGCAGGTCGGCACTCGGATCCTGGAGCCACAAAGCTCCCGCAGCCCGAGTTTGCCAAACCATAATTGCTCCGAAAGCTAAAACGACCAGTAGCATGGCCGGGACCACCAGTCGAGCCCAGCCTCGCGCGGCGCGCAAAGTAATTACACAGGCGCCGAACACAAACGCCACCAGCACAGTTCTCATGGCCGTCAGCGCAATGCCGAACGCCAGCAGGGCGCCGGCAGCCAAAGCCAGCTTGAACCGGAGATTTGCCCCGTGTTGTCTAAAGTTTGCCAGGGCGAGCCCGAACCCGAGTTGCGCAATTAACTGCAAGATTTCCGAGTAGGTTTCGTAATGCCGCGTCCAACCGGAAGCGCGGAAGCGATGGCTGCGAACCTCGCCTTTGATTCCCGAAGGCGAATCGCGCCGCTTCAGTTCATCAGTGACAACGAAGCCCACCCGTTCAACATGCTCGCCGCTGGCGATGACACTCAGGGTTAGATTCCCCCCCGTGGGAGCTGCCTTAATCGCTTCATCAATTGCGGTTGTCGAATAAACCCGCTTGCCATTTACCCGCCAGATGGCATCACCATTTGCGAGGTTGGGCTTGAAAGGGCTTTCATCGGTGATTGACTCGACCACGACTCCGCGCCCCCTGATGAGATCATAGATGCTGTAAACTGTGCCGCTCACTCCCGACAAGATCATTATGCAAACCAGGAAAACCGCGGTGCGCCTGGTGACGATCGCCTGTGTCAAATAGAAAAGAAACAGCACGCACACAGACTGCAACTTGGGCACGCTGATTTGCGGCTCTTCCGAAAGTAATGAAGAGGCGATGGTCCAAATAAGAAAGAGCCAGATAGGCAGGTCGAGCCTGGTATGCTGAAAACCTGTCTTTCGCGACGCAACGGTCCGAAGCAGCCATCCACTGCCGGCGATCGCCAAAGCAATCTCAGCGCCGGCGATAGAGTGAGGCGCGAATGCTGCATAGAGGGCGAAACCAATTGTGGCTAGGCGCTGGGCGAAAAGAGTCAACGAAAAGGGGGATTCCCGGTGGGTAGAATTGGAGTTGGAGCTCATCGATGACCCGTCCAGCGCAGCCTGAGCATAAAGTTGCCGCCTTTCACCGAACAAGCAGTCAAAGGGTACAACTCACGCTAAATGCGCGCAAACTTCTGAAAAATAACTGCGTTGACACCTTCAATTCCGCATGCTAGCGTATCTTTCGACTGGTTCGCTCGGAAAGCATACTCGCCGAGCCAACCAGGCGATTGCCGAAACAATTCCCGGGCTCTAACCTGCCGCCACGGTTGACGCCACTGCCATATTTGATGATACATACTATTACTAATGGTTTTCGAAAAGGCTAAGGTTCTAAAAGCCGCCGAGAAATTCCTGTCGCAGGGAAAGATAAACGCCGCGATTAAGGAGTATCGGAAGATCGTCGAAAATGATGAAGGCGATCTGACGACTCTTAACATGCTCGGAGATCTTTACTCGCGCGCCGGCCAAAACAACGAAGCCGTTTCGTGTTTCTCACGTATCGCCGAACACTACCGAGAGCAGGAATTCACGTTAAAGGCCATCGCGATGTATAAGAAGATCGAGCGGCTTAAACCGCGCGATCCGGTCGTGTCCGCCAAACTAGCGGCCCTTTACACAACCCAGGGGCTAACTGCTGACGCTCGGACTCAATATCTCATCGTGGCCGATGCCTACACCCGAGCGGGTAAGACGAAAGAAACTCTGGATGTTCTGCGCAAGATTGCCGACCTCGATCCATACAACACCGAGATCAGACTCAAACTCGCCAATGGTTATCTGACGGAAAGCCTCGAGTCTGAGGCCGCCGAGGCCTTCAGGGAAGCAGGAACTCGTCTCTTCGAAAACCACAAGCGTGAAGAGGCGCTGGCTGCTTTCAGCAAGGCTCTTGAGTTGCGGCCTAATGACGAAATTGCCCTAGAGGGGGTGGTTTCAGCCCACATAGCGTTGGGTTCCGCCGACGAAGCGGCCGAAATTCTCGAGCGAAAGGTTTCGGAAGCTTCGGATGATCCGGAACTTATCTTGATGTTGGCGCGCACCTACCTCGCCGGGGAAGATGCCAGCGGCGCCGAGCAAGCTACGGCGAGGCTGGTGGCGCAAGATCCTTCCAGCTACACCGGATTCCTTGACGTGGTACGGCTTTACTTAAAACGTAGTGAACCTGACGAGGCAGTCAGGGTGCTTGCCGGTATTACCGAACAATTGCTGGCAGGCCGAGAAGAAAACGCGCTGCTGAACTTGGTTCGAGAAGCCCTGGTGCAGGACCCCGAACATATTGAAGCTTTGCGACTGCTGGTCAGGGTTTACTGGTGGCAGCGAGACATGGAGAATCTTCGTTCCGCGCTCGAGCGCCTCGCCGAGGCCGCCCGAGCGGGCGGAATGAATGATGACGAGCGCTATGCCCTGACTCAGCTCGTCCGCTTGACTCCCGACGACCGTTACGCCGAGCGCTTGAATGAGCTGGGCGGCGCTCAGGATGCGGAAGAATCAGCCTACAGTCCTGAACCGGCGGTTACTGAAGTGCCGTCGTTTGAGAGCTTCGCAATTATTGGTCAGGAAACGGCGCCCGCGCCTGCTGCGATAGCCGAAGAGTTTGAATGGAATACCGTTGCCGAGCAGCCGCCATCGGACAGCAGCGCCTCATTCGCAGAACTCAGTGATGACACAGAACAGGCTTTGTACGCGGAAGGAAACGCAACTGAGTCTTCAATCGTCGGGTTTGAGCTTGGTGGCGTCGCGTTCGGCGAAAGTTTGAGCGAACAACCGGAGATTGCGGCCGGTTCGGAACGCAGCGCCGGCGCCGAGGCAATGATACGCCAGGAATTGGAGAGTGTGGATTTCTACATAACGCAGGGCTATGTTGACATCGCGGCGGATACGCTTGATTTGATGGAGCGCCAATTTGGAGCTCGTCCTGAAATCGACTCTCGGCGAGAAAAACTGCGTGATGCGCTGGCGGTGACACCCAACCAGACTCCAGCTGCGCCCGAGATCTTTGAATTCGGCGAATCCGAATTGCTGAGCGAGGAGGTAAATGTTCAAGCATCTCTTCAGAAAACTGAGACGGTAGCTTTTCCGGCAGGCGGCAAAAGCATTGACCCGGGATTAGCGGAAATCTTTGAAGAGTTTCGAGCAGCCACCGAGGAAGAACCATCGGAGCATGAGGATTTTGAGACCCATTACAATATGGGGACTGCTTACAAGGAGATGGATCTGATCGACGAAGCAATTCAGGAGTTTCAGCTCGCGGCCGGACTAACTAAGCAGGGTGACGGAACACCACACTATCTTCAGTGCTGCAACATGCTCGGCCATTGTTTTCTGCAGAAAGGGATGCCCCGCGCGGCAATAATCTGGTTTAAGAAAGGTCTCGAAACGCCCGGCCAAAGCGAGGACGAGTATAAAGCGCTGCGCTACGAGTTGGGGTTAGCCTACGAACAAATGGGCGACCTCAATCGCGCGATCGAGGTATTAACCGAAGTCTTCGGCGTTGACGTCTCGTACCGTGGTGTAGGAGAGAAGCTGAAAGAGCTTCAGTCACGGAAGCAACAAAAGAAACGGAAGCGGTGAATGGAAAATGGAAAATGGTAAATGGTAAATGGTGAATGGTGAATAGCAAATGGTAAATGGTAAGAAGTCTGCATCCACCATTCACTATCTACAGTAAATAGTTGGACGTTAGCATCTCCCCATTTACCATTCACCATTCACCATTCACCATTTTCCATTTACCATTCACTATTTACCATTTACCATTCACTATTTACCATTCACCATTTACCATCTACCAACAAATGTCTGCCAGGCTGAGCGTTATCTTTTACATTATTCTGTGCATGGAGATTGGCATTGTGCTTACTCTCCTCCCCTGGATCCCTCAGGGCTTTCTTGGTCTGAGTGATTGGGGGAATAACTATTTTCTGTTGTATGCCGCCCGCAAGACTGGCTTTCATGGGTTACAGGGCGTGGTCGCTTCGGGATGGGTTCGGGGCGCCGTCAGCGGAGTTGGATTATTGAATTTGGGGATGGCTTTTTGGGAGATCTTTCATTTCAAGCAAACCCTTCACGCGCTCCAGGGAAACGCCGGCCCCCCCCAAACTATCAACCGAGATGCCGCCCAAACTGATAAAGCCGATCATCTACCTGATCACGAGCGGCGAGACAACCCTTCAAACGACGCCCCTTAGTGAAGACTTTTCACGTGTGCTAAAGCTCGTCGAGGCCGCCGTCGCCGCAGATGTGGACCTCCTCCAACTGCGTGAAAAGAAACTCCACACCCGCGTCCTTTATGATTTAACCACCCAAGCCGCCGAGGTTACGCGCGGCAGCCGTACTCGTATTTTGGTCAACGATCGCGCTGATGTGGCTCGAGCGGCGGGGGCCTCCGGCGTTCATCTAACCACACGATCCATCGAAGTTTCGATAATCCGCCAGACCTTTGGTCGTGACTTTTTAATCGGAGTCTCGACTCATTCCTCGTCGGAAGTGCATGAAGCTCGGCACGGCGGAGCCGACTTTGCTGTTTTTGGACCTGTGTTTGAAACAGCTTCGAAACTCCAGTACGGTGAACCACTGGGACTGGAAAAGCTAAGAGAGGCAACAATTAGTTTGACGTCTTTTCCCCTTCTGGCGCTGGGTGGAGTTACGCTGGACAACCTGGGAGACTGTTTTCGAGCCGGCGCAAGTGGGGTCGCCGCAATTCGACTCTTGAACAACCCTGACAGGCTGGCCCATGTGGTGCGAGAGATTCGCGCACGTTTTCGGGAACCAGAACCATGACTTCTCGATCAAATGCAGATGCAAGGGCATTGCCAATTGCCTTGACCATCGCCGGCCTCGACCCATCGGGAGGAGCCGGAGTGATAGCTGATATTAGAACCTTCGCGGCCTTTGGCTGTTTTGGCACAGCCGCAATTACCTCAATCACTTTTCAGAACACGACGGGAGTCTTTGGCGCGGTGCACCAGACGGCGGCGACGGTGCGTGCTCAGGTGAAACCAATTGTCGACGATTTCATAGTAAGCTGCGCTAAAACGGGGATGTTGCCGACCAGAGAAATCATTGCCGAGGTTGCGATGCTGTTTCGTGGGCTGCTGCCTGCGCCGGTCGTCGATCCAGTCATGAGGGCGACTGCCGGAGACGATCTGATAAATGACGATGCCGTTAGTTGTTTGGTTTCGGATCTGTTTCCCCTCGCGCGAGTTGTTACACCCAACATTCCAGAGGCTGAAAGGCTCACGGGATCTACAGTCCGTGACGAGCGAGCGATGCGTCTGGCTGCAAAGGAAATTCGTAAAATGGGCGCGCGGGCGGTGCTCGTCAAGGGCGGACACCTGGCAAGGCAGGAGGCGGGAGGCAGGAGGCAGGAGGCAGGAGCAGAAAGGCGGGAGGCAGGAACGCGGGCCGAGAAAGATATCTCAGCCCCGCGGCCAGAGGCGATTGATGTCCTTGATGATGACGGAAAAATAACCGTCTTTCGCGACGACTTGATCGTGGGAAGAGAGATCCACGGGTCAGGGTGCACACTGTCTGCCGCCATCGCCGCCGGCCTCGGTAAAGGCCTGACTCTGGAAGAGGCAGTTCACCAGGCAAAACGTTTTGTCACCGAAGCAATTCGACTGTCACCCAAACTCGGACACGGCGCTCAGCCTCTTTACCTGCCTTCAACCCGCGGTTGAATACTATCCTTCGCTGCCATCCTCAATCGATACCTGCTCCATTTTCACTTCCGAAGTAGGCCGGTCGTTGCGATCCGTCTGCGTTGTCGCAATGGTGTCGACTACATCCTGCCCTTCGGTAACTCGTCCGAAAATCGTGTAGCTGGCCGGTAGTGGATAGTCTGCGTGCATGATGAAGAATTGCGAGCCGTTCGTATTCGGTCCGGCGTTGGCCATCGCAACCGTGCCCGCTTTGTACCCGCGCTGGTAAACGGGCGAGGAAGATTTAATCTCATCGTTGAAGCGGCCACCCCAGGCTGATTCGCCGCCTCGGCCGGTTCCAGTCGGATCGCCGCCTTGAATCATGAATCCTTTTATCACCCGGTGAAAAATGATGCCGTTGTAGTAACCGCGTTCGGCAAGCAGACGAAAATTTTCGGTGGTCTTGGGCGCATCCGCTTCGAGTAATTCGAAGCGAATGGTTCCCTTGTTGGTTTGCAGTACCGCTGTACGATTTGCCATTAGTAGTCTCCTGTCTTTCGGTTTGGTCTGTTATCGGGCGCAGCTTTGGGAGCGCCCCCTTATTTCATCTTCGAGCTACTTCAATCGGGAAAGACACGGTGTTCCGCCCCGACAGAGTCAAGAATAAATCTTTCTATGGCTCTGGCGACGCCATCCTCATCATTGGAGGTTGTGGCAAACAGACCATCGATTTCATGCAATGATGGTTCAGCATTACCCATCACGACACCAGTGCCTGCATAATTGAGCATCTCCAGATCGTTCAAATTATCGCCAATCGCCATTACCTCATCACGAGAGACACCTAGCTCCGCAGCCGTGGCAGCCACCCCCACGCCCTTTGAGGCTTGGGGATTCACGACGTCAACAAGCGCGAAGTCCTTTTTGGGATATGTCGTAAAAAATACTCTGACCTGGCCGACTAGCTCTCGCAGCAGCAGAGCCTCGAGAGTTTGCATCTCGTGACAACCACCCGAGAACGCCAAATGTACCGGCTCATGGTTCAGGTAATCCTCGAGCGAGTCAACTTGTCGCACGGCCTCCGCTCCTTCATCGCCGTGAATGCGGCGCGCCCAGGCCACGTACGCTTGGGCGGCTCGATTGTCACCGCGCAGATGATCGTAGACCAGCAGACCCAAGCCCTCATGATCGTCGCTAAGAAGCGCGTCGGCGCCGGCGGATCGTCCCACTTGCAAAGCTTTACGAGCGGCCGGAAGTGGCAATGGCAATGCGGCCACCGTTTCCAGCGTTTCAGCATGCTTTGTCAGCGCGCCGTTGTGAGCAATCAACGGCACATCCAGGCCCAGCTCAAGGGCGATAGGTCGCGCATCACGAAAGCGACGGCCCGTAACCAGGGCAACCCGCACTCCGTGTGCCCGCGCTTGTTCCAGGGCACTACGATTACGGTCCGTTATGTGCCCCCGCGAGTTCAGCAGGGTTCCATCCAGATCCAAGGCCAGCAACGATATGGGCATAATGCGAAGAATCCCAACGGTAAATTAATCCCACCAAAAACGCAAAAGTCTTTCATTACTGAAGCTGGTCGGATACCGCCTCGAGATATGGCGTCCCGTCTATGAAGTTCGTCGCATTTTGTTCGCGGTTTAAAGGATCCACTAAATACGTACAAGTGACAGCAAAAATGTTTGCCTTGGACCAATCTGGTGTTAATATGGCCGCCATTCCCCCTCGCAACTAGAACCTTGTTCGGAGGTTAACAATAATGAAACGGTTAAGTGTCTCTATCTGTTTGCTGGCGGTGGTGTCAGTTTCAGCCTTCGCTCTTACTGATGGCTTTAGGAGAATTAGGGAGTTTCTCCGGGGCTTTGAGGAAGTGCCTGCAGTTTCCACGGTGGGCAATGGCGAGTTTCGGGCCAGAATTAGTAACGATCAGACTCAGATTCAGTGGGAGCTGAGCTACGAGGATCTCGAGAGTGCCGTTCAACAAGCTCACATCCACTTTGGCCAAAAGGACGTTAACGGTGGCATCACAGTGTTTCTCTGCACCAACCTCGGTAACGGCCCGGCCGGAATTCAAGCTTGCCCGCCGTCTCCGGCCACGATTAGCGGAACTATCATGGCCGCCGATGTTAGCCCTGCAATACCTGCCACCTTGGCGGCGCGTAATCAGGGTCTGAATACCGGTGAGATAGATGAATTGATAAAGGCGATACGTGCCGGTCAGACTTATGTCAATGTCCACACTACGGATCGACCGGGCGGCGAGATCCGAAGCCAGATCAGAGGCCACAACGATCATGACGATGATTGATGATCGTTAAAATCTAATTTGGTCACCGAACCTGACTACCGGCCGTAACGTCAGGACGCTGGGCGTGGGCAGCAAATCGCAAATCGGGGCTTTCGGGCCGGGCCTCCCTTTTGCTCGAAATAGTTTCATTCAGTGCAGTATGTTTACTGCTCCTGGCGTAGCCTTACCTTAAACAATTTATCACTCATCTAAAATCACCCGCCTCCGCATGAGTTAGTTTTGAGGGGGCCGGGTTTGTCTCTTTGCTGCTATCCTATCCGTATTTTGGGCCTATTCGTCTTGCTTAGAGGGAAATTTCAAAATGAACGTGACGCACCTTGAGTGTGGCGCATGCAGCTTGAACCACGAGGCACAACGGTTGCACAACCTCTGCCGGAAATGCGGCAAGCCGCTGTTGGTGCGTTATGATCTCGAGTCGGCCAAACGCAGTTTGACAAAGCAATCGTTGCCTGACCGCCGGGCCGACATGTGGCGCTACCGAGAAGTCTTGCCGGTCGAAC
>Ga0187893_10007957_pt1 | contig 17011 bp, 15 predicted proteins | sample MA1701074metaG_FD_139574 | JGI IMG/M metagenome (GOLD analysis project Ga0187893, IMG submission 139574) | White microbial mat communities from a basaltic lava cave in the Kipuka Kanohina Cave System on the Island of Hawaii, USA - MA170107-4 metaG ...
ATGCGGTTGCCCCGAATGATGCGGTTGCCCCGAATGATGCGGTTGCCCCGAATGATGCGGTTGCCCCGAATGATGCAAATGATGCGTTGAATATTAGGGCAGGGGCAAGCCCTGCCCCTACGACGACGGTTGGCGATATTGTTGGGGCATATAAATCATTGGTGGCAAATGGGTGTTTGGAAATTTATAAATCGAAAAATGAAATTATGGGCAAATTGTGGCAACGTAATTATTACGAAAACATCATTCGCAACGAACAATCCTATGAAACCATCGCCAATTACATCCTGAACAATCCCACCAAATGGAAGGATGATAAATTTTATTTGGGATGATATTTAAAAGGTTGCCCTTGCCACAAACCTTCCGACATTCCAACAATTGCCAAAGAATATCCACCTTTCCTTTCCGAAAAAGGTAATGTAAATAACATCCCTATTTATCATTTAACCCTTGCCACCACCCAGTCAGTTTTAAAAATTCGTCATAACCTCTTTGGGCTATATTTGCCGGATGGCGGAACAAAATTTTTCTTACCAGCAGTTATTCAATTTTACTAAAACAGTTTTTCAAAAGATCGGATGTTCGGAAGAGCATGCTTCTATTGCTGCTGAATCACTATTATCTGCCGATCTGCGTGGCGTTGATTCGCATGGCGTAGCAAGATTGAGCGGTTATGTACGGTTATGGGAAGCAAAAAGAGTAAATGCCACACCCAACATCAAAGTAATACATGAAACGCCATCAACAGCCGTAGTGGATGGAGACAGCGGCCTGGGTTTGGTAGTGGCGCCGTTTGCGATGAAGATCGCTATTGAAAAAGCAAAACAGGTAGGCACGGGTTGGGTAAGCGTTCAAAACAGCAATCATTTTGGCATAGCTGCTCATCATGCTATGATGGCTTTGCAATATGATATGATCGGTATGGCCATGACCAATGCAAGCCCGTTGGTAGCGCCTACATTTTCTATTGACAGAATGCTGGGCACAAATCCTATTTGCGTGGTTGCTCCTGCTGATAAAGAGCCGGCGTTCGTAGCTGATCTTGCAACAACAACTGCTGCTAATGGTAAACTGGAAATCTTACAACGGAAAAATTTACCAACTCCCGATGGGTGGGTACAGGATAAAGATGGTATTACTTCCAATGATCCGCATATATTAAAAAAAGGTGGTGCCCTATTGCCATTAGGTGGTGACCGGGATCATGGCAGTCATAAAGGTTATGCACTTGGCGCTGTTGTAGATATTTTTTCTGCTTTGTTAAGCGGAGCAAATTATGCGCCATGGGTTCCACCGTTTCCTGCTTATGTGCCTATGCCTGCGCAGCAACCGGGAAAAGGTATCGGTCATTTTTTAGGCGCTATGCGTATTGATGCATTTCGCCCTGCTGATGAATTTAAAAAACACATGGATCACTGGATACAGGGATTTCGTAATTGCAAAACTATTCCCGGCGAAGAAAAAGTTTTGGTACCGGGTGATCCGGAAAGAGAAATGGAAGCGGAAAGAATGAAGGATGGGATTTCATTGCTGGATGTTGTGGTGAAGGATTTGAAAGAAGTGGGAAATAAATTTGGAATAGAGTTGTAGTAATTATCTAAAAAAAGGTATGAGTAAGATCGTTTCTCGATATTCTTTTCTTTTAATTCTGATTGGAATTTTGTTTGCAAGTTGTGAGCTACATGCGCAAGCTGGTAATCCGTATATCCGAATCATTAACACGTTCGAAAAATGGAAACTCGACCAGTTCAGGAAAGGAAATTATGCTACTGAAAAAAATTGCAATCGGGACACGGTGCTTAAAGACGGATATAAGGGGTCGGAAATGGGAATTCCTTCAGATATAAATATTTCGTTTACTGATATCAATAATGACAATGTTATTGATGGACTGATTCTATTTTATCCTGATCAATGTGATGGCGGAAATGCTTTGATGAATGCTCAAATCAGGGTTCTGGTTTTGTCCACTAAGTCGGGTTATATTATTGATGATACATTAATTGATAAGGTAGAAGGCAGATTAAAGAAAGGGTGGTTAAATATAGAAAGAGCTGAATATGGCACTTTTTGCGGTAACTATTTTGAATATAAAGAATCAGATGGAAGGTGTTGCCCGAGTATAAAGAGACCGATAATAATTGATTTCAAAACGAAGAAGTTAACCTTTGAAGAATAGCAAGTCAAAAATGCTCAACAGCGAACAGAACCCTGAAGAGTGCGACGCAACGGAAGCTCAATAGCGAACAGAACGCCGGTAACATAATTTCATATTTCCACCAAATCATATTTGAATGACGGCTATCTTTGCAGCCGCAAAAATCTCTTTAACTTTTAAATACCCTTTGGGTTAAGCGGCATGAAAGTAATGAAGTTTGGCGGCACCAGTGTGGGCAAGCCGGAACGTATGCACCAGATCGTTACGCTGGTGATGAAAGAATCGGAGCCTGTTATAGTTGTTTTATCTGCACTATCAGGCACTACCAATGCATTGGTAACTATCGGCGATCATATTGCAAAAGGCGACCGCAATGCTGCTAAGCAGGCGATTGATATATTGGAAGCGCATTACCATGCTTTCATTGCTGACCTGCTGAAGAAACCGGAAACACTGGCAAAGGCAAAAAATATTTTAGCTGAGCATTTTGAGTTTCTCAACATCATTCTCAAAATATCTTTTAGTGAAGCGTTGAGCAAAGACATTTTGGCGCAGGGTGAATTGCTTTCAACAAAACTGTTCTGCACTTACCTGGAAGAGCAAGGCGTTGGTCATTCCCTGTTGCCTGCTCTTGAGTTTATGACCATTGATAGCTATGATGAACCGCAGATTGGCAGTATAAAAATCAGGTTGAGCCAATTGCTGCAACAACATAAAGACAAAAGATTTTTTGTGACGCAAGGTTATATCTGTCGCAATGCAAGGGGAGAAGTAGATAACCTGAAAAGAGGTGGCAGTGATTATAGTGCCTCATTGATTGCTGCTGCCATCAATGCTACCGTTTGTGAAATATGGACTGATATTGATGGTATGCACAACAACGATCCGAGAGTGGTGAAGAGAACAGTGCCTATTGAACAATTAAGTTTTGATGAAGCAGCCGAGCTGGCTTATTTCGGCGCTAAAATTTTACACCCTGCATCTATTTGGCCGGCGCAAACGTATAAGATACCGGTGAAGCTGCTGAATACAATGCAACCTGCAGCGAAAGGAACATTGATCACACAGGAAGCGGGCAGCGTTGGTGTAAAAGCGGTAGCCGCAAAAGATAATATCATTGCTATAAGAGTAAAGAGCAGCCGCATGTTGCTGGCTTATGGTTTTTTAAGAAAGGTATTTGAAGTGTTTGAAAAATACCGTACGCCGATTGATATGATCACTACTTCGGAGGTAGCGGTTTCGGTAACGATTGATAACTCTGTTTTCCTGAAAGAAATATTGAAAGAGTTGGAACCATTTGGAACAACTGAAGTGGATCACAACCAGGTGATCGTTTCGGTGGTAGGAAATGAAATATCACAAACAACAGATATGGTGAAAAAACTTTTTGGCTCTATTGTGAATATTCCTGTTCGGATGGTATCGTATGGCGGCAGCCCTCATAATATTTCATTGCTGATTGAAGCTGAATACAAAACACAGATGCTGCAGCAACTGAATAAAGGAATGTTTGGATTGGATTGATGATCGCCACAGGCGATAGAATAGGCTCTGCGAAACGAAGACGTTTCGCAGAGCTAAATAAAATGGCCGGTATGAGGATATTCGTACCGGCCATTTGTTATTGCAATAATCAGCAACATTATTCAGTGTCTTCGGTTTCTTCATCTCCCTGCAATGTGTAAATAGCAATGGCGCCGCCCGGCCCGCCAAATGAAGGTGCAAATGGCCCTTTGATCACTTTGATCATGGCAATATCTGCAACCGGCAGCATAGTTAAATAATCATAGCCCACCCACATTTCATTTACATATACACCTGCACGTTGATTACGGATATAAGGAATGCGAAGATTAGTCCTTGTAGTGTAAATCTGGAGACCTGCTACACGGCCCTGCAGCCAATCCAGCACATTAAAGTGTCCCATTGCTGATGTATTGATCGTAGGATCAGTGAAATCAAAGTAAACAGCATCTCTTGTATTGAATAAACCGCTGCAATATGTTTCGTTCAGTATTTCTTCTTTTGATCGCGGGTGTGCAATTCTTTTTTGACTGAATGCTGAAAGCGTAAGAACAAGTGCAGTTATTATTAAAATCAACTTCTTCATATACTCATCCTCCTTTACTTGTAATTTACGAAACAATCGTGTTAGAGGATGGTTAAGAATGGCACGCAGAGTACGCTGGGTGCGCAGAGAAAATAAGGTAGAATAGAAGAGAAATACTGCGATTACAAAGAAGAATGATGTGTCAAAAACCTGCGTTCTCCGCGACCTCTGCATGAAAAATTTCTTACTGCTGATACACTCTCACATAATCAATCTCCATTTTTTGCGGCCATATAGTTTCATCCACGCCTTGCTGTCCGCCCCAGTTGCCACCTACGGCTATGTTAAGCAGCAAATGCATCTTATTATCAAAAGGCCATGCATCATAGCCGCTTTTTTCATTGGCGAATGAAAAATAAAATTTGCCGTCTATTGCTGCTTTTACCGAATCTTTATCCCATTCTACGCTATACACATGAAAATTTTCTGAACAATCATCTGCTTTAACAGTGGCTGTTTTTTGTGTGCCGATAACGTGGTTGAATTTTTTTGTATGAACAGAAGCATGAACAGTTCCCTGGTTAAAACCTACATGCTCCATGATGTCAATCTCTCCGTCATCAGGCCATTGCAGCGGAGTAGTTGATGCCAGCATCCAGATAGCAGGCCATGTGCCTTTGCCTTTGGGCAATTTTGCTTTCACTTCAATTTTTCCATATTGCCAGTCGCCTTTGCCTTTTGTTATCAGGCGGGCAGAAGTATAATTCCTGTTTTCCCAATTCTCTTTTCTTGCTTCAATGGTCAGCATACCGTTTTCCACTCTTGCATTTTCCATTCTTCCTGAAGTGTAAAACTGCAATTCATTATTTCCCCACCCGTGACCACCTACTTCTGCTGTCCATTTATTTGAATCAGGCAAACCGTTGTATTCAAACTCATCGCTCCAAACCAGGTTCCATTTTTTATTTTCTTTATTGCAGGCAAAAACGAACAGGATGCTTAAAAATAAGATCAGCTTTTTCATTATGGGTTATTTTAAAATAGCAGAGCATAAAGTTATTGAATCGGTACTTATAAATCTTACCGGTACAATGTTGTTACTTCTATACGATTATTATCCGGATCCAATGTTTCAAATTCATAATAGCCATCCCCGGTTTTTCTTGGGCCGCTAAGTATTGGGAACCCATCAGCCTTTAATTGTTTTGCTTTTTCATCTACTTCCTTCATTGTATCTGCACCAAATGCAAGATGAATAATACCCAGATGTTGTTCAGATATTGTATCATTTGCATTGGCAGGTAGGCCTGGCATGGTCATCAGTTCAAGCCTGGCGCCGGATGCAAAACTTAAAAAATAACTCTGAAACTCTTTTTGCTTATTGATGTACTTATCATTTGGAGCAGCGTCAAAATATTTGATATAGTAATTCTTTAATGTTTCCAGTTGTGTTGTCCATATAGCAGCATGTTCCAATATCATAATTTATTAGATTGAACAGGAAAGGTAATCATAATGACATTGCAGCTCTCTTAGCATACTATGACAGTCATTGATGCAGTTAATCAGCTTGATAAAAATTTTGGATAAAAGAGCCTATTTTTTGAAGAAGGATGGAGTGAGGATAAATTTATTCATTAAGAAGGGAAGCCGCTTCTTTATCAACCATTACTACTCCATTTGGAAGCGTTTGCATAATGCTTGCGGGAAATTTGTTGGTTACATTGTCTTTCATGGTTTGTTTGATTACACCTGCTTTTTTTGCTCCATTGGCAAGCAATAAAACTTTCCTTGCTTCCCGCAGATGTTTTAATCCCAGCGTAATTCCTTTTTGTAAAGCAGTAGCTGTTTTAAAATATTTCTGACCGACGGTAACAGTTGTTTCATCCAGGTCAATAACATGCGAGTAATTATCAAATGATACACCGGGCTCATTGAAGCCGATATGTCCGTTCATGCCAATACCAACGATCATCAGGTCAATGCCGCCTTTTTCAAAAATTAATTGGTCCATTTTTCTGCATTGTTCTTCAAGGTTATTTGACAAAGCATCAAATAAATGAGTTTGTTCGTTGTTGAAACCAAGCGGTTCGATTAATTCTTTTTGAAAAAAATAAAAACAGCTTCCTTCGTTTGATGGCGATATGCCTACCCATTCATCAAGGCCAATAAAAGTAAATTGGCTCATGTCAATTTTGTCTTTCAGTGCTTTCTTTACCAATAATTGACAAGTCAGTTTTGGTGTTTCTCCTGAAGCAAGGCAGATAACTGCTTTGGGTTTTATTTTTATTAATTCTATGATCTCATTTGCTGCTGCATCAGATAAGGTTTGGTGATCCTTATATATTTTTAATTCCATGCTTAGTTGATCTGAAGTAATTGAATAATGCCTTTGATTTTGACTGCTACTTTCTCAAGTGAAGATAACAAATGGTTCATTTTATATTTAAAAGAATACATGTACAGGTTGTTTTTATATAAACATAATGTCTAAAAAGCAATTATTAAGAAATTTCATTGATATATCAGCGGTTTTTGGCGATTTGATTTAATGATACATTAACATTGCTGTCCGACTAAAATTTATCATGTTGGGCTAAAGCCCTTATCGGATGCGGTTTTCATTGCCCCATCCTTAAGGGTGGGGCAATAATACAGAACACAAGCCCAATGGGCTTTAGCCCTCCTTAGCCGGACAATAGTGATACATTAAATGAGATTTGATCTCAGCTAATTGCATATACAAATAAGTTTAAAAGATTTAATAAGTTGATGCTTGTGCAATTGATAACCTCTTAAACCTATTGAACCTATTGAACCTCTTAAACCTATTCGAACCCGGCAATTAGTTTTTCTTTCAATCTTTTTTTTGCTTCAGCAGAAGTGAAGGAATGTTCAATTGCTTCGAGATTGCAACGTAAAAAATGTTCTTTGTTCCAGTTGAATATTTTTTGCATGATGTCGTACTCTTTGGTTAATGTGGTATCGGATATAGTACGGCAGTCCGTATTGATGCTCATGGAAACACCTGTTTTGTAAATCTTATCAGCAGTATGATCTTCCATTTTATCATATATATTGGTTTGAATATTGCTGGTGGGGCATACTTCCAGATGAATGTTTTTGTTTTTTAAAAATTCAAGTAAAGCATCGTCTTCTGCGCTTCTTACACCGTGACCAATGCGTGATGGATGAAAATGTTTCATTGTTTCCCAAACGCTTTCTGGCCCTTTTGCTTCGCCTGCATGTACTGTGCAATGAATACCTTTTGCTTTTGCAAATTCAAATGCTTTAACATGATTTGCAATTGGGAAACCGGCTTCATCGCCGGCAATATCAAAACCGACCACATGTGTATCTCTAAAATCATGAACCAGTTGAACTGTTTCCATGCTTTGTACTTCATCGAAATGACGAAGTGTGCAAAGGATTAAACCGGCTTCTACACCTGTTTGCATAATGCCAGTAGTAAAAGCTTCGTTCACTGCTTCCACCACTTCATTTGGCGTCATTCCTTGTTGCATGTGCAGCAGCGGCGCAAAACGGATCTCTGCATAAATTACATTGTCTGCTTTTAATTGATGAAAGAGATCGAGTGTAACTAATTTCAACTGATCGGGTGTCTGCATCAGCTCAAATCCCTTTACTGCTCTGCGCAGGTAGTCAGCAAGATCATAACATTTAGGCGGTGCAATAAACGATTGCCCGTATTCTTCATAACTTATGGAAGGATTGATTTGTTTTACCACATCGTAACTTAATGAACAATCAAGATGAAGATGCAATTCTATCTTGGGGAGCTTAGCATGATCCATTCTTCTTTTTTGATTTTATAGCGGTAAAGATAAAGAGTTGGTAACGGAGAATAGAAGGATCGTTGCTGATGAATTACTATTCGATCAGTTTTGCCAGAGAACAGGATTGATCGGCGTATCAATCAACTCACCGACTTGAGCACCCGGACACCATGTATCCCAATCGGCCTTCTGGTTAACATTCGCCGGTTGTTTTAGCCGCATATCTTTATCCATATAAATAATCGTCATCACTTTTCGCATTCTATCGGTTTGATTGGCGCCGGCACGATGAAACAACCATCCGCTGTGAAAACTCACTTCTCCCGCTTCAAATGGTTACACTACTTTTTTAAAATCGTTCAGCGTTAATTTTTTTTGAATGATCGCTTCGCTGTCATCACTAATCTTTAATGTTCTTCCTTCCCGCAGTTGCTGGCTCCTGGCGCTGAACTCAAGCGGCCCCAATTCCAAAGCTGTTTCCTGCAGAGGTATCCATACAGTTACCGTGTTATCATTTGCAAGCGGCCAGTAATATTGATCAGCATGCCATGGCGTATGCCCACCACCGGGTTCTTTAAACAAAGCCTGATCATGATATAATCTTACGCCATCAACACCCATCAGGTCAGCCGCAATTTTTGCCAGCCTTTTGCTGAATATAATTTCTTTCACCGGCGCTGATTTTGTCCAGATATTCATGATCTGCAAAAATGCTTTGCCATACGTATCTCTTTCTTCCATCGGCAGGTGTTGTGTATTGAGCCGCACTACTTCGGCAGAGATCACTTCATTCATGTATTGAATGGTTTCAGCACTCAAAATATTCTTCAGCTTTACAAAACCATTTTCACAATAAAAATCTATTGCAGTTTGTGAAATCTCAAGGGTAGTATTGAGCTCTTCCTTTACAGATGATAATAGTTGTGGCATGCAATTGTTTTTTAAAATAAACATTTTAAAAGTAAACAAATTTTGCAAGCGATGAGCGGCAGGTGGAACACGGATAACACGGATCGGACAGATGAACACGGATTTTTATTGAAAGTGCAACGCTTTGAATGATTCTAAAATATAGTTTCAAACTTCTATGAACTAACAGAAAGATTGAGTCTTAAATATATTTGGAGAAAATCCTTGTAAATCTCAATCATTCGTGTTATCAGCGTTCTACAGGTTATATCAATAACAAAGGCAGTATTTCTTTGAGCGATTGCATTGTTTTAAAATTCGGATGTTCTGCGTTATGTTCCGCTCTTTCATGAGCCCAGGTGGTATGATAAGGAATATGAAATGCATGACCACCGATAGCCAATACAGGTAATATATCCGACTTAATGGAATTACCGATCATTAAAAATTCCTGCGGTTTTATATCCAAATGTTTGATCAGTTTTTTATAATCAGCTTCCTGTTTATCGCTCATTATTTCGGTATGGTGAAAGTAATGTTCAATACCTGACTTTTTTAGTTTTCGTTCCTGGTCAAGCAGGTCGCCTTTTGTTGCTACTACCAATCTGTATTTTTTGAAAAGAGAGTTCAGTACTTGTTCTACGCCATCGAGCATTTCAATAGGTTTTTCCAGCAGATCTTTGCCAAAAGCTATTGTTTTTTCAATGATGTCAACATTCAATGTTTTATTCGATACTCTTAATGCTGTTTCCACCATACTTAACATAAATCCTTTGATGCCGTATCCATAAAGAGCAAGGTTTTGCATTTCTGTTTTAAACAATTCCTGCGACACGGTATGCTGGGGAAGATAATCTTCGAGAAGTTCACAAAACTTTCTTTCAGTTTCATAAAAATAAGGTTCGTTAGCCCAAAGTGTATCATCAGCATCAAAAGCAATTACTTTAATGTTCATTGTTGATCTTCGTTTTGTGACGACGAAAATAATAAAATAAAAAAAGTAGCTATGCAGATGAGTAATTTGCCAGTTAAACAAAAATCAAAGAAAATCGTGTTGGGGACATTTTATATACGATTCCGGTTGCGGCGGCATAATGCATTGGGAAAACTCTGTTACTATTTCAACAGGATGTTTTTTCTTGTGAGGTTCTTTTGATGATTTGATAATTTTTGGCAGTTGCATACTGATTGACTGAAAGACCTGTTTATCCAGCAGCGCCTGGGCGGCCAACACTTCTCTTTGTTCTATATAGTCAATCACAGGTTAAATTTTAAGAAATATTCACCGGAAGGAACAAGAGTTCTTTATAAAGGTAAGTACTAAATGTTACCGCCAGGTGAAGAGGAAATTATTTTTTTACACTTGTGGAAAACAAGACCCGCTGTAGAAACAGCAGGTCATTAACGATTTCTTGCCAATATGATGCAGCAAAGCTATCAGGGCTATGTTTACTGCAGGTTATTGCACAATGACTATTAGGTTAACTTAAATCCGTAGTCAATAATTTAATGGTTTTTTATTATTCTCATTAATGGTTTTTTATTATTCCTAACTTTAAGACCACCTAAACTGACATCTGCAATGTACCATGCAACTAAAAAAGCGATTCACATATTGCTTCATCCGGAATTGGGTCATACCAAATGGGATAAGATCCTTAATGGTTTTATCATCACCCTTATCGTACTAAATGTAACAGCAGTAATGCTGGAAACAGTGCCGTCTATTCATGATCCGCATGCAAAATTTTTTCATGTATTTGATCTTGTATCGGTGATCATTTTCACTATCGAATATCTATTGCGGGTATGGAGCAGTAACCATGATCCCCGTTACAGTCATAGTTTTCATGGCCGCTTGCGCTACGTGTTTTCTATTGATGCACTGATTGATCTGCTTGCTATCCTGCCGTTTTATGTGCATATATTTGTTGGCTTTGATCTCCGGGTGTTAAGAATCTTCCGATTGCTTCGTTTTCTGCGGCTGTTCCGCCTTACAGCTTATATGCGTTCGGCGCAAATGGTAAAAAATGTTTTTAAAACGAGAGCCAATGAATTAAAGCTTAGCCTGGTGCTGATACTTTTTTTTATCATGGTGGCCTCGTGCCTGCTGTACTTTGCAGAGCATCACGCACAGCCAACTGTTTTTTCCAGCATACCTGCTACATTTTGGTGGGCTGTTGTTACCGCTACATCGGTTGGTTATGGCGATATGGTACCTGTGACTGCATTGGGTAAAACATTAAGCGGAATGATTTCATTGGCTGGTTTAGCTGTATTTGCATTACCGGCGGGCATCATTACAGCAGGATTTTTAGAAGAAATAAGAAAAATAAAAAAGCCGAAGATTCATAACTGTCCTCATTGCGGAATGCCATTGGATCAGCATGAGCATGTTTGATCAAAGAGCTTCATTAGTCTCATAAGTTGTTTAAAAAAGAGAACACGGATAACGCGGATTAGAAAGATCAACACAGATAATAGCAAAAAAATCAGTGTATATCCGTTTTATCCATCCCATCCGTGTTCTTAAATTCTCATTCAATTTTTTGCGCTTCCTCCTGGCTGGCATATTCACTTTCGGGATCGGGCAATATTTTAATAACCGAATGTTGTAATGATATAATAGAAGATGCTGAATACAACCCAATGCCGCTGCCGGAGTAAGTATAATCTATTAATGTCAGTTTCACTATATCATCTAATGAAAGCTCGATATAATGTCCGTAACGGATAAGCCTGAAGCGAAATGAATTTTCTTTATTGATAGAAAAAAGACCAGATTGTATATCGTTGAAAATAAAATTTTGTCTTGTGTTCAGTGGATTAAAACCCCATGCCCTGATCTGTACCTGCCCGTTAAGAACATTGAAAGAAATAAAATAGCCATTGCCATCCCTGTCCATATCACTCACCAACCCAAACTTTCCCATTCCTTCTACCGTCAGCAAACCTTCCCATATAAAACTTGCAGATGGTTTTTGAAAACAAAAAATCTCATACCCGCTTTTTGATCCGCAGATCCATCTATCGGATTCAAAAAAAGAAGAAGCTGTAGGATTTGAAAATAAATGTTCGACTTTTTCAAACTCAGATTGTTGAATCACTTTAGTGACCATTTTATCCCAGCGGTAATAACTTTTCAGCAATAATCTTCCGCGGTCATCAGTATCCAATTGTTTCGGCGGGGGTAACACTCTTAATGCATCTATTTTACCATAAGCATAAAAAAAGTTGTATATCAGCAGATGTTCTCCATCCTGAACAATACGGGCTGCATAGTTTCCTTGCGGAAGCAATACATCGGCATGAAAGGAATGATATTCGCCAAAAAAATCAGGAGCAAACCAGTACCGCACTTTGATATCTTCCCTGATTGAACCTATAAGATAAAATCTTCCGTTCAATTCAAATACGCATGGACATTCCACATCATCATATACCATAGGGCTCAATAAAGGCGGCATCAATTCTGCTTCATCATTTGTAATTTTTACAATGCCCACGCAGCCGCGACGTGACACCGGCCCGAAAATAGTTCTGGCGCCAATCAGCAGGTACACTTCGCCTTTGTGTTCAAACCTGAAAGGATCCCGAAAGCTCAGCCATGTTCGCGGGTTGGCGCTGCTTGTTTCATAATAGATTCCTTTTGGTTCAATAGGATAAATGTTTTTTTTACTTTTTTCCCAATCCAGCAGGTTGGTTGATTCTGCCAAACCAACTCTTGAAATAACACCCCGGTCTTTTCTTTGCAAACCGGTATAATACATTTCAAATTTATCTTCCACTTCGCATACATGCATTGTCCAAAGCATATCATCATCCCATTCACCAGGGTCGCCAACAAACAAGGCGTTCTTTACTCTCCGCCATGATATGCCATCTTTTGATACTGCATGTGCGATATAATCGTGATTAGGAATGATCAGGTGAAACAAATGATAAACACCTTTATGAATGATGACGGTAATATCACCTATTTCCCAATCGCTGAAGCCGGATCCTGAATACATAAGTTTAAAATTACCATTGATTTAAATACAAAATAATGCCACTTATTTTATTTGGTTAAATTTGCAGATTTCAACGCAAAATGAATAATGAAGATGAACGAATATTACATTCAGTTATTCAGTCCGCATGGGCTTATACGATTTGAAGAACCAGAAATAGGAAGAGATAAGGACACCGGCGGGCAAGTGAAATATGTTCTTGAACTTTTGGAAAATCTTTCCAAACATCCCCAGGTGAGGAAGGTGGATCTTTTTACCCGTCGCATTAGTGACAAACGGGTTTCCTCTTCTTACGAAAAAGAAATTGAAACCATAAATGATAAGGCCCGTATTGTTCGTATGACATGCGGTGGGTATGCTTACCGTTCGAAAGAGTCTTTATGGGATCATCTTGATGAGTTTGTTGATAAAACAATTCGCTTTATTGAAAAACAGGATGATTTTCCCAATGTAGTGCACGGGCATTATGCAGATGGCAATTACATTGCGGGGCAAATAAGTGAAGTATATGGTATTCCTTTTATTGCTACAGGCCATTCGCTTGGGCGCAATAAAGAAAATATTTTGCTAAAGCAGGGATTGAGCCAGGAAAAGATCAATGAGAAATTCAACATGCCGACCCGCATTGGCGTGGAGGAAGAATTGCTGCAGAAAGCAGACAGGATCATTGTAAGTACGCAACATGAAATAGACACGCAATATGATTTATATAAAAATAAAAAAACAGGCAGGTTTGAAATAATTCCTCCGGGAGTGAATACGGAATTGTTTTATCCTTTTTATCGCTTCGACATGCCTTCTTTTAAAATGAGCATTGAACAGGAGCAGGTATTGTATCGTGTCAATTCGGATATCGAACGTTTTTTATTTAATCCTGCAAAGCCATTAATACTTTCTATAGGCCGTGCCGATAAGCGAAAAAATTTTGAAGCTATCATTCAATCCTTTGGGCAAGACAAAGAATTGCAGGCGATGGCTAATCTCGCCATTTTTGCCGGCGTAAGAAAAGACATTACGAAAATGCCGGCCGATGAGCAGGATATATTGACCAATCTTTTGCTGCTGCTGGATAAATATGATCTGTATGGTAAAATGGCTATTCCAAAAAAGAATGATCCTACTCTTGATGTGCCGGAAATATATCGTGTGGCGGCACGCAAAAAAGGCGTGTTTGTAAATGCAACACCTGGAGAAAATTTTGGGCTAACGATTGTGGAAGCTGCTGCCTGTGGTTTGCCGGTTGTGGCTTCACCCACAGGCGGGCCAAAAGAAATACTGGAACATTGCAATAACGGATTGCTGGTAGATGTGGAAGATCCGACCGCCATTGCCGATGCATTGAAGAAGATCATTTCTGACCAGGTATTGTGGGAAAAATTTTCAGCCAACGGGGTGCTTGCCACTAATCATCAATATTCATGGACATCGCATTGCGACAGGTATATGGAGATCATTGATGATCTGTTTAAAAGAAAAGATGGCGCTGCAATGACATTTGCAAATAAGACAGCATTTGGAAAAAAGCTGGCCAAAGCAAAACAATTTATCATATCTGATCTTGATGGAACATTGGTAGATGCCAACAAAGCCGAAGGATTAAAAGAGCTGAAGCAATGGATAGCTGATCACAAAAATGAAGTGGTGTTTGGTGTGGCCAGCGGCAGAAACAAAGAACTTACCGGTAAAGCTTTTTCAGATTATGATTTGCCCAGTCCTGATGTATTGATTTGCTCTGCAGGATCTGAAATTTATTATACTGAAAAATTTGTACCTGATAATGGTTGGGAAAGCCATATAGACTATCAATGGAAAAGAAAGGAATTGCAGCAGGCATTGCAAAAATTTCCTGGCATACGATTGCAGGAGCCGGAAGCACAATGGCGGTTTAAGCTAAGTTATTATGTGGAAGAAAATTTTGATGATGATGATATGGCCAACTTGTATAAATTTCTTGATGACAGAAAACTCAGAGCTAAAATTCTGCTGACGGATAATAAATATCTTGATTTTCTTCCTTTTCGTGCAAGCAAAGGCAATGCAGTTCGCTATTTAAGTTATAAATGGAAAATACCTCTCGAACAGTTTATTACTGCAGGCAACAGTGGAAACGACAAAGACATGCTGATAGGAAAAACAAAAGGAATTGTTGTTGCCAATTATAGCCCCGAACTGGAAGAACTGAGAGACAATAAGTTTATCTACTTTACAAAACATCCCCTTTCGAAAGGTGTGTTGGAAGGTATTAATTTTTATCTCTCATAGTTTGAACAGTGGTTGATTGGGGTTTAAAATAAGAGGCTCTTGTGTTTCATTTGATTGATAAAATTTTTATGAACCCTTAATTGATGCCATGAAAACGGGACGCACAAGAGTGTGACACAACAGACGAAGCCATGGAAATATATCGCTGGTTTCAAAAAATAAGTCAAACTTTTAAGGTCATCGTTAAATTATTGTTTAACGAAAGCTATAAGAGAATATCTGCAACTTTTCCAAAGGAACAAATCTTATCTTTAGTAAAACCTAAAACCTTTTCAACATGACTTCTGGATATCTTTATAAGAACAGCAGGCAAATCAGCCTGCTTATTTTTTTGCTTTTTATTGTTTGCAACAATTTTGTTTTTGCACAGGGAACTTCAGTTGCTATAAAAGGATATGGCAAAGCTTCATACAACACTTCGCAGGCTGGCAAGTTTATGAAGAGCTGGTTGATTGCCGGGCCTGTATCTGTAAAAAAAGATACGCTTAAGCCCGACGATGCATTGCAGGAAAAAGCATTTAAAGGCGATGCAAAGGAGGGATTGAATTTTGCAGCAGGCAAATCATTTCCGGTGGAACAAAAAGAATACAATTGGCAACTGATTACCGGTGGCGATATTATAGACCTTGATACTTTTTATAAGGGAAAAGATTTTGTGTACGCTTATGCTATGGCGGAGATCAAAGCTGCAGCGCCGGTTAGTGTGATGCTAGCATTGGGCAGTGATGATGGAATAAAAGTATGGCATAATGGTAAGCTGGTGCATGAGAACTGGATACCAAGAGCGGTAAATAAAGATGATGATCTTGTGCCTTTAAACCTGGTGAAAGGCAGCAATCAAGTAGTGTTGAAAGTGCAGGATATGGAAGGTGGCTGGGGTTTTACTGCAAGACTGCTTGATAAGACTGCATTGGGCGAGCAATTAAACAGGGCTGCTGCTAATGGTAACCTGGATAAAATTAATATGCTAATTGATCATGGTGCTGATGTCAATATCGAAACAGAAGGTATAGCACCGGTTGTAGCAGCAAAGATCAGCGGAAGGAAAGATGTAGTTGAATTGTTGCTGAAGAAGGGCGCTAAAGATAAAGCGGTTCCTTCCGGCGAAGTGATCACTGATAATTTTTATAAATCATTAAAAACAAAAGAATATCCTGGCGTTGCGGTATTGGTGGCAAGAGATGAAAATATTTTGTACAAAAAAGGTTTTGGCTACGCCGATATTAAAAATAAGATACCCGCTACGCCTGATACAAAATTCAGGATCGGCTCCGTTACCAAACAATTCACTTGTGCTGCTATTTTAAAATTGCAGGAGAATGGATTGTTAAGCGTTGATGATAAGTTGTCGAAATTCATTCCTGATTTTCCTAGAGGCGATGAAGTGACGATTCACCACTTAATGACACATACTTCCGGCATACACAGTTATACGGGCAAAGCAGATTTTTTGGATAAAGTGACAAAAACAATATCGCCTGATTCATTGATTGCATATTTCAAAAATGATCCTTATGATTTCAACCCCGGCGAACGATACCTGTATAATAATTCAGGTTATTTCCTGCTGAGCTATATCATCGGTAAGGTATCGGCCAAACCCTATGACGTTTATTTGAAAGAAACTTTTTTTGATCCGCTGCAAATGAAAAACACTGGTGTTCATTATGCAGGAATAAAACTGGAGCATGAAGCAAAAGGATATACAAAATCAGGCGACAGGTATGATGATGCATTGAACTGGGATATGTCGTGGGCCGGTGGAGCAGGCGCCATATACTCTACCATAGATGATCTTCTGAAATGGAACCAGGCTTTA
>Ga0187893_10007958_pt1 | contig 17010 bp, 17 predicted proteins | sample MA1701074metaG_FD_139574 | JGI IMG/M metagenome (GOLD analysis project Ga0187893, IMG submission 139574) | White microbial mat communities from a basaltic lava cave in the Kipuka Kanohina Cave System on the Island of Hawaii, USA - MA170107-4 metaG ...
AACTTGCCTCTATTAACAAGGTCACTCGGTTACAGGGCAGTATCGATGGACCACCCAGCCATTTGTTTAAGCTCGGCCCAGCATATCAACAGCTTGTCGACGTCAGTCTAAACGGCTGGGACAGATCTCTAAATTGGGATCCCTCCATGTTTCCCCAACCAGGGATAATGACCGAACTGCCCCATGACGATAAACTAAACTCTCCGTTAGTTGAAGACTTCAGCGACATCAACACCAGCTTGAACGATGCTGTTGCTTCAAGCGACCAGGCACTGGAGCAATTCCACACAGATGTCAACGCAAATGGCACCACCAAATTGCTTGAAGCAACAGCTCAACAAAATGTGCAATTGACAGAGAAAATGCAAAAGATGGAAGACGAAACTGTCAAAGCCAATATAAGGGCACTAGCAATTGGTGTCGCTGTAGGTATAGCCGGCACTGCCCTGGGCATGGCCATGCAATCAGCACCGGCAATGCGTTCATCATATGGATACGGACATTCGACACCCAGTGGCGGCTCTGTATCCGGCGCATCGCATGCGATACGAGCACCAAGCATAGGTGGAAGTTTCGACGGAGCAGCCGGGCAGTCTTTATATACGCGATTCTAGTTAGTGAATTCGGCACCCGCACTCTTGATTAATGGAAGATCTACAGTAAAGGAAGTCCCTTTATTTTGTTCGCTAAGGCAATAAATCTGTCCGCCATGCGCTTCTACAATTTGGCGGCAGATATACAAGCCCAGTCCATTACCAATGTGCCGGCTATGTCCCTCTTCAGATTGCCAGAAGCGCTCAAATAAATGACTCATTTGAGCATCGGATATTACCGGACCGGAATTCCAAATAGTAAAGCTGTATTTGCTATCGTCCGCGCCTGACTTTACTTCAATATGACCATTCCGTGGACAATGCTTCAAAGCATTGTGCAACAGGTTGTTAATTACACGCCTTAGTGCAACCGAATCCGCAAGAATTGAAACTTCCGGATGCCTGTGACTCACCTTCACTTCCAGATCCTTTGCCTGCAAGGCAGGCATGATTTTTTGCAGGCAATCATCCAGCAATTTGTCCACAAAACACATGTTAGGGCTAATTACTTCCTTGCCCTGCTCAGTTTGATACTCGTAAACCAAATTTTCAATCATCCACAGCTGATCACTCATACTATCGCGCAGGACGGAAAGCAAACTGCGTTGCTGTGTTTGCAATTGTCCAAGTGCTTCTTTCAAGAGAAGATCAAGTGATTGAGTAGCGCCAATAATTGGCACCTTCAAATCATGCGCCAATGAATAGACCATATCAGCACGCTTTTCCGCAAGCACAATGCGTGATCTATCTATAGCATCCAGTCTTTGTGCGATATAACAAGTCAGCAAACAAAACGAAAGAATTGAGCCGTTGACAAATAATGTCCAGCGTAGCGGCTGATTGTACAAATTAGCAAATTCACCTGCTGTAGTAGCCGCCGCCCAAATCATCGGCACTACAATAGCAATCGGAATAATACGTCTTGTGATATAGCCACCACGCGTTGTACTGCACAATAATCCAAACAGTGCCGTGCGGGGATTGGATATTAGAATGCCAAACCCAAAGGTTGCCAGCATCGAGCAAGCGAGGAAAGATAGATAAGTATCAATTCCATTACCTTGCATATAGCCGTAATGCTCGTGAAATATCCGAATGCCAAAGACCCTTGTAAAAAACCCCAAAGAGCCTGTTGTAATCACAAGAACCGCTGGCAAGTCCTGCTTGCCCTTTTCGGAAAGCAGCAAGCCGATTGCGGCAAACACAAAAAGCATCGACACTGCCGGTGAAACATATTGCGTATCGATGCTACGAAAATGTCCGACATAACTAAAGAAGATAAATAGTACGGATGCCAGAATTAGAGCTGCAAGAAACACTCCCAAAGTGCGCAGCTGCTTATTTGTGGACTGTCTAAGGATAAGACAAATCCCCCCTGTCAAAAAACAAAGAGCCGCACTTATCTTCATCGAGATTATGCCCAAAAAGGGTGGTTTGAGCCAATCAATTCCAACGAACCAGCCCAAGAGATTGAGAAGACTCAGCCCAATTAGGACGCAGCCGACTATCACAGAGACCCGCTTGAGTCCCGACTCAAGTTCTGAACTTGTCGTTGCGCCAGACATTACCCTTGACTACGCTTGCGTCTATACGGCTACAGTGTAGCGCCTGGATAACAGTCGGGGATTTCTCCGCTATGCCCATAGGTTAATGCAGACAGACATCCAATTAATTCTGTGCCATGAGTTAGAATTGCCAAACCCATCAGATCTATGCGAGGAAAAATGCCTAAGCTGTCTACTTGCTTGTGGTTTAACAATAATGCCGAGGAAGCAGTCAATTTCTACACGTTCATTTTTAAGGACTCGAAAATAAAACAAACCACGCGCTATAGCGAATCCAGCGCTAACGAGTCCGGGCAGCCCAAGGGTTCGATAATGACAATTGTCTTCGAAATAGGCGGGCAGGAATACCTAGCCTTAAATGGTGGTCCCACATTTAGTTTTTCGCCGGCATTTTCCATAATCGTGCATGTGGACACCCAAGAAGAGTTGGATTATTACTGGAATAGTCTTTCTGCAGGCGGCCAAGAAGTCCAATGTGGTTGGCTGACGGACAAATTTGGACTTTCTTGGCAAATTGTCCCTCGAATTTTAGAGGAAATGCTCCAATCGAAAGATACCCAAAAATCGGATAGGGTCATGTCCGCTCTGGTGAAGATGATTAAGCTCGATATTGCCGCGCTGAGGCAAGCTTACGAGCAATAAGGTTTCATTTTCAGGAAGCCAACTGCAAAACTCACTCTCAATTGTGATACCTTGTGCATGGATGACTCAAATGCACTAGGAGAGGCGATCGTGGGCGAAATTAACAAGACAGAAGTGATAAAGATTCTCAATAAGATTATGGAGTTGGAACTGGCAGGGGTCGTTCGCTATACGCACTACTCTCTGATGGTCTATGGCTACAACCGTATTCCTATTGTGTCCTGGCTCAAAGGCAACGCCACAGAAAGTCTCGATCATGCCCACAAGGCGGGCGAATTGGTCACCCTTATGGGTGGACACCCCTCCCTGAAGATTGGACCGCTTCTGGAGACGGAGAAGCACGATATAGGCGATATTTTGCGCGAGAGCCTCGACCATGAAAGTGCCTCTATCCAGGCATACTATGAATTATTGACGGCTTCCGAGGGGAAATCGGTCCTGCTAGAGGAATATGCCCGGGAAATGATCATGGCTGAAGAATTGCATTTAGACGAAGTGAATAAGATGCTGCGCAAACCCGGAGAACTCAAGCCCTTCCACGAATAGATGACTTTTTCATAGGGGAAAACGGGATCCGATCAGGTATCCACGCGATATACGCAAAAGCCTCTCGAGAGATCTAAGTGTTGAAAAATTTCTTTTGATCGTGTACAAATTGAGTCACCTAAATGTGGTGTGTGTGATTCACGTGAATTACAAAGTTAAGGAGTCCAGAAATGGCAAAAGCAAAAAAGGCAACCAAAGCCAAAAAAGCACCGGCTAAGAAAGCAACAGCCAAAAAGTCTGTCGCCAAGAAGCCAGTGAAAAAAGCAGCTGCTAAAAAAGCAGTAAAGAAAGCAGCCCCAAAAAAGGCAGCTAAAAAGGCCCCGAAGGCAAAAACAAAGCGCAAACCAAATGCTGCTTTCATGAAGCCAATGACACCGTCCACAGCTCTCGCAGCTGTAATCGGATCCAACCCAAAACCGCGTACTGAAGTAACCAAGAAAATTTGGGAATACATCAAGAAGAACAAGCTTCAAGACGCTAAGAACAGACGCATGATCAATGCCGATGACAAATTGAAAGAAATTTTCAAAGGCAAGAAGCAAGTGTCCATGTTCGAAATGACCAAGTTGGTAGCCGGTCACCTCAAGTAGGCTGAACGAGCCAATTCGGTTCATCAACAATCTAACAGCCGAGCTTTATTGCTCGGCTGTTTTGTTTTGCAAAGTTTTTAGCCCTGGCGGGAACCAGCCAAATTAATCTGCACGTGGCAAATGGCCAGCAAACCCCTGGGAAAGTGCAATAGAATGACTATTAGAGTTCCAGTTTTTGCTTAGCAAGGTGGCGATGTCCCAGCTAAATAGTAAAACTGACGCGAAATCCCCCATCGCCCAAGGACAGTACGTGGTCGATACCAGACCTCTCTGCCAAGGGATGCGTTTTATGCTCACTGATGCGGCACATCCACGCATTGTCCTAAAGCACGGCAGCCACTTCTTAATCCTGGATGCAGCGGCGCAAATTCCCGACTGCAATACTCTAGGTTATGGTTATTATCGCCATGACACAAGGCACATTAGCCATTGGGAGCTTACCCTGGATGATGTTCCGCTCTCCCTGCTATCCAGTCGGGTTGATGAGGGATACAGGGGCTATTTCCTTTATACAAACCCACAAACAGACGGCCTTTCCCAGCAAAAAATAACCGTTCTCAGGCAAGTTGTCCTTTCGGATTTGCTCTGGGAAAGGATCAAATTAGAAAATTTCGAAAATACTGATGTCGAATTTACCCTCAAAATGAAATTTCAATCTGATTTTGCCGATATGTTCGAGGTACGCGGGCTGAATAGACCAGAACGCGGCGAACGAATGGTGCCCGTGGAGGATCATGACGAACACAGTATTTTTCTTGCCTATCGAGGTGTGGATAATGTCTTGCTGGAAACACAAATCCAATTCTTAGATATTCGTCCGGACCTTATCCAGGACGGCGAGGTTTTCTTTCATTTCAAGCTTCCAGCCCACCAGACAAGAACCTTTGAATTGAAAGTATCCACGAGATGCGGAGGCACCGAAGTTGCTCATCTGCCGGAAGAGCAAAATTATACGACTGCTCGTACGATAGCCGATCAGCATTGCAGCGAGTGGACGCAAGGCTTGACCAAAGTCAGGACTGACAATGACCTGTTTGACGTCTCCATTCAGCGCAGCGTGCGCGATATATATATCCTCAGACAACCTACCCCGAAAGGCTTTGGACTTGGAGCAGGAGTGCCTTGGTACTGTGCCGTGTTTGGGCGCGACTCGGCTATAACAGCCTTACAAATGCTTCCTTTTGCGCCGCATCTAGCACGCGAATGCATTGAAATATTAGCCAAATACCAGGGACAAATAGACAACGATTACACAGGCGAACGTCCGGGCAGAATCATGCACGAGTTACGCTTGGGCGAATTGACCCGTAGCAAGCAAATTCCTCATTCACCATACTATGGAACCGTTGATGCAACTCAGCTATGGCTGCTTTTGTTTTGCGAATATGTGCATTGGACCGGAGATTTAGAGTTTGCTCGTGAACTGTGGCCGGCAGTAAAACTAGCCGTGCAATGGCTCGATAAGGCCACCGATGGCGCATATATTACTTATCAACGATTAAGTGAACAAGGCTTGGAAAATCAGGGCTGGAAAGACTCCGGGGATTCAGTCATGCACGTAAGTGGTCAATTAGCTGAGCCGCCAATTGCCATCTGTGAAGCACAGGGTTACTTATATGCTGCCCGCTGTGAACTTGCAAAAATTGCCGTACTCTTAGGACACAAAACGCTGTCCAATAGACTATTGGCACAAGCAGCAGATTTGAAAGCTATGTTTCAGCGAGATTTCTGGCTGGAATCACAAAATTATGTAGCGCTGGCTCTAGATGGGCAGGGCAAGAAAGTTGAATCAATAACATCCAATCCGGGACATCTGCTTTCAACCGGCATTTTAGATATGGACAAAGCAAATTTAGTCGCAGACAGATTGATGACAGACGAGTTGCATACCGGGTGGGGAATTAGAACATTGTCCTCAGTTTCAGTTGCATATAACCCCATTAGCTACCATAACGGTTCAATTTGGCCGCATGACAATGCAATGATTGCCGATGGTTTTCGCAAGCTTGGCCGAATTGCTGACACGCACCGGCTCATGACGGAACTCTTCGATGTTGCACAAAATCAACAGCATTTCAGGCTGCCGGAATTATTGTGCGGTTTTGAGCGTCAAGAAGCAACAGGACCAATCAATTACCCTGTATCATGTTCACCACAAGCCTGGGCAGCAGGCAGCATTTTTCAGTTACTTAAGACTTGCTTGAATATAGATCCAGATGCTTGCAATAGACGGATAAGAATTGTTGAGCCATCACTGCCTGACTGGCTAGAAACCGTTACATTACTAGGATTGAAAGTTGGCAGCGCCACACTGGATCTTAATTTGGTCGGCAGTAAAGGCTCGACATTTTGTCAAATTCTTCGAAAATCCGGTGACCTGCGTGTAATTATCGAGAGTTAGGAGAATAAAAACTACAATGCGTATTGCTCAAATAGCCCCACTTATTGAAAGAGTGCCGCCAAAAGGTTATGGTGGCACGGAGCTGGTAGTCAGCCTTCTCACTGAACAATTGGTGCTTAACGGGCATGATGTAACTCTTTTTGCCTCCGGTGATTCACTAACCGAATCCAAATTGATTAGTGTCATCCCGGAAGCACTGAGAAAACGCAAAGATATTCCCTTGCATAGATGGCCTGCCTACGAGCTGCGCAGCCTGCTGAAATTGCAAGAAATGTCCCAATGTTTCGATATTGTTCACAACCACATGGGCTATTACGCTCTTCCCTTCTTGCAGCAATTTGACTGCCCCGTCGTTACAACCAATCACAACCAAGTAGCCGATTATTGCGCCGATATCTTTTTAGCCCACAAGCAGCTGCCATTCATTTCCATTAGCGAAGCATATCGTCAACTAAACTATCCAAACGATCTAAATTACATCAGGACAATTTATAACGGTATAGATATTGATAGGTTTGTCTATGATCCTAATGCCAAACGAGACTGCTTGCTCTTTATTGGCCGAGTCTCTGAAGACAAGGGCACGGCATCAGCAATAGACATGGCGGTCAAGCTAGGACTACCGTTAAAAATTGCCGGCAAGGTTGATCTAGTAGACGAAACCTACTTTGCCGAAGAAGTTAAACCACGGCTCAACAACAAAAACATCGAATTCCTGGGCGAGGTAAACGAAGACGAAAAGATTGCCCTATACAAAAGAGCCATTGCCGTTCTCTATCCAATCACTTTTGCCGAGCCTTTCGGCTTAGTAATGGCTGAAGCACTGTGTTCAGGCACACCCGTAATAGCTCTGGACAAGGGTTCGGTTAGAGAAGTTATCTCCGATGGCGAAACCGGCATTGTTGCAACAACTGTTGACGAACTTTTAGACCGATTCAATGAAATAGGCCAAATATCCAACGCCGCATGTCACCAACGTGCAGCAGATTTATTTAGCAAAGAACGCATGACCAGCGACTATGAAAAAGTCTATTATGATCTTCAAAAACGCCTATCAAACAGATGTACCACTAGTACCACTTTGCGCCCATCTGACTCTTTGCGCAAGAATTCAATTACCGCTTTGCCGGACGATTCTTATTGATAATCCCAGCAATGATCGAAAGAAAACCTGCCAAGCGTAAACTATAGGCATAGGGTGCAAGGTCTCCGCCATCACCTTGTAGAGCTACTACCAGCGTGCTTATGGACATTAAGAGAAATGCCACCGCGAAAAAGACAAAAAGACTGTCGCCCTTGTCCTTCCAATAGCGATAAAAGAACAAAGCTATTGCAAGGTCACAAATGACAGTCGCTCCTCTAATCATATCAACAATCATGACCGCGTCTCCCATATTAGGGCGAACAAAAACAGAGCAGAACCACAAAGGCCTAATACTGCCCGCCAAACCAACAAATCAATTTGCGGTACGAGCACAAGGTCAGCAAACAAGACAGTATTTTGAATAAGGTAAAAGAAGAAGCACAAGCTGCTCCAGAGAAGCAAGCTCTGACGATTCTTAAGATAAGCTCGTAACAAAAGCACAAAGCAAACAAGGCTGCTTAGCGCACATAATAAATAAGCAAATTGTGCCACTAATCCTCCTTCGCTTTTAAATTAAAAGCATCTGAGAAATATTCAAGCGGGTTGGCAAATATGAGGCTAATAACTGCGGGGCGCCTTTCCGCATAAGCTCTTACTGTCTCTTCGATGGCTTCTCTAAGCTCCACCGTCTTTGGTAGACACAAGTAACTTTTAGGATTGTTCTCAACAACTTGCACAATTCCTTGCTTTGCAAAACCATCTAAAACCGATTCCAATGACTCGGCCGGCATATACATAGCCTGGGCAATTTCAGAAATCAAAAGTGGACGATTACTTGCCCTGAGAAGCAAAATCAACTCCAATTGCCAAACTGAGCGCACATACTTCCTGATGAAGTTTACTGTCTTAGTGGAAATGTCTGCAATAGCTACTACTCCTTAAAAATTGTTGGTACCTTCATTTCTTCGCCATCAGACAAACTAGTGCCCTCAAGCCCAAATTTTTGTCTGACAGATGCAATTGTTGAAGTGATTCCAATCTGTGTATTACAACTGGTAAAGTTTCTCCACCAGACTTCCAGCGGATTTGCCTTAATTCTTGCCTTCAAGCCGGCCATACGCCTAATTCTTTCTGGCTTGGCAATAGAAAGAGACCTGGCGATTTGCTGTGCAGCCACAATAGGAGCGTGTGCATCAATTGTAATTGCCATGTCACCAATTTCTTGCCATACCCCAGCGCCGGCAGACAAAAGTAATAGGCCGTCGTCCTTGTTTGAACAAGCAACAAATTCCTTTGCCGTAAGATTGAGCCCATCGCGAATAGGACTAACCAACATTGCAGTAGCATTTTTATATAGCCAGGCAAGATCGGCAGGCGCAACCGGCTCTGCTTCCCAAACTAGAGGCTGCCAGCCAGGTTTTCGCCAGCGACTGTTCAAATCATGCAAGGCTTTTTGTAACTGCCGCCAATAACGATCAAATTGGATTAGTCCAATACGACTTGGTTGGCATACCTGCACGAACGTAATTTTACCGATGAGGCTTGGCTTTTCCTCAAACAAATGATCAATAGCAGCAATGCGCTGTAATATTCCTTTTGAATAATCAGCTCTGTCAACAGACAAGATATAGGGCTTTGAGCAAGCCTCAATTATTGTACTGCCCAAGCCTACCGTCTCTTCCAAGTTGGCATTTTGTCTCCAAAAATCCCAGTCCAAACCCAGAGGACACACTACTACCTGGCTAAAAACCAATCTGTCACTGTTTAGTAATTTAGTCTTAATAGGCACTATCTGCCTGGTATCAAAATCCACTTCGTATTGGGGTAAATGCAAGCGTACAAAATTCATGAAATTAAGTGCGTACTCGTCAATATGAAAGCCTAACTTGTTAGAGTCCAATAGCGCTTCCGCTATCTCCACAAGCGGCTTAAGATGAGCACGTTCAACAAAGTGCGGCCAGGGTATGTGCCAGAATGTGTTTACTACGGAATTGATACCGTAGGCCAGACTTGGCGGCTGCAACGCCAACTGATAATCCTGCACAAAAAAGTAATTGTGGTCGGATTTATCTTTTGCCTGCAAGATATTCAGAGCAAACAGTTGGTTGAATAGTCTGTAACTTTGTCTGTCCCCTGGAGAATATATTGCTCTCTCAGGCATGTCATGCAGTACCGGCCACAGAAAATTATTGCAATGCCTGTAATGCCCCTCAACGATATTTCTTGGAATTGCCTTTACATGCTGCAGGTCTTCCCTGCCTGTCTTACTTGCCAATCCATTTTCATTTAAGTACCACCAACGAATTAATCTGTCGCTAGTGCCATCTACGATTCTGGCTAGCGCCCCTGATACTCCGCCGGCTTTACCCGGACCCCTGTAAGATAAAATATTCATTTTCCTCTTGTTTTCCGCAATGCATAACGACCGACCCAGAATCCTTGAGGCACCATCTAAATTCAGTTTATAAGGACAATATTTCATAGGCATTTCAGCCAAAAGTGTCGATCACTTGTGGTGAAATCCCGGCTATGATGAATATCGAGACCATGTGGATTTGTTATGCGAATTCTACTTGCAGAAGATGATCAATTCCTTGCCGACGGACTCAAGTTGGTCCTTAAGGACGGCGGCTATACGGTTGATTTGGCGCTTAATGGCGTTGATGCCGATTCGGCTCTTCTAGAAGTTGCCTATGACTTGCTAATTCTCGATATTGGACTGCCCAAACTTGATGGTTTTGAACTCCTCAAACGCATAAGAAAGCGCGGACAGTCATTGCCCGTTCTAGTCTTAACGGCGCGCGATCGCATTGAAGATCGCGTTTCAGGATTGGATTTAGGCGCCAATGATTACCTGACTAAGCCGTTCCAGTTACCGGAACTGGAAGCCCGCATAAGAGCCTTATTACGTAAGGATTATTGGGACAATCGTTCAGAGGTAAGTTTTGCCGGACTGCAATTTAATACGTTAACCAGAATGGCCAGTATAAATGGCAAGTATCTTGAGCTATCGGCTAGAGAGGTATCGCTTCTTGAATTGTTGCTTCAACGGATAGGGCGCATGCTAAGCAAAGACAGCATTGCCGATCAACTATCCAGCCTGGGAGAAGAATTGAGTACCAACGCAGTGGGCATAAGCATACACAGGCTACGCAAAAAACTGGAAGAACATGGAATTACTATCAGATCCATAAGGGGGCTCGGTTACCGACTTGAGAAGTTACACTAGATACTCAATTCGCTCTCAGCTGCTTTGTTGGCTCATATTGCCTCTAGGGATATTATCGTTTGCCACGACGGCTATTGCCTATTATCTGGCTGTCGGCTTTGCCAATGATGCTTACGACCGAGAACTATTAAATTCAGCCGATTCGGTGGCAGCTCGGCTGCGTTCTAACGGCAAACTTGTTTGGGCCGATCTTCCCCCTGCAGCTCAAGCTGTTCTTCGTTACAAAACCAAGGACAAGTTCTATTATCAAATTACGCAGTTAGATGGCAGGCGAATTTCCGGCGATGTATTGCCGGAGCCGCTGCACAATCTTCAATCCAGAAAGCCGTTTTTTCGGTACTTTGATGTAAATTCAGAAAAATTACGTGCTGTACGAATACGAGTTGACGTACCCAACTATGATCAAAAGACTGTTCTTGTGCAAGCTGCACAAACTCTCAGTAGTCGTCACCAGTTAACTACACAGATATTGCTAAGTATCGTCATCCCCCAAGTGATGCTTATTTTGCTAAGCGCTCTGGCTGTGTGGATAGGAGTTGCTAGAGGTCTTTTGCCGCTAAAATCCCTTGAGCTTGCCCTCGGAACAAGATCACGAGTTGATTTAACACCGGTGAACGAAATAGAAGCACCGCATGAGGTCTTGCCGCTGCTAAAGGCGATAAATGATCTTCTTGCGCGCCTCAGACAGGACATCGAACTGCAGCAAAGATTTGTTGCCAATGCAGCACATCAACTGAGAACTCCCTTAGCCGGTCTTAAGACTTATATCTATGCGGCCAAGCGCCTACCGTCAGACATGCGCATGAATGCAGTACTTGACCAAATTGATGCCGGCACCGACCGCATGACACGCCTGGCTAATCAGCTTCTCTCTCTAGCCAGAGCTGAGCCTAATAATAGAACCTCTCGCTTTGAACGTATTGATCTTAATTTGCTCATCTCGCCAGTAACAGCCAATTTCGTCAGCAAAGCCTTGCATAAAAATATTGACCTCTCATTTTCGGGCTCAGAGGCACCAGCATTTGTGAATGCTAGTCCCTCCGATATCACCGAGCTGACCACCAACTTAATTGAAAATGCCATTCTCTACAGCCAGGAAGGAGGGCAAATTATCGTTGGCATAGACAATTTGGATAAAGTTATCTTGTCTGTTAAGGATGACGGACCGGGTATACCCAGCGACGAGCAGGAGAAAGTTTTTGAACGCTTTTATCGGATCCTAGGTTCGGAAGCTCCCGGAAGTGGTCTTGGATTGGCCATTGTTAAGGAGATTGCCGTAGCTCACAATGCTGACATTGCACTTTCCTGCGGCCCATCCGGCAACGGTACTCTCGTTAAGGTATTGTTTCCCCCTGCTCTGGCTCAGCCAACTAAAACTTACAGCGACAATGAAATTCTCACGAAATAGTGATCAGCTATATTTTTACTAGTGGGGATTCTTTCTTGCAGAAATGCTATTTTTCTCCCACTCACATAACTGCCAAGAATCTCCCACCAAATTTAAAACACCCGAAATAACAGATGCCTGGCTGATAATCTCAGGGGCATCTGTTTAACATTTATGCAGTCTGCGATAATAAACAAGTTGAACCTATCAGGTAAAGCAATGTCAACTGCTTTGAGGCTCTCTCATGTTGAGGAGCATCGATTAAGAGAACTAGAAAGTAGGCTTGAGCATTTAAGCAAACTGTCAATCAATTTCCTAGTTCTGGTTACAGGTTCAACCGTAATAGCCACTCTTGGTCTCTTTCAAAACAGCCCTGCGGTAATTATTGGCGCAATGATTATTGCACCTTTGATGCGTCCATTAATTGGTCTTTCTCTGGCTACATTAACAGCCGACATCATTCTTTTGGCAAACTCAATTAGAACCCTCGTAGTGGGTACATTCTGCAGCGTGGTAGTTGCCGCGTCCATCGCCTGGATTTTACAATCGATGTCCTTAACACCGGAAATTCTCAATCGCACGCACCCAAACCTGCTGGACCTTGGTATAGCACTGTTTGCCGGCGCAATTGGCGCTTATTGTCAAACAACTGAGGAGCTTTCCGACACCATAGCGGGCGTTGCAATTGCCGTGGCCCTGGTTCCACCCCTGAGCGTAATTGGCATCGGGTTAGCCCTGCAATTGCCGGATGTCTGGACAGGAGCAGTGCTTCTATACGTAACAAATCTAATTGGCATAACATTTGCTGGTTCTACGGTATTCTTCCTATGCGGGTATACGCCGGCTAAACAAGCAAAAAAGGGGCTTCTGCTGTCAGCAACCCTAGCTGCCCTCTTGGCCGTCCCACTTGGATTGAGCATGCGCGAACTCGTACTGGAAAACATTCTCAGTACAAGCATTGAACGAATTCTAAAGGAAAAAACAAATACATTTAAAAATGTCCGTCTTCGCGGCGTGGAAGTTAGACGCTTTAAGAAACCCATGACCGTTCTGGCAACTGTATTGGGATCCGATGAACCAATCACTCCTAATCAAGTAAAACTAGTACAGGATTTCTTGACGGCTCAAACTAATATTCCAGTCAACTTTAGATTACGAATCATACCTTCTAAAGAAATAACAGCCATTGATATCACCACAGAAAACAGGCAAGAAAACAAACTGCCAATCGAACAAATGGCACCAGATCGCTCCCCGACAGCCTCCACTCCGGAGACACTAATAGATCCAAAGTCGCAAGACACGCTCGATACACCTCTCACAACTGGAACAACGGACTCCAACGATGCATCAGACACTACACGTTGATTTACTAATAGTACTTTTATCCATTGCCGCGGCTGTCGGAATTTCCGTCAAATGGATTAAGCTTCCATATTCAATAGCTTTAGTAATTGTTGGCATGCTTATCGGCATTGGCAATTTCCTCCCGAAACTGGAAATGACACCAGAATTGATCTTGCTGGTATGTCTTCCGGCTTTGCTCTTTGAAGCTTCATGGAATATTGATCTTTCCATACTAAAACTGAGTATCGTACCAATTTCCATCTTTGCCACGCTTGGGGTTGTAATATCAGTATTTATCGTCGGCATAAGCATGCACGCATTTACAGACTTACCCCTGGTATCTTCTCTGCTATTTGGCACCATGATTGCCGCCACGGATCCCATCTCGGTAATTGCCTTATTTAGAAAAATGGGCATCGACAAACGATTGGCTTTATTGCTGGAAGGAGAAAGCCTTTTCAACGACGGCATTGCCGTTGTCTTGTTTCAGTTGATGCTAAGCATTTGCATTGCAGGAGCTGTACCTTCAATACCAAAAACCATCTTTACCTTCCTACTTGTGGTTTTAGGGGGCGGTGCGGTCGGCTCGATGCTTGGCTTTGCCGCTTCTCGTCTCATTCGCCTGTTTGACGATCACTTGCTGGAAATAACCCTCACTACAATTGTTGCCTATGGTTCTTATCTTCTAGCTGAGCAACTACATGTTTCTCCGGTAATTGCCGTAGTCTCCGCCGGTATAGTATTAGGAAATTATGGCAGCCACACATCCATGTCTCCTTCAACGCGCCTTGCCGTCAATTCATTCTGGGAGTATGCCGCTTTTTTAGTCAATTCACTGGTATTTTTGCTTATTGGCCTGCAAATAAAGTTTGAACTCCTCTCCAACTACCTCGTTCCACTTGCAGTAGCAATACCTTCTGTAATTGCCGCCAGAGCCATTGCCATTTACGGATTGTCCTTTTTCCTGGCGACAAAGTCCTTACCCCTGCCCTATTCCTGGCGACACATTATTGTTTGGGGCGGATTGCGCGGAGCCCTTTGCATGGCCCTTGCATTAAGCCTGCCATTCGACTTTCCGCAAAGGGACTTACTCATCATCCTCACTTTTGGTGTCGTATTATTCACGCTATTGGTGCCTGGTTTAACAATTGAGAGTCTGGCAAAAGCCTTAAAAATCTCCGCCCCTGATAAAGCTATTGAAGAGCACCAGCGACTAAAGGCGCAATTAATAATGAATGCCCGTGCTATTGAGTGTCTGGCTCAGTTACAGCGAGCACGCACCGTTTCCGATATAGTTTGCAAAAGCCTGCATGACGATCTTGTTGCTAGAAAGCACAAGCTGGCAACTGCAATTGAAAACATTCACGTCACTGACGAAGCCATGCGTTCAGCAGAAGAAATAGCTACAAAACGTCGCCTTCTTGAATTACAGAAGGATGCTTTAGCTGAACTGGTTAGAAGCGGCGTAGTATTAGACAATGTTGCCCGCGAGATTAGCGAAAATCTCGACCACGAACTACAAGAACTCTGACCACAAAATCTACATTACAGACAGCAGTTCTTCATCAGCAACGTCAATTTCCTCAGGCTGAATTCCCTTGGCTTTTAGGTCCAAGTACCACTGCGGTATAAATAACCTATTGTCTGCCAATGAATAAAAAAGCGGTGCGATTTTCAATCTACGGAACAATCGTTTGAGACGAATGTATTCACGCTCTAATGATCCCAATTCATCCGTGATTGCGTAACGTCCGGCATGATAATTGAAAAACTCCTCGGCACGCTCACGATGCCAGCCTTCCTCGACAAGAGCATTGATCATGGACTCTTTGTTCGGCTGCACCTGCGTCATTCCGCAATCGTTATGCCCAATCAAGGCCAGATGTCTTACACCTTTGGCAATAGCATAGGCTATGGAAAATTCCGAACCAATGACACGTCCAGATGCCCGGCGCAATACATAGGCATGCATACGCGGTACAGGCAAGGCATAACGGAACTCAATACAGGTAGCAATTAGAAGCTGTGGCTTACCTGTCGACTGAATGCCCATACCGAAATTGTGCGCATTAATAAGCCCCTCGAAAGGCGTTTCCTTCCAATGGTCCGGAATCATTTCCGGCGAGCTAATATCAAATAGCCTATCTTTGTAACAGCTATCGGAAAGAATGGGCGGCGGTAATGGCATATGCGCACTCCTCAAGAAACATCTACCTATATTGAAGCAGATATTGAAGCAGATAAAGGACATATTTTGGCTACATTCACCACCTGGCAACCAACTGCCTGCCAGATGTCATGGCAAGGCCTCGAGCGCAAACCTAAGCCACAACCGTAATCTTGCCGTTTTGGTTATTACTCTCCATGTATTTGTGTGCTTCCTTTATGTCCTTTAATTCAAAGGTCTTATCGAGAATTGGCTTGAGCTTACCGGAAGCCAATAGGTCAAAGACATACTTCTTACCCCGAGCAAATAGCTCATCATCGGAAGTAATTTCAAACAGCGTATAGCCGCGTACAGTCAGCCCCTTTTTAAGAGCCTGGAAGAGCGGGTAGCTGGTCGGCTGTAAGCTCAATGCACCATATTCATAAATGCTGCCGTGATAGGCCGAGCACTTCGCAAGTTCTTGCAAAAACGGTCCGGCAACCGGATCAAATATCATCTCGGCGCCGCGCTTATCGGTGTAGGACATGACCTTTTCTTCCAGTGACTCGTCATCGGTCACAATCACATGATCGGCACCTGCATCAAGCAACATTTGCTTCTTCACTTTTGTGCGAGTAGTGGCAATGCTTTTGGCACCAATTATTTTGCACAGCTGAATAGCCGCGTAACCGACACTAGAGCTGGCAGCGGTAATAATTACCGACTGTCCGGACTTAACCTTGCCAAATTCAACCAGGGCACCATAGGCCGTTAAATACTGCATCCAGATAGATGCTGCTTCCTCAAAACTCAAATTATCAGGATGCTTTGCGACAGCACGCGCCGGCACAATTGCCGTTTCGCCATAGACGCCGTACTTATCCATGGCAAAAGCCGGCACCGTGCTTACCTTATCACCTGGCTTGAATGTGCTATTTTTTCCTGCCGCTTCCACAATGCCTGATGCTTCATAACCAATACGCGATGGAAAAGACCGCGGATGCTCCAAATACTTTCCTTCGCGAAACATAATCTCAGCACGATTGAGTCCAATTGCTTTTACCTTAATAAGTACTTCATCCGGACCCGGCTGCTTATCCTCAACATTTTCAATCTTTAGAACATCTGGACCGCCTGATTCATAAAATCGCACTACTTGTGACATAATCCGCGTTACTCCTTCATCTATTTCATCTTCGATAGTATTACACTTCTGACTGAATCACTAGGCAATAATTTCTTTCCATTAAAACGAATCAACAATCAAACACGTTTACCTAACAACTACTGAACGCCAATTCGGGCAAAAACGGGCAGATGATCTGATCCTATTGCCGGTCCAATTTTTCGTTCGAGAACACAGACATTTCTGCTCGTAAGCAAGTGATCTATTGGAATAAAGGGCAGCCCAGTAGGAGCAAACCACGTAGGCTGAAATCCAAATCCCACTTCGCTATCTTTGAGATTTCCTTGCTTCAAT
>Ga0187893_10007959_pt1 | contig 17009 bp, 18 predicted proteins | sample MA1701074metaG_FD_139574 | JGI IMG/M metagenome (GOLD analysis project Ga0187893, IMG submission 139574) | White microbial mat communities from a basaltic lava cave in the Kipuka Kanohina Cave System on the Island of Hawaii, USA - MA170107-4 metaG ...
AAGGACTTGTTCAGAACATGATCGGGCAGCAAAAAAGCTCGAATCGCACTCGAATCGCGTTCCCCGAATCGATTTCCATGTGGTCGCAGTCATTCGCGGCTACTTCTTCAGAGATTCCTTAACCGACAAGGAACCATCCATGGAATACAGGCAATTGGGCGCTTCGGGCTTCAAGGTCCCGGTCCTGACGCTCGGCACCGGGACCTTCGGTGGCGGCAACGAATTCTTCAAAGCCTGGGGCGGCAGCGACGTGGCGGCGCTGATCATCGGCGCGCGCAATGAAGAGCAACTCCGGCAGAACATCGGTGCGACAGGGTGGAAGCTCTCGCCCGCCCAGATGGCGAAGCTCGATGCGGCGAGCGCGGTGCCGCTCACCTATCCGTACTGGCACCAACGCAGTACCTTCCTCGATCGCAACCCTCCGGCGGTGTGACCATGGCCCTCTCCCAGCACGACAAGGCAGTTCAGTTGCAAGCCCTGCATAAGGGGCCGCGCGCTTTCGTCATCGCGAACCCCTGGGACGCGGGCTCCGCACGGCTGCTTGCCGGGCTCGGTTTCCCGGCGCTTGCCACTTCCAGCGGCGCGTCTGCCGGCATCCTCGGCAAGCGAGACGGCATGGTGACCCGCGACGAAGCCCTGGCGCAGGCGCGTGCCATCGTTGCCGCGACCGATCTGCCGGTATCGGCGGACCTCGAGAAAGGTTTCGGCGACGCACCGTCAGCGGCCGCCCAGACCATCCTCCTCGCGGCGGAAACCGGACTGGTCGGCGGCTCGATCGAAGACGCCACCGGCGGCAAGGACAAGCCGCTCTACGATATCGGTCAGGCTACCGAGCGCGTGGCCGCCGCGGTCCAGGCCGCGCGCTCGCTCTCCTTTCCGTTCACCCTCACCGCGCGTGCGGAGAATTTCCTGCGCGGCAATCCGGACCTGGAGGACACCATTAAACGGCTGCAGGCCTACGAAAAGGCCGGCGCCGACGTGCTGTTCGCGCCCGGCCTGCCCGACCTCGCGGCGGTGAAAAAGGTCTGTGCCTCGCTCTCGAAGCCCTTCAACTTCATGGCCGGTATCCGCGGCAAGTCCTTCAGCGTCGCCGAACTCGAAGCCGCAGGCGTGCGGCGCATCAGCCTCGCCACCTCTCTGTATCGCGCAGCGATGACGGGCTTGCTCGAAGCCGGCAAGGAGGTGCGGGAAAGCGGGACCTTCAGCTACCTGGACCGGTCGGCCTCCACACCGGATCTATACAGCCTGATGAAGAATTAAGGGAGAACGCGCCCCAAACTGTCCTGTCATCCGGCGGAAGCGAGATGCGTTGCTCCCCCAATGCCCTTGGGGGACACTATGGGTCTGGTGTACGCAAAGCTCATTCTGAAGAATCCGCGCCAGCCGCGCCTAACCGCGGTGAAGGTCGACGCGCTAGCCGATTCCGGCGCCGTTCATCTCTGCATCCCGGAAAAGGTTCGGGTAAAGCTCAGACTCGAAGCAATCGACGAAAAAGTGGTGAGCTTGGCCGACGGCTCCAAGAAGAACGTTCCCTATGTCGGTCCGATCGAGATCCGCTTCAAGAATAGAGTTGGATTCACAGGCGCATTAGTGATGGGCGACCAAGTGCTGGTCGGCGCCATTCCAATGGAAGACATGGACCTGGTCGTTATTCCGAAAACGCGCACGCTAGAGGTCAATCCGAAAAGCCCCCACATCGCGACTACGATCGCCAAGTAGACGCGCCCGGGTGAGGCTCTGACGCAAACGTTGCGTCAGAGATTCCGCAGTGCCTGGACCGCCTGATCTACGCGCTCAACAGCGATCACTTCCAGGCCGGCGATTTTCCCTTTCGGCAGGTTGGCCCTGGGAATAATGGCCTTCTCGAAACCAAGTTTGGCGGCCTCCTTCAGCCGGTCCTGGCCGCGCGGCGCCGGCCGGACTTCGCCCACCAGGCCGACTTCGCCGAACACGATTGTTTTTTGGCTTATTGCTCTATTAGTCAAAGAAGAAGCAACTGCAAGGCAAACGGCCAGGTCCGCGGCAGGTTCGCCGATGCGCACGCCGCCCACAGCGTTGACGAACACATCCTGTTCGTAGGTGGCGATCCCGGCATGGCGGTTGAGGACCGCGAGCAGCATCGCAAGGCGATTCTGCTCCAGGCCGACCGAGAGCCGGCGCGGATTGGGCGTATGCGCGCTGTCGACCAGCGCCTGGATCTCCACCAGCAGCGGGCGCGTGCCCTCGAGCGTCGCGAGCACGCAGGAGCCGGCGACATTCTTGCCGTGGTTGGAGAGGAACAGCGCCGAAGGATTGCTCACCGCGCGCAGGCCCTTGTCGGTCATGGCGAAGACGCCGAGCTCGTTCACGGCGCCGAAGCGGTTCTTGACCGCGCGCACCAGGCGGAAACTCGAGTTGGCGTCGCCCTCGAAGTAGAGCACCGTATCCACGATGTGCTCCAGAACCCGCGGCCCGGCGATCGCGCCCTCCTTGGTGACGTGGCCGATGACGAACAGCGCGGTGCCGCTTTTCTTCGCATGGCGCGCGAGCTGCGCCGTGCACTCTCGCAGCTGCGCGACCGATCCCGGCGCCGGCTCCAGCGTCTCCGACCAGAGCGTCTGGATCGAATCCACGACGGCCACTTCGGGCTGCTGCGCCTGCAGCGTGGCCGCGATGCGCTCGAGCTGAATTTCGGCGATGAGCTGCACGGTGCGCGCGTCGAGCGCCAGGCGACGGGCCCGCATGGCGACCTGTTCGGCGGACTCCTCGCCTGAAACATACAAGACCTTGTGCGCGGCACCCAGGGCAGCCAGTGCCTGCAGCAGCAGCGTCGATTTGCCGATGCCGGGATCGCCGCCGATCAGCACCACCTGCCCCGCCACCAGGCCGCCGCCCAGCACGCGGTCGAACTCGGCGATTCCGGTGGACAGACGCTCGAGCTCGCGCGTCGCCACGTCCTGCAGGGAAACCGCGCCCGGCGCCGCCCCCGCCAGGCGTTTTACCGAACCGCGCTCCGAAGCCGTCTCGACTAGTGTGCCCGCCGCGCCGCAGGATGGGCAGACGCCGAACCACTGCAGCGCTGTCGCGCCGCAATCGGAACAAACGTAGGCGGATTTCGCTTTTCTCACGTCTCTACGACCGGGACGCGGGGCGCCAGCGCACACAGCAACTCGTAACTCACGGTTCCCGCGGCCTGCGCGACCTCGTCGCAGGGCAGGCCCTCCCCCCACAGCGTCGCCGGCGTGCCTACATAGGCCTGCTCGATGTCGCTGATGTCGACGCACAGCATGTCCATCGACACGCGGCCCACCGTGCGGGTGCGCTGCCCCGCGACCAGCACCGGCGTTCCCGACGGGGCGTGGCGCGGATAGCCGTCGGCGTAGCCGCAGGCAATCACGCCGATGGTCATCTCCTGCCCCGCTTGGTAGGAAAAACCGTAGCCGACGCGCTCGCCCTTCTCGAGGTGCTGCACGCCGATGAGCTCCGAGGTCAGCGTCATGGCGGGTTTGAGGCCGATCTCCTGCGCGCTCTTGAACGGCAGCGGCGAGCAGCCGTAGAGCATGATCCCCGGGCGCACCCAGTCGGCGCGCGATTCATCCGGAAAGCGCAGCAGCGCGGCCGAATTGGCGAGCGAGCGCGGCGCATGGAGCGAGCGCGTCAGCAGTCCGAACCACTGCAGCTGCCCGACGATGCCGTCTTCGCCCTCGGCATCGGCGAAATGGGTCATCAGCGTCACCGAACCGACGCCCTTGTGCGCTTCGAGCGCGTTCCACGCCAGGCGCAGGTTGCTCTCGGTGAAGCCGAGGCGGTTCATGCCGCTGTTCACCTTGAGGTAGACGTCCATGCTGCCTTCGAAGCTGACTTTCTCCAGGATCTCGATCTGAGCGATGCTGTGGATCACGGGCGTCAGCTTGTATTTCAGCAGCGTGACGATGTCCTCGGCCTTGAAGAAGCCCTCCAGCATCAGGATCGGTTTCGTCACGCCGGCGCCGCGCAGCCGCAGCGCCTCGACATAGTCCAGCATCGCGAAACCGTCAGCTTCGCGCAAGGCCTGCGCGGCGCGCAGGATTCCATGGCCGTAGGCGTTTGCCTTCACCACTGCCCAGACTTTCGCCGCGCCGGCATGCGCGCGCGCAATTGCAAAATTGTGCGCGAGCGCCGCGGCGCTGATGGTTGCGCGAATCGGTCTGGGCATGTGGCGCAGGATACCCGCGGCGGAGACAAAGGTCACCCGGCCACGCGCAAAGCGCGGCGGGCGTGCTATAAAACTGCCGGAGATGGGATCTGGCTTCTACATCATCATGGCGGCGCAGTTTTTTTCTTCGCTCGCCGACAACGCGCTGCTGGTCGCGGCGATCGCGCTGCTCGCGCAGGCCGACTCGCCGGCCTGGCTGACGCCTTACCTGAAATTCTTCTTCGTTATTTCCTACGTCGTTCTTGCACCCTACGTGGGCGTGTTCGCCGACCGGCTGCCCAAGGGCACCGTGATGTTCATTGCCAATTCCATCAAGATCGCCGGCTGCGCCATGATGCTGTTCGACGTCAATCCGCTCATCGCCTACGCCCTTGTCGGGCTCGGCGCGGCGACCTACTCGCCGGCGAAGTACGGCATCCTCACCGAGTACCTGCCGCATTCGAAGCTGGTGATGGCCAATGGCTGGATCGAGGGTCTTACCGTCACCTCGATCATTCTCGGCGTGGTGCTGGGCGGCACGCTGATCCGCGCCGGGGTCGCCGACGTGCTGCTCAGTTTCGACCTGCCCTACGTCGATACCGGCATCGACACCCCGCCCGACGCGGCAATCGCCATCATCGTCGTCGTCTACGCCGTCGCCGCGCTGTTCAACCTGTACATACCCCGCACCGGCGTGGCGATGAAGCCGCTGCCGGCCCATCCGCTGGAGACCCTGCGCGATTTCATGCACTGCGTCGGCAGCCTGTGGCGCGACAAGCTGGGCCAGATCTCGCTCGCTGTAACGACGCTGTTCTGGGGCGCCGGCGCGACGCTGCAGTTCATCGTCATCGACTGGTCGAGCGCCGCGCTCGGCTACAACCTGTCACAGGCATCGATCCTGCAGGGCGTTTGCGCGTTCGGCATCGCGCTCGGCGCGGTGTTCGCTTCAATGCGCGTGCGCCTCGACCATGCGGTGAAGGTGATCCCCCTCGGCATCGCGATGGGCTTGATCGTGATCCTGATGGACGTGGTGCGCAGCGTCTGGCTCGCGGTGCCGCTGATCGTCCTGATCGGAGCCCTGGCCGGCTTCTTCGTCGTGCCGATGAACGCGCTGCTGCAGCACCGCGGCCACCACCTCGTCGGCGCCGGGCGATCGATCGCGGTGCAGAATTTCAACGAAAATGCGTCGATCCTGGTGATGATCGCGTTGTATTCGCTCCTGCTCGCCTCGGGCCTGTCGATCTACACCGTGATCGCGCTGTTCGGCCTGTTCGTCGCCGGCGCCATGACCGCGGTGCTGATCTGGTACCGGGTCAATTGCCGCCTGCATGGCCCGCAGATCGAAAAACTTCTCGCCTTCGCGCGCACCGAAAGCGGCCACCACTAGCGGCCGGCGATCGTTTTCTTCGCGAACAGCAGGTCGGCCCAGGCCTTCGCCTTGTCCGGCAGGTTGCGCAGCAGGTAGGCCGGGTGATAGGTGACGATCAGTGGCACGTCCATATAGCGGTGCACCTTGCCGCGCAGGCTGGCGATCGTCGCATCGCTGCCCAGCAGCGTCTGCGCCGCGAAGCGCCCCATCGCCAGGATCAGCCTGGGCCGGATGAGCTCGATTTGCCGGCGCAGGTGCGGCGAGCATTTCGCGACCTCGTCGGGCTCCGGGTTGCGATTGCCGGGCGGCCGGCACTTCAGCACGTTCGCGATGTAGACGTTCCTGCCGCGCTCCAGCGCGACCGCCGCCAGCATGTTGTCGAGCAGCCTGCCAGCCTGGCCGACGAAGGGCTCGCCCAGTCTGTCTTCTTCCGACCCCGGCGCCTCGCCCACCAGCATCCACGAGGCCGTTTCGCCGCCGACACCGAATACGGTCTGGGTGCAGCCCGCGCGCAGCTTACAGTCGGTGCAGCCGGCGACTTTGGTCTTGAGCTGTTCCCAGTTCATCAGCGGAATTGCGGAATTTTGCGTTGCCGCGGCCCGTTCCCGCAGCGTCCAGACGGGAGACAAACCCATCTCCTTCAGAATCTCGCCGCGGCGATTCACAGCGCGAGCGTCAGGACCAGCGCATCCTCGCGACCGCCGTGCGCCGGGTAGTAGCCTGGCCGCACGGCCGCCTGGCGGAAGCCAAAGCGCCTGTAGAGCGCCTTCGCGGCCAGGTTGCTCGGCCGTACTTCCAAGTACAGGTGCTGCGCGCCGCGGCTGCGCGCGAGGCGCAGCACCTCCTTCAGCAGCACGCTGCCGTGCCCCGCGCGGTGACGGGAAGCGGCCACCGACAGATTCAGCAGGTGGCCCTCGCCTGCAGCGACGAGCAGGACGAAATAGCCGAGCAGTTCGCTGCCGAGGCGCCAGGTCCAGCATTCATAGGAAGCGCGCAGGGAATCGCCGAAGTTGCCGCGCGTCCAGGGGTGCGTGTAGATGGCGTTCTCGATCGCCAGCACTTCGGCGAGATCGCCGGACTGCATGCGCACAAGCCGTGGCGCGTCCTTTAGCACCGCGCTCATCGCGAATTCCGCTCCTCGACCGTCAGCGCCACCTTGTCCCTCACGTAAACGGGCACCGCAAGCGCGGCATCGACGCCTTCGCCCGCGGCGAAGCGCGCTGCGGCGAGACGTGCCACTGCCACCGCGGAGGGATGAATGTCCGCCATCACTTTGGCCATGCCCATCGATCCGTAAACGGCGAATCCGTTGCCGCAACCTGTCCAGCCTTCGCCCGTCGGCAGCTTCACCGATGCGGGGCCCACGCACTGCGCCGGAATCAGTTCCTGCCAGCGGCCGCCGCTCTTTTCGATCGCCGCATAATACACTTCGCGCATGCGCGCATCGAGGCAGGCGACGACGCGCGGCGCGCCGGATTCCTCGGCCAGCGCCTCGAGGCTGGACACCCCGATCACCGGCAGGCCGCGCGCGAAGGCGATGCCCTGTGTCACGCCACAGGCGATGCGCAACCCCGTAAACGATCCGGGACCGGCGCCGAATGCGACCGCGTCAAGGTCCGCGAGCGAAATCCCGGCCGCCGCCGCGAGCCGGTCGAGCATCGGCAGCGCCAGTTCACCGTGCCGGTTGCCGGCGCGTTCCTCCTGCGAGCGGATTTCGCCGTCGATCCAGAGAGCGACCGAGCACCACTCCGTCGAAGTCTCGAAGGCGGCGAATTTCATGGCGCATTCTAGCTATACTGGGGTCTATGACTGAATTCAAAATCGCAGTGATTCCCGGGGACGGCATCGGCCGCGAAGTGATGCCCGAGGGCGTGCGCGTGATGGAAGCGGCCGGCGCGAAGCACGGCATCGCCTTCAATTGGAAGGAATTCGACTGGAGCTGCGACTGGTACAAGTCGCACGGCAAGATGTGCCCGGACGAGGCGCCGGAAATCCTGCGCCGCCATGACGCGGTCTACTTCGGCGCCGTCGGCAATGCCGCCATCGTCCCGGACCACATCTCGGCCTGGGGCCTCTTGATCAATTTCCGCCGCTGGTTCGACCTGTACGTGAACCTGCGGCCGGTGCGCCTGTTCGAGGGCCTGCCCTGCCCGCTCGCGGGACGCAAGCCCGGCGACATCGACTATATCGTGCTGCGCGAGAACACCGAAGGGGAATACGGCGGCATTGGGGGCAGGGCTTTTGAAAACTCAGAAAACGAAATAGTCATGCAGCAGGCTGTGTTCTCGCGCCGCGGCGTGGACCGGATCATGAAGTACGCTTTCGAGCTGTCGAGGACGCGCCGCAGGCACGTCACCAGCTGCACCAAGTCGAACGGCATCTCGATCACCATGCCCTACTGGGACGAGCGTTTCGCGGCAATGAAGAAAAAGTATCCCGACGTGCGCACCGACCAGTATCACGTCGACGGGCTGTCGATCCAGATGGTGCTCAACCCGGACCGCTTCGACCTGATCGTCGCCTCGAACCTCTTCGGCGACATCCTTTCCGATCTCGGTCCTGCCACCGCCGGCACGATCGGCATTGCCGCCTCCGGCAATATCAATCCGGAACGCACCGCACCTTCGATCTTCGAGCCGGTGCACGGTTCTGCGCCCGATATTGCGGGTAAAAGGATCGCCAATCCCATCGGCCAGATCTGGTCCGGCGCGCTGATGCTGGAGCACCTCGGCCACCCGAAAGCGGCGGCCGATGTCGTGCGCGCGATAGAGCGGGTGATCGTCGACGGCCCGCTTACGCCCGACATGAAAGGCAAGGCTTCCACGTCGGACGTCGGCGCCGCGGTCGCCGAAGCCGTGCGTGGCGCATCCAGAATCGCCGCTTGAAGACCTACCGCATCGCCGCGATCCCCGGCGACGGCATCGGCAAGGAGGTGATCGCGGCCGGGGTCGACGTCCTGAATGCTCTTGCTGAGAAAGAGGATTTCAGGCTCAAGTTCGAGTCCTTCGACTGGGGCTCGGAGCGCTACCTCAAGACCGGCGCTTACATTCCTGACGGCGGCCTGGAGAAGCTGAAGAGCTTCGATGCCATTTTCTTCGGCGCCGTCGGCGCACCCGAAGTGCCCGACCACATCTCGCTCTGGGGCCTGCGCCTGCCGATCTGCCAGGGCTTCGATCAGTATGCCAACGTGCGCCCTGCGAGGGTATTGCCTGGAATCAAGTCGAAGCTGGAAGGCGGCGACAAAATCGATTGGGTCATCATCCGCGAGAACTCGGAAGGCGAGTATTCCGGTTCCGGCGGACGCGTGCACCGTGGACTGCCCGAGGAGATTGCCACCGAGACATCGGTATTCACGCGCGCCGGGGTCGAGCGCATCCACCGCTTCGCGTTCGAGTTAGCGAAGAAGAGAAAAAGAAAACTTCTCACGCTGGTCACGAAATCCAACGCCCAGCGGCATGGCATGGTGCTCTGGGATGAAATCTTCTACGAAGTCGCGAAGAAATTTCCCGATGTGCAGACCGACCGGGTCCTGGTGGACGCCATGACCACGCGAATGGTCCTCAAGCCGGAGTCGATCGACACGGTCGTGGCCTCGAACCTGCACGCCGACATCCTCTCCGACCTCGCCGCCGCCCTGTCGGGCTCGCTCGGCATCGCGCCGACGGCGAACCTGAATCCGGAGCGCAAGTTCCCGTCCATGTTCGAGCCGATCCACGGCTCTGCTTTCGACATTGCCGGCAAAGGCGTCGCCAACCCGATCGCCACGTTCTGGACCGCATCGATGATGCTCGAGCACCTGGGCGAACCCCAAGCCGCGGCGCGCCTGATGCAAGCGATCGAGCGCACCACGGCGGAACAGGTGTTCACCCCCGACCTCGGCGGCATCCACGACACGCGAGCGCTCACCAACGCGGTCAAGCGCGCGCTGTAGGCTAGACTTCCCGCCGGGAGGATTGCAATCTGGTCTCGATTCCGCTCTGGCTGGCGGTGCTCGGCGGCGCGCTGGCGGCCTGGGCGGCGTACGACAAGCTGCTGGTGCCGGCGCTGCGCTGGTTCATGGCCGGGCGGACCAACGTCGTGCTGGAGGAAGTCTCGACGCGCCTGCGCATCAGCGTGCGCCCCTTCCAGCGCACGCGGCGGCAGATCCTGATCCACCGGCTGCTGGGAGATCCGAAAGTCCAGACCGCGGTCGAGCAATACGCCGCGCAGCAAAAGGTTCCGCTGCCGGTGGTGCTGGCGAGGGTCGAAAGCTACGCGCGCGAAATCGTGCCGGCGTTCAATGCCTACCTCTATTTCCGTATCGGCTACTGGATCGGCCGCAGGATCGCGCAGGGGCTGTACCGCGTGCGGCTCGGTTTCGTCGACGCCGAGGCCCTGAAGACGGTGCCGGAGAACGCCACGGTGGTGTTCGTGATGAACCACCGCTCGAACATGGACTACATCCTCGCCGGCTACCTGGCGGCGGACCAGGCGGCGCTCTCCTATGCGGTCGGCGAATGGGCGCGCATCTGGCCGCTCGCGGCGCTGATCCGCTCGATGGGCGCTTATTTCGTGCGCCGCAACTCCAAGGACGACCTTTACCGGCGCGTGCTCGAGCGTTACATCGCGATGGCGACGCAGGCGGGCGTGCCGCAGGCGGTGTTTCCCGAAGGCGGCCTGACGCGCGACGGGCTGATGCGCGAACCGCGCCTCGGCGTCGTGGACTACATGCTGCGCGGCTTCTGGCTGGATGGCGCGCGCGACCTGGTGTTCGTGCCGCTGGGACTGAACTATGACCGCGTGCTGGAGGACCGCACGCTGCTGCTCTCGGGGAATCCGGAAGCGCGCAAACCCGGGCGCTTCTGGGTGGCCTGGAATACGCTCGGTTTCGCCGCCAACAACCTGCGCCTGATGCTCAAGAGTTCCTGGCGGCGCTTCGGCTATGCCTGCGTCAACTTCGGCGCGCCGGTATCGATGCGCGAATACTCCACGCTGCGCGGGCTGGATTTCCAGAAGCTCTCGGGCGAAGAGCGCAAGCGCGAGATCGGCGCCCTCGGCAAGCACCTGATGGCGGCGGTGGGCCGCATCGTGCCGGTCGTTCCCGTACCACTTATCGCGGCAGTATTCCTGGAGAGAAATAAACCCATATCGGAACTGGAGCTGAAATCCGGCGTGGCGAGGCTGATCGTGAAGCTGGAAGCCGCGGGGGCGCATGTCTACATCCCGCGCAAGGACCTCGACTACGCGGTAACGGTGGGGCTGCGCATGCTGACGCTGCGCCGCCTGGTGGAAGAGAAGGACGGGCTATACGCGGTGCGGCCCGCCGAGTCGACGCTGATCCGCTACTACGCCAACTCGATCGCGCACCTGCTGCCGTAGCCGGAATTTGCCGGCGTTCAGCGCCTCTGCAGATCGCGGTTCGCGTCCTGGACATCGCGCCGCATCTGCTGGCGCTCTTCCGGGCTGCGGCGCGGGCCGAAGCCGCGGCGTTCGCGTTCCTCGTGCCATTGCCCGCGAGCCTCTTCGCGCGACATGCTGCCGCTGCGCACCTGTTCGCGCAGGCGCTGGCGGTCCTCCCAGTTCATGCGCCGTTCGGGCGGCGGCATCTGGCGCGCGTCGGGGGGGTGTCCCTGCCCCGGTCCCGGCTGGGCCAGGACGGGACCGAGCGCGAATGCGAACAGGATGAAGACCAGCGATTTCATGGTTGAAGGCATGGTACGTGAGGCACCGTACCCGCAAAATGCCCCGTGGGTCGATTTTTGTAACAAATCGTGTCCACCGCTGTCTCAGGAAACACGTTGTTTCATGACCATGCGAGCCCCGCGCTACCCTGCCCGCCCATGTCAGACCTGAAAACACGAGTCCTGGTGGTGGACGACGACCGGCGCCTGCGCGAACTGGTGGTGCGCTACCTTAGCGAGCAGGGCTTCGAAGCCCGTGCGGTGTCCGATGCGGCAGGAATGGACAAGCAACTGGCGCGGGAGCGTTACGACCTGATGGTGCTGGATCTCATGCTGCCGGGCGAGGACGGGCTTGCGATCTGCCGGCGGCTGCGCGCGCAGAACAACGCGCCCGCGATCGTGATGCTCACGGCCAAGGGCGACGAAGTCGACCGCATCGTCGGGCTCGAGATGGGCGCCGACGACTACCTTCCCAAGCCGTTCAATCCGCGCGAGCTGGTGGCCCGCATCAACGCCGTGCTGCGCCGCAAGCCCCCCTCGGGACCGCCGGGCGCGCCGGCGATCGCCACCGAGGTCCACCGTTTCGGCGCGTTCGAATTCAATCTCGCCACCCGGCGGCTGGAAAAGGAAGGCAAGCCAGTCTCCCTCACGACGGGCGAGTTCTCGGTGCTCAAGGTATTGGTGCAGCATCCGCGCCAGCCGCTGTCGCGCGACAAGCTCATGGAGCTCGCGCGCGGCCGCGAGTACGGCGTATTCGACCGCTCGATCGACGTGCAGATTTCCCGGCTGCGCAAGATCGTCGAGGACGACCACGCGCATCCACGCCACATCCAGACCGTGTGGGGCTTCGGCTACGTCTTCGTGCCCGATGGCAATCCGCAGGCCGGCTGAGCGCCGGGGCAGCCGCGTTTTGCAGCGCATTTTCCGGCGCATGCTCCGCTCATGAGCCTGTTCACCCGGTCGTTCCTGCTCATCGCGCTGCTGATCCTCGCGTCGGCCGCCGCCACCGTCGAGCTGTATCGCGTCTACGAGCGCGAGCCGCGCGCCCGCGAACTCGCCCAGCAGACGGTGAGCATCGTCAACCTCACCCGCGCGGCGCTCGTAAACGCCGACCCGGTACTGCGGCGCAACCTGCTGATCGAGCTAAATGAGCGCGAGGGCATCCGCCTCGCGCCGCTGACCGGCGGCGAGGTGCTGGAGCCGCTGCCGAACGATGCTCTCTTCGACCTGGTGTCGGCAAAAGTCAGGCAGGCGCTTGGAAACGAGACGCGCTTCGCCTTTGCACGCGACCGCGTCGAGGGTTTCTGGGTGAGCTTCGCCATCGACGAAGACGACTACTGGGTAATGCTGCCGCGCGAGCGCTTTGCGCCGGCGATCGGCCTGGAGTCGCTGGGCGGCGGCCTGGCCCTGCTCGGGCTGGCGCTGGCGGGCGCCTCGCTGATCGCCTCCGCCCTGAGCCGGCCGCTGGGCGCGATCGCCGCTGCCGCGCGCGTCGTCGGCCGTGGCCAGCTGCCGGATCCCCTCGCCGAGTCGGGCCCGCGCGAAATGCGCACCGTGTCGGTCGCCTTCAACCGCATGGCGGGAGACCTCGCCGCGATGGAGCGCGAAAGGGCGACCGTGCTGGCCGGCATCTCCCACGACTTGCGCACGCCGCTGTCGCGCCTGCGCCTGGCGATCGAAATGAGCGGTGCGGACCCGCAGACCGCCGAGGGCATGGGCGCGGACGTGGAAGAAATGGACAAAATCATCGGCCAGTTCCTTGCCTTCGCGCGCGGCGAGGACGAACCACTGAGCGCGGGTGATCTGAACGCCCTGATCGCGGAAATCGTCGACGGCTACCGCAAGCGCGAGCAGGCGGTTTCGTTTGCGCCCGGCCGGCTTTCGGACCTGCGCTTCGCGCCGCTCGCCATGCGCCGCGCCGTCGGCAATCTCGTCGACAACGCATTGCACTATGGCGGCGGCGCGATCGAAATCGCCACCGCGCGCAACGGCACACGGGTATTGGTCGAAGTCAGGGACCGCGGCCCGGGCGTGCCGCCCGGCGAACTGGAGCGCCTGAAGCGCCCGTTCACGCGCCTGGACGAGGCGCGCGGCGGCGGCGGCGGCGCAGGGCTCGGTCTGGCGATCGTGGAACGCATTGCGCGCGCCCACGGCGGACGTTTCGATCTTGTGCCGCGGGAAGGCGGAGGCTTGGTGGCGCGACTTGAATTGCAGGCATGAAGCTATTTTTCGACGCAATGCCTGCGCGTGAGCGCCGCCAGCTCGCGCGCCCCGCTCTCGCCCGACGCTTCTAGCGCCGCAGCGATCAATTCCATTTCCTGCCGGCCGCGGTTCTGCGACAGCTTCCAGCGCGTCTCGATGCGCGCGACCGGGATCGAGAAGTTGACGATGCCCTCCAGCATCCTGTCGACGTATTTCCGGCTGAGCGCGTCGTGCTTCGGCAGCCAGGCCGGGTCGAGGCTTTCAATCAGCCGCCGCTGCGAGTCGGCCTTTGCCTGCCGGTCCGAATGGATCTGCGGCACCCCGTAGGCATGCACCGCCGTGTAATTCCAGGTCGGCACCCGCTCCGCGTCCGCATACCAGCGCGGCGAGACGTAGGCATGCGGTCCCGTGAAAATGAGCATCACCTCGTCGTCGAAGAACTCCTTCCACTGCGGATTGCTCTTCGCCATGTGCATGTCGATGACGATCTGCTCCCCGTTCTCATGGATCGTCACCGGCAGGTGGGAGGCATGCAGGACGCCGCCTGTCCCGGTAACGAGGATCGGAAAGTTGTTCGCGCGCAGGAAAGCGAGCAGTTCGGGCCGGCTGTCCAGGTGGTTGTAATTGGGTGAATACATTTTTCCGTTTTTATTTCAGTAGAAAACCAAAATTACTCAATTAGCGCGATAGCCTGGGCCGCGATCCCCTCGCCGCGGCCGATGGCGCCCAGGTTCTCGGTCGTGGTCGCCTTGATGCTCACTGCCGCGGGCTCGACGCCGAGGTCGGCGGCGATATTGCCCGTCATGCGCGCCAGGTGCGGCGCCATGCGTGGCGCCTGCGCGATGATGGTGGCGTCGATGTTGACGACGCGGTAACCCTGCGCGACGATTTTTTTCCCGGTCTCCCTGAGAAGAATCCGGCTGTCCACTTCGCTGTACTGCGGGTCGCTGTCCGGGTAGTGCGAGCCGATATCGCCCATCGCCGCGGCGCCAAGCAGCGCGTCGCAGATCGCGTGCAGCAGCACGTCCGCATCCGAATGACCCTGCAGGCCCTTGTCGTGCGGAATGTGAACGCCGCCCAGCACGAGTTTCCTGCCCTCGATCAGCGCATGCACGTCGAATCCCTGGCCGATTCTCATGACTTCCCCAGTAGCGCTTCCGCAATCCTCAGGTCCTCCGCGAACGTCACTTTGATATTCTCGCGGCTCCCCGTCACCAGCCGCGGACGCAATCCCATCTGCTCTACCGCAGCCGCCTCGTCGGTGACCGTCGGCCTGGCCAGCTTCAAAGCCTCCATCAGCAGGCCGCAGCGGAACATCTGCGGCGTCTGCGCCAGCCAGAGCTGGCTGCGGTCCTCGGTGGCGGCCACGCGCTGCGCGCCCGATTCGTCTTTGCCCGCGCGCTTGACGGTTTCCGCCACGGGCAGCGCGAGAATGCCGCCGATGCGGTCATCGCCGGTCTCGCGGATGAGATTGGCGAGGTCCTGCCGCGGCAGGCAAGGCCGCGCCGCATCGTGCACCAGCACCCAGTCATCGGCATCCACCGCCGCCATCGCGGCCACCATCCCGTTGTAAACCGTGTCGCGGCGCGTCTCGCCGCCGCAATAGAGCGGCTCGAGCCTGCCCGCGAATGCGCTCCAGTCGCACTGCGTGAAATGCTTGTCGCCGGGCGCCAGCACCACGAAGACGTTTTCGACCGGCGCCGCGCATAGTGCGTTCACCGCATGCCACAGCATCGGCTTGCCGGCGAGCGGCAGGAACTGTTTCGGAGTCTCTGCGCGCACCCTGCTTCCGGCACCGGCGGCGGGGATCAGTGCATACAGCGTCAATCAGGAAATCCTTCGCATTTGCGAAAACTTTTGTGTTTTCAACGCCGTATAATTGCATGGCGCTTCTTTCTTGTCATGCATCGCGACTCACTCCCAGGTAAGAAACGCTACGGCGGCCTGGCCGGCTCCTCGGATGCACTCGCGCTCGCACGGCTGGCGGCGGAGTCGCGTCCTCTCGCTGTGCTCAGCGCGAGCGCGCTCGACGCCGGCCGCCTGCTCGAAGAACTCGCCTGGTTCGCGCCGCAGCTGCGCAGCTGCATGCTGCCGGACTGGGAGACGCTGCCCTACGACAGCTTCTCGCCGCACCATGACCTCGTCTCGGAGAGGCTCGCGACCCTGTACCGCATCCAGCGCGGCGACTTCGATGTCGTCGTCATACCGGTGGCGACTGCGCTCGTGCGCCTGTGCCCGCCTTCGTATCTCGCCTCTTACACCTTTTTCCTGCGCCAGGGCGAGCGCCTCGATACGGACGCGCTGCGCCGCCAACTTGGGCTCGCCGGCTACAGCGCAGTGGCACAAGTGATGACGCCCGGTGAATTCTGTTTCCGCGGCGGCATCGTCGACCTGTATCCGATGGGCTCCACGGTGCCCTACCGGCTCGACCTCGACGATGAACTGGTCGAGACGATCCGTACCTTCGATGTCGATACGCAGCGCTCGCTCTACGCAGTGAAAGAGGTGCGCCTGCTGCCTGCGCGCGAATTCCCGATGGACGATGCGGGCCGCACCAAGTTCCGCGGCCGCTGGCGCGAACTGTTCGAAGGCGATCCGTCCAGGCGGCGGCTCTACAAGGACGTCTCCAACGGCGTGCCGGCGGCGGGCGTGGAGTACTACCTGCCCCTCTTCTTCGATGCGCTCGCCACCGTGTTCGATTACCTGCCCGAGGCCTCCTGTCTGGTGCTGCATCGCGACGTCGCCGGCGCCATCCAGGCGTTCTGGCGCGACGCGCAATCGCGCTACACGATGATGGGCGGCGACTCCGACCGGCCGCTGCTGCCGCCGGCGCAGCTGTTCGTATCCGCGGAGGAATTCTTCACCCGCGCCAAGGCCTATCCTCGGATCGACATCCTCGATGCGCCGGACGAAGACCATGAACAGCCGCTAGCGGCGGCAATCCTGCCCGCGCTGTCCGTGGACCGGCGCGCGAAGGATCCGCTCGCGGCACTGAAGGAATTCAGCGCCAGGTCCGGCCTGCGCATTCTGCTAAGCGCAGAGTCGCCCGGCCGGCGCGAAACCATGGCGTCGTATTTGACGGAATATGGGCTGCAGTTTTCAGTCTTGAATTCCCATGCAGAGTTCCAGAAGGCAAATGTCCCGCTCGCGCTGACCGTTTCCCCGCTTTCCAACGGCTTTCTTGTCGCCGCGGAGGGCTGGGCGATCGTCACCGAAGCGGAGCTCTACGCCGGCACGGTGCGGCGCAGGGGCCGCGGCCCCAGGACGCAGACCTCGGTCGAGGCAATGCTGCGCGACCTTTCGGAACTCAAGGCCGGAGAACCGGTCGTGCACGCGCAACACGGTATCGGGCGCTACGGCGGCCTCGTCAACCTGGACCTGGGCGAAGGCATGACGGAATTCCTGCTGCTCGCCTACGACGGCGGCGACAAGCTGTATGTGCCGGTTTCGCAGCTCGAAGTGATTTCGCGCTACTCCGGCGCGCAGCCGGAAGAAGCGCCGCTGCACAAGCTGGGCAGCGGGCAGTGGGACAAGGCGCGCATGCGCGCCGCCCGGCAGGTGCGCGATACGGCCGCGGAGCTCCTCGGCCTCTACGCGAAGCGCGCGGCGCGGCAGGGCCATGCGT
>Ga0187893_10007960_pt1 | contig 17007 bp, 12 predicted proteins | sample MA1701074metaG_FD_139574 | JGI IMG/M metagenome (GOLD analysis project Ga0187893, IMG submission 139574) | White microbial mat communities from a basaltic lava cave in the Kipuka Kanohina Cave System on the Island of Hawaii, USA - MA170107-4 metaG ...
AAAACCGGATGTTGGGGGTTCGAGTCCCTCCTGGCCTGCCAGTCTTCAAATGGGTCCTACATATGGCAACCGAAACTTTGGTTGAAAGATCCTCGCTTCTGGAGAAACTCAGGATCAGGCAGATGCAGCAGTTCTTTGCCGAAGTTCGGGCTGAGCTGAAAAAGGTCTCCTGGCCAGGGCGGAAAGAAGTCTACGGCACGACCATTGTCGTTCTTTGCGCAGTTTTTTTCTTCGGTATCTATCTCGGCTTGTTGGACTTGGTATTGCGTTTGGGCGCAGATTGGATCTTCAAGTTCTTCAAGTAGCTCAGTCCTATCACGGAGCGGCAATGGCAAAACAGTGGTACATCGTTCACTCGTACTCGGGATTTGAAAGGAAGGTCGCCGAGAGTCTGCGCAGCCGCATCCAGGCATTTGGAGTCGACGAAGAATTCGGTGAGATCATTGTGCCGACCGAAGATGTCATCGAGATGAAAGGTGGCAAGCGAGTCACCAGTTCGAAAATGACGTTTCCGGGTTATGTTCTTGTTGAAATGGAAATGACGGATCGGGCTTGGCACATCGTCAAGAACACGCCTCGCGTCACCGGGTTCGTGGGATCCGGTCAGAAGCCCTCTCCTCTTAGCCAGGCGGAAGTTGACCAGATCATCTACCACGCTGAGCAGACCGCCGAGAAACCCAAAGTAGAGCTCAGCTTTGAAAAGGGGGAATCGGTCAAAATAATTGACGGCCCCTTTAATAGCTTTACTGGCACAGTCGACGAACTGAACGAGGACCGGAATACTCTAAAGGTGATGGTGACCATCTTTGGGCGTCAGACTCCCGTCGAGTTGGATTACCTACAGGTGGAGAAGGTGTAAACAGGGACGCGCTGCTGCGCGTCCTGAAAGCTATCAAGAAAAGACTAAGGACGTGCAGCAGCCCGTCCTGCCACACCGCGGTAGGAAGAAACTCTAAATGGCAAAAAAAATCACTGGTTACATCAAACTGCAGATTCCTGCGGGCAAAGCGACGCCTGCCCCCCCGGTAGGACCAGCATTGGGTCAGCATGGCGTCAACATCATGGACTTTTGCAAGGCCTTTAACGCGAAGACTTCTGGAAAGGACTCGGAGGGGCTGATCATTCCGGTTGTCATTACCGTCTACGCTGACAGGTCTTACTCATTCATAACAAAGACGCCGCCCGCATCAATCTTGCTGAAGCGGGCATCCGGGATCGCCAAGGGGTCTGGTCAGCCCAACAAGAACAAGGTTGGAAAGGTTACGGAAAAGCAGGTGGAGGATATTGCCAAGTTGAAACTGCCCGATCTGAATGCCCATGATGTGGCGGCGGCGGTGAAGATTGTCAAAGGCACCGCCCGCAGCATGGGTATTGAGATCGTAGGTTAAGGAGCGGAAATGGGTCGCGTTGGAAAGCGGTTTAAGAATGCAAAAGCGCTCGTGGAAGTAAAGCCCTACAAGCTGGAAGAAGCCATGCCATTAATCAAGAAAATGGCAACAGCGAAATTCGACGAGACCGTTGAAGTTGCTATGCGCCTCGGAGTCGATCCCAAGCACGCGGATCAGATGGTTCGAGGCACGGTAGTCCTTCCGCACGGGCTCGGAAAAAGCAAAAAAGTTTGCGTCATCGCCTCCGGTGAAAAGGTCAAAGAGGCAGAGCAGGCTGGTGCCGAACATGTGGGTGGTGATGACCTGGTTGCCAAAATTCAGGAAGGTTGGCTGGATTTCGATGCGTTGATTGCGACACCCGATATGATGAAGTCGGTGGGCAAACTTGGCAAAGTGCTCGGACCCAAAGGGTTGATGCCAAATCCGAAGACTGGAACCGTAACCTTTGATTTGTCGAAAGCGGTTCAGGAGATCAAGGCCGGCAAGGTTGAGTTTCGGGTAGACAAGACGGCTATTATTCATACCCCCGTGGGTAAGGCGTCCTTCGCTGCAGAGAAACTGATTGAGAATGCACGGACATTAATCGATTCTGTGGTGAGGGCCAAACCGGCAGCCGCGAAAGGGAAGTATCTTCGCAGTGTTTCCATCAGTTCTACTATGGGGCCCGGAGTTTCATTGGATTTGGTGGCATTTGAGAAGTGATCCTCGACCTCAGAATTCTTTGCGGACGCGGGGACGACATTTAGGAGTCATTCATGGACCGGAGCGAGAAGGATAAAGAAATTGAAGCGCTGAACGCCGAGTTTAAGGCGGCGAAGAACCTGTTTGTGGCTGGCTTTCAGGGATTAACCGTGAGTCAGGACAGTGAGCTGCGCCGCAGCATTCGCGCAGCGGGTTCAAAGTATAAGGTTGTTAAGAATACGCTGGCACAGCGCGCTTGCAAAGACACGTCGGTTGAGCCCTTGAAGGATAAATTCGCTGGCAGCAGTGCTGTTCTGTACAACGAAAAAGACCCGGTGGCACTCGCGAAGGCGATTACGACGTACGCGAAAAGCAACCCGTTGTTTGTGTTCAAAGCAGGAGTGGTTGAGGGTCGTGTCATCAACCTGGCCGACCTGGACCAGATTGCGCTGCTGCCTTCCAAAGAGGAACTGATTTCTAAGCTCATGTTCCTTGTGAATTCTCAGGCGCAGCGCTTGGCAAGCGTTGTTTCGGCGGTTCCGCGAGACCTGGCGGTGGTTGTGAGCCAGGCGATCGAGCAAAAAAAGTTTATTGAGTAACTGGAATATTTTCTGAAAATTTGAAGCCAAACATCATCGAGGAGGATGTAATGTCTGACAAAGTTCAAAAGATTCTGGATGAGATTAAGGAGCTGAGCCTGCTGGAGGCGTCCCAGTTGGTGAAGGGGCTTGAGGAGGCTTTTGGAGTTTCTGCCGCGGCTGCAGCGCCGATTATGGTGGCTGGTGCGGCAGGCGGCGCGGGCGCAGCGGCTGCTCCGGCGGAAGAGAAAACTGAGTTCACTGTAGTGCTGACAAACGTGGGCTCAAACAAGATCAACACCATTAAGGTGGTTCGCGAAGTCACCAGTCTTGGCCTCAAAGAAGCGAAGGATTTGGTCGACGGAGCTCCTAAGACCCTGAAGGAGGGAGTTAGCAAGGAAGAGGCTGAAGCGATCAAGAAGAAGTTTGTCGACGCGGGAGCTGCTGTCGAGTTGAAGTAAAATTTAAGGTTCTATTGTCCGGAAATTCGATCTTCAATCTCAAAATTGAGTCAATTTCTCCAGGGGGAAAGTGCGCTTTCCCCCTCTCCCTATTTCCTCAGAGCCCTGATCTGTTCCATTTTTCCAGGCTAGATCACAATTATCTAAAACGGAATCCGGCTGGGTCGGTGGCCGGTTCTTAAGGAGTCATCAAGATGGCAGTCGCGTCGAATGGGAAACTCAGAGAGCGCGTCAATTTCTCGAAAATTTTAACCTCAATCCAGATTCCGAACCTGATCGAAGTTCAGAAGAAGTCCTATGAGCGTTTTCTTCAGATGAATCTTCTGCCCGGGGAACGAGAAGACATCGGGTTGCAGGCGGTCTTCAACTCGGTTTTCCCGATTAGCGATTTCCGCGGAGTTTCCTCCTTGGAATTTGTGGACTTCTCAATCGGGAATTGGGAGTGCAAGTGTGCCAATCTGAAAGGGTTGTCTCATTTGCGCAGCAGCTGTCGTTCCTGTGGAAGCGTCATTATTACAAACCCCTTCTCGATTGATGATGTCGTTTGTTCAAAGTGCGGAACCTTCAATCGCAACATCTCGACGTTCTGCAATCGCTGCGGCGATCCGGTGAGCCTGAAGTTGAAGTACGACATGGCTGAATGTCAAGAGCGTGGCATGACCTACGCCGCGCCGCTCAAAGTGACCATTCGCCTGACCATTTTCGACAAAGACCCGGACACTGGCCAGAAAGCGATTCGCGACATCAAGGAGCAGGAAGTCTACTTTGGCGAAATTCCGCTGATGACCGAGAATGGCACGTTCATCATAAACGGTACAGAGCGCGTGATCGTCAGCCAGTTGCACCGCTCTCCTGGAGTCTTCTTCGAGTCAGCCAATGCCAAGACTTATTTCCTGGGAAAGATTATTCCTTATCGAGGCTCATGGGTGGAGTTCGAGTATGACCAGAAAAACCTCTTGTATGTGCGCATCGATCGGAAGCGCAAGTTTCTGGGAACCATCTTTCTGCGCGCGCTGGGGCTTAAGTCCGACGAGGAATTGATCCGTGCATTTTACAGGACCGATTTGATCACGATCTCAGACAGCAAGCTCTACTGGAACGTGTCCGAGAATTTGATCGGTATCAAACTGTCGCATGACATCGTCAACCCCAAAACGAAGGAAGTCATCGGCCACGCTGGAAAAAAGATTTCACACAGCGTCTACAATCTCATTACCAAGGCGCATATCACCCAGGTTGAGATCTCTCCAAACGACTTGGAAGGATGTTTTACCGTTGCCGATGTTGTCAGTCGAGAGACAGGAGAGGTGCTGCTGGAGTCGAATCAGGAACTCAAACCCAACACGATCTCAGCGATCATCGACGCTGGCATCACCGAGTTTTCAATCTTCAATCCCGAAAGAGACGACGCGGGGGTGGTGCTGAGCCAGACGATGCGGAAGGACACGATCAAGACGACGCAGGAGGCTCTGATCGAAATTTACCGCAAGATGCGCCCAGGCGACCCGCCGACGCTGGAAACGGCGACGAACCTTTTCGAGGGCATGTTCTTCGATTCAAGAAAGTACGATTTCTCCCGGGTTGGCCGCCTGAAGTTCAACATCAAGCTGGATCTCAATTCTCCGCTCGACAAGCGAACTTTGGAGCCCGACGACTTCTACGCAGTTATTCGTTATCTGTTGAAATTGCGAAAAGGAATTGGCTTGGTGGATGACATCGACCACCTGGGGAACCGCCGCGTGCGCGCGGTTGGTGAGCTTCTGGAGAACCAGTTCCGCATCGGCCTGGTGCGGATGGAGCGCGCCATCAAGGAAAAGATGTCGGTCTACCAGGAAATGTCCACGGCCATGCCGCACGATTTGATCAACGCGAAGCCCGTGATGGCCGCGGTGCGCGAGTTTTTCGGCTCCAGCCAGCTTTCGCAGTTCATGGACCAGACCAACCCCCTCTCCGAAATTACGCACAAACGCCGTCTCTCGGCGTTGGGACCGGGTGGTTTGAGCCGCGAGCGCGCCGGTTTCGAAGTTCGCGACGTGCACACGACGCACTATGGCCGTATTTGTCCAATTGAAACACCCGAAGGACCCAACATCGGCTTGATCTCCTCACTGAGTTGTTATGCACGTATCAACGAGTTTGGATTTATTGAGAGCCCGTATCGCAAGGTGAAGAACGGCAAGGTGGTGGACTACGTCACGGTGAGCAATGGCGGGGACTCTGATTTCAAGATTGGCGAGCACCTGGAAAGGAACGTCGTTGAGAATGAAAACAAGGCTCTTCGGGCAAAGAAAAAACGCGCGGCTGACTATGAGCCGTATTCGTTCTACCTGACAGCTTGGGAGGAGGATAAATACGTCGTAGCCCAGGCCAACGTGGAGTTGGACGAAGAGGGTAACATCGCGACAGATCTCGTCAATGCACGCCAGGCTGGGAACTTCGTTCTAAAGAACCGGGAAGAGATCGACTACATCGACGTTTCCCCCAAACAACTGGTCAGCGTGGCTGCATCGTTGATTCCTTTCCTCGAAAACGATGATGCCAACCGCGCACTGATGGGCTCGAACATGCAGCGGCAGGCAGTCCCCTTGCTTCGGGCGGACGCGCCTTACGTTGGGACCGGCATGGAGAAGGTAACGGCACACGATTCCGGGGCTGTCGTTCTTTGCCGCCGTGCCGGCGTGGTGGACAGCGTGGATTCGGAACGCATCATTGTTCGCGTCGACACCGGCGAGTCGGGCCAGCTCTCTCGCGAGGTCGGAGCCGATATTTATCAGTTGAAAAAATTCAAGCGCTCCAACCAGAACACCTGTATCAACCAGAAACCCATTGTTCGAAAGGGAGACAGGGTGCACGCGGGCCAAGTGCTCGGTGACGGTCCTTGCACGGACCTGGGTGAGTTGGCATTGGGCAGAAACGTTTTGGTCGCGTTCATGCCGTGGCGGGGCTACAACTTTGAAGACGCCATTCTGGTGAGCGAGAAGCTCATCAAAGAAGATTACTACACGTCGATCCACATTGAGGAATTCGAGATTGAGGCCCGTGACACAAAGCTGGGTCCGGAAGAAATCACTCGCGACATCCCAAATGTCAGTGAGAGCTTTCTGCGTGACCTGGACGAAAGCGGCATCATTCGACTCGGCGCCGCCGTCAAACCCGGCGACGTTCTCGTGGGCAAAGTAACACCCAAAGGTGAAACCCAGCTGACACCGGAGGAGAAACTGCTGCGGGCCATCTTTGGTGAGAAAGCGGGCGACGTGCGGGACGCATCGCTCATTACGCCGCCCGGCATTGAAGGTGTTGTGGTCGAAGTGAAGGTTTTCTCGCGGAAGGGGCAGGACAAGGACGAGCGTGCCAAGGCGATCGAGGACGGCGAGATCGAGAAGCTGGAGAAGAACCTCAACGACGAGATTCGCATCCTCACCGACGAGCGGAACAAACGCGCCTGCCAGCTGCTGGAAGGCCAGGTATTGACAGCAGACTTGGTCAATGAGCGTTCGGGCAAGCGCATCCTGACCAAAAAGACCACTCTGACGCGCGAAATCATTCAACGATTAAGTGCGAAGGATCTGTCTCGCGTCAAGACCGGCCAAAAGGACAGTTCCGTTTCGGAGCAAGTGCTGGAAATTGAGGAAATGACGGCAAGGCAGATCGATGTCTTGCAGAAATTACATGACGAGAGAATCGGCAAGCTGAAAAAAGGCGATGAACTGCCTCCCGGAGTGATCAAGCTGGCCAAGGTTTATGTCGCCATGAAGAGAAAATTGTCGGTGGGCGACAAGATGGCTGGCCGTCACGGGAACAAGGGTGTGATTGCCCGAATCCTTCCGGAAGAGGATATGCCTTATCTGCCCGACGGCACGCCGGTGGAGATTGTGCTGAATCCTCTGGGTGTTCCGTCACGCATGAACGTCGGGCAGATCCTTGAAACTCATCTGGGCTGGGCAGCCAAAGCCTTGGGGCTCCATTTTTCGACCCCCGTTTTTGATGGAGCAACAGAAAAAGAAATCAAGCAGCAGCTTGAGAAAGCCAGTTTGCCCACTTCAGGGAAAACCTACCTCCACGACGGCATGACGGGCGAGCGCTTCGAGCAACAAGTGACTGTTGGATATATCTATATGCTCAAACTCTCGCACCTGGTCGACGACAAGATCCATGCGCGTTCCATTGGCCCCTATTCGCTTATCACCCAGCAGCCGTTGGGAGGCAAGGCGCAGTTCGGCGGCCAGCGGTTCGGAGAGATGGAGGTGTGGGCGTTGGAAGCCTACGGAGCAGCCCACATTCTTCAGGAGTTGTTGACTGCCAAAGCCGACGATGTTTACGGTCGGGCGAAGATCTACGAAGCGATTGTGAAAGGCGAAGCGGCCATTGAACCTGGGTTGCCAGAATCCTTCAACGTGTTGATCCGAGAGCTGCAAAGCCTGTGCCTGGATGTGGAGCTCATCAAGGGACCCACGGACAACTGAGCGAAAATTTTTCTACGGAAGATCGAGAACAGAACATCGTACAGTCTTCGATCTTCCCTTCTTACTCTGCAATCTGTGACTCATTTATGTCAGGCCGGAGCAGTACTCCCCGGAAACTGCTAGTTTTATTAATTGTACCCTCCCAAGGAGGTTTACCTTGTTTCGACAAAATCCCTACGATCGAGGCAACGTCATCGCCGATTTTGACAGCATCAAGATCAGCCTGGCTTCGCCCGAGAAGATTCGTTCCTGGTCTAAGGGCGAGGTTACCAAGCCAGAAACCATTAACTACCGAACTTTCAAGCCGGAGCGCGATGGGCTGTTTTGCGCCAAGATTTTCGGCCCCGTGACGGATTGGGAGTGTCTTTGCGGCAAGTACAAGCGAATGAAGCACCGAGGCGTCATCTGCGACAAGTGCGGCGTCGAGGTTACGCTGTCCAAAGTTCGTCGCGAGCGCCTGGGCCATATCGAATTGGCCAGTCCGTGCTCGCATGTCTGGTTTTTCAAAGGACTGCCGAGCCGCATCGGTCACCTGCTCGATATCAGCCTGCGAGAGCTTGAACGCATTCTGTACTTTGAAGCATATGTCGTCATTGACGCGGGAGACCTTGCACTCAAGGACAAGGAAGTCCTCAATGAAGAAAAGTACCGGCAACTGATGGACGAGCATGCCGGCAAGTTCACGGCCATGATGGGTGCTGAGGCCATCAAGCAGCTGCTGAAGCAGCTCGACATTGAAGAGCTCTCCATCGAGCTACGCCATAAGATGAAGACGGAGACCTCTCAGCAGAAAAAGTTGAAATTTTCGAAGCGGCTAAAGGTGGTCGAGGCGTTCCGGAAGTCCGGGAACAAGCCTGAATGGATGATCCTGGATGCGATTCCAGTGATTCCGCCGGAACTGCGTCCTCTGGTTCCGCTCGATGGCGGACGCTTCGCGACTTCGGATTTGAATGATCTATATCGCCGTGTCATCAACCGAAATAATCGGCTGAAGAAACTCATCGAGTTGCACGCCCCCGATGTGATCGTCCGGAACGAAAAGCGGATGTTGCAGGAAGCTGTGGATGCCCTGTTTGACAATGGCCGCCGTGGCCGTGTCTTGCGCGGCGCCAATAACCGTCCTCTGAAGTCCCTGTCCGATACGCTCAAGGGCAAGCAGGGACGATTTCGCCAGAACCTTCTCGGGAAGCGCGTCGACTATTCTGGAAGATCCGTCATTGTGGTGGGTCCCGATCTCAAGCTGCATCAGTGTGGCCTTCCCAAGAGAATGGCGCTCGAACTATTCAAGCCGTTCATCTATAACCGGCTTGAACAGGCCGGCCACTGCACGACGATCAAGGCTGCCAAAGAGATGGTGGAGCAACAGGATCCCTTGGTATGGGACATCCTCGAAGAGGTGATCCGCGAGCATCCCGTGCTCCTCAATCGCGCTCCTACCCTGCACCGATTGGGTATTCAGGCGTTCGAGCCCACACTGGTGGAGGGCAAGGCGATTCAGATTCATCCGCTGGTGTGCACGGCGTTCAACGCGGACTTCGATGGTGACCAGATGGCGGTGCATATTCCGCTTTCGCCTGAGGCGCAGATTGAAGCTTCCGTGCTCATGTTGGCGTCGAACAACATTCTTTCGCCGTCCAATGGTATGCCCATTGCCGTTCCGACCCAGGACGTCGTTCTTGGTTGCTATTACCTCACGATGTCCAAGCCAGGAACGAAAGGGGAAGGCCGCGCTTTTGGCAGCACGGAGGAGGTGTTGCTGGCACTGGAAGCGGGAGAACTCGAGACTTTAAGCCCCATCCGTTACCGTTACACCGGCGACGTGATCGACTTGACGACATCCTACGATGACCAGAGCGTCTTACACACCGAAGTGATTCACCTCCAGAAAGATTTTCTGAAGACGACTGTCGGACGTGTAATTTTGAATGACCATTTGCCCAAGGAAATGCCGTATATCAACGGGTTGCTCAAAAAGAAGGGCCTTGGGCAGCTGGTGCAGTACTGCTACCTCAAGCTGGGATTGGAAAAAACGGTTCGAATGCTCGATGAAGTCAAGGCGCTGGGCTTCCAGTATGCCACGCGGGCTGGAATCTCAATCGGCATCGAAGACTTGTTGATTCCAGGTGAAAAAGGAAAGCTTGTGGAATCAGCCGAGCGCGAAGTCCTGAAGGTGGAAGGCCAGTACCAGGAGGGAGCGATCACAAAGGGCGAACGGTATAACAAGGTGATCGAGATCTGGTCGAACGTCACTGAGAAGGTGGCCGACGAGATGATTCGCGGCATCGAGACACAGAACAAGGAAGGCATCGAATTCAACCCGATCTATATTATGGCCGACTCGGGGGCTCGCGGTTCGAAGCAGCAGATCCGCCAGTTGGCTGGCATGCGCGGTTTGATGGCCAAGCCTTCCGGCGAGATCATCGAAACACCCATTAAAGCCAACTTCCGCGAAGGGCTGACTGTGTTGCAGTATTTCATCTCAACGCACGGCGCCCGCAAAGGATTGGCAGACACGGCCTTGAAGACGGCCGACTCGGGTTACCTTACACGCCGTCTGGTGGACGTTGCGCAGGATGTCATCATTTCCGAGCCCGATTGCGGCACGATGAACGGCATCTATGTGGGCTCCATCGTGGAAAGCGGCGAGATCATCGAACCCCTCCGCGACCGCATTGTGGGGCGTGTCTCGTTGGATGAAATTAAGGACTATGAAGGTAATGTGATCGTCGATGTCAACGAAGAGATCACAGAGAACCTGGCCAGCGAAATTCAAGCAGCCGGCGTGGAGCGGGTGAAGATCCGGTCCGTGCTGACCTGCGAATCCCGGCGTGGTGTCTGCATCAAATGCTACGGGCGCAATCTCGGCACCGGAGCCATGGTCGAGTTGGGAGAAGCGGTGGGCGTGATTGCGGCACAGTCCATCGGCGAGCCTGGTACCCAGCTGACGATGCGCACCTTCCACATCGGTGGCACGGCCAGCCGCGTCTCTGAACAGTCAACCCTCGACTCCAAGAATGATGGAGTTTTGAAGTTCATCAATCTCACCACGGTTCAGAACAAGGATGGTGATCTCGTCGTCATGAACCGTAACGGCTTGATCGCGATCGTTGATGAAAAGGGGCGCGAGAAGGAGAAGTACTCGGTTGTGTACGGCGCCAAGATCAAATTCAAGGAAGGCGATGACGTCAAAGAAGGCGACAGCCTGGTTGAATGGGACCCTTACACGTACGCGATCCTGACTGAGGTCGGTGGGACGATTCAGTTCAAAGACCTCGTGGACGGCGTCACCATGACGGAGGAAGTCGACGAAGTCACCAGCATGTCGCGCTGGGTGGTCACGCAGTCGCAGGATGAGAAGCGACAGCCGCAGATCGTCATCAAGAGTTCCGACAAGCACAAGACCGTCAAGAAGTACCTGATGCCGGAGCGTGCGCACCTGATGGTGCAGGATGGAGACGAACTCAATCCGGGAGACGTCCTGGCGAAAATCCCGCGCGAAACCACGAAAACGAAGGACATCACCGGAGGATTGCCACGTGTCGTCGAGTTGTTCGAAGCGCGCAAACCGCGCGAAACGGCCGTGATTACACACATCGACGGGGTGGTCAAGTACGGTGACATTGCCAAAGGGACCCGTAAGATCATGGTTACCAACGAGAACGGCATGGAGCGTGAATACTCGTTGCCACGCGGTGTGCACGTCAACGTTCAGGAAGGAGAAACGGTGCGCGCAGGCGAGCCCCTGATGGATGGACCCCTGAATCCGCATGACATCCTGGAGGTCTTGGGTGAGAAGGAGTTGCAGGCTTATCTGGTGAACGAAATCCAGGAGGTGTATCGCTTGCAGGGTGTGAACATCAACGACAAACACATCGAAGTTATCGTTCGCCAGATGATGCGCTGGATTCGAGTCGAAGAAGTTGGCGATACGGACTTCCTGCTCGAAGAGCAGGTGGACAAGTTCCGCTTCAAGGAGGAGAACGACCGCGTCACTGGCGAAGATGGCCGTCCGGCACGTGGAGAGCCGCTCTTGCTGGGGATCACGAAGGCGTCTCTGTCCACCGACTCGTTCATTTCTGCGGCCTCATTCCAGGAGACGACTCGCGTTCTCACGGAGGCATCGATCAGTGGCAAGGTGGATTACCTGCGCGGTCTGAAGGAGAACGTCATCATGGGTCGCCTCATTCCGGCTGGAACCGGCATGGAGCACTACCGGAACGTGAAGTTGATATCCGACGAGCCGGTGAGTTCTGAGGAAGCCGGCGAGGAGGCCTTCGACGCTCAAGTCGACTTTAATGAAGAGGAAGGAATCGACGAGATGGCAACGTCGAGTTAACTTTCGCAGATCTCGCCTCGAATTCAAGCCCCTGCGACTCAGAATCGCAGGGGCTTTTTTTGCGAAGCCAGGTCTTGGCTTTACCGAAGTCGCTGCTTCTGTCACAGGCGCACTCCGTGCCGCTTCAACTGCTCTTCAATGGCGTCACAGGCTGCGGTAGCACCGTCCTCTGTGCGCACGTTGGCGGCCACCTTGCTTGCCGCTCGCCCATACTCCGGTTCATCCAGCAGTCGGCGCAACTCCTGCACGACCCGCTTTGCCCGGTACTGCGGCGGATACACAACACGTGCCACGCCTAGCTTTGCGACCCGATACGCGTTGTCGGGTTGGTCGTGGGCGAAGGGGACCGCCAGAATCGGGCGGCCTGCGCTGAGTGCTTGTCCCAGGGTTCCAATGCCGCATTGCTGCACAATCGCCGCCGCTTTTGGAAATACTTGCGAATGGGGCGCCGCGTCGATAATCAAGATATTCTTAGACACCTTCCCAGACAATCGCAGCAAACCTTCCGGTCCAGCCAGCATGAGACCACGTCTGCCGAGTTGCTCGGTGGCGGCAATGCTCTGCTCAAAAAAATCTCCGGCCGCCATCACGGCTGAAGATCCTAGGGTGAAGACGATTGGTGGCGGCCCCCCGGCAAGAAAATGCTGCACCTCTGCCGATAGTGATTTTCCATGCGCTGCATCAAAGGGTATTCGCCCCGTAATCAGTACTTTTGCCGGCCAGTCGGGTTGCGGCGCAGCCAAAATTCCCGGAAAAAGCCCGAGCACCAGATCTGGTGAATGTTGACCCTCGAAGATCGGGTTGCGACCCTTCGGCAATCCCAGACGGGCACGAAACTCATACACTGGTGCAGGCCACTTACGGGTGGAGTGCCGTGCCACACGAGCCAACACCGGGCCAACCCAGGGTCCGAGGCGCTCCAGGCTCTTCATGAAAGGTGCAAAAGGCAACACGGGAAAATCGTGAGTCGAGAAAAAGGAGATGGGTGCCAGCACACTCGAGACCCACGGAATCCCTGTCTTGTGGGCTAACAAAGGAGCGGCAAAGGTTATGGGATGACTGATGAGGAGGTCGGCTCCGCTGGCGGCCTGGTGCAGATCTTCGTAGGCCTCCTCGACGCTGGCCAACATCAGTTCGCGCAGGATGACTTCAGGAGCCCGGCGTGCGTGCATGACCCGGGCCAAGATGTCTGAGTTCCCTGGGTCGATGTCCGGTCGCACGGCTTGAAAGGCGATGCGTTCCTGCTCCGCGAGGGTCTGATAGTAAGCTGGAGCTGCCAGAACGGGTTCGTGACCGCGGGCCTTCAACTCCAGGGCGAGACCTAGATAGGGATTGATGTCGCCGTAGGACCCCCAAGTCGTGAGGATAATGCGTGCCATAGCGTGCTCAAGGCCATGAAACAAAGTAAGGTGCGGTGCCGCTGTCCCTGCCCATTTGCTAGAAGACGCGAATGTATATCATGGGCTAGGCAATCGACCGCGTCTTAAATGGGCCTGAAGTTCTCATAGGCGCCATCCGGTTGCCTTGCTTGACGCTCGTTAATCGGCACGATAGATTAGCCCGCCTCGCCACCCAGCCCGACGTTCCAGTGAATTGCGTCTTCCGGCCACGGCAGCGAAAGGGTTTCATGAAGTATATCTGGCTGCTCTACAAGAATGTCATGCGGAATCGGCGGCGGACCCTGCTGACCGTCAGCAGCATTGCTGTTTCCCTGTTTCTTGTCACTACCTTGCTGACTTTGCTCAACGAGCTGCAGAATCCCGTGGAGACCCCTGCTTCGGCGCTGCGTCTCATTACCCGGCACAAGGTGTCGCTCTTTAATTCGTTACCCATCGCCTATCGCCAGAGAATCTCCACGGTCGAGGGCGTAGAAGCGGTAATGGGCTCCATGTGGTTTGGAGGCATCTACAAGGATCCGTCAAACTTCTTTGCTCAGTTTGCAGCCGACACGGAGCAGTTCTTTCAAGTCAATGCAGACATGGTTCTCCCTGAGGATCAGAAGCAAGCGTTCCTGAAAGACCGCACGGGTTGCCTGGTGGGCAACAGTCTGGCCAAACGCTTTGGATGGAAGACTGGTGACAAGATTCACCTGAAGGGGGCCTTGTTTCAATTCGATCCGGAACTGACGGTTCGAGCGATCTATGAAGGAGGTTCCGACCTGGGAAGCACTCTCTTCTTTCACTGGGAGTATTTCAACGAGGGGCTGAACAATGCTGGCTTCACCGGAACGTACACTGTCCGCGCCCGCTCAGCTGAAGAGCTGCCCCGGATCGCCGAGCAAGTGGATGCTCTGTTTCAAAACGCTTCAGTGCCGACGAAGACCGAAACCGAGCGGGCATTCATTCTTGGGTTCATGTCATTGCTTGGCAATGTGCAGTTTCTGATCACAAGCATCTGCTCGGCGGTAATCTTTGCAATCATTCTGGTGGCGGCCAACACAATGGCCATGTCGATTAGGGAGCGTGTCCGTGAGATTGGGGTTTTGAAGACTCTGGGTTTCTACAATGATCGTATTCTTTTCCTGCTAGTGGGCGAATCACTCGACTTGTCGTTGTGCGGCACGTTGCTGGGGGCGCTCGGCGCGCGGGCTTTCTATTCCCACCTCGACATCGCAACATTGACAAGCGGCTTCATTCTGCGCCTCGATGTGAATCCTAGGATCCTGCTGACGTGCACAGCAATTGGCTGCGTTGTGGGTCTGCTCGCAGCAGGAGTACCGGCTTGGCGAGCGTCAAGATTCCCTGTTGTGGAAGCATTGCGTCGCGTGGCATGAATGGGATGTGCCGAGTGATAGTGTAGAGTCTCTGAACGGTGTTCTCCCCTTCCGAAGCGCATAAAGGAGAGAGGGGGCTTCACTCTCCGACCGCGAGCGTGGAGCGGATCCTTTTCCAGCCTTGGATCTTCAACGAAAAGAGCACTTGCTGAACCTCCACACTGGGCGCTGAACGCTGGTTTCGGCTATTACCGTGAAAATTCCTCTCAAATACAACCTTGGCAGTCTGTGGGTGCGCCGAGTCGGGACAATAATGACCGCGCTGGGCATCGGTTTGACGGTGGCCATCTATATCACCATGCAGGCACTGGTTAGTGGTCTCGATGCCACCTTTGTCGAAACGGGTCAGCCGAATCATCTGATTGTCATTCGCGAGGGGTCGCTCAATGAAGTGAATAGCTACTTCAGCCGTGACCTGCTCAACACCATCAGGTTGCTCCCAGGTATTCAAACGGACGAGAAGGGTGAACCGCGGGCAGCGGGCGAACTGCTGGTGGTCATTAACCACCCGCGCATCACTGGCGAGGCGTCTAACGTGATCGTGCGGGGCACCACAGCGATGGGTGTGCAACTCCGGCCCGAGATGAAGTTGGTGTCAGGACAATGGTTTCGTCGGGGGCTGCGTGAAGTGGTTGTCAGCGAATCTCTCTCTCGCCGCTTCCAAGGCATGAGGCTTGGCGAATCCTTTCGTATGTCGCGCAGTGACTGGAAAGTGGTGGGAATCTTCGATGCCGGTGGGACGGCTTATGACTCGGAAATCATGACAGACGTTGAAGACGTTGCCCAGGACTGGGACCGGCCGATTTACACGTCGATGTTGCTGGAGGCCTTAGATGCTGCTGCGGCCCAGGAGATCATCCGGCGAGTGAGCGAAGATCGCCGCATCCACCTGCAGGCTATTTCCCAGAAGGAGTATTTCAAGAGCCAGGCAGTCTCTTCAGTTGGTATCAAAGCCCTCGGCGGTTTTATCGCCGTGGTCATGGGTGTGGGATCTTGCTTTGCCGCGATGAACATGATGTATGCGACCGTTCTTTCGCGGACCAAGGAGGTCGGGACTCTGAGGGTCCTGGGATTTTCCCGCTGGAGCATCTTGTCGTCCTTCATGCTTGAATCAACGTTACTGGCTATGCTCGGTGGGCTGGTGGGATGCATTCTGGCGTTGCCTTTACACGGCCTCTCAACGGGGACCGCCAACTTCACCAACTTCAGCGAGATACTCTTCAACTTTCGCATCACCCCGAGAATTCTGCTCCACGGCATGGTGTTTGCAGCCTTCGTAGGCATCTTGGGAGGGGCGCTGCCCGCGCGGCGTGCCTCGCGCGTGACTCTGATGGAAGCGCTGCGAATGTGAGCTGAGTACGACGCGTAAAGCTGAACACCCTTCCATTCGTTGTCTTCCCTAGGCTGCTGAGTACAATTTGTCATCCCGCATTCTTATTTCAAGTCAGTCCAGAAGTTGAAGGCGAGCTCTCCGCGACGATACTCGGTGGCAACTGACCGTCAAGGCCGCCGTCTGGAGAGCGTTACCCCTTTTACGCAATTTCCTGAGGACACTGCCGCCTGATTTCCCTGGCAGCGCTCACTCAACTTCACTCCAAAACTCCAACGTGATTGATGTCGTGGTTTGGCCGCAAAGCTGCCTCCACGCTTTCCGCTTATTGAGCTGAAAGAGCCCTGGCGGCCCTAAAGCTCTGGGGCTGCCGAGGGAACGCGATGAACAGGATCTATTCGCTGACGCTGCTGGGATTGGTTTTGGTGAGCGATGGTGTTGCACAGAAGGACGACCAGCACCGGTGGGAGAATGTCCAAAGTGTCAGGACAGGACAGAAGCTCGAAGTGACTACCATTCATCTGCAAACCATCCTGGGTGCCTACCTGAATGTTTCCGACGCCGTTATCCGGCTGCAAACACAACAGGGTGAGGTTTCTGTGATTAGAGAAGACGTCTTTCGGGTGAAGTTACAGGAAGACAAACGCAAGCAGAACATCCTTATTGGAGTCGTTGTCGGAGCTTTGGCCGGGTTTGTAGCAGGAGCGATTGCAGACTTCAAAGATGACGTGGACAGTTCAGACCGAGGCAGCAACAACGGCAAGCTTGGAGGCAGCCTGTTCGGAGCTGGCGTTGGGGCTGGAATCGGGTCGCTGTTTGGAGGGCATCGTGTCATCTACCGCGCGAAGGCATTGCCACAACCTTAGTGGAACCTCGGCGCTGGGGAAGTCGTTGAAAGGGAGGTACTTTTCGAATACTGATTCGGTCTGCGACGACTTCATCTTGGCGATCCTCTTCTGCCATTGACGGCCCGAGCGACCGAGAAATCTCACCAGTG
>Ga0187893_10007962_pt1 | contig 17003 bp, 15 predicted proteins | sample MA1701074metaG_FD_139574 | JGI IMG/M metagenome (GOLD analysis project Ga0187893, IMG submission 139574) | White microbial mat communities from a basaltic lava cave in the Kipuka Kanohina Cave System on the Island of Hawaii, USA - MA170107-4 metaG ...
CACGGGCGAGCTCGCCGTCGAACGGCTCGCCGGCGCGCGTCTCGAGCAGCGCCTTCGCCGCCGCTTCGTCCGGGGCGCCCGTCACCGTGACGCTCGTGACGCGCGGGCGCGCCGCGCGGCCGCCGACCACCTCCGCGATCTGCGCCGCCATGTCGCCAATGCGGTCGAGCAGCTGATCGTCGCCCGCTGCGGACGCGTCGAGCGTCGTCGCGGCGCCGCCCTCTGCGGGCGCGACGCGGAGGTCGAGGCTGTATTGCCCGGCGAGCTCGGTGACGCTGCCGGTGATCACGAAGCGCGCTCCGCGCTCGCGCGCGATGTCGCGCAGCCCCGGCTCGCTGCCGCGTGCCCCTTTGTACGGCGCGGTCGCCGCATCGGGCTCCAGCACCTCGACCGCGCCCGAAGCCTCGAGCCGCGTGGTCAGCAGGTCCGCGAGCGACTGCTCCAGATACGCGAGCGGACGCGCGCTGTGCACTTGGAACGGAAGGACGATCACGCGGACCGGCGGCGGCGCCGTCTGCCCGACCGCAGGTAACGCCGCGATCGCGATCGCGAGCAGCGCCGCGAGCAGGCGGCGCAAGAACGGCTCAGCGTGGCGCGCGGCACCCAACGGTGGCCGTCCTCCCCTGTTGGGCCCGGCGAGCGAGTCACGTCTCGGAACCCGCTGCCGCCGGTGCGGTTTTGTTCGCGCAGCGATCGCAGTGAGTCCGGTGAGAGGGCGAAGGGGCGGTTCCGAGAGCCGCGGCGAGACGTCCGTCATCTCGCCCGAGCATCGGGTGCGCGACGTCGCCGGCCCCGAGGCGGCGCACTCTACCCGCACGCGTTTTTCGTGGCAATCGCGTTTGCGGTGAATCGCGAGAGATTTCGGGGCGTTAGAAGTTCGTTTGGGCTCCGCTCCGTTTGGGCTCAGCTCGGCTTCGCCTCGCTGCGCGCACGCTGCGCCGACTGGAGTCGGCGCTGCGCGCTTGCGGCTACTCGAGCCGCGATCGGGCGGGCACCTGAGACGGAACGCGGACCCGACGCGACGCGGCACGAGCTTTCAGCGCGCGGCGGCGCGCGGCGGCGCTTCCGCGGGCGCGAGCAGTGCGGGAACCAGCTTGCCCTCGCGCATCACGAGCGCGCGGCCGAGTCGGCGCGCGAGATCGTGATTGTGCGTGACGACGACGAGCGCCGTCCCGCGCGCGCGGTTCAGCCCGAGCAGCAGCTCGTGCACGCGCTCGCCGGTCTCCGGGTCGAGATTCCCGGTCGGCTCGTCGGCCAGTACGAGCGCGGGGTCCATCACCAGCGCGCGCGCGACCGCGACGCGCTGGCGCTCGCCGCCCGACAGCTTGCCGACGCGCTGGTCGAGCCGGGCCGCGAGCCCCGCCTCGATCAGCAGTCCGGCCGCTTTCTCGCGCAGCTCGGCACGGCCGAGGCCGGCCAGCAGCCCGGGCATCATCACGTTCTCGAGCGCGCTGAACTCGGGGAGGAGGTGGTGGAGCTGGAACACGAAGCCGAGCGAGCGGCCGCGGAAGCGCGCGATCTCTTCGGCGCTCTTCGCGAACACGTCCTCGCCATGAAACAGCACGCGCCCGCTCGTCGGGCGGTCGAGCGTCCCGAGGATGTGGAGCAGCGTCGACTTGCCGACGCCCGACTGGCCGAGGATCGCGACCGTCTCGCCGGGCGCGACCGCGAGCTCGAGCTCCCGCAGCACCTCGATCTCGTCGCCGGCGGGAGATTCGAAGCGCTTCGACAGCGCCTCGGCGCGGAGCACGGCGGTCGCGGCGGTCTCGCCCGCCATCTCACTCCGCCCGCAGCGCTTCGGCGGGGTCGAGCTTCGCGCCATGGCGGCTCGGCAAGAGCGTCGCGCCGAGCGCGAGCACCATCGCGATGCCGACCACGATCGCGACCTGACCCGGATCGATCTCCCAAGGCAGCGTGCCGAACTGGTAGATGTTCGCCGGCAGCACGTCGATCCCGCTGATGCGCTCGATCTGCTCCTGCACCCACGGCAGTCGGGTTGTTACGGCGATTCCGGCGATCACGCCGGCGACGGTGCCGAGCAGCCCGATCAGCGTGCCCTCGATCGCGAACACGCGCTCGATCGCGGCGTCGGTCGCGCCCATCGCCTTCAGGATCGCGATGTCGCTCGACTTCTCCATGATCATCATGATCAGCGTGACGACGATCGCGAACGCAGCGACGACCATGATCATCGTCAGCAGCACGAACATCATCACGCGCTCGGTCTTCAGCGCCTGGAAGAACGCTGGGAAGAACTCCTTCCAGTCCTTCGCCGCGTACGGGAAGCCGAGCTTCGCTTGGAGGTCGGTCGCGACCTGGCGCGAGCGATAGAAGTCGCTCGTGCGCACCTCGATGCCATCGACGACGTCTCCCGCCTTGCGGAAATCGCGCGCGGCCGCGAGGTCGACGTACGTGAACACTTCGTCGTACTGGAAGAAGCTGGTCTCGAACACGCCCGCGACGCGGAAGCGCTTCAGGCGCGGGCCGGGGCCGAGCGGCGTCGGCGGGCCGCCGAACGGCGAGATGACGACGATCGAATCGCCGGGCCCGACGTTCGCGTTCAGCGCGAGCTGGCTCCCTAGCAAGATGCCGGGCGCCTCCTCGCCGTCCGTGCCGGGCTCGCTGCCGAGATGCGCGAGCGCGTCCTCGGAACCCCAGAGCAGGTCCTCCTTCAGGTCGGTGACCTCGCCGATGCGCTGCGGGTCGATGCCGCGCACGCGCACGCCGACGATCTCGCCATTCGGCCCGCGGATCATGCCCTCCGCGTCGAGGTACGGAGAGGCGCCGAGCACGTCGGGGTGCTCGCGGATCTCGCCGATCACGCTCTCGTAGCGCTCGATCGGCAGGCCGCGGATGTCGAACACGGTGAGGTGCGCGCGGTTGCCGATGATCTCTTCGCGCCAGACGTTCTCGAAGCCGTTCATCACCGAGAGCACGGTGATGATCAGCCACACACCCGCTGCGACGCCGGCGACGCAGATCCCCGTAATCACTGAAATGAAGGTCTGGCGGCGCTTCGCGAACATGTAGCGGCGCGCGATGAACCACTCGGCCGAGCCGCGCGCGCCGAGGAAGCCGGCGGCGGCGAGCGGCGCGAGGCCGAGCACGACGAGCGCGGCGAACGCGGCGCCGGTGAGCGCGCCGGCGACGCCGAGGTCCGGGCGTGGCGCCTCGAGCGCGAGCGCGAAGGGAATGCCGGGCAGCAGCGCGAGCGCGAGCAGACTCGCGAGCCGCTCGTCGACGCCGGCGTGCTCGCCGCCGCTGCGGGTGCGCCTTGCGCGCAGGCCGATCGCGATCGCTGCTGCGAGCGCAGCCGGCAGCACGACGTAGCCGAACTGAGCGAGGCTGCCCGCGTACGCGGAGAACGCGAGGCCGAGCACGACGATCGCGGCAACCGCGAGCAGCCGCGGCGGCGCGAGCCGCAGCACGAGCGCGGCGAGCCCCTGCGCGAACGCGACGAGGGCGAGCGCGAGGCACGCGGCGCCCGCCCACGCCTGGAGAAATCCTGGCCAACGAATCCCGAATGCCTCGACCGTCTCCTCGTCGGTCCCGAGCAGCCCGAGCAGCGCGGCCCAGACGAGCGAGATCGCGAGCACGTGCAGCGCGCGCTTCTGGCTGCGCGCGAAGCGCTCGAGCACCACCACCGCGGAGCCGAAGAAGAGCAGGCTGTTCGCGGCGATCGCGAGCAAGAGCGCGACGATGAATGCGAGCGCGACCGCGCCGAGCGCCTGCGCGAGCAGCGAGGTCTGCGCGACGTCGGGTCCGCTCATGTCACGCGCCCTCCGGCCGCAGGTGCGGGAACAGGATCACCTCGCGCAGGTTCGGCGCGTCCGCGAGCACGCGCACGAGCCGGTCGACGCCGACGCCGAGCCCGCCGGTCGGCGGCATGCCGTGCTCGAGCGCGGTGAGGAAGTCCTCGTCGAGCGGATGCGCCTCGCTGTCGCCGGCCGCGGCGTCCTTGCGCGCTTCCTCGAAGCGCGCGCGCTGGTCGTCCGGATCGTTCAGCTCGCTGAACGCGTTCGCGAGCTCCATCCCGGCCATGAATAGCTCGAAGCGCTCGACCAGCCGCGGATCCTCGGGCGCGCGCTTCGCGAGCGGCGAGAGCTCGGTCGGGTGGTGCGTCACGAAGGTGGGCTGGATCAGCGCCGGCTCCACCTTCGCGGAGAAGATCTCGTCGACGAGCAGCGCCCAAGTCGGCGCGTCGCTGCGCTCGATTCCGGCGCGCGCGGCGGCGCGGCGCAGGCTCTCGAGCTGCGTCTCCGCGAGGATGTCGATGCCGGTCGCCTCGCGGATCGCGTCGGCCATCGTGACGCGCTTCCACGCGCCGCCGAGCTCGAGCGTCGCGCTGCCGAGCGGCAGCGAGAGACTGCCGAGCGCCGCCTGGGCGGCGTCGACGATCATCGCCTGCACGAGCGCCATCATGTCCGTGTAATCGGCGTACGCCTGATAACACTCGAGCATCGTGAACTCGGGGCTGTGCTTGTGGCTGATGCCCTCGTTCCGAAAGTTGTGCGCGATCTCGTAGACGCGGTCGAGCCCGCCGATGATCAGGCGCTTCAGATAGAGCTCGTCCGAGATCCGCAGGTAGAGGCGCTGGTCGAACTTCTCGTGGTGCGTCGAGAACGGCCGCGCCGCGGCGCCGCCGTAGAGCGGCTGGAGCACCGGCGTCTCCACCTCGAGGAAGCCGCGCGCGTCGAGCGTCCGCCGCAGCGAGGAGACGGTCTTGCTGCGCAGCAGCGCGATCTCGCGGGCGCGAGGGTTCGAGAGCAGGTCGAGGTAGCGCTGCCGGTAGCGCGCCTCGACGTCGACCAGGCCGTGCCACTTCTCGGGCAGCGGGCGCAGCGCCTTCGCGAGCACTTGCAGCGCGCGCGCGTCGAGCGTTAGCTCGCCCTTCTGCGTGCGCCAGACGACGCCCTCGACGCGCACGAAGTCGCCGACGTCGAGCTCCTTCACGCGCGCGAACGCGTCGTCCGGCGTGATGCCGCGCCGCGCGCTCACTTGGAGCTGCTCGCCGTCGTCGCCGAGCGTCGCGAACACGAGCTTCCCGAAGCTGCGCGCGGCGCGGACGCGCCCGGCGAGCGCAGCCGCGGGCTTTTCGGCATCGAGCTGCTCCGCGCTCTTCGCGTCGTGCGCGGCGCGCAGCTCGCGCACGCGCACGTGCGCGCCGGTGCGCGCGGGAAATGGCTCGACGCCCGCCGCGCGCAGCTTCTCGAGCCGCTCGCGCCGCGCTTGGCTCTCCTGGTCGCTCACGCCCTCGCCCCCGTCTTCTGTAACAACGACGCGCGAATGAACGGGTCGAGGTTGCCGTCGAGCACGCTCTGCGCGTTGCCGATCTCGACGTCGGTGCGGTGATCCTTCACGCGCTGCGACGGGTGCAGCGTGTAGGAGCGGATCTGCGAGCCGAACGACGCGGCCGCCTTCTCGCCGGCGAGCGCCGCGCGCCGCGCCTCCTGCTCCTTCATCGCGAGGTCGTAGAGACGCGCCCGTAGCACCTTCATCGCCTTCGAGCGGTTCTTGTGCTGCGAGCGTTCGCTTTGACACTGCACGACCGTTCCGGTCGGCAGGTGCGTGAGGCGCACCGCCGAGTCGGTCTTGTTCACGTGCTGCCCGCCCGCGCCACCCGAGCGGTAGGTGTCGACGCGCAGATCCTTCTCGTCGATCTCGACCTCGACCTCGTCGTCGAGCTCCGGCACGACCGAGACGCGCGCGAACGCGGTATGGCGGCGCGCCTGCGAATCGAACGGCGAGATGCGCACCAGGCGGTGCACGCCGGCTTCCTCCTTCAGGTAGCCGAACGCGTAATCGCCGGCCGCGGTGAACGTGACGCTGCGGAAGCCGGCCTCGTCGCCTGCCTGCGCGTCGAGCAGCTCGAGCTCGTAGTCGTGCTCCTCGCACCAGCGGCCGTACATCTTGAAGAGCATCTGCGCCCAGTCCGCGGCGTCGGTGCCGCCGGCCCCGGCCTCGACCGTCACGATCGCGTTGCCGGCGTCGTGCTCGCCGCCGAGCAGGCGCTGCAGCTCGGCGTCCTCGATGCGCTTCGCGGCGAGCTCGAGCTTCTCGGCGGCCTCACGCGCGGCGGCGTCGTCGCCCGCCTCGTCGGCGAGCTCGAGCAGCACCTCGGCGTCGCTCTGCGCCTCCTCGATCGCCGCGAGCCCGGCCAGCTCGCGCTCGAGCGCGCGCTTGTCTCTCAGGACCTGCTGCGCGCGCTCGCGGTTGTCCCAGAGATCGGGCTTGGCGGCGTCGGCGTCGAGCCGCCCGAGCCGCGCGCGCAGCGCTGCCTCGTCAAAGCCGCCCCCGGAACTCGTCGAAGCGCGCGCGCTGCGCCTTGGCGCGCTGCGCCATTTCGACGCGATCCAGTTGTTGGGGAGAGCTCGGCTCGGTCATGACTGCTTGCGGCCTCGCAGGAGTGCGAAACAAGAAGCGAGCACCGTAGCGACTGCGCAGGCGTGGGCGAACCGGTCGCCGTATGCGGCGTACGGCGTGAGCGGCGGCTCGGCGGGCAGCTCGACGTCTCCGACGAGCAGGTCGCGCTCGAAGATCCTCGTCCTCGCAAACGCGCGGCCGTCCGCGCCGATCAAAGCGGAGACGCCCGTATTCGCAGCACGCACGCCCGGCAAGGCCGTCTCTGCGGAACGCAGCGCCGTCATCGCGAGGAACTGATGAGGCGATCCGGTGCGGCCGTACCAGGCGTCGTTCGTGATCCCCACCAGAATCTCCGCCCGGTCGGCCGCGAAGCGCCGAACGAGATCGGGGAAGATCAGCTCGTAACAGATCGGGATGCCGACGCGAATCGATTCGCCGTTTGCGAGCGGCACGTCGATCGCGCGCACGCCCTCGCCCGCGCTGACGTCGTTCGCGATCGAACCCGTCGCGATCGCGCGGATGAAGCTGCCGAGCAGCGGCCGGAGCGGCAGGTATTCACCGAACGGTACGAGGTGCGTCTTGTCGTAGCGATCGAGCAGCACGCCCTCGTGCGAGAACACGAACGCGCTGTCGTAGTGCGCGATCGGGCGTCCCTGCGCATCGAAGTCGACTCCGATTGCGCCGACGACCAGCGGCGTCTTCACCTCGCGCGCGAGATCGGCAATGCGGTCATGCAGCTCGGGGATCGCCAGCGGGGCAGGCACTGCAGTCTCGGGCCAGGCAATCAGCTGGGCTCCATCCGCCGCTGCGCGGCGTGTTAGGTCCTCGTACGCCTGCAGCGTGTCCTCGAATGCCTCCGGCGTCCATTTCGCGTCCTGATCGATGTTGCCCTGCAGCGCGGCTACACGGATCCGCTTCCCATCCGATAGTGGGATGTGTTGGCCCTCGAGCACCGAGTCGTATGTGAGTGCGAGCGCCGCGTGTGCACCGACCAGCAGCAGCGCCGCGCGCGGCAGCCACTTGGAGACCGGGCGCGAAATCAACGCGCCGAGCCAAACGACGAGAAACGACAATCCGTAGACGCCCGCAAGCGCAGCCGTGAACGATGTGCCTGCGTGCCACGCGTACCCGAGCGTCCCCCACCCGAACCCCGTCAGTACCCATGACCGGAGCCACTCGAACGTCACCCACGCCGCCGCGAGCAGAAATGGATTCGCGAGCCCGCGCTGCGCGAGCAGCCCGGCGACCCCTGCGAAGCCGGCGATGAACAGCGCGGGATACAGCGCCATCCCGAACGGCGCGAGCACGCCAGCGATCACGGGCGCGTGCCCGTAGCTGACCGTCGCGACATACGCCCAGTGCAGCAGCGCCGCGTGCGCGAGCCAGCCGGCGACGAAGCCGACTCTCAGCGCGCGCCCGGGCGCGACGCCGCGCAGCGCGACGAGCAGCAGCGCGGGCGCGACCGGCGCGAGCACGAGCCCCAGATCGAGCACGAAGTCATCGCCGATCGGTTGCGGGAACGCGAAGAACGTCGCGGCGACGTAGGCGAGGATCCAGCGCCACGGCATCAGGCGACCGCCGTCCAGAGCGCGCGCTCCTTCGCCTGCATGCGCCGCGCATCGCGCGCGAGCTCGTGATCGAACCCCAACAAGTGCAGCACACCGTGGATCATGAGCCGCAACAGCTCGTCGTTCAAGGAATGCCCGAGCTCGCGCGCCTGGCGCGCGGCGACGCCGAGCGCGATCACGACGTCGCCCAGCAGCTCGCTGCGCTGCGCCGCGTGCGCGCCCTCGAGCAGCGAGTACGACAGCACGTCGGTCGGCCCGCGCTTCCCGCGATGCGCGGAGTTCAGCTGCGCGATCTCGGCATCGGTGACGAGCGCGAGCGACAGCTCCGCGTCTGGAAGGCCGAGCGCGGCGAGCAGCCTGCGCGCGCGGCGCGCGAGCAGTCGCTGGTCGAAGCGCGGGGCGCCGCGCGGCGGGCCCGCCACGCGCACGCTCATTTCGTGCTCGCGCCGTCCTCGCCGTCGGGCTTCTCGTTCGCGCCGTTCTCGCGGTCGCCGTTCCCGCGTGCCGGCTCGAGCAGCCCCGCCGCGCGCCGGTCGTAGGCGCGCACGATCGACTGCACGAGCGGATGGCGCACGACGTCCTGATCGGTGAAGCGCATGAAGCCGATGCCCTCGATGTCGCGCAGCACGTCGAGCGCGTCGATCAGGCCGCTCGCCTGCTGGCTCGGCAGGTCGATCTGCGTGATGTCGCCGGTGATCACGGCCTTCGAGTCGTAGCCGAGGCGCGTCAGGAACATCTTCATCTGCTCGGGCGTCGTGTTCTGCGCCTCGTCGAGGATCACGAACGACTCGTTCAGCGTGCGCCCGCGCATGAACGCGAGCGGTGCCACCTCGATCACGCCGCGCTCCATCAGCCGCTGCGCCTTCTCGAAATCCATCATGTCGTGCAGCGCGTCGTAGAGCGGGCGCAGGTACGGGTTGACCTTCTCCGCGAGATTGCCGGGCAGGAAGCCGAGCTTCTCGCCCGCCTCGACCGCGGGCCGCGCGAGGATCACGCGCGCGATCTCCTGGCGATTCAGCGCCGCGATCGCCATCGCCATTGCGAGGTAGGTCTTGCCGGTGCCCGCGGGCCCGACGGAGACCACGATGTCGTGCTCGTCGATCAGGTCGATGTAGTGGCGCTGCGAGAGATTCTTCGCGGCGATGCGGCGGCGCGAGCCGACGTGCGAGAGCACGTCGCTGTAGACCTCGCGCAGATTCGCGCCCGGCTGCGTCGCGACGGCCTGGATCGCCGAGTGCACGTCGCTCGGCGCGACCGCGCGCCCCTCGCGCACGAGCCCGTAGAGCTCTTCGAGCACTTGGCGCCCGAGCCGCACGCGCTCCTCGGAGCCGGCAAGCCGCACCTGATTGCCGCGCGCGTGTACCGAGATCCCGAGGTCCTGCTCGACGATCCGCAGCGTGCGCTCGCGCTCGCCGTAGAGCGCCGAGGCGAGTTGGTTGTCGTCGAAGACGAGCGTCTGACGACTCGTTGCCTCTTGCGCGCTCAGGTGGATCGCTCCGTAACCGCTACTCCTCGGGCAGAAGGACCACGAAGTTGTCGCCGCGGCGCGCGTAATAGTATGCGCCGACGTTTTCCGTCGCCAAGGGCGCGGGCAGCTCGCGGGCCGCGGCGGCGAGATCCTGCGGCCAGCGCCCGTGTCTGAAGCGATACGCCTCGACCGCGTTGCGGGCGAGCGCGCGCGCAAACGAGCTCTCCGCGCTGCGCACCAGTGCGGCGTCCTCCGCCGAGCCGGCTCGCTCGCTCGTGCGGTCGAACACGAGCGCCAGCACGGCGAGCGCCGCGAGCAGAAACGGCGCGATCGCGGCCGCCGAGCCGAGTGAAGCGGCCGGCCAGAGCGCGTTGCGCACGCGCCGCGCGCGCGGAACTTCGCGCATCAGCGGCTCGATCACGCCGGCGCGGCGTAGGCGCGAGAGCCAGTAGACGCCCTCGAACTCGCCCATGCGCGCGAGGTCGATCACGCGGCGCGCGGCCACGCGGCCGTCGATCAGCAGGAACGCGCGCTCCGCGTGCGCGAGCCGCGCCGCGCTCTCGCCGCTCGAGCGCTCGCGGAACACGTCGAACCCTTCGCTGCGCCGCCAGACCGTTTCGAGATCGCGCGCGTCGCCGTCGAACGTGCGCCACTCGTCGACCATGCGCAGCGCATCCATCAGGATCTGCTCGGCCGGCGTGCGCTGCGTCGCGTCGCCTTCGCCGGCCACCGGCTGCGAGGTGAAGTGGAACGAGCCCTGCGTCCAGCGCAGCAGCGTGAACATGGTGTTCTGTGTGAGCAGGCTCACCGCTTCCTGGAGCTGTGCCTCGCCGAGCTCACCGCGCTTCGTGATCAGGCTGAGCAGATCGCCCTCGCCGTCCTGGACGCCGCGCTCGAGCGCGAGCATGCGCTCGGGCGAGACGAGGCCGCTGCGCACGAGCAGATCGCCGAGCGCGGCATGCTCGTACGGGCCGACCGTCTCGCCCCAGACGACGGCGCCGCGGTCGAACGCGATGCGCACGCGCAGCGAGCCGCCCGTCACGTCGAGTACGCCGGTCTTCTGCTGCTGGCCGATCAGCTGGAAGACTTCGCCGATGCCGAAGTCCCGGAGGTTGCCGTGCAGCGCGACGCTCACGCTCACTCCTCCACGCGCAGCGCGAACGCGAGCGCGGTCGAGAGCACGTAGAGCGCTGCGAAGAAGGCGCCGGCCGCCTTCGCGACGAGCGCCGGCAGTGCGCCGAGCGCGAGCGGGTCGGCCGGCGCGCTGCCGGCACCCGCGAGCAGCGCGATGCCCGATGCGAACGCGCAGCTCGCGGTCCACGCCGCGAGCGGTCGCCCGTAACGAAAGCCCGCCGCCCCCGGAACCGTGAACGCGAGCAGCGTGAGCAGGCGGTCGGTGTTCGCGCGCTGCTTTCGCAGGCGCGTCAGCTGCGCGACGCGCTGCGCCGAATCGCCGACGCCGCTGCGCAGCGTGCGCGCGAGGTCCGCGTAGAAATCGCGCGGTCCGGCGAGCCGCGCGAGCGCGCCGCCCGCGGCGACTGCCGCGATCAGGATCACCGCGCTGATGACCGCTGCGGCCGGCAGGCTCGCGCCGAGCCAGCCGGGCGCAACGCCCGCGCGGCGCGCCGCGGCCCAGCGCTGCGGTAGCCCGGATTCCTCGGCCCGTGCGAACACGCTCGCAGCCGAGAAGCCCGCGTCGGTCACGAACACGTCCTTGCCCGTGCCGGTGCGGCTCGCGAGACGCTCGACCGCGGCGGCGTCGATCTGCTGCGCGCGCGCGAGCGTGCGGTCCTGCTCGTCGAGCCGGATCGCGCGGCCGTACGCCTGCGACAGGTTGAACAGCGCGATCGGCGACGCGTCGAGCTGCACCGACTTCTCGTAGAGCGAGATCGCGCCCGCGTTGTCGCCCAGCGCGAACGCGACGTTCGCCGCGTTGTTGAACGCCTCCGCGTCGGGCCGCTCCGCGAGCACGCGCGCGAAGTACTGCTCGGCGGCAGCGCGATCTCCCGCGCGCTTCGTATGCAGCGCGAGCGCGCGCCCCGCCACGGGGTCCGAGCCCGCCGACCGAAGCAGCACGCCGATGTCCGCGGGCGTCGGCAGCCCCGCCTCGACGCGGTGAGCGGCGACGCCGACCGGATCGGCCGCCAGCGCGACGCGCCCGACCGCCGCACGCTCGAGCCCGAGATGGAGCGCCGCGAGCGCCAGCGCGACCGTGACGAACGACGCGGCGCGCTTGCTCCAGCCTCCGCTCGCGACGGCGAGCGCCCCGAGGCCGAGCACTGCGCCCGCGGGCCCCTCCGCGAGCGCGATTCCCATCACGGCGACGGCGAGCGCGGCGAGGCCGGCGGGGCCGCTCAGCTTGAGGCGCGACGACGCGAGCGCGTGCAGCAGGGTCGGCAGCGAGGCGGCTGCGCCGAGCGCGAGGAACAGCGTCGCCCAGAGCACCGCAGCCAGCGCGAGCAGCTCATATCCCGTCGCGACCGCCCACGCGCGCGCCTCCAGGTGGCGGCCGAGCGTGCCGAGCGCGGCGTGCGCCGCGGAGAGCGCGCCGCGAACGTCGCCGCTCGCGAAGCGCGCCTCGGCGAGCGCTGCGTGCGCAGCCGGCAGCGACGGTGCGAGAAGCGTCGCGTGCTCGGCTCGCGTGCTCGCATCACCGAGCTCGCCAGCGAGCAGCAACGCGCGCGCCGGGCCGTCGAGCTCGCGCAGGCCGAGCGCGAGCCCGGTGCGCTGCGTGCGCGCGACGCGCTCGGCGAGCGACTGCGCGGGCAAGCGCCAGGCGCGGTCGACCGCGGCGCGAGCGGGATCGCGATCGGGCAGCTCGACCAACGGCGGCGGTGGCCAAGGCGCGAGCGCGGGCGGATTCGAAGGCGCGGGCTCGGTGGAGGAGGAAGCCGGCGGTGGCGCGGCCGGATCCGTGGCGGCCGGCGCCGCGCCTGCATCGGCCGGAGCGGAGAGCGCGGGCGCGAGCTCGGGCTGGGCGGCTGACGCGGCCGGCCGCGCTTCGACTCCAGCCGGCGCCGCGTACGCAACTCTGGCCGCTGCGAGCAGCACGGCCAGGCAAGCAGCGCGCGAGCGGGCGCAGAGCCGAGCGTCCAAACCCCTGGCCTCCTGGAGGCTTTTTTCATCGGCGATCCCGTCGGGCAGCCTGAGGAGAAGGGGCTCGCGAAGGCGAAGCCCGCGGCGGAGCCCGGACCGCAGCGGAGTCCGGAGGCCTCGTCTATGTTGCGCCGCCTTTTTGGGCCGGCCCGTCGGTCGGCTTCGAGCGCGCGGCAGCGCTGCGACGCTTGCGAATGAAACGAGGAGATTCTGTCGTGGCCACTCATCAATCCGCCGAGAAGCGTGCCCGCCAAGCCGAGCGCCGGCGCGCACGCAACCGCGGCGTCACGAGCGCGCTGCGCACGCGCGTGAAGGCGGTTCGCGAGGCGATCGCGAGCGGCGACAAGGCGACCGCGGCGGCGCGGCTGTGCGACGCAGAGAAGGCGCTGCGGCAGGCGGCGACGAAGGGCGTGCTGAAGAAAGAGACGGCGAGCCGTCAGGTCTCGCGGCTCGCCAAGGCGGTCAACAAGGTCGCGACGGCGTAGCTGGCGCGCCTCGAACAGAGGCGCATGAGTCGTCCACCGGCGCTTCGGTTCGCAGTGCTTGACGCGGGCAGCGCGGACGCGGTCGGGCCGGCGGCGGTCCGGCGGGGGCTCGACTGCGCTCAGCCGCGTGGTCGCTCTAGGACCGAGGCATGCGCCGCTCGAGGATTCTGGCGCGCTTCGGTCGAGCGTGAGCGCGACCACGCCTGGGCGTTCGCTCCGCGACCCCCGCCTACCCGCCACCGGCCCGGGCGCGTCCGCTCGTGCTGGGGGCTCTCGATCGGGTGTTAGGGGGAATGGTGCGGATCGGTCGGCATCGAGCCGACCGATCCGCACGCTTCGCGCCGTCGCGGGCTCGGAGCAGCGCTGCTGTTAGGCCGCGAGGCCCAGCACGAGGCGTTCGAGCGCGAGCTCGGCGGGGAGCGCGCCTTGGCCCTTCAGCACTTCGTCCACGTCGTGGATTGCGCGCAAGCACGCGACGAGGCGCGTGGGCGTGTAGCGGCGCGCTTGGCGTTCGAGCTTCTGGACCGTGAAGGGGTGGCCGGCGGGCGGCTGGCCGGCGCGGGTGCGCGCGAGCTTGCGGAAGTGACCGGCGAGGCTGCCTAACAGCACAGGCGCAGGCGCGCCGGCGGCGAGCATGCGCGAGAGCGTGCCGAGCGCGTCGGCGCTGCGGCCCTCGCCGATCGCGTCGGTCAGATCCCAGATCGGCTCCTCGGCCAGCGCGCAGATCGTCTCCTGCACGTGCGCGCGGGTCACCTTCACGCCGTCGCCCGCGAACAGCGCCGCCTTCGCGAGCTCTTGGCGCAGCGCGAGCAAGTTCGGGCCGACGCTCTCCGCGAGCAGATCCGCCGCCGCCGGCTCGAGCGCGATCCCTTGCGCGCGCGCTTCGTCGCGCAGGAAGCCGAGCGCCTCGCGCGCGTTCTTCGGCGGATCGCACGCGACGAACGCGGCTGGCTCGGCGAACGCCTTCACCCAGCGCGAGCGCCGATCGATCTGCTCGGCGATCACGACCAGCACGCAGCTCTCACTGCTGCAGGCATCGGCGACCGCGGCGCCGAGCGCTTCGGCGAGTGCCTCGCCCTTGCCGCCCTTGCGCGCCTCGGGCTCGCGCAGCACGACGAGGCGCCGCTTCGCGAGCAGCGGCAGCGCGCGCACTGCGTCGACCAGCTGGCCGGGCGCCGCGCGCTCGCCGGCGAGCCGCTCGTAGTCGAAGTCGCCGCCGCCCTCGCCGAGCGCGGCCTTGCGAATCGCCGCGAGCGCTTCGTCGCGCAGCAACGCCTCTGCTCCCGCGAGCAAATAGGCCGAGCGCAGCTTCCCGCCCGCGAGCTCCCGCGCGAGCTCCGCCGGCGTCACGGCGCCACGCGCTCGAACAGCGCGTCGTGAACTCGCCCCGCGAGCAGCCCCGAGAGCCGCCGCAGCGCTTCCTCGCGATGCGTGCGCTCCACCTCGACGTCCGCGCTCGCGACGTAGCGCTCCGTCTCGCGCTGCGCCGTCGCGTCGAGCAGCACCAGCGTGCCGTCGCGCCGCGCCACCTTCAGCGCGAGCTCGAGCTGCAGCTCGTACTCGAGCGCCAGCGCCACCGACGAAAAGCTCTTGCGAGAAACCCCCAGCTTCGCGACCGCGCCCGAGATCACGAGATCCGCGCGCTCCGGCTGCTCGACCATTCGCAACGCCCCGCGCCGCAAGAACTCCCGCGCCAGCGCATCCGACACCATCGCCTCGAGCCCCGGCTCGAACGTCTCATTGCGCAGCCCCGCAATCGCCACCGTCTTCGCGTCCCCGAGCGCCTCCGCATACCGCACCGGCTGATATCCACAGCCGAGGGGGTGTAGACAACCCACGCACAGCGCGATGACTGCCAGTGAACGCCACATCCGCGCCAGTTAGCAGAGCCGCCGATATCAGGTCACCTCTCGTGAAAGATCTTCGGAAGGTCGGAGAGCTCATCGAGATCGATCTCGACGGCGTGCCAGCTGCCAGCGGCGTCGCGGACCTGGCAGCCAACAACGAAGACACCGTACGAGCTGATGTCGCGAAGCGTGAGACGGCCCCGGGAATCGACCTTCCGAACGGAGACGATCGAGCGAGGAAAACTGTCATGCAGATGGAACCGCGCGGGTCCAACGAGGCTGACTCCCTTTCTCTCGGGCCGGACGGTCGCATCGAAACGAAAGTGCGACTCACCGAAGGATTCGACGTCCTCGGCCTCTAGCGTGACGAATCCGTCGCTGCGTCGACCGCCGAACCTCCCGCGTTGCGGATCTCGCGGGTGCGTTACGGGCGGCAAGGGCGGCGGCCCGGTTCTCTCGCTGGCGGTTGGCCCCAAGCCGAGCAGACCGGGTGCAATCTGGCGCAAAGCGCTCACGCCGAGCGCATAGCCAATGCGTCCGTCTGCTGACCTGAATGCGAGGACCCCGATCACTTCGCCGGACTTCACTTCGATGATCGGAGAACCGCTGTTCCCCACCCGAATCTCGTGATTTTTGTCGAGGCGAATCTCAATCGATTCGACCGCGGATGCGCGGTCTAGCTGAGATCGCATCGTCGAAGTGGATCCCACCTTCCCGCTGCACGTCGAGCGCAGGTAGTGGTTCCCGTGAAGGTGGTAGAAGCCGTGGCTTCCGACCGGGCTGCCGGATTTACTCCGCTTTCCTCCTATCGGCGCCGGAGCGACGTCGAGTCCTTTCACCCTGACGATCGCGAGATCGATTCCTTGGCCCGCCCCGCTCGCATACTCTTCTGCGACGAGGCCGTTCACGGTAAGGGTTTGCTGATCGGAACGGAGCTCCTCCAACACGTGATTGCAGGTCGCGACGTAAGCCGCCTCGTCGTCGCGGCTGATCACGAAGCCCGAGCCGCAGTCGCGCATGCCTCGAGTACTGCTCGTCAGCAGCACGACTGAATCCTCGGCACTCACCTGGAGCGATCAACCTTGGCTCTCACCGTCAAATTGGCGGACGAGCTCGCCTTCGTGACGTAGAGATTGCCTTCGAGGGTCAAGCCGAGGCCAAGCTCGATTTCGCATTCTGTCACGCGAGCCTGCTCCATCGTACGACGTACTGATTCGACCATCGGCCGCAGGATTCGATCCAATGCGTCGGCCGCGTCTTGAAAGGCCACGCCAATCCGCTCCGAGGACTTCCCTGCTACGGCGACTGCACGATCCGGATTTTCGGCGATCTCGACGTAGACATTGTCTGAGTAACGAATCAGTTGCGCCATCGTTTCTCCCTGGTGGTCGCGTAGTCGCGTCGTCGACTAACGATGCAGCCGACGCGTTGGACGCGGCTGTGAACGGATTCACAGCAGGCGAGAGATCACTCACCACGGCTGCGCCCGCCCACGCGCAGCGTTGAATCGAGCGGGCCTCGACGGCCCGCTCGATTCACTCTTCTCTAGAAAAATGTGGCAGCTGCGTCCGTGCGTCCCGCACCGCGAGCGGAGGGCGGGCCGGCGGGCGCCGCTGCGCGGGGAGGCGGGGGTCGCGGAGCGAACGCCCAGGCGCGGTCGCGCTCACGCCGCCGACGAATCGCGCCAGAATCCTCGAGCGGCGCGCGCTACCGACATAGAGCGACCGCGCGGCTGAGCGCAGCCGAGCCCCCGCCGGACCGCGCGGCGGCGCCCGCCGGCCCGCCCTCCGCTCGCGCGTGGAAGACGACCCGGCCCTACTCGATCTTGAGCAACGACTTCGCGACCGCGAGCACCCGGTTCGCCTGAATCGGCTTCGTCAAATACTCGTTGGCCCCGAGCGCGAGCGCGCGGTCGCGGTCCTCCTGCGCTCCTTCGGTCGTGATCACCACGATCGGCATCTGCGCGAGATCGGGCTCCTGCCGGATCAGATGAATCAGCTTCAGCCCGTCCATCACCGGCATGTTGATGTCGATCAGCGCGAGATCGAACTCGTCGGCGGTGACCTTGCGCAAACCGTCCATGCCGTCCTGCGCCTCGACCACTTCGGCGCCGTGCAGCCGCTTCAGCGCGAACGCGAGCAGCTGCCGCATGGTGGGGCTGTCTTCGACGATCAGG
>Ga0187893_10007963_pt1 | contig 17002 bp, 12 predicted proteins | sample MA1701074metaG_FD_139574 | JGI IMG/M metagenome (GOLD analysis project Ga0187893, IMG submission 139574) | White microbial mat communities from a basaltic lava cave in the Kipuka Kanohina Cave System on the Island of Hawaii, USA - MA170107-4 metaG ...
AGGCTACTTCCAATGCTATCTATGCACAGCTAGACAATGGTAAAGTTATACAGGCTCGCGCAGTTGATCTGCCGCAAAGCTTTGTGCCGCAGTTTGAGTTTGTGATGCCGCAAGAGATTGCTCCTGGTGCAAGCGTTACCATCTGCATGGGCGCTCCAAAAGGAAAAGATGGCAAAAAATTTGGAAATCGCGCTCAGGAGATGCTTCAGAGGCGCCGCTCCTTTCTTCTCTACATCGACCCATCAGGCAAAGGCAACTTTCAAGATCCAGAGACCTTTAGTGTCGACATCAAAGGCAATGCCCTCCACACAATACGCATACTCTCCCCTTCGGTAACGACAAAAAATCGCCGCTTTGATGTGGTACTGCGCTTTGAAGATGAGTTTGGCAACCTTACCAATAATGCCCCTGACAATACCCTGATCGAGCTTAGCCACGAAAACCTGCGCGAAAACCTGAAATGGAAGCTTTTTGTACCAGAAACAGGCTTCATAGCCCTGCCAAACCTCTATTTTAATGATGCCGGCGTCTACACGATTGAGCTTACCAATGTAAAGAGCAAAGAAAAGTATCGCTCCTCCCCTATCAAATGTTTTGGCCAAGAGGTAAAAAGCCTCTTTTGGGGTATTCTGCATGGTGAATCTGAGCGCTTTGACTCCACTGAAAATATTGAAAGCTGCCTTCGCCACTTCCGCGACGAAAAATCTATAAACTTCTTTGCCACATCCCCTTTTGAGAGCGTCGAAGAGACCTCTAACGAAACCTGGAAGCAGATTTCACAAAATGCAGAAGAGCTTGATGAAGAAGAGCGCTTTTCTGTCCTCCTTGGCGAGCAGTGGGTTGGAGAGCCAAAAGTAGAAGGTATTCGCCAGTTTATCTTTGCCAAAGGCGAAAAGGCCATACTTCGCAAAAAAGAGCAGCGCTCTAACACGCTTAAAAAAATATATAAGATATTTTCCCCTAAAGAGATGATTTCAATCCCCTGCTTTACTATGGGCAAAGGGTATGAATATAACTTTGATGATTTTAACCCCGACTTTGAACGCGTAGTAGAGATCTACAACGCTTGGGGCTCATCTGAGTGCACGGCAAAAGAAGGAAACGATCGTCCGATTAAAGGGCCTGCTAAGCGCGGCATTAACGAAACTGGCGAAGGCTCCTGCCTAAAGGCACTTTTAGAGGGCAAACGATTTGGCTTTGTTGGCGGTGGTCTTGATGATCGCGGTCTTTATGCAGACTTTTTTGAAAATGACCAAGAGCAGTACACACCTGGTTTAACAGGCGTACTTGCTGAGACGCTTTCGCGCGCAAGCATCTTTGAAGGGCTCTACAACAGAAACTGCTATGCAACGACCGGCGAGCGCATTATCGTAGGCCTCAGCCTTGCAGGGGTACCTATGGGATCAGAGCTTGATAGCGCGAACAAACCGGGCCTTGCCATAAATCGCCACCTGACAGGCTATGTAGCCGGCACCACACCCCTTGTTAAAGTAGAACTTCTTAGAAATGGCGAGCTGCTGAAAGAATATACCCCTGATGGCCAATTTTTAGATTTTACTTATGATGATATGGACCATTTAAGTGATGTTTCCATCCAGAGTAAAGATAAAAAACCTTTTGTTTTCTACTATCTGCGCGTTACACAAGAAGATGGCCATATGGCCTGGACATCACCCATATGGATAGATTTTAAAGATACAGGCATCCGCCTAAACAATAAAAAAGTAACTAAAGAAAAAGTTGTTGCACCTGCAAAAAAACCGGCTGCTGCAGCTAAAAAACCTTTAAAGAAAAAGAAATAATTAGTAGAATATCACCATGGCTAAATTACAGTTTCAAAATACAGGCGACGAAGTTGAAGTAGAAGATAATGGTTCTATCGCTCAGGTGTGCGAAGAGGCAGGGGTGCCCTTTGCCTGCACAGAGGGCGTTTGCGGCACCTGCATTGTTGAAGTGGTCTCTGGCCATGAGAATTTATCTGAGCCCACGCAGGCCGAAATTGACTTTCTTGGCGAATCTGGCACAAAGCGCGAACGCATGTGCTGCCAAGCAAAGATCAAGCAGGGTCTTGTCAAAATTTCATTTTAGTAAGGAATACTATGTCACAAAATATCACTCGCGAAATGACCATCAACGAAATTTTCGCAAAGTTTCCAGCAAAAGCACAAAAACTGGCTCAAGTGCTCACAAAGTTTGGCCTAAACTGCGTCGGCTGCTCTGCCTCCACATGGGAAACAGTCGAATCTGGCGTACTACGTCATGGCATGACAGAAGATAACCTAAAAGAACTTCTTGATAAACTCAACCAAGAGCTTCTCCACACATCAGATCCAGACACAATCACCCTCACAAAAGAGGCAGCAGACGAATTTAAGCGCATATCAAGCTCCGAAGGTAAAGAGGGCTGGGCACTTAGATTTGACGAAAAGCCAGCAGGTTGCAGCGGTTTTGAATATGTTCTCGGCTTTTCTGAAAAACCCGATGCTGACGATCTCGTCTATCACTCAAATGGCGTTGACATCCACGTCTACAAACAGGCCCTCGGCCGCCTCCAAGGCAGCGAAATCGACTACGTAACTGGGCTCCAGTCAGGTTTTAAGATCTCTAACCCAAATGCGCGATCGAGCTGCGGGTGCGGGACGAGCCACGGGTATTAAGAAAGACGCTTCGCAAACACGCTTCGCAAACACGCTTCGCGCAACTTCTTAAAGGACATAAGGGACATAAAGGACCAAAAGGACCAAAAGACATCAACAGACGTCCTTTAGGTCCTTTATCGTCCTTTGGACGATTATTGCCGTCCTTTAGGTCCTTTTGGTCCTTTTGGTCCCTTTGGTCCTTTATGTCCTTTAGAGGTTGCGCGAAGCGTGTCCCCATAACACCCTCGACATCGGAACTATCTTCACCTCCGGTGAAGATAGTTTTTTTTTGAAGTCGGCGAAGGTGTGCCACTGCAGTAGTGGGTATTCGGGGCTATCGCTGTCTTGCATTTCGGTCTCTAGGAGGTTTACTCGTAGTAAGAGGCCGAGATCGTAGGTTCCATCCTGGGGGCTGAAGTAGAGGCCTAGGGTATGGACCTCCTGTACCTTTTTTTCGCCTATTTTTGCCTCTTCGGCAAGCTCCCACATCGCTTGGGCAACAAAATCTACTTCGCCATGCATGTAGGCGCGCGCTTCAATGCTTCCTGAGGGCACACATTCATAATAGCCCCCATAGGTTGCAAGCTTTGTATCGCGAATTCCTACGAGCACATTCTTATCACAAATGCATAAGCCGCTTATACCAAGCGGATAGATCTGCATAATCTCCTGAAGCTCAGGGCTCTGACGCGATGCTATGTAGTGGCGATAGTGGACAAAGCGCCCTACAATGCGCGTTTCGTCGTAGGATGAAACGCTAAAAACAAAACCTTCATAAAGATTATACTTTGCTTTTTCTTGCTGCCAGATTACCTCTACCTCTTCTTCAAGAGCAAGCGGCAAAATGAGCTCTGGCGGGCCTTCAAGGATAATCCGCACGTTTTGAGCAAGCGCTGTTCGTGAAATTTCCTCTCTACTCATAGTCCCCACCTTGTATGCCATCGCCTGGGGCAATATCGCGAGTCGCTTTTTTACCTGCAACTTTGTCGATCAAGCGTGGAGCTAGGCCAATTTTTTGCTTTCCCGGTCGCAAAATTGCCATATTTTTATCTTCGACAAAAAGATCCCCTTTTTTAATTGGGGCTATTGCCTGAAGGCCGCGACGAGCAAAATAGTAGAGCTCTTGTTCTTCCTTTGCAACTTGCTTAATCGATGAGCCAAGCATCGCTTCTGTCTGTCGTATTGCTTTGCACATGGCTGTAAGCTCGTCAGGCTCTACTGCAAAGGAGTGATCGGGCCCTGGCAATGTTTTGGAGAGGGTAAAATGCTTTTCAATGGCTGTAGCGCCAAGGCTTACTGCAGCAACGGGTGCAACAATAGGATTTGGGCTATGATCAGATAAGCCTACAGGCACTTCAAAGTAGGTAGACATCCAAGCAACAGCACGTATGTGCATGCCAGAATCTTCTGCCGGATACTCTGCACAGCACTGAAGGAGCGTAAGATCAATACCTTCTTGCTCTTTGTAGTAAGAGATAGCCCACTCAATATCTTCTATAGTGGAGACGCCGCAGGAAAGATATAGAGGCTTTTTACTCTTTGCCGCAAGCGCTAACAGGCGTATATGGCCAAGCTCATACGAGCCGATTTTATGGCGCTTGACGTACGGATCTACTGCCAAAAAATCCTCTTTAGAAAAGGGCGTTGCCATAAACTCTATGCCGATCTCTTGGGCCCTTTTAGCAAGCTTTGGTATCATCTCATAGGGCATGGCAAGCTGCTTGAAGATCTCATCCATCTTTGTCGGAATGCCCATCTTTTCCATATAGTCTGCAGAGCCAGCATTAGGCGCATAAAGCGTATTTGGGCGAAAAACCTGAAATTTTACCGCATCAGCGCCCGCCTCTTTGGCTACTTCTATCATCTTGTAGGCACGGTCTAAATCTGTATCATCCCCTGCCACGCGCCAGTTAGAGCCCGCTTCTGCGATAATAAATGTCTTTTCTTGTTTTCGAACCGTTTTTGCATAGAGTCGCAAAGGCTTTTCTTCATCATAGCGAAATCCTGCCTTCTCAAAGAGCTTTATAGATGGGCTATTTTCTGGTTTTATCTCTGCATAAAGCCTGCTGTAGCCAGCCTTTGAGGCAATTTCGATAGCTGCAGCAAGAAGCTGGGTGGCAATCCCCTTGCCGCGAGCCTGGGGCGCTACAACAATTGATATGCGGGCTGCTTTTTCTCCTCCATATGGGTCAAAGCCAACAAACCCGACGCGCTTGCCATCAACTTGGGCAAATAGGGGTGGAAGCTCCTGCAACATAAAGTAGGAGCGTCGAAAGTAGTCCCAAAATTCCTCTTCTGACATCTGATGATGGCGTGTAGACATCGCACGTGCCTGTTCATCAGATCGCCATGCAAGAAGCAAATTTGCATGCTCTTTTGTTCGTAAAACCAGTTCTAGTGCTATCATGAAAGCATCTCCAACATGCTAAATTCAGGGTTTTGGGGATAGTGCTCCTCAAAGACCTTTTTTATTAGCATATAGTCCTCTTGTGTGTCTAGCGTAAATCGATGGTGGGACTGATTTTTTGCCTGCTGCAAATTGCCTAAACGAAAAAGCTCGGGATGGTGCCAGATGTAGGGAGTGACATGCTCCTTATCATAGGGGCTTGTAGCCTCATAAAAGGCCTTTTTTAGGGCATCTGTTCGCACAATCTCAAAGTCCATGCCCACGGGATAGGTTCTCTCATGACAAATGGAGAGGTAATCAAGCTCTTTATAGTGCTGCCAGAAGCATAAAAGCCCCTTGTCAATAAGCAGAGGATCGATAAGGGGGCAGTCAGAGGTTATGCGCACCACAACATCGAGCCCAAAGGCATCGGCTGCTGCGACATAGCGGCTCAAAACATCCTCTTCGCTGCCACGGATGCAGTGTAGCCCCTCTCGGTTGCAAAAATCGACTATTGGTTGATCGTTGGGATTTGTGGTAGTGGCAATAACAATGCCCTCTACATTTTGTACGCGCCGCAGGCGCTCTAGCTGATAGTGGAGAAGGGGTTTGCCTAAAACCTCTTTAAAAATCTTGCCTGGAAGGCGTGTAGAGCCAAGTCTTGCCTGCACGACAAGCATGCAAGGGGCAAATTCAGCTCTTGGGCCATAAAGTACATCATCTGAAAAAAGTCGCATAATACAAAACTGTATCAGGCCACTTTCTTATAGGCAAATCTAAATTGATTAGCTCAAAATGCCGACGCCGGTCGTAAATGGCCGGCAGCAAACTTGTGGAGGATGCTTGAGATAAGCGTCTGGTAGGGAAGACCTTCGTAGGCTGCTATTTGTTTAATATTTGACACATCAGTACTTGAGAGGCGAATATTAATACGAACATCTTTGCTGAGTGTTTTTGAAGCACTTTTGCGTGCCGATTCAGTCTCTTTCTTAAGATTTTTAACAGACTTCCATTCATTTTGTTCAAATGAAGCAAGAAGCTCCCTTTCTTCTCGGTCAAGTTTTGTCTTGTTTTTGTTTACTTTTCTTTTCATTTTTTATTTTCCTTCATATACTTTTTTACCGCATTGCGGCTCGGGATGATTGTTTTCATGAAAAGACAATCATTTTTATCTTGGACAACTGGGATTAAGTATACATAACCTTTTGCCAGCACCACATATATGCTCTGATGGGCATATTGTTTCGTATTGGGATGTTCGAGGATATCGAGCAATTGGCCATTATGAATTGCTGCGATAATCTCTTCGAAGCTTATGTCTCGCTCAGCTTTCAGTTTCGCATTTTTCTCAGGCGAATAGGTAAATACAGGTATATCGCTGTCCATAACTTAATTGTATGACAACGTCTGCCTTTTGTCAACTGAAAGAAATAGCTTGGTTGCTAGGGCATAATACAAAACTGTATCAGGCCACTTTTTTCTTTGCACCCTTCATATCGCGTAGCATTGCGCGGCGTCTGCCTTCAGCAGTTTGAACCCTTTTAGGCTCAATTTTTTCTATTTTTTTACTCTTAGAAGTCGTTTTATTTACTTTCACAATAAACTCCTATTTAATTTGCATCTACACAATACTAAATTGTTTATTAAAAGTAAAGATAAAATAATATAAAATAGAGCAGCACTAAGCCTAATCTGGCTTTTTAGGAACTGCCGGTGGCTCTATGTATTACATAACGGGCCTTTTATCGCTCTAAGAAAAATTGACAACAAACCTATTTGATTTTATATTTGTTCCATGAGCAGTCTGACCAAGATACAGCAGCCGTTAACTCGAGGTTAAGCGAAATTTTCGATACAAAACCCCTAAGTTAGATAATTACCAATGTTTTATCGCCTTTTGCTTTTTGCTTTTTTACTGAAATCACCCGCACTTACTGCCTGCGCATTTCATGCTGCGGGGCCAGTTAAGGTCATTATTACAGGCCACACAGGTGGTGGAAAAACAAGCGTTATTAATGAGCTTGCCAAACGTGGCTATCAGGTAGTGCCAGAATGTGCTACAATCGTCGTTAATTCTGAATATGCGCTTCTTGACAAGCTTCATCCAGAAAAAGCCCCTCATAACTCCCCTTCTCAGATAGAAAACCTGCAGTTTAAAATTTTTGATACTCAAGAGATTGCCTATAATCAAGCTCTTGTCCAAAGTATTATGAAACCGCCAAAGAATAACCTTATCATATTCGATAGGTCAGAATTTGACACCTGGATCTACTGCCAGATCTTTTACCCGCCAAACTTTTTTACTGCAAGCCAGCAAGAATTCTTCTCTAAAATAGTTAAACGCGCCCTTGACCATCACCACTTTAATCAAAATGTCCTCTTCTTCAACGCTCGCCATGAAGAGTCCCTCTCACTCGGCAATCAAATCCACAAATACTACCAAGACTTTGGCTTTATCCTGCACGAAGTGGGCTTTAAAGATACCGTGGCCGAAAAAGCAGATTACGTAGAAGGGCTATTGCTAAAATTGCTCTAGAGTTGTACAGTTCAGATATGAATAGTATCGATACACTCTTGCGCTCGTGGGACCAGCTTGCTTCTACAAGCCCTAAAGACATTTTTCTTGCAACGCGCGATGGCCAGCTTCAGTTTGAACTAAAGCGCGCCAGAAGCTTTTGGGAAAAAATCATTATTTTCTTTTTTGGCGAGTGGCAAAATGAATCGTTTCGTGTCCAAGTTGCCAAAATTTCTGCCCTTTTTGAGTCAAGTAAGCTCCAAGATAAGGCAAAGTGCAAACTGCTGGCTGAGCGCATCAACAGCCTTGGCCGCTATGTATTTCAAAAGCGCACCGAAAAGACCTTTTTTATCTGCCCAAAGCCGCAGCTTGCCCACTTTCAAATTAGAACCCTCGACTCCCCTGACACCCTTATCCCGCCAGATCTAATCAAGCGAGGGCTTGCCAACCCGACAAGAAAGCGCTGCTGGCTGAATGCGAGCATCAAATACTTTGCTGCAACCACATTCTACGACAAGCTTTTGACAGAAAAGGTGTTTGATCCAGACTTAGAGCCGCTAAGATCTGCTCTTTATCGCATTGTAGAGGGCCTACGAAAGAACTGGAGCCAGCTGGTTATCGATGCACTCTATCAAGAGCTTATACAGGCAATTAGCAAAAGCCCTTTCCACAACTACCTCTCAAACCAGCAAGATGCTGAAAATTTTATCCAGCAACTGGAAAACTACTTTGACACAAAAAACCAGCGAGAGCGCATACAGTATGTAAAGCTCTACAGAAGCTTTGATCAAAATATCACGAAAGCAGGTGTTGCCCATACTGCAGATAAGCTTCAGATCTCTCCCAACGCAGCTACTCGCTTTGATCTGCAAGATACCTACATGGGCGAAAGTGAGCTGCCGGAGGTTCGGGACTACTGCGAAGGCAAAAAAATGGTAGAAAATGGCCCCGCAAAGCTCTTTTATAGCCACGAAAAGGTCACCCGCTACCCCGATATGTTTGAAGTGTCGATCGAGCGGGCCCGCGATTTTGATGTTATGGATAACAACGGCTTTGTCACGAGTGCCGAAATTGCCCTGCAGCCCAATGCCACGGTGACCCTAACAGAATTTGCCATTCAAACAAAGCGTTTTGGCAATGATGATCTTCCCTTCAAAGCAAAGCCCGCAGCCCTCGCGACATTTCGCATCATAGCGGCAATTGAACGCACAGGCATCACCTCACAAGGCGGCCACTACATCGCCCACGCCCGCTCAAAAGACGAAATCACCACCCACAACGACCGCGAACTCATCAAAAACCAGCCTCCGCAGGTCTTCGCAACAGCCTCAACACTAATACTGCAGCTTGTGGAACGGATTGCGTTATAAAACTCAGGTTGTTACTTTCTTTTCACAAAGCTTGTAAGCCAGGCAAGCCATGAGGTCTTGTAGTCGATAGTTTGGATAAGGTCGATGGCACGTTTTGCAACTGCTGCATCACTACTTTTAGCAATGATCTCGGCGGTTGTGCGTGCAGGAGTAAAGCAGATTCCTTCAATAAGAAATTGTTCTAATTCGGTCATGATTTGCGCCTCTGTGGCTCTGTCGCCATTTTTTGCAAGATGTACAAGAGCATCACTTGCCTTCTTATGCCAGTAAGGCCCGCAAAACTGTTCGCTTCTGACTAGCCGAGCATAGAGTAACGGGGCCTTCTCAGGATGAGCTTTTGCGTACTCGAGTATATCATCAAAGGTCTTTTCTACTTCATACGCATCATCATAGGTTTCAAATGGAACAATCAAAGAGGTGATCTCTTCGAGAAAATGGCCATTTGAGATAAATGCTCGAAGCATCGCATACCCACCTCTTTTTTCCTCCTTGTCTTTGCTTTTGAGGAGCATTTTTGCTATGGGCATGAGTTTTTCGGGCATAAAGCCACTTTTAGCAAGATGATAAAGAGGCGACACTGCCATCTCGCGAACTTCTTTGTCTGGATGATTTCTGCACCGTTCTACAAAAGAAAAGAGTAATTCCTGCTCACTCTTTTGTCCGATTGCGCCCTCAAGTGATTTAAGGATTTTTTGCAAAACAGTGCTAGATATATGGGGGTTTTGCTGTACCTCTTGTAATTTTTTAAAAAATTCTGACATGTCAGTAGCAGATTCAAAAAGTTTTTTTGTAAAGTAAAGAGACTCTGGATATTCTGTGCCAAAAGTATGCTGAAAAAAAGCTTCCTTTGCTTCTTTAAGAGCATGCCCCCCTTCTAGCAACTGCCGAAAGACGCCGTCAGCATGATTTCGAACAATCTTTTGGTGATCATCTATCCCAATAATAGCTGCCTGCATGGCCTCATCTCTATAAAAGTCTTTCTGGGCCATGTAATAATATATGAGCATTGCCTGTCGTCGTAGATTCTGAGAGGTGAGCCCTCTTTTTGCAGCATATCTTGCTGTATCTAAGACAATATCTTGGATGAGAAGTTGAGTGAAGAATTCGAGGTCATAATTGTTGCTGCCAAAATCGTCCCGCTCCATCATTTTTTGACCAATTTGTTCTAGCTTTTTTTGGTCAAATTTGGGCAGATTTTTAAAGGTTTTTGCAACACCTTCATAGTAGTAGTCCATGGTCCATGGTTTTGAAGATTCTATATATATTTCTTTGTAAAATTGGTCAGATATCTCTTCTCTTTGCATTGGGAATTTGTAGACCAGTTGGCTCACATAGTCTGGAATAAGGACGGAGTTGCTTTTTCCTGATATTTGAAACAGGTTGTAAAATTCCTCCACAGCGCGACCTAGAAACTGTGTATCTGAAACATCAGATACAAACTCAACGTGTGTCTGGCTAAAGCGAGGAGGTTCTAGTAATTTTATAAAGCCAACTGCTCCTGCTATTCTTGCAAGCATCCCTAAAGCCCTCCATCTATCGACGTCAATGCCTACAATGGAGCCTTGAAGCGTAAGCTTCTCGCTCTGTTTATCCCATTTCAGTACAAGCTGTGCACTATGTGCTCTAAGAGGGATATTATATTTTATTTCTATCGCATTATTTGTGACGAGGGTTGCAATCTTGTTTCCAAAAAGTTTTCTTTCAGCTGCAACAACAGCTTGAGGAAGCTGCTGCTCTACATCAGCTGTAAAGAGCTGACCTTGCAAATTACCTACAATTGCTAAGAGATTTTGATGGATTAGAGTAAAATAGTCTTCAAGCGTTCTAGGAGGTGGAGTAAATCCTGAAAAAGCACTAGGTGATCCTAATGCTGCAACATTCACGCCAAATTGAGGTGAGGAGCGAAGCTGATTTGGATCGCGATCCGAACAGCTCGCAAGGCCCGATTTTTTCGTTTCGATATATTTTGCCCAGCCACTATGAGGGTGAGGGAAGGTAAGTCTATCCCCAAAAAGCTCAAGCCACTCTTGCATCATTGAAAAATAGGGCATGAGCATCTTCTTAAACTGAGCTGTTTTTGCTACATCATCTAGATCCTGGCTTTGCTTCATCGCTTTAACCATCGTATCGTAGCTTGCAATGGATGCTTCCATCTTGCAGAGTATGAGCATTTGGGTGGCTTTTGATGGCATCTGCTGCAGTGCAGCAGGTGAGTTTTGGCTAAAGTCTGGCAAGGCATCTAGCACTTTTTGCAAAGGTCCACCCGTAAAGAAAAGGGTTATCCAGCTTGTAAGAGATCCGCTTTTTTCTAAACTGGCTATCTTGCTTCTTAGCTCATCGAGATTGGCAGCGCCTCTTTCTTGTTCTTCAATAAAGCTTCTCCAGAGCTGCTGCTTATCTGAAGTAAGGGCACTATTTCCTGCTAGGTAGATATCACCAAAGCGCACGGGGTGAGTAAATTTTTTCTGGTACTCAATCAGGTCCTGAGCATCTTGCATAAGGGGTTGGACATGAAGAAGCGAGTACTGCCCAAGTGATCCATCCTCTTTTGGGCTTGAAAGAAGAAGAGTCTCTAGAACCTTGGCATGAAAGAGTGGACGAAGCCGTGTCTCATCTGTTGTCTGTTTGAGAGCCGCTTCCATCTCATTAAAGGCATCTGCAACCTTATTTTCAAGCTCCTCTAAAATAAAGCCGATCTGGCCTTCAGGCTTTTTCATTTTGACAGCCGCTACAAAGGGGTGCTCACGAAGCTGCTGGAGCCTGTCTAATGCTACAGCTCGCTCAGTTGCACCTCTGATGGCTACCAAAAGATCTTTTACCTCCTGTGGAGCCTCAGTTTTGTCTCTATGTTTGACATCAGCAACAGGCAGGGAGATAGCAATCTTTGCAGGATGTACTGCAAAGCCCCTTACAATCTTTTCATCTACACTCTCTTTGGAACTATCCCACAGGATAATCTGACCGGTTTGCACGTCTATGACTACGGGATGGTTGTCCGATGCATTTTTGATAAGCTCATGTGTAGCTGTTTTTGGGTCTACAAAAAGGCAGGCAGTGCCAAGAGAGCTGAAGTTGACAACAGGGTGAGAGTTTGCAGGCTCTGTCGTTGTCACAACCACTACCTGATGTTGTGATTTATCATATTTTGCTTCAGCTTCTTTGAGTGTTGTTGTAAAAAGGATATCGCCTGGTCTTTTTGCTACTATGACCGATGCTTTTGCAGGTACTATAGCTGATCCTTCTATAGTTTGGAGAATGGCCTTTTTATCTATATTTTTCATGTCAAGATAGGTGGGAAGAAGGTCTGGACGGATGACAGGGCGGGCTTGCACCGAATAAATCTCACCCTTCTTAACGATCAGTTCCATGTCGGTGGCTTTATCATTAAAGAATTTTTCATTTACTACAGCCCAGGTGTAGAGGCGAGCTAGCAAGGTAGCATCAAGAACAGGTTTGTCTCTGAGCTCAGGAGGATTTTCTACAGGTTGAAGCTGTATACCGGAGGGCGTATTTACTGGGGCAAGCCTATGGGTTTTTTCTTTATTGTCATAGAGTACATAGAGCCTGTCGGGGCTATGTTCTGAAATAAGGAGCAGTGCTGAATCTGTTGCGATGCCCCTTTCCCCTACAACTCCCTCTCCATCTCCAAGAGTGGCACTGATGCGCATAACGCGAAAAGACTCATTGCCAACATAGAGTGGCTCTGAGGAAAAAAGTACTACTGGCCGTGGAATCAGTTCAGGATGGCTATTATCTCCTCCCACTGCCTCTCCAATAAGTTCTTGGGTCATAACGGATAGTTGCAGCTTTTGGGAAAAAGGATTTGTTCCTGTATTAATTCTGTTTTGAAGTGAGCCGTAGCTAAAGTAGGAGGCAATAACAGTTGCAGCCGCCAAGCAAAAGGCTTCTTGGGTCGGTGCTACATACTTTTCGCTAACATTTCCTCCAGCATTTGCTGTGTGGCGCGAATCTTCGGCTCCGCTACTTCGTACAATAAGTAGATTTTCTTGTTGGGCAACTTTTTCTAAAAAAGCACGAAATTCAGGCGTTGTAATCTCTTCAAACAGCCTCTTATCATGAGATGCTTTCTGAAAGGCACGCTGGATTCCTTCTACAATAGTATCTAGATGGGCTCTACTTGCTGCTACTTCAAGAAATCGCCCACTTCCAGTATAACTTATGTAGCTGTCAGCAAGGGCTTGCCACTCACTAAATACCTCTGGGGCATAGGTGCGTAAAAAATGCTCTGAGACATCGCTTGCAAGGCCGTATGGAATGGGAACTTGAATTCCTTCAAGTTGTAGCGCCTCTACAAGCCGCGCCTGCAAGATCACATTTGCCTGCTTTTTGCCAAGTTTTTCTAGTGTCTTTTCATCGGCAGTAAGCTGTACTCGTACATCCTCCATTAAGCTGCCGATCTGCTCTTCAAGTTTTTCTACCGAGTAGCACATCTCTTCTTGACTGCTTTGAGTAAGTTCGTTTTGTAAGAGTTTTATTACGCTTTTGAGTTCCTGCTTTACCAGATCAGTTTCTTCGGCTGAAAAGGCCTTTAACCAGTCGCCAAGGCTCATATGGCGATAAGGGGAAGGAATTTGAGTGGCGAGCTGCTTTGCGATCACGGCATCGCGAGCTGCCTGGATAGTAGCGGCTGTTGGTGGCTCGGATGCGTGAATTAAGCTTCTAACAGCCTCTTGCGCATAAGGTGATAGCTTGCGTAAGAACGTATCAAGAGTGCTTTTGTCCATCTTGCGCATGGCATCCCACTTGTCGCTTAGCAGTGCACCTAGTCTTGAGCCATCTTTTTCTATTTTTGCACGAGCAGCAGGATCTATTGCATCCATCATCTGCCTGTGCATCTCTTCTGCGCGGGTTTTCAAAGCAGCTGCATCTTGACCTGAAAGAAGTGCAGCTGCTCCTCTGAGTGACACAAGCGCCTGCATGGCAAGAAAAAAGAGGCCGGTTTTGCTTACTTTGCTGCCTGTTTCAAGGGAAGTGAGCTCGTGGAGCTTTTTGCGCTCGGGCTCTGTCATGCGATCGTAGAGATAGTCGGTTCGCATTTCGCGATCATACCTTGCACTGTAGTCATAGTCTTTACTTGAAACACCCTCATGCTTTGCAAGTAGGGTTGCAACCTCTTTTTTTGCCTCCTCAAAAGCTTCTCTTTGAGGCTTAAGTAGTGGCGGTTTTCCTTCAAAAAACGGCCGCATAGATCGCTTAAAGGCTAAAAATGGCTTTTCATCACCCTCTTCGGACTTCTCATAAACAGCTATTCGCTTTTGTACATATTGCCGGATAGCATCTGGTTCACATTGGTCCATCATCTGGGTAAGCTCAGGCAGACGGCGTTGGTGGATCGCTTCCACCCCCTCAGCAAACTTTTCAAGTTGAGCAAGTTTTTGTTTTAATGAATCTCCAATATCACCTAAGGGCTCAAGCTCCCCCTTTTTTTCAACGATCTTTTGTATGTGCCTGGTTGCCTCCTCTAAGCGCACGAAGGCGGCAAAGATAGTAGCAGGATCCTTTGTTTTTTCTACCTCCTTCCAAGCCGCAAGTGCTTTTTTATACTCATCCTTGGCGCGCCTGATTTCGGGACCTAGTGCTTTAAGAATGTCCTCTGCCTCATCCTCAAGCTCTCCGCAAAGCCTCTTGATATCTGAGCTATTTTCTAGCTTGGAAATAGCAACAGAAAGCTTAAGTAAGTTATCAAGCTATACCTCGCCATGACCTGCCTCCAGGCCAACTGTTTGATCGGAAAGCTCTTCTAAGATAGCGTCGGCATGAAATGCAAGCTGTGCTGAAAGAGCATCAAGCTCTTTATCTAGAGCAGCGGCTACGTGAGGCATCTGCTGTTCTATAAGCGCAGCATATTGGGTAATTTCAGAAATAGCACGCTCACGGACCTCCGAAGGAGCACCGTGCGCTGCCTGAATAATTTTTGCTGCATTCTGTATGCGAGTAAGCGCCCCTTCTGGGTCATCAGGCCTAAGTGGCAGAGCTTGCAGCGTCTTTTTCACTGCATTTGCAAGCTCGGCTCCAAAACGCTGGATAATATTCTCGGCCAGCGTCAGATGTTCAGGATGCCCTCTAGTTACTGGAGGACGAGGAGGAATCTCATGTGGACCTGAGGTAGAACCAGAGGGAATGAGGCTGCCGCTCATACTAAAACTCCATGTTTACTTAGAGCCTAGGTAGCACAAATTATTTCTATGACACAAGCAAAAACTGGAATTTATTACCAGAACACATGCCCATTTTTGACGAGGAGTTCGGCTATGAGGATAGCCCCGCCAGCAGCACCTCGCACAGTATTGTGCGAAAGAACCACAAACTTGTAGTCAAGGATTGGGTCGGGGCGAAGGCGGCCAACAGATACTGCCATGCCATTTTCTAAGTCGCGCTGCAGCTTAGGCTGGGGCAGGTCATCTTCTTCGAAAAAGTGGATGGCTTTTACGGGGCTTGAGGGCAGATGAAGCTCCTCTAATGGTGAGGAAAATTCCTTAAAGGCCCGCTTTACCTGTTCTAGCGTTGCTTTTTCTTTTAATTTTACAGAAACTACTTCAAGATGGCCCTCAGTAACCGGTACGCGGGTGCAGGTGGCTGAAATGTTCATCTTATAGGGTTCAATTTTGCCGCTATTTATGGTACCAAAAATCTTTTCTGGCTCTTCATAGAGGCGATCTTCTTCATTTGCAATATAGGGGATGATATTATCGCTAATTGCCATGCTGGGAACGCCCGGAAAGCCGGCACCTGATATTGACTGCATGGTAACTACGTTTATTGTTTCAATGCCAAATTCAAGCTGCAAAGGCCTAAGAGCAAGCATTAGACCAATAACTGCACAGTTTGGCTTTGCAATAAGCGAGCCCTTGTTGGGATAGTTTTGCTCCTGTAAGAGCTCGAGATGCTGCATATTTACTTCTGGAATAAATAGGGGCACCTTTGGGTTCATGCGATGGGCTCTTGCGCAGGAAATCACGTGATAGCCCTTTTGTGCAAACTTTTCCTCAATTTCTCCCGCAATGGCACCATCGAGGCAGGAAAAGATGATTCTTGCATCAAGATTTGGCTCACAAGCTACTACGGGAAGGTTTGCGATCTCTTCTGATAGGGGCGCTCCCATACGCCACTGGGTGGCCTCTTTATAGGGCTTTCCTTGCGACTTTTCTGATGCGGCAACAGCAACTACTTTAAACCAGCGATGGTTGTCAATAAGGCTTAACAGCTTTTGGCCGACACTTCCGGTGGCTCCAAGCACCGCTACCGGCACGCGTCTTCTCTGGTGGAGCTCCCCGGCAGAGAGATCTTGGATAAATTTGTCGGGAGTATCTTGTGCGTTCATATCCTCTTCGATGGTCATGATGTCTCTTTATGTTCAAAATAATCAACTAGTAGCCGAACACCAACTGCAGTTGCAAGCTTTGGCAGATAGCCCTTCGCATCCTTGTTAAATGCTACGGGAGCAATATCAAAGTGGGCCCACGGCACATTTTCTACAAACTGCTTTAAAAAGGTGGCGCAGAGTATGGAGCCAGCTTTAGCTGTATTTGCATTTTTTATGTCGGCAACATCAGAAGATAGCTGATCTCGGTATTCTTCATAAAGAGGCATTATCCATGCTCGCTCATGCGTTCGCTCTCCTGAGGCAAAAAGCTCCCTTGCAAGCAGATCACTATTAGAAAAAAGGCCCATAAGCTCATTGCCAAGAGCTACCTCCATAGAACCTGTCAAGGTGCCTATGTCAATAATACGTGAAGGTTTTAGAACATCTACAGCATAGTTTAGGGCATCTGCTAAAATAAGCCTCCCCTCTGCATCAGTATTTGTTACCTCCACAGTAGTGCCAGAGCGAGCTTTATAGACATCACCTAGTTTATAGGCATCGGGGCCTATTGCATTTTCACAGCAGGATAAAACTGCAGTAACATTTACCTGCAGTCCAAGGCTTGCAAGCGACTGGACTGTTGCAAGGCAGATTGCTGCGCCGCTCATATCGGCTCTCATTGTAAGCATGCCATCTGCAGATTTTAGCTTCAATCCGCCTGTATCATAGGTAACACCCTTGCCAACAAGCACTGTATGATCAGAAGAG
>Ga0187893_10007964_pt1 | contig 17000 bp, 21 predicted proteins | sample MA1701074metaG_FD_139574 | JGI IMG/M metagenome (GOLD analysis project Ga0187893, IMG submission 139574) | White microbial mat communities from a basaltic lava cave in the Kipuka Kanohina Cave System on the Island of Hawaii, USA - MA170107-4 metaG ...
GCTCAACTCCGACCGCTGGGTCATCGAGGTCTACAAGACAGTGATCGGAACGCTGCAAAGCGTCGCCTGGATGCTGCTCATCTTCTTTCTCTTTGCGCTGATTGCCTACGTCGTGGTGCGCGGCCTCGAATTGAGGCGAATGACGAACACCCTCGAGCAAGACAAGAGCGCAGTTCCAAATTAAAGAAAGGATTGCATCATCCATCCAACCGTTGGATAAAATTTTCAAGGAAGCTGACTTCTATGAAAAAATTTTTAACATATCTAACCTTCTGGCGCGCCGTGCTGGGCATCTTGCTGGCGGCTGGTCTCTACGCCACGTACGTGCGCTTCACGCAGGGCCTCGGCGCGGCCACCAATCTTAGCGATCAATTCCCGTGGGGATTGTGGATCGACTTTGATATTCTCTGCGGTGTTTGCCGGCGGCTTCACCTTGTGCGCCATCGTTTATATTTTCAACATCAAAGAATTTAAGCCCATCGTTGGCCCGGCTGTGCTCACCGCGTTTTTGGGTTATCTCTTGGTGATCTTTGCATTGATGTTCGACCTCGGCCGGCCAGATCGCGTTTGGCATGCGCTCGTCATGTGGAATCCGCATTCGGTAATGTTTGAAGTCGCGTGGTGCGTGATGTTGTACACCACCGTTTTGGCGCTCGAATTTAGTCCGATCGTATTTGAAGGACTTGGCTGGATGAAGGCGGTGCGCGTGATGCGCGCGATTACGATCCCGCTCGTGATCATTGGTGTCATTCTTTCGACCTTGCATCAATCTTCGCTCGGCTCGCTGTATTTGATCGTGCCGGAAAAACTCCATCCTTTGTGGTACTCTTCGCTGCTGCCGGTTTTCTTTTTCCTCTCCGCGCTTGGCGTCGGCTGCGCGATGGTGATCTTCGAGTCGTTCATGAGCAGCCGCGCCTTCAAGCGCCAAATCGAAATGCCCCTGCTCTCACAGCTTGGCCGCGTCATGGTGGTGATTCTGATGATTTACACCATCATCAAAATTCAAGATTTGCTCGATCGTCAGGCGCTCGCCGCCGTCTTCACGATGCGTCTCGAATCGGTTTTGTATTGGGTGGAAATGGGATTCGGCGTGTTGCTGCCGATGGTTTTGCTGGCGATTCCGAAAGTGCGATTGCATCAAACTGGTTTGTTCGTTTCGGCATTGTTGGTCGTGTTGGGATTCGTGCTCAATCGCATGAACGTGAGCATCACCGGCATGGAAGGCTGGGCCAATGCGGGTTATTTTCCCTCGTGGATGGAGGTCGCGGTAACAGTGATGATCGTCGCGCTCGGCTTTGCCGCCTTCTCGCTCGCGGCGCGTTACCTGCCGGTCTTTCCGAAGGCGGAAAATGAAATCAAATCCATTGAAGAAAGCATGTTGGTGTTGGGTACCGAATAATGAGTGAAAGGAGTTGTTCCCATGGCCCTCATGATCACTGCGGAATGCATCGACTGCGGCGCTTGTGAGCCCGAATGCCCGAACAATGCGATTTACAATGTCGGCGAAGAATGGAGTTTTGCGGACGGCACGACCGTCAAAAGCCAAATCGAATATCACGGCGAGATGGTCGACGCCAATGCGAAGCTTGGCGCCCTCTCCGACAGCGTTTATTTCATCGTGCCGGAGAAATGCACCAATGTGTCGGCTTTTATGACGAGCAAAAGTGCGTCTCGGTTTGTCCGGTCGATTGCTGTGTCGAAGATCCGGATCGGCGCGAGTCGCAAGAGGAGTTGCTGGCGAGAAAAGAGAGGCTGCATCCGTAAAAGCCTGTTCATGATTTCGGATTAGCCGGACTCCGAGGCGCCGACAACTAAAGAATTAAATTGTCAACGCATGAAAGGCGGTCAATGGAAAAAAATTTTAAATAAAAACAGTTGGCTGCTTTTATCCGTTGGGCTTAATCTATCCGTTGGTGGTTTACAGCTTTCTCGATGCTGAAAATTTCAAGGAGGTATGCCATGCAAGCTTATCTCGATGCCATCCGCAACAATGTGTGCCCGGTGTGTTTGGATGCCGTCATGGCGGGGAATCAATTTGTGCGCTGCGGCTTGCCGACCAACCGCAGATGCCGGTGGAAATTTATTTGCCGCAAGTGGTTGAGGTGGTCGAATCCGTCGACAGTTGGCTGATGGACGACTACGTCGACGCGTTGCGCGAGAAAGTCTGCGCCTTTTGTGAAAATTCGGAAAGCGGCTTTTGCGCGCTGCGCTTGCAAGCCGATTGCGCGCCCGACCGTTATTTCATGCTGGTCGCCGATGCGATTAAAGAGGTCGATGCGCGATTGAATGCCGAAGCTGGAACGGTTGGGATTCCTTAAGAAAAATATCACCACGTCTCAAGGTTCGGGCCATACTTGCTCCTCCTCCCAATCTTTCATTTCGAGAGCAAGCGCGGTCAGATTCGCTTCGCCGTAACCTTTTTGATATTGCCGGCGAATCTCCATTTCTTCAAACAAGCGCAAATAAAAACGAACGGCGTGGCGAACAAACTCCGGAACACCGAGCGCGAGAATTATGTCGTCGCCACCGGCGCCTATAACTTGCTGTGGGGCATCCGAACCTGCGCCGCACATTGGAGAAAAGGCTTCGCCAATTGCACACGGATTACCTCGATCTTTTTCTCTTTCTCGGTGTGACGAAGCCCGAGCATTTTGCCCTGCGCGTTCGCGACGCGTAGCATGCGCAGAATAAATGGTTCATGTAAATAGGTCCGAAGTCCGAGGTCAAATGCCCGAAGTCTGATGATGAGATCAGATGGAAACAACATAACTATTCAGGTACAATAAAGAGACTGTCATTCCGCAGGAATCCTATTCCATTTCAAGCACTGTGCTGGTGCGAAACAGGATTCTTCCAGAATGACATGCGAGGGAATGGATGAAGAGTTGCAAATAACAAAACAGTTCTCTCTTTGTTGCGAAATTCGATTTTAAGAAAGGAATGAAATGCCGGATTTGCAAACAGCGCCTGCTCTTGAAATAGATAAACGCGCCGCGCGCAAAATTTCGTTGCCCGAAATTCTCATCATTGAAGCGTGGTGCAAAGGCTGCGCGATTTGCGCCGAATTTTGTCCAAAACACGTTTTCATCATGAAAGACAGCTTGCCGGTCATCGTCGATCTGCAAGCCTGCAATCGCTGCATGTTGTGTGAAATGCGCTGTCCGGATTTTGCACTAACGGTGAGGTAAAGTGTGATCAAAGAAAAAACCAACGCGCGCATGATGTCGGGCAACGAAGCCTGCGTTGAAGCGGCGCTGCTCGCCGGCGAAGGCAGGCTGATGGGCTTCGGCCATCGCATTTATAAAAACTACGATCCGCGCGCCAAGATTATCAAAGAAGCCGCGGAACAGGTTTTCGAAGTGACCGGCCGCAATCCGCAGCTCGATATTGCGCCGGAGTTGGAGCGCATCGCGTTGCAGGATGAATATTTCATCAAGCGCAAACTTTATCCGAACATCGATTTTTATTCCGGCAGCATTTATCAGGCAATGGGTTTTCCGACCGATGCCTTCACCGTGCTGTTTGCGATACCGCGCATGTCCGGCTGGCTGGCGCAATGGCAGGAATTGCTGCTTGATCCGGAGCAGAAGATCGCGCGACCACGGCAGGTTTATCTCGGCGCGGAAAAACGGGATTTCGTGCCGATGGAAAGAAGAAGGTGAGTGGCTTGTTGCTGGTTGCTCGTTGCTGGTGTTTAGCATAATGAACAAGAACCAGCGATGAGCAATGAGCGACAAGTAACCAGCAACCAGCAACCAGAGAGGAGCAACTGATGTCACGTATACTCGTTGTCGAAGACGAGGCCAACCTCCGTCTGCTCTATCGCAACGAGCTGGAAATCGAAGGGTATGAAGTGAGCGACGTCGGAACCGGTGCGGATGCCCTAAAAATTTTGGAATACGAAAAGATAGATGCAGTCGTGTTGGACCTCAGGCTGCCGGACGTTTATGGCTTGCAGCTTTTGAATGACATGCTATCCCAGCGGCGCAATTTGCCGATTATCATCAACACCGCTTACGATCAATTTCGCGAGGATTTTCATAGCTGGGGCGCGGAAGCGTTTTATGATACAACTTTGGAGGCGCCGTTCAAAGGGAACATGGACATCGGCAAGCTCGAGCGCTGCATTGCAGAATTTGGCGCGGAGAAGATTCCCTTTTGCATGATCACCGTGACCAACAACACCGGCGGCGGTCAGCCAGTGGCGATGGCAAACATTCGCGCCGTCAAAACCACGCTGCAAGAATACGGCATTCCGCTGGTCATCGACGCCTGTCGTTTTGCCGAAAATGCTTATTTCATTCACGAGCGCGAAAATGGCTATCGCGGCAAAACGCTGCTGGAGATTGCGCAGGAAATGTTTTCTTACGCTGATGCTGCGATTTGGAAGTCATCGCCGTCGGTTTGATGGAGGCGCTGGATTACGATTATCAAGTCTATCGCCACGCTACCGTTGAATATCTCGGCAAAAAACTTTCAGCGCGCGGCATTCCCTTTGTGCGGCCGGTCGGCGGCCACGCAGTTTTCCTCGATGCCAAAACTTTTCTGCCGCACATTCCGCCGCTGCAATATCCCGGCATCGGCTTGGTCAATGCGCTTTATCTGGCCGGCGGCATTCGCAGCGTGGAATTGGGCAGTGTGATGTTCGGCAAAAAAGACGAACGCGGCCGCGAGACTCCGGCGCCGCTCGAACTGGTCCGGTTGGCGTTTCCGCGCCGCGTTTATGCGCAGAGCCATTTTGATTATTTGATCGAAGTGCTGGATGAAGTTTGGAAAAATCGGAAACAGACTCCCGGATATCGGATCACTTATCAGCCAAAATTTTTACGCCATTTCACTTGCCATTTTGAAATCGCTGATTAGCGAAATCATTTTACGCCGGCGTGAGCATAAGCGCTGTGCGAATACAAACGCGGGTTGCTCAAAAAAGTATTTTTGCAGTCCGGACACTCGAAATAATAAAAGTTGCCATCGCTAGAGACTTCCAAGCCGTTCTTGATCGCGGTTGCTTTTTGCAGCATCGCGCCACAGACCGGGCAACGAGCGTCGTGGCTGGTTAAATTCGCCGGCGTGTAAGCTTTGGCATGCAAGGTTGTAATGTAATGCGCCAGCGCGCTGATTTCTTGATGCTGCAATGGAATCGGCGGCATGTTGCTCGGTTCGATATGCGACAGACGATATCTGGCGGCCAGCGTGTCTTCGGCCAAATGAATCGTTGTCAGCAGCGGGCCTTTGAATTTCTCCTCGCTGTTGTTCGCCAAATGGCATCGGCCGCAATCTTTTTGATAAAAGATGCTCTCGCCCAAAGCGATTTGCTTTTGCAGCTCGGCCGGTGCTGGCGCGACTGCCTTTTTCCCGCACGCAAAGATAAGCATCAAAACGACGATTAGGCCGGCGCTTCGAGTTATCGTTAATTTCATCATAACCTGCTCCTCTCTGAGATGACTTTCACTCATACAAACGCAAAGGCAATGCCATAATCAATGAATTGATATTGCAACAGTTGCCGATTGATAAAACACCGTTTGCGCCGCAAAATTCTCAGAGTTGCGAATTTACGGCTTCTTATTCGCATTTTCCGGAAAATTCAGTTTGCTCTTCCTGCCCTGCATCTGATAACCATTTGATAATTCTTCGTTGTTTTCATGAACACGTATTCCATTTTCGGTACGATTCTTGAAAAAGTATTTTTGGCGAAAAGTGTTTTTTTGTGCCCACGAGAAAAATCGACTATTAACCTAAACCAATTTATGCCCAACTCATCTGCCAATCGCAAACGGCCCAAAGCCGAGTATCGCATGCGCACGCATTTGATTCACGGAAATTATGCGAGCAAAAAATGGGATTATAATCATCATGTCGTGCCGCCGATGTCGTCGTCGGCAACGTATCGCTTAAGTTCGGCGGAGCGCGGGGCGCAAGGGTTTTTCGAGTTCGCCGGTGAGTCCACGGATTTTGTCAAGCATGTGCCGATTTATATTTACGATCGGCTGGAAGAACCGACGCGCGGCATGCTTGAAGAAAATCTCGCGTATGCCGAGGGCGGCGAGATGTGCGTGACCTTTGCAAGCGGCATGGCCGCGATCAGCGCGGTGCTCGGCATGCTTTGTGAAAGCGACCACGAGATTGTGGCGCATCAAATTCTCTACGGCTGCACGTACAGTTTGGCGACGCATTGGCTGCCGCGTTACGGCATTCACGCGAAATTTGTCAATCTGCAAAATCCCGAGGCGTGGCGCGAAGCCATAACGCCGAAAACGCGCGTGGTTTATTTCGAAACGTCGGTGAATCCGGATCTGAGCTTGATCGACATTGCAGCAGTGCGCCGCGTCGTCGACACGGTCAATCAAAATCGTCTGCCGGAGAAGCAAATCAAAATCGTGGTGGACAACACGTTTGCCACGCCGTATTGCCAAAGGCCGATTTCATTGGGCGCGGATTTCTCCGTGCACAGTTTAACAAAAGACATCGGCGGCTTCGGCACGGACATGGGCGGCGCGGTGATCGGGCCGCAAAAATTCTACAGCCAGCTCATGCTTTATCGCAAAGATTTCGGCGGCGTGCTGTCGCCCAAAAGCGCGTGGAACATTCTCGTTTACGGCTTGCCGACATTGGCGACGCGCATGATCAATCAGCAAAAAACGGCGCACCGCGTGGCGCGCTTTCTCGAAACCCACCCGAAAGTGGCGCGTGGTTTATCCCGGTTTGGAGTCGCATCCGCAATTGGACTTGGCCAAAAAACAAATGCTCAATTGCGAGGGCAAATTCGCGCCCGGGGCAATGATTTATTTCGTGTTGAAAAGTGGTGCGAACATCAGTGCCAGCGCGCGCGGCGAGAAATTCATCGATTACGTGGCGGATCATGCTTATTCGATCACGTTGGCCGTCAGTCTCGGACAAATCAAAACGCTGATTGAAAGTCCGTACTCGATAACACATTCGGCTTTGCCGGAAGAAGAAAAGCGCAAGCTCGGCATGGAACCCGGCGGCATTCGGCTCGCCATCGGCCTCGAAGATTGGCATGATCTCATTGAAGATTTGCGCGAGGCATTGGAGCAGGTTTGAGAACTCGGATTGCTGAAATTTTGGATGGAAAGGTGAGCATGATGAATACGAAAATTGCGGATTTTCTGGCGCAAAAACGGATCGCGGTGGCGGGCGTTTCAAGAAATCCCAATGGCGAAGCGGCGAACCTTTTGATTTCGGCCATAAGTGTATGCGGTGGATATTGCGGATGACCGGCGGGTTGCCTAAGTAAATTTCATGGAGGTTGCCATGAGTAAATTTCTTCAGGACATTCCGCTTGAAAAGCAGATTGCCAAATACATGCGATGGTGGGAAACGCGGCGCGAGGAGTGACAGCGCCAGGCCACCTCTTCGTTGCAGCAGCCGGCGCCAACACTCGGCCCTTATATCAGCTTCTCTCGCGAGTTGGCCAGCGGCGGTGCGGAGATTTCGCGGCGGGTGGCGGAGAAATTGGGCTGGCAACATTTTGACACGAACAATCATAATTGAGGATATCATGACCTCATAGACTGCTTCTCGCACGATCGTGCTATTCTCAGGGAGGATCAATCATGGCGAATGCAATCGATCGACAGGTCACTGTGAGACGGTCGTTCATCCCGTGGTCATGAATTTCACCAGATAACTTTTCATCAACTTTGACAACGCTGGCATGCTGAACGGATTCCGGAAAATAAGGCGAGCTTAAAATATTTGCGTTAAAAATTTGCCGCTCGTGCCGCGAGTTGTTGCCTCTGTTCGTTTTGATGAACGATTTTTCCCCCCACCATCGTCAGCAACACTTTAATCTGAAACAGCTCATTTTCCGGCGCGGTCATGAGGTCGCGATCGAGCACGACGAGATCGGCGAGCTTTCCCGGCGCCAGCGAGCCTTTCAAATCCTCTTCGAACGCGGCCATGGCGCCCCAAATAGTGAGCGACTTCAAGGCTTCGGCGCGCGTCATGCGCAGCTCCGGATGCCAGCCGCCGGTTGAAAAACCGGTGGTGTCGCGGCGCGTCACCGAAGCGTAGAATTCGATCATCGGATTGCCTTCTTCGACCGGCGCATCGGAGCCGCCGGCGATGTAATTGCCTTGATCGATGAACGTCCGCCAGGCATAAGCGCCGCTCAAACGATTTGATCCCAACCGGCGAATCGCAAAATGCAAATCACCGATGGCGTGGCTCGCTTCCATCGACGGAATCACGCCGAGTTTTTTGAAGCGCGGAATGTCAGTGGGGTCGACGATTTGCGCGTGTTCGATGCGAAAACGCGGATCGGCAATTTTACGTTTTTCAACCGGCACTTCACTGAAGGCGCGTTCGTAAAGATCGAGCACTTTGCGGTTGGCGGCATCGCCAATGGCATGAATCGCCACTTGCAAGCCTTTTTCGGTTGCCGCTTTGATGGTGGGATAAACCTGATCGTCTTGCCAGAGAAACAAACCGTGGGTGTTTTCATCGGAATAATTTTCCAACAACGCCGCGCCGCGCGAGCCGAGCGCGCCATCAATGGAAATTTTGATGCCACGAATGGTGAGATGATTTTCGAATAATCCGATCTCCGAGCCTTTTTGCAACAACGTCTCGACGTCGTCACCGGGGCCGCGCACAAATTCGTAAATGCGAATTTGCATTTTCCCTTCATTATATAAGCGCTTCCACAAATTAATCGTGTCCCAGCCGCTGCCGGCGTCGTGAATCGTCGTCAAACCGTAAGCGAGCGCGACAGCGTTGGCTTGCAGCGCAAACTTTTCCTGCATCTCCGCTGAGTTTGAAGGGATGTGGCGGTTGACCAGGCTCATTGCTTTATCAACCAGCAAACCATTGAGTTTGCCGCGCGGATCTTTTAAAATTTCGCCGCCCGCCGGATTCGGCGTCGCTTCGGTAATGCCGGCGATTTCCAGCGCTTTGGAATTGACCAGCGCCATGTGGCCGTCGGCGCGATTGAGATAAACCGGCAACTCCGGCACGATCCGATCCAGCTCGGTGCGCGTCGGAAATTTTTTGTCGGGCCAATCTTCCTCCATCCAGCCGCGGCCGGTGATCCAGTCGCCGGGCTGCTTGCCGGTCGTCCAGTTTTGAATGCGCGACAAAAACTCGTCGAGCGATTTGCAACCGTCGAGATTCAAATCAAAAGCGCGCTTGCCGACGCCTTGAAAATGATAATGGCTGTCGATTAAGCCGGGCACGACGGTTTTGCCGCCGAGATCGACGACGCGCGTTTGGCCGCTCACCCAGTTTTGCGCCGCCGCATTGGAGCCGACAAAGACGATGCGATCGCCGGCAATGGCAATGGCCTGTGCCGCGGGATTCTTTTCTTCGACGGTGTGAATCACGCCGTTGGTGAGCACGAGATCGACAGGCTGGCGCTTGCCCTGGCAGCCAAGCCAGCCCATGACGACGACCATGAAGATGAACAGCCGCATTGTTGTTTACTCCTCCTCGAAAGGCTTCTTGTAAAAAACGATGTTTTGATGCAAGGCAAGATAATAAAATTTACCGCCGATGTCCACAAGAATTTTCGACGAATTTTCTTGATATTTGACGAACGCATCGTTATTTTACTTTTACGCAAGGATTGTGACAAAAAGAAGTGTGCAGCAAACTCTGATAGGCCAGGCGCTTTTGCCATCTATTTGAACAGCCGCTCCATGCGCATTACTCAAGAAAAGAGCTTGCCTTTATTAAAGGATAGGCTCAATCTATTTTACAACGCCTTCCAACATTCCACCGACGCGATTATTTTGACGGATTTGCATGGCAGCATTATCGAAGCCAATGACGCCTTCACGAATTTATTCGGCTGGACGCGCGAGGAAGCCGTCGGTAAAAACACGCGCATTTCGATCCGTTTTTCACCACAAAGGATTTCGGCACCGGCTTGGGATTGGCGATTGTCCAGCAGATTATCGACGAGCATGGGGGACAAATTACCTGCACGAGTAAGCTGGGCGAAGGAACCACTTTTTCCATCGCCCTGCCACTGCACAAAACGGCATGAGGAGGGCCATATGGTAGCAAAAACGATTATGGTTGTGGATGATGAGTTCAGCATCCGTGAATCTTTGGAGAAAGTTTTGAGCAAGGCCGCCTACAACACGCTGGTCGCGGGTTCCGGCAACGAAGCCCTGGCTTTACTGAAGAAACAAAAAGTCGACATCGTTTTAACCGACCTCAAAATGGCTGACGGCGACGGCGTCGAACTGTTGAAAAGCGTCAAGAAAAATTTTCCTGACCTCGAGGTGATTTTGCTGACCGGCTACGGCACCATCGAGATTGCGGTCGAGGCGATGCGCGAAGGCGCGTATGATTTTATCACCAAGCCGCCGAAGAAAGCGATTATTCTGAATGCGGTGGCGCGCGCGATTGAAAAACAAAACCTGTCTCAGGAAAATAAATATCTCCGCGCGCAACTGGGCAAAGAATCGGCGCTCGGCGAAATCGTCGGCAAAAGCCCGGCGTTTGCCAAAGTCGTCGAGATGGTCGGCCGCGTCGCGCCGCTAATTTCCACGGTGCTCATCACCGGCGAAAGCGGCACAGGCAAAGAGCTGATCGCGCGCGCGTTGCACCGTCAAAGCCCGCGCGCGCAAAACAAATTCGTGCCGGTGAACTGCGCGGCGATTCCGGAAAATTTGGTGGAAAGCGAATTGTTCGGCTATTTGAAAGGCGCTTTCACCGGCGCAACGCGCGATAAAGTCGGTTTGTTTAAAGTGGCGGAGGGCGGCACGGTTTTTCTCGATGAGATTGTCAGTGTGCCGCTCAATCTGCAAGTGAAGCTCTTGCGCGCCATCGAGCAAAAAGAGGTGATGCCGGTGGGCAGCACGAAATCCGAAATCATCGACGTGCGCATCGTCGCCGCGACCAATAAAAATCTGGCTGCGGAAGTCGAGAAGGGAAATTTTCGCACCGATCTTTATTACCGCTTGAATGTCGTGGAGATCGTTATTCCGCCGTTGCGGGAGCGCCCCGACGATATTCCGGAGCTGATCGATCATTTCCTGCGCCTGTATAATGTCCAATTGAACAAAAAAATTCACCGTGTTGATCCCGCCGTGCTCAATCTTTTTGTGAAATATGATTGGAAAGGCAATGTGCGGGAATTGGAAAACGCCATCGAGCGGGCGATCATTATGTGCGACGGCGATACGCTGCGCCTGGAGCATTTTCCGCAGATTATTCAGCCGCACGCCGCGCCCGATGAAGTCGCCGGCGGTTTGAAAGATTCCCTCAAAAAATTCGAGCGCGATACCATTCTCAAAGCCTTGGAAATCTCCGGCCACAATAAAAACAAAGCCGCGAGTTTGCTGGGGATGAGTCTCTCGTCGCTTTACCGCAAAATGACGGAGTTGGGTATCGCGAGCAAGGAGTGAGGGCGCGGGGCGTAGAGGGCAGGGCGTAAAGCTTGCCAGGTCAGAAATATGCTGTTAGTCACTTGTGCCTGAAAATTTTCTTATTGCCGATATTTTGAAAATATCGGCGACCGCACATTTTAATTGAAAAGTTTCTACATCTACAAACAAATGGTTATATGTAGGAACATGGCGCGATGTAGGTTTCGTCGCGGAAGTGCCTCGCGCCTTTCTCAAAAACAAGAATTCTTTAGGAAATTTTATTGTCTCTAAGAAAAAGTTGAGGCCAATCCGCTAAATTTCAAGAAATATTTTTAAAACTTATTTGCTTCTTTTACAGCCGTTTGCGCGTGCGCCGACGGCTTTTTAATTTTAACGCCATTTCAGGTATGCTTTTTGAAGAAGTGCGGAGTGAAACTTGAAAAGAGGCAGGCATGGCATCTATGGTCGCGCCGCGGATTCTTGTGGTGGATGATGATCAGGAGTTTCAGCGGGCGCTCGTGAAAATTTTCCGGAAAGCCGGTTTCAAAGTTAGCGCCGCGTCCGACGGCAATCAGGCGGCGAATATGTTGGAGAAGGCGCACTACGCGTTCATGGTCATGGTGTTGGACTTGAACCTGCCCGGAAAGCCCGGCTTGGAATTACTACGTGAAATTAAAGCCAAAGCCCCTGAAACAAAAATCATTGTCGTCACCGCCTACGGCGACGCCGCCGGCCGCCAAGCCGCACTGGAGTCCGGGGCCTTTGAGTTTCTCAATAAACCCGTAAAACGAAAAGCCGTTCTCGAAATGGTTAAAAAAGCGTTGGACAGCACAAAATTACAAGTCAGATAAGGAGACGATATGCAAAAGTACCACCTCAATGGGTTGGCGGCAGTGTGCAGTGTGATTCTCCTGGCAATCGCTTGCAACGAAAAGCCCGCCCCTGCTCCCAGCGTGCTGCAGAAAGAAATTGCGCTCGGCGAAAAAATTTTCGTCGAAAAAGAATGCGGCAAGTGCCACCTGACCGGTGACAGCTTGGTGGCGCCGGAAATGAAGGCGCCGGATTTAACCTTGGCATTCCTGGCCAATGATACCATCTTTGTCAAGGCGCATCTCCAGTTTATCGAGCTGAGCAGCATGCCGCCGTTGGATTTGACGCCGCAAGAGACCCGCTTGTTGGCAAAATATGTTGCGCATCTTCATGCCAAGATTAAAACTGATCCGAATCTTAAAGATCCGGACGGCGTCTGCATTGTGTGCGGCACACCGTTGAAAATCACGAAAGCGCAAGCCGCGGCGCTGCAAACGGCTTACGACGGCAAAACATATTACTTTGATTGCGCCGACTGTGAGCGGTTGTTTGAAAGAAGCGCGATTTGGTATACGCAGCATGGTTATTTGGCGATGCCGTAAATTTAAAACGGAAGCGCCTAAAACGTAAGTGTGGTGCAAAGCTCATGTTTGAAGTTGTTGACACGCCCGCCGCCATTCCGCCGTATCCCTGGCAATATGTGCAGCCGTGGACGATGCCGGATGGCACGGCAGTGACCATCCGCCCGATTCGCCCGGAAGATGAGCCGCTGATGATCAAGTTTCACGCGTCGCTGTCGGATCGCAGCGTTTATTATCGCTACTTTCAATTCATCGAGCTTAACCGGCGCATTGCCCATGAACGCTTGATGCACATTTGTTTTATTGACAATGAGCGTGATATCGCCCTCATTGTCGATTATCCGAACCCAAACATTCGTGCGCACGAAATTCTCGGCGTTGGCCGGCTTGCCATACTCCCGGCCGCCAACGAGGCAGAGGTTGCCGTAATTATCAGTGATCAATGGCAAAAACGCGGTTTGGGAAGTGAGTTGTTGCGCCGGCTCCTGCAAATTGGCCGCGACAAAAAGTTGTCACGGATGACGGCGATCATCCTTCCGGAAAATCGCAACATGCAGCGCGTTTGCGAAAAGCTCGACTTCCAACTCCGCTATGATCGCGTTGAGCGTCTGGTGAAAGCGCGGATTGATTTGTAAAACAAAAATTCGAAACACTCATTGACCGGTCGCTTTAATTTCACTGCTTTTTGATGACTAGACGATTTAAGCGAGCGGTCAATATCAATCACCCAAAGCAAATGGACAAAGCAATGATCATCGGCATTCCCCAAGAAAGCTGGCGCGATGAGCAGCGGGTCGCGTTGATCCCGGCGGGCGTGTTTGCGCTCGTGCAGGCCGGACATCAAGTGATCGTGCAGGCCGACGCCGGCCTCGGCTGTGATTTCACCAACGAAGCTTACGATGAAGCCGGCGCGAAATTGGCTTTCAACGCCGGCGAGGTTTTTTGAGCGCGCCGATCTGATCGTCAAGGTCATGCCGCCCTCCTTGCCGGAAGTTGAAGGTTTTGCCCGCCACAAAACGATTTTTAGCTTTTTCAATTTCGATGTCATCAACGCCAGGTTGATGTCGCGACTGATAGAAAATCAATGCACCGCCATCGGCCACAACTTGATCGAAGATGACGCCGGCAATCTGCCGGTACTCATGACGATGAGCGAAATTGCGGGGATGCTGGTCCCGCAGCTTGCCGGACGTTTTCTGACAACGCCGGCGGGCGGACGCGGCATCACTTTGGGTGGCGTCGCCGGCATTCCCGCGGCAAACGTGGTCATCGTCGGCGCCGGCGTCGTCGGCAGCACCGCGGCGGAAGCTTTTGTCGGCGCCGGCGCCAATGTGACGGTGATGGACGCCGATCTCAACCGCTTGCGGCAAATTGAAAAGTGGTTGCCCAAACGCCTCAACACGGCGATGACGACGCCGTACAATATTGATCGCTATGTCGAAACCGCCGATGTTTTGGTCGGCGCGGTGATGATTCGCGGCCAGCAGTCGCCGCACGTCGTCACCGAAACGCAGGTGCGGCGCATGCGCCAGGGCAGTGTGATTTTGGATGTCTCGATTGATCAAGGCGGTTGCATCGAAACCAGCCGGCCAACCACGCATTCCAATCCGGTTTTCACCCAGCATGGTGTGATTCATTACGCCGTGCCCAACATTCCGGCAATGACGGCCCGCACCGCCTCCCATGCGCTCAACAATGTCATTTTGCCTTTTGTTCAACTCGTCGTTGAAAGCGGAACCGCGGCGGCATTCAAAACGGAAGCTGCACTGCGACGCGGCATCTATCTTTTTCAAGGCCAATGCACGCAGCCGGAAATCGGCAGACTGCTGGGCTGGCCGACGGTTCAGATTGAGGAGTTACTCGGATGAAATCCATGTCATGGCTTGAAAGTTATCGGCAAAAACGCGGCACCGCCGACGATGTCGTGCAACATATTCGCGACGGCAACACGGTTTATATTCACCCCGGCTGCGCCGAGCCGGAACAGTTGGTGCGTGCGATGGTTCGGCGCGGACCGCAATTGCGCGAGGTTAAAGTCATTCACCTGCTCACTGCGGGCAATGCGGATTACGTCAAGCCGGAAATGCAGAATCATTCTCGTCATGTTGCCTTTTTTGCCGGCGCGAACGTGCGCAGCGCCCTCAATGAAGGCCGCGCCGATTTTATCCCGATTTTTCTTGGCGAGATTGAAGCGTTGTTTGTCAATGGCAGCATCCCGGTGGAGGTCGCACTCATTCACGTTTCGCCGCCGGATGAACACGGCTTTTGCAGTTTCGGCGTCGGCGTTGACACCACCAAAAGCGCCGCCGAGCATGCCGGTCTCGTCATCGCGCAGGTCAACCCGAAAATGCCCCGCAGTCTCGGCGACTCGTTCATTCACCTCAACAAGATCGACCATCTTGTCGAAGTGGAAGACGATATTCTCGAACATCGGCAGGGGCAAATTTCCGACATCGCGAAAAAGATCGGCAGCAACATCGCGGGCTTGATCGAAGACGGTTCGACGTTGCAGCTCGGCATCGGCGAAATTCCGGATGCGGTGTTGTATTATTTGGGCAGCAAAAAAGATTTGGGCATTCACACCGAAATGGTCAGCGACGGCGTGGTGGAATTGATTGAAAAAGGCGTGATCAACAACGAGAAAAAAACGTTGCACCCCGGCAAAGTGATCGTTGGGTTCGTGCTCGGCACGCGCCGGCTTTATGATTTCATCAACAACAATCCGATCTTCGAGTTTCATCCGAGCCGCTACACGAACGATCCGTTTATCATCAGCCGGAATGAGAAACAGATCGCGATCAACTCCGCGCTTGAAGTCGATCTCACCGGCCAAGTATGCGCGGATTCTATCGGCTACAATTTCTACAGCGGCATCGGCGGCCAGGTGGATTTCATTCGCGGCGCAGCGCGCTGCAAAGGCGGCAAGCCGATCATTGCGCTGCCCTCGACCGCCAAGAACGATTCGCTCAGCCGCATCGTGCCGCACTTAAAAGATGGCGCCGGCGTCGTGACCTCGCGTGGAGACGTGCATTATGTCGTGACCGAATACGGCGTCGCTTATCTGCACGGCAAAACGATTCAAGAACGCTGCCGCGCGTTAATCAAAATCGCGCATCCCAAATTTCGCGACGAGTTGACGAAATTCGCGCGCGAGAGGAAGTGGCTGTAACCCAGTCGGCCCGACTGGGTCGTGCCTAGACAAGGCAAAACTCAACAGCACTACAAAGGCACAAAGGCCACAAAGTTTTTCCCTGGCCTGTGGCACTGGCGCCAGAGCAGGTTTAGTGAACTTTGTGCCCTTTGAGGTGTAAAAATTTTTTTTACGGAGGTGATCTCCATGAAAAATCATCTCAAAATTCTCGGCATATTTTATCTCGTCTTCGGACTGCTCGGTCTCGCAATGGCCGTGTTGCTGTTCGAAGTCAAAACCGGCCGTTTACTGCTGCCCGCCAAATTAAGCATGTTTTCCAGCCCGCACGGCTACGTTTCGGTTATTGCGCTGATTTTTGCCATTGAGGCTTTGCCGGCCATCGCCACTGGCCTCGCTCTGCTCAACCGGTTGTTATGGGCCAGGATGTCGGCCATAACGCTGGGCTTTCTGAATCTCTTCATCATCCCGCTCGGCACGGCACTTGGCATTTATACCCTCTGGGTTTTAATCAATGACCCGGCCTTGAGCGAGTCAAATTCTGAAACTGTCGACGAAAAAATGCTGCCGCGCGTTTTTCCGCCGTATCATTGAGGAAAATATTATGACAGTAAATCCAACTTTTGCTTTAACACTTGAGCGCCTGCAAAACTACGAATTTCGCGCAATGAGAAAAATCGGCTCCGGGTCGGCAAAATTGATGTTTCCATCGCCGTCGAGCTTGCCGACGGCCAGTACGATCGCATCAACCGCTGCTTGGATCTGTTTGAAGATTACTGCGTCGTGACGGCGAGCGTGAGAAAGGGCATTCCGGTGAGTGTCGTGGTGACTGATCCGCAGGGAAAAGAGTTGTACCGCGATGATGGCGCCATAGAATAAGGAAAATCGGGGCAACGCCTCGCGCAACGACATTTCGCCCTCGCCGCGTCGTTTTTTGAAGAAAGCGATGGCCTTCGCGCTCTCTTTTTGTGAAAAAATAACAATGCTTTTCTATATCGGCGGCAATGAGACACGACGGCTCGCCGTACTTCCCGATGGCTCGCGCCCTGATTGTCTTATCATATTTTTGTCAAATTTTAATTTCCCCTTCTCCAATCGCTTTGGCCAGCGCCGCGCGGCTAA
>Ga0187893_10007966_pt1 | contig 16998 bp, 16 predicted proteins | sample MA1701074metaG_FD_139574 | JGI IMG/M metagenome (GOLD analysis project Ga0187893, IMG submission 139574) | White microbial mat communities from a basaltic lava cave in the Kipuka Kanohina Cave System on the Island of Hawaii, USA - MA170107-4 metaG ...
AGGTAATCCGCAATACGTACCGGCCCACCCAACTCGGCTGCTTTGCCCGCCATAACTTGTCCCCCTGCGCAACGGCACAGGAGCAAGTCTAAGCGAAAAACCGTTAAGTGAACAGCATTGGGCTAGGTCCTACTTTTGCGGTCAAAGTTTCCGAGGTTTGATCGAAGCGCTTCGCGAATATGGGAGGGTCAGGAGAAAAAGCTTAAGCGCCTACGAAGTCGGAAAGCTCTCAGGAGAGGTAGACTGCAAGGCTGAGGATGGTTAGCCTGTCCTCAATCAGCCGATCGGCGAGGCGGAGATCGACGTTCTCTATATCCTCCCGATCGGCAACCAGCTCATTGAGGATCGCTTCCTGTATCTTGCCGCGCTCTTGCGCGATCGCATACGGGATTCGATGAAACATCACCATGCTGTAGCGCGGGATGAAGCGCTTGGGATGGCGTTGCTCTAAAACCTGCTCCAACTGTTTTTTTAGGTGAAACTTCGGATCGCGTACGCTGGAGCGCATCTCGACGTAGTTTTCCAGGGCCATGGCGGCGACCGCGTTGGTGTTCTCTAGACGCCGCCGCTCGAACTCCGCAAACAGCTCGGCCCAGCTGCGATCTGTGCTTTCCAAGCATTCATTAAGCACACTGCAATCCTCGAAAGCGCAGTTCATCCCCTGGCCGTGAAAGGGCACGATGGCGTGCGCCGCATCACCGAGGATGAGCGCCTGACCCCCATGATGCCATCGCCGGCATCGGACGGTGCCGAGAACCCCAAGCGGATGGCGCGTGAAATCTTCTACCAGATCGGGCATCAAGGGGACCGCGTCCGGGAACTCTCGGCGAAACCAAGACTCGACCCGCACCGGGCGAGTGAGGCGGTCGAAACCCGGCTCACCCTCGGTGGCAAGAAACAAGGTGGCGGTGAAGCTCTTGTCTGGATTAGGTAAGGCGATCAACATATAGCCGCCACGCGGCCAGATGTGCAAGGCGTGTGGCTGCAGTTGAAAATCACCGTCTGCGCCTGGCGGAATAGCCAGCTCTTTGTACCCGTGATCCAAGATCTCGCTTGCCACCCCTAACTCGGTATATCGGCTCAAGCAATCGCGCACCTGGGATCCTGCCCCGTCCGCGCCGATCAGCGGGCCGATGTCTAGCTGTCTTCGCGAGCCGTCCTGCTCATCGCCAAAGCTGGCCTGGCCACGCTCAAGATCGAGCCGTTCCAGCTTATGCCGAAAGCGAATGCTGACCCTCTCCGTCCCCTCGGCCGCATCCAGCAAGGCGATGTTCAAGTGTCCACGCGGCACGGAAAAAATGCACTCCTGGTCCGGCTTGCCGTAAGGCTGAAACTGCAAGTGACCGGTCTGCTCATGCAGCATGCGGCCTCGCATGGGAATGGCGAATCGATGCACGGTGTCGTAAAGCCCCACTTCGCGCAGGGCGTGCAGACCGCGCTCCGCCAGCGCCAGATTGATCGACCGCCCGGCCGGTACGGGCTCACGCCGCATATCCGGGCGACTTTCGAATAGCTCGATCTCAAACCCTCGTCTGCCCAAATAGATCGACAGCAGCGACCCTGCGAGCCCGGCTCCGATGACGGTGACCTTCCGGGTATCGCTTATACGCATCGATTCCTCACTACCTCGCTTAGGATCTCGACAAAGCGGTAGACTTCGATGAACCGATTGTAAAGCGGCACCGGCGCCACCCGAATGATATTAGGCGCCCGCCAATCCGCCACCACACCCCGATCGCCGAGCGCACTAAAAACGTCCCTGGCTGATTCGGGCTTTTTTTCTACCATCAGCGATAGCTGGCAGCCGCGCTGTTCTTTGATGCTGGGGGTGATGCTCCTGACCCACCCGCTGAGTTGCTCCTGGATGAGCTGGAGCAGAAAACCCGTGAGCTTCAGAGACTTCTGCCTAAGTCGCTGCATTCCGGCCGCCTGGAAGATCTCGAGGCTCACCCGCAAGGGCGCTAGTGCCAGGATCGGCGGGTTGCTCAGTTGCCACGCATCGGCGCCGCGACTGGGCACAAACTCAGGTCCCATGAGAAACCGGGTCTGTGGATCGTGACCCCACCATCCGTTGAGGCGCGGCAGCTCGGCTCCGTGATGGCGCTGGTGGATAAAGCAGCCTGCCACCGCTCCAGGCCCCGCGTTCAGGTATTTGTAACTACACCAGACGGCGAAATCGCAACCGAGGGCATGCAGATCCAGTGGCACATTACCCACCGAGTGCGCCAGATCGAAGCCGACCCTGCATCCCGCCTCTCGCCCGGCGCGGGTGATCGCCTCGAGGTCTAGCACCTGGCCGGTGTAGTATTGCACGCCGGGCAGAAGGATAAGCGCGATGCTCTCCCCTTGCGCCTCGATGAACTGCGTGATCTGCTCGCTGGATAAACAGTCTAAACCGACCCCAGGAGCAAGCTCCAGCAAGCACGTTTCGGGGTCAAAGCCGTGAAAGCGGATCTGTGACTCGACTGCGTAGCGGTCGGAAGGAAAGGCGTGTTTCTCGATCAGGATCTTATTACGCGTGGGGGTAGGTCGGTAGAAGCTAACCAGCATCAGGTGCAAGTTTACCGTAAGCGAGCTCATGGCCACGACCTCGGGAGCTTGGGCACCGACCAGCTCCGCCAGTGGCTCGCGCACGAGCTCGTGATAAGGCATCCAGGGGATGCGACCGTTAAAATGGGCACCCACACCCAGCCTAGCCCAGTGCTCCAGCTCGATCTCTAGGGCTGCACGGACCCCCTTCGCTTGCAGACCTAAGGAGTTACCACAGAAGTAGATGCATTCATGACCGTCTGTATGCTGAGGGATGTGAAACTGATCGCGAAAAGAGGCCAATTGGTCCGCGGCATCCAGAGCGCGGGCGAGCTCTTGGCAATGATCCCAGTCCGGGATCGCTTCGAGATCCGTCATGAGACCGTGCGCAGCGGATAAAGGATGGGGCGGCTGGGGGCCGCCTCCGCGGCGAAAGGGGCGATATGCAGGTCCAGCAAATACAGGCCATCGGCGATGTCGTCGGGAACATAGATCATCTCCGTGATGCTGCGCTTGGGCAAGCCCTGTTTAGGCGCTGTTCGACTGCCTTGTTCGATCCCCCAGAACAGACGGTGGACCCAGAGCTTGCCGCCGTCCTGGGCACGGTCCACGGAAGGGGTATCGACCAGCAGATGGTTCGTCTGCGTTTCCAATACTCGCTGCATACCCTGGATCGAGAAAAAGGGATGGCTGCTCGCCCCTCGATAATGGCGCCAGCGCTTGTCCGGCCCATTGGGCAAGGTGCGCACCACAAGAGCCTGCGCACGCGGGCTTTTGGCAAATGGTTTCAGCGCAGAGTCCAACGCCCGGCGTGTGATGAGCTGCTCATTGGGATTGCGAGGGACGCTATATAGCTGTCGTCGCTGTGTTCGGCCGTCTCCGGGCGCACGGAAACCACCAGAGCCAGACACGGTGTGGGCGAGACCATATCGAGCACCGAGATCGGTTGATCTAGAACATGGCCTGCGCATTCGGTATGGGTGCCATTGCAGTGTGGTGTGATGGTGATGGTCTCGACGTTACAACTGCCGCCACGGCGGGTGTCCCCGATAAAACCGCCAAGATCGAGGGCACATGCTTGTGCGTTATCGGCTTTAAAGAAGTTGGGCTGTTGGCCACCAAAGTCGACCGGGATCCCGATCGGCATAGGCCGACTGAGGTCCGCCTCGTAGGCCGTCGTGTCGAGCAAAAAGCGAAGCTCCATAGCTTCAGGAAGCAAAATCCGCTTGCTCCAGCCCTAACCATTCGAGCGCCGCACCGTGATATAGGCGCTGTTGGATCTCCGTCGGCAGCTCCAGCGCCTCGATTACCGCTCCGGGCCTCTGCTCCCCCAAGGGGAAAGGATAATCGGTGCCCAACATGATCTTGTTCGGGCCCATGACATCAAGCAGATATCGCAGCGCTTTGGGATCGTGGGTGATGGTATCGACATAGATCCGTTGCAAATACTCGCGCGGGTTGATGGCGTTGTCTACGGCAACGAGATCCGGGCGCATCTTGAATCCCTGCTCGATGCGGCCGATGGTAAAGGGAAACGTACCGCCGCCGTGTGAGAAGCATACCCTGAGCCTAGGCAAGCGCTCTAAAACGCCGCCGAAGATGAGCGAGCAGATGGCACGTGATAACTCCGCCGGCATCCCGACCAACCACGGCAGCCAGTACTTGCTCATCGACACACTTCCCATCATATCCCAGGGATGCACTAGCAAGGGGATATCGAAGTCTTGAGCCGCGGCGAAAAACGGAAACAGCGGCGGATCGCTCAAGTTCCAGTCATTGACATGCGAGCCGATTTGCAGACCCGCAAGTCCCAGTTCCTTCCGGCAACGCTCCATCTCTTGGATGGCGAGATCGGGCGATTGCAGCGGCACGGTGCCAAGACCGATGATGTTCTTTGGATAGCTCCGGCAAACGTGCGCTATGTGATCGTTGAGATATCGGGCCAGCTCCAGGGCATGCCTAGGCTCTGCGCGATAGCTAAACATAACGGGCACGGTGCAGACCACTTGCACCGCCACGCCGTAGCGCTGGTACTCCTCGATACGCAGCTCAGGATCCCAGGCATTAGGTTGGACTTCGCGAAAGAATCGGCCGTCCTTATAGATTTGGGCTCGGCCGTTCTCATGCTTGATGCACGGAAACCCGCTCACGCCGAGTCTTTCGTTGAGATCCGGCCAGGTCCTCGGCAGGATGTGCGAATGCATGTCGATTTTTAACATGCAGCTTTTACTCTTCCCTGGTGCGGGAATGAGGTGCTGTAGCGTTGTGATCAACATGTAATTCCGCTCGATGATTCGCTCTGCCTTGCCGCTCGATCATCAAGTTACGATTCACAGTCTCCAACCTTGGGGATGTCCATTGGGAATAGCGATTTAGCGCCGAGTTCCTGTGCTTTTCTCGCCATCGTGTCTACACCAGCAACGGTAACGTAGGTCCCCCAATGGGGAAAGTCAATCCGTGTTGGGCTGATTCCTAGAGGGCTGCAGTCGGGCGCTACCAACTCTACATTTTAGAATACTACTTCATTCGTTCGAAACTTATCCGGCCAACGTGGAACCCTTAACCGCCACCCTTCCCTCTGCCTAGTCACGTAGATTGTGTGTATACTTTTTCGTAGATACATTAATGACCAGGTCGCACTTTTCGATCCGTTCGACGAAGCGAGACACGCTCGCGCCAACCTTCGAGTTCTCCCACCGATCCAGCACAACGGTGATCCCCGCCTTTTGCAGATCGGTGGCCAGGTTGCGCTCTACCCAACGTTCCTGCTCTTTGTCACCCCAGGCGTAGCTGATGAAGCACTCCGGCCGCGCGATCGGCCGGCTCTCCACGTAAGACATCACTTGGAAAACCGCCTGCTCGAATCGTGTACGCTGAGCGGCGAACCACTGTTGTTCATCCACCTTACGACGCTCAGTCTGCGTCAACTGGATCGACTCGTCGGCTTTCGGCAGTGTAACTTTCTCGCCGCATTTTGGGCAAAAGACGGAATCAGCGCCGCTGCGCAGCTCTTCACGTACGACTGCGCGATTGAGCGGATGCCCTTTGGAACAAAGGACGGGTTCGTAGCGGAAGACGTCCAGGTTGCGGTGGGCCAGGAAGCTTTCAAACAAGCCCTGGAACAGCGTCCGCACCGGCCGACCGACGTTCGTGCCGAAATACAGGACCAAGTCCAGCTCGCCGTCGTGCTCACCCTCTTGCCGGAATCCGCAGATCAAGCGGTAGCCCATCTCGTAACGCGCCTGGTTCTGCCATTGATTCGTACGCGTAAAGATCTGCGTGTAACCCAGCAGCACCACCAGCGAGGCGTAGACGTTCTCGACCGCGCCGCTGACGGTGTACCCCGCGCCGTCCTCGGTCGGCTGCTCGTCTTCCAGCACGGGCTTCTTCAGGTTGATCAGCTCCGGGAAGACCAGGTACGATTGCCCGCCCAAGGGATCGGTTTCACGGAAACAGACATTGTGTTCCAGGAACAACAACGCCGCCGCATCCAGCAACACATCGCGCTCATCCTGTGACAGCTTCTCCAACTCGCGGAACGAGTATTCGCCCGCCAGCAGCCGTTTTTCTTCCAGCGAACCCAAGCCCTTCAGATTGCGTCGCGCTTCCAGCACGAACGACGCCGCCAGATTGTTGAGCAGCTCCGGCACCAGCAGGATACGCTCTTTGCCGTTCGACGTGCGCAGCACGCGCGCGTAACCGTAATTGGCCAGATGCCCGACGGCGGTCATCATCTCGGTGTCGGTGAATCGCCAGGCCTCGTCGGTCTTCTCCAACTGACGGCGCAAGTCCTGCGGGCCGACGATGACTTCCCGACGGTCGCTACTTTCTTTCAGCTTCAGGACATAATCCTTGATGCGCTTGAAGGTGAGGGTCGTGACCGTCGCGCTCTTTCGCTCCCACGGGATCCGCGCTTTCATCCGCCGCAGCAATTCATCCAGCCCCCGACCGTCTCTGGCGCTGGTCGGGAGATAACCGCCGCTGATACCGCGCTGGCGGCAGAATTCGTCGAGCTCTTCTTGCGTCAAGCGCGCCTCGCCGCGATCCGCGCGCGCACCGATCAGAATCGTCTGACAGCCATCCTGCGATTGACGAGTCTGCCCCGATTTGAGCTGCGTCAGCCAGAACTCCACGCCGTGCAGCGGATCTCGGCTGTCGGTCGGATCAAAGAGGATGAGGGCGAGATCGGAATCGTCCAGAAACAACGCGTGCGTCAGCCGGTAATCGGGCTGGCCCGCCAGATCCCAGAGAATGGCTTCGCACTCGGTACCATCCTGGCGGCGCGCGCCCAGGTCGTTGACCACCCAGAATTGCTGGCCGTGCGTCGAGCTGTGTTCTTTGAATTCGCCGTGTGCCAGCCGCCAGCCCAGCCCCGTCTTGCCCACGCCCGAATCGCCCACCAGGACGATCTTGGCCGTGGTGTGGTGCACCGCCTGCATCGATGGTCTGGCTTCAGCCGCTTTCGCTAGCAGCACGTCGACATCCAGCTCCCAGAAGTGAATCAGCCTAGATCGGTCGTCTATCGGCGCGTCTGGCTTTGAACCAACTGAGGCCAGCAACGGCAAGGTGGGATGAAACGCGATGCCTGACTTGTCAACCGACGCGAGCGGCTCCGGGGTGACTGCGACCATCTCCCAGGTCTTGCAATTCCAGAGACGCAAGGTTCCATCACCGCTCTTGGAAGCCAGGAGTCGCCCATCCACACACAAGGCGACAGCGTTAACGATGCCAGTGTGCCCTTCGAGCGTGCGGAGTAGCTTACCGCTGGCCACCTCCCACAGCATCACCGTATGGTCATTGCTCCCGCTAGCCAGCGTCTGTCCCGCCGGATCGAATGCTACGCTCGTAATAAAGGACTTGTGCCCTTCGAGTGTGCGGAGCAGCTTGCCGCTGGCCACCTCCCACAGCATCACCGTATGGTCCATGCTCCCGCTGGCCAACGTCCGACCTGCCGGGTCGAACGCCACGCTCAACACAAGGCTATAACGTCCTTCGAGTGTGCGGAGCAGCTTGCCGCTGGCGACCTCCCACAGCCTCACCGTCTTGTCACCGCTCCCGCTGGCTAGCGTCCGCCCCACCGAATCGAACGCTAGGCTCGTGACAACGCGCTCGTGCCCTTCGAGGCTGCGGACTAGCTTCACGCGCGGCGGTAGTTTGCGCTCTTGCCGTTCACCGAGTTGCTCATCTCGTTTCTGTTTCGGCATAACCTATCCGCTCCTTCCGCTCGTGGTGGGTTACGGCTACCGCCTCTCAAGAAACACACTGGAATAGCCTAATTTCATAGCATTATTTTTTAGCCGATTGGGGATTGGGAATCAATTGAAAGGCAAGCTTTTGGGCCGTTTTGGTCAGATGTCTGAGGACCCGTGTTTCTTCCAAACGCCTTCCGTCACGGGCGGTTATTCAGCTAACCCACCCTACCGCGTTATTTACGCTCTGTCGGAGCAGGATTGAGGTACCCGCAGTTCCCGCACCGGCGCCGCTCTTCGCTGCCGTAGAAACGCTCGAAAACCGGCGGAAACTGCGTTTCAATATTCACCAGATGGAAATATTCCTCGTAGAGCTTGCTATTGCACTGCTCGCAAAACCACATCAGGCCGTCTTGCTCGTGGGCTAGTCGCTTGCGTTCGATGACCAGCCCGACGGTGTGTTCCAAGCGTTGCGGCGAGTGGGGGATCCTCGGGGGCAGTAGGAAGACTTCGCCTTCGCGGATGCGGATGTCCTGGGGCCGCCCCTCCTCCATCACCTTGAGCAGCATGTCGCCTTCAAACTGGTAGAAGAATTCGGGTCCTTCATCGTAGTGGTAATCGGTGCGCCGGTTCGGGCCGCCGATGACCATACAGATGAATTCGCCCTGTTCCCAGATCACCTTGTTGCATACCGGGGGCTTTAGTCGATGGCGATTATCCTCTATCCATTTTTTGAAATTGATCGGGGTGCTCAGCATGATTTATTCCTCAGATAGGCGACGCATTTTAGCTCGATGGCAATGGGGGTCGGCAGGCGATTGACCTCCACGGTCGTGCGGCAAGCTTGGTTGCCTTGGAAATAGTCGGCGTAAATGCGGTTGAAGGTGGCGAAATCCTCTCTCATATCGGTCAGAAACACGGTGACATCGACCAGGTCCTCCCAAGCAGCACCGGCCTCCTCCAAGATCGCCCGCACGTTTCGAAACACCGAGTGGCATTGGGCCTCCATATCGTATGCGACGATATCCCCGTGCTGATCTAGGCTTAGGCCTGGGACCTCACCGGAACCGGGCAGGCGCGGCCCAACGCCGGACAAGAACAGAAAATCACCGGCTCGGCGCGCGTGCGGATAAAGGCCAACGGGTGGCGGCGCTTTAGTGGAAACGATTTTGTTTATCAAGGAATGCCTCGTGCCATGCGATAGGCCGTAGCGTTGTGACCATTTCTCTCTTGAAATTTTAGTGCTTCCCCATGCCCTCGCGGAAGGGGGTGTTCATACCGATCATCATGAACGATTCTTGTCCCAAAGGGACGTCCGAGCAGCCCAAGTGCAAAACGTCAGCACCCGGCCCGTCTCCCCTTTTTTAATGGGCGTTTCGCGCCGCTTGAGGGAGCCGGGGGATCTGGGATCGGCAGACGCTTTCAAGCCTCAGAGTTTGTGAAAAAACCGTCGCGAGCGAGGGGAGGTCGCGTTCCGCCGGAGCGTACGTTCGAGGCGAAATAAGCGTTACGAGCTACTCACGCGGCGAGCGGATTCTGCCAACGCAGATCTGGAAAGCGGCTAAAGTCGCTGTCCGTGGAGCAAAGCAGCAGTCCGTGTTCGATGGCCAGGGCCCCCAGGTGGGCGTCGGGGACGAGATTGGCCTGTACCCCGGCCGCCGTGAGCAGCGTTCCCAGGACGTCGCGGTGGCGCTCCGTGGCCTGGGGGATCCAAGCGACCTCGGCTTCGAGCCATGCGCCGATCTGACGCCACGTCTCGGCGATCGGCTCGGGTCGCTCGAACACGCGCGGATTCGTGACGATGCGCAGAAACCCAAGGAGGCTCTGCCACGGCAGGCCAACCGGCGCGCTACCGTTCAATTGGGCGTCGAGCCAATCGCGCGCCCGCGCATGCTGCGGAAAGGAACTGACGTGCGCGTAGATGAGCAGGTTGGCGTCGACCAGCATCACCGGAACAATTCGCCTTCCGCCACGGCCAAGACCTCCGCCACGTTGTCGACATTGCCCAGCAGGCAGCGCCCGAGGTCGACCGACTCAGTGCGAAGAGGGGCGCGCTTGGGTGGCGGCGCGGTCATGTGTTTGAGGCCCTCGCGTAGCGCCTCGTTGACGAGGTCTTTCAGGCTCGCAGCGCGAGCCTTGCGCAACCGCTCGATCAAGGCGGCCACATCGTTATCCAGCGTCAGGGTGGTACGCATGCATAAAAGCATAGCTGCATTGATGTCTTGATGTCAAATGCCTGCGATCTGCAAATGCGCCCCGAAGGCAATCCGGACTGGGGCCTGCGCTTCGTCGTCACGTTTCTGTTCCCGAAATGACCGCAGCGAAACTGATCCGTCGCAGCGTGCTTTTATTTTGCGCGCGCCATCGAGATCCCCGCGATGGCCGGCGTATGATGCAAAGTATTTCGGCGTGAAGCTGCCGAAGGAAGTGCCTAGGGATGGTGTACAGTGCGGATCTTGTACAGCGGGTCGAGTGGAGTCGAGAGTCTGAGAATCCGAAAAGAAAAGAACAGGACCATGGCTAAGCGGATCCGATTTATTTTTGCACGGCTCGAAGATCACCGAGATCGACCGGTAACCTTCGCGAACTCGGCACCTCCGACCTAAGCGAGCATAGTCCTATGAACGCCAGGTATAGCCCGCGCCTCACCGACTGGCCGGAGCCATATGCTGGCGTGGGGATCCTCCTTGTTCTTTTTTCTCGGCTGGATGACAAACTATGGCTAAACCACTGACGCCGCCGCGGTCAAAAAAGGCCGGCTTACCACCGGGTAGCCTGGTGCATATTGGGGATCGGTTTAAAGAGGTGGCCGAGATCACGGTGCTTCGCTACGATAGCAAAGAGCTGCACGTGCGACAGATCAGCGATGTAGCCGAATGCCTGCCGCTACCCGCGGCTCTGGGCGTCACTTGGATCAACGTCGACGGCGTGCACGATGCGCCAACGCTGCAACGATTAGGACAAAGCTTGCGCTTACACCCTTTGGTACTGGAGGACATCCTAAATACCGGCCAGCGTCCGAAGATGGAAGCCTACGGAGACTATGTCTACATCGTGGCCAAGATGCTCACCCTGAAGGAGGATTCCGTCGAAAGCGAACAGGTGAGCATCGTGTTGGGCAAAGACTACCTGTTGTCGTTTCAAGAGCAGGGCAAGCCGGGCGATGTTTTCGATGCCATCAGAAGCCGGCTTAAGAGCGGCAGCGGCCGCTTGCGAAGTAGCGGCGCGGATTTTTTGGCTTATAGCCTCATCGATGCGATCGTGGATCACTATTTCGTGGTACTGGAGCGGTTGGGTGAAAGGCTCGAGTTGCTGGAAGATCAGTTAGTCCAGGCACCGACGACCCAAACCATGACCTGTCTGCACCAGCTCCGTCGCGAGGTCATTTTTTTGCGCAAATGCGCGTGGCCCATGCGCGAGGTCGTGAGCAGCCTCCAGCGCAGCGAAACGCCATTGATCACCGAGGCCACCGCGATTTATTTGCGCGATGTCTACGATCACGCGGTCTATGTGATGGAAACGGTGGACACCTTTCGAGATATGCTCGCCAACATGCTGGACATCTATCTTTCCAGCATCAGCGCACGCATGAATGAAGTCATGAAGGTGCTGACGATCATCGCGACCCTATTCATTCCGCTCACCTTTATCGTCGGTGTCTACGGCATGAACTTCGACTATTTCCCGGAGCTTAAATGGCGCTGGGCTTATCCAGTGCTGTGGATCATCATGATCGGGATCGCGGGTGCGATGCTGATGTATTTCAGGCGCAAGCATTGGCTCTAGGCTCTCCCGGTTTGCTCGAGTTTCAGGACGGCGCCGACATCACCACGCCGATCTGGCAATACCCTCCAATTCATCCGGGCGTAGGATAGTAATGTGGTTCTGCTCCATTTTGATCAATCCTTCTCCTTGCCAAGCGCGTAATAGACGGTTCACCCATTCCCGCGTCGTCCCGATCAGGTTCCCGATCTCGCGCTGAGACTTGACATCGAACCCCGCTGGGCATTCTACCCCGGCGCTCTTAGCCATCTTTAACAGAAGCCGGGCTAGGCGAGAGGGGGTGTGGAGCAATCCCACGGTTTCGACGATGTCGCTCGTATCGCGCACTTTTCGACAGAGCATGACGAGCAGTTGGATCGCCACCTCGGGGTGCTGCTTGAGAACCGGCATGAAGTCACTGCGGCGAATGACCAAAAGCCTACACTCTCCTCGCGCTGTAGCGTCAGCAGAGCGCTCCTTGCCATCGATCGGGGCGATCTCGCCGAACACATTGCCCTCATCGAGGGTGTAAAAAACGATCTCCTTGCCATTCGCCGAGCAGATGCTGATTTTGACCTGACCCTGTAATACCGCCATTATACTAGAATCCTTTGCACCCTTCTGGAAGATGATCTGGCCATTGGAAAAACACCGTTCATGGGCCAAGGCCAGTATTCGGTCAAGCTCGCGGGGCGTGAGTTGGCTGAAGAGGAAATGACGCGCCAGCATTGCACCCTTGTCGATGGGTTTCATTTGATTCTCAGTTCTGCACACCCTTTAAGAGGGCTAGCTTGATGACCGCCAAAAGGGTTGACCCAAGAGAGGCAGGGTAGCGTGCATTCTATGCACGACCCGCCTTGCCGCAAGTGTACCCCTCGGAACGCCTAATTTCACCCTAGGTATCTTGGCTCCCGCCTTGCCACCACACCTTGTGGATGCTTGACTCTATTTCGCCTCGCGTCTCCGAGCAGGAGAGAAAGCGAAAACCCCAGAGGGTGTGAAGTACTTCATACGTAAAGTCCCCGCTGGGGTGCAGCATCCTGTATCGGATGGTGTGCAAGCTTCCCCCCTGGCCACTGGTTGGGAGTCCGATATCGTTCTCCTGACCAGCGGCGCTTGCCGCCATCCTCAGGAAACGTGCTCCAAAGCTTCTGCAGGTTAAAAAGCGGACAACTCGGCAGAATATCGGCTAGGCTCATGTGTATGCACGGGAGTTCGCCGAAAGGCAAACCAAACTGTTCCGGATCCTGCAGCGAAATCCCAAGAACGAAGTGGCGTGGCACCCTCTGATGAAAGCCACCGAGCGTCTTGATAGCGGAGTTCCTGAGAATTGGACCGGCATCACGGCGATGACGAGCTAATAATCGGCCGATGTTTTGGCCCCTTCTTCTCTGCCATTTCTTGGCGGATTATCCCTTGCAAAGCGACGCCATCGCTCAGGCCAAGACCCGTTTGCCGGGATTGATATGGCATGTCGCGATTCATCTGATGACCATGCTGGTGGTCATCCTGGGATTATTGGGATCGGATTGGCGGGTGGCCTTACCGGCGATCCTGGCTCTGACCGGCTTTCACTTTCTGATCGATCGATGGAAAAACATTCTCTTAAGGCTTAGGCCTCGCTGGGTGATCTTCAGCTACCTGCAGGACCAGGTGCTACACTTCCTCTCCATCCTAGCGATCGCCTACTGGGCAGAACAATCGGGGGGGCTGTCGATGTTTCTCAACGAGACGGTCTGGATAGTTCCCATGATCGGTTTTGTTTTGGTGACGTACGCGTGGTTTATCACGGAACGGGTATTGGCTCACAGGAACCAGTGCTACCGGGAGTGGGTCAACGAGCAGTCATGGTCTCGCATGGTCGGGCGGGCGGCCATGTTCAGCGCGTGGTTTGCGGGATGGAGTCTTTGGGGGCTGCTGATCTTGCTCGGGGGCCTTGCTTACCATTGGCTGGATCTGGCTGGAGCCTACCGCTTTAGAGCGTTGGCGACCGACGGCTGTGTGGTCGCCGTGGTGATGTCTCTTTTTAAATGGTCATTGGCGTGAGTTGAGGAAACGAAGTGAACCCGGATCAACAGCTTCGCGAACCTCGATCGGCCGCTGACTGCATAGCTTTCCTTGCGAAAACGGATCTATTCTCTGATCTATCGCGCTCCGACGTGGAGTCCTTGGCCCAAAATATGGAGGTGCGTACTTTGGCCCAAGGGCAGTTTTTGATACGGCAAGACGAGCCGGGCGACAGCCTTTACGCGGTCTTCGGGGGTCGATTGCAGGTTACCAACGAAACGCCCGCGGGGAGGAGGTTCCGCTCAACCTCATCGGTCCGGGAGTAACCGTGGGGGAGCTAGCGCTCCTGACCGGCGAGCAGCGGAGCGCCTCTGTTGATGCGGACCAAGATGCTGTGCTTCTCGCTCTCAACAGAACCGCCTTCGAGCGCATTCGACAAACTTCACCCCAGGTTAGCACCTGCCTATCCCAGATCATCGTCGAGCGCATACAAAAGGTAGAGCTGAAAAATCTGCTCTATGTGAGCGGACTGTTCAAGGACATGCAGCAGGCGGCGCTGCAGGATCTGGAAGCGGAGCTCGAGTTGATCCTTTGTGCGAGCGGCGAATGCCTCATGCGCGAGGGCGATACGCTGATCCGTGCGTAAGCTTAAGCTGGCACTGGCAGATCCCCTATTATTTCGAATCCATGCTGACGATATAGGGGAAATCAGACGCCGAGGATTTTTGGTAGCGGCGGCAGCGGGCGAGATAAAAGCGAGCGGGCCCATCGTTCGGATATTCTCGTAGAACGGCCTCGAAAAGCTCAGCGGCTTTGGCCCCTTGTCCTGTCTTGAGGACCTCAAGCGCCTCGGCAAAGCGCTCGCAGAGCAACACCTGAGCCTCGGTCGCCGAGTCCTCGCTGCTTAGGATCTCGACGATGGGTAATGGCTCTGATTTCCCGATCAAGCGAAACTCTCCCACCGGCCTCACCAACAACTTGTCGACGCCGTCTAGCACGGCTTGTGACGCCAAAAGATGAGTGCCTAGGTGCTTGTTCAGTCCCTCGATGCGAGCAGCGGTATTGGCGCAGTCGCCCACAATGCTATAAACAAAATGTCCCCCACCGCCTGCGTGCCCTACGTACACGGTACCGGCCTCAAGACCGATGCGCAGGGGAGAGCGCGCTAAGGCATGCCGCTCCTTGAACCGAGCAACGGCATCCACGGCCTCTAGAGCAGCGAGCACCGCTTTGCGCCGCACCGACACCTCGGAGCGCTCGGCGGTCCAAGCGCACATGATGCCGTCGGCCCGAAACTCCGTTACATCGACGTTGTGGCGCTTTAAGGGTTCCGCAACCGTTTCGAAATAGTCGTTCAGAAACAAAGCTAATTCTTTGGGTTTCATCGTTTCCGCGAGGGTAGAGAACCCCGCCATGTCCGAGGCAAAACAGGTGCTGTACGCGACCCTGTTAACGGCACCCGGATCCAGGTTTTGTGCGAGATCTCTCGCCATCTTCTCCGGCAGGTAATAGCTGATCGCGCGGGTGGCATGCCGCTTACCGCGCCGCTCCAGCAGGTACTGGCCAAGAAGACCGACGAAGAGCGCTAGAGGCAGTTGCACCAGCAGCGGAATGGCGATCGGCAGCCACAAATCCGCCTTATTAAACCCGAGCTGGACAGCGACGCCGTAGAGCGCGGCAAGGCTAATGGCTAAAGGGACGCCCGCGATGGCTGGGAGGAGATACACGGCAAGACCCATGGTAGCGCCGAAGATCGCCAGGATCACCGTTCCCATGAGCGGTGCGCTTGGTCGAAGCCAACGATCGGTCAGAAGATTTCCGAACGCCGTCGCGGCGATCTCGACCCCGCTCAAATCCACACCGTCGCTGCGGGTAAATACTGTATTATGCCTGTCCGGTTGTTCAGGATCATACAAGTCAGAAAATCCGACGAAAACGATCTTATTAGTCAAGTCGAGCGCTTCCCGGTTTGCCGCATCGCGCTGGATGACGGCATGATAGGGGATGGTGGTAATGGTTCCCGGCGGCCCATAGAAGTTTAGGTGGCGATGGTCACCACCCTGATAGAGGCTCACGAGCGCTTGCATGAGCTGCCGCTCTCCCGGCGTTAGGTCCTGTTTACCCGCCCCTAAGGCTTGGCGCAGCCTTGCTGCGCCAAGCTTCGGGTCTTTCTTGAAACCTCGTCGCAGATGGCGCATGAGCTCTCGGATCTGCGAGGCGTGAGACAGCTCGCCCGCCCCTCGGGATAGATCGTCGACGCCTGCTGTACCCAGTTCCTCTAAAAGCTGCAGCCATCGCGGGTAACTGCCTAGAGCGTGGATCTGCAGGGCAACGGCGGGCGCTGTCGGCGCGTCGCCGAGGCTCGGTTTGAAAGCCCAAAACCCGTGAACGGAAGCCTCCATCTTCGGTAAGGGAAAGGGGCCAAGCCCCTTGGCCACCTCCACTAAGCTCGGCAGGGGCGGTATGAATTGCTCAACCCAAACGAAACCTTTCGGTCTTCCGTTGCGATCGGCGATGGGTTGCCGCTTGGCGCTGAGTTTCTCGATCAGCACCACCCGATCGGCCTCCGCGATGGCGTTGGCAAAGGCTAGATCGTGTTCGCGTAATTTAGGTCTCGCAAAATCAAAGTCGAACACGATGACCGACGCGCCCAACCCCACCAAACGCTCGATCAGCCGCGCATGGACGGATCGCGGCCACTCCCGAGGCAGGGTGGAAAGCCCAAGATGCCTTCCGGTTTGCTCATCGATCGCCACCACCACGGCGTCTGGAGGCGGCTCGATGGCGCCTCTGAGCTTAAACAACCACCTCAACCCGACCTCCTGTTCGAACCCGGCGCCAACAGGTGTCAGCCCCAGGACGGCACCCGCCAGAGCCGTGGCGACGCCGCCGATGAGAGCTTTTAGCCACCGGCGCATAGAAGGTAGCTACGATTGTGTCGTCGCCATTAGCGCGGGTAAGAGGTGGCGAGATCCGGTCGATAGGAGTTTAGGTTTACACTCTTTCAGTCATAAAGCGGAGTTTATGGACGAGCTCCCGCATGACATGCACCGCGAAGAAGGGGCTCTGTCGCACCATGAACAGGAACCGCTTCTCATACACCGGCGCCAATCGGCATTGACTCAACGCCACGGCGCTCGCATCGCACTCCGGGGTTGCGAATCGATCAACGCCATCTCGCCCACGAGGTCTCCAGGCCCCAATTTGCTGATGGGCTGTCCGTGCGCCCGGATCTCGACCTTGCCTTCTAGTACGACGTACATCACCTCACCGGATTGTCCTTCCTCGAAGATCGTCTTCCCAGCCGAGTATTCTTCGACATTGTCGGCATTCTTAAATAGATTCAATGTGTTCATGGTCCGGCCACTGAGAAAGCTAAATGGGTTTAGTCCCCAATGCTGTTCACTTAACGGTTTTTCGCTTAGACTTGCTCCTGTGCCGTTGCGCAGGGGGACAAGTTATGGCGGGCAAAGCAGCCGAGTTGGGTGGGCCGGTACGTATTGCGGATTAC
>Ga0187893_10007967_pt1 | contig 16996 bp, 12 predicted proteins | sample MA1701074metaG_FD_139574 | JGI IMG/M metagenome (GOLD analysis project Ga0187893, IMG submission 139574) | White microbial mat communities from a basaltic lava cave in the Kipuka Kanohina Cave System on the Island of Hawaii, USA - MA170107-4 metaG ...
GTCGCCGGTTTCGACCGGCTTATCATGTTGTCGTATAAGGAGTTGTGAGGGGCCTGTAGCTCAGGTGGTTAGAGCGCACGCCTGATAAGCGTGAGGTCGGTAGTTCAACTCTACCCAGGCCCACTGAGCTGGATGTTGAGGCCCTGCTGGAGGTTTGACCTCTGGCAGGGTTTTCTGATTTCAGCCGGATTGGGCTCGTGGTGTCGATTGCGGTGTCGATTGGACCGGAACGACTCTGCTGGTTAACGCCTGCCGCATCGTGGCTTCGTCGGGCTGCTGGTAGCACTTGAGCACCGTCTGGGGCTCCTTCCAGCCGCCCAAGTAGCAGAGGTCCCGGAGCGGGACGTGCTTCAGATCGGTAGCGAACTTCCGCCGCAGGCTGTGCCAACCACGACCGGGTTCCTTCTTAAGTCCTGCCAGCTCCTGGGCCCGCTCCCACCAGTCCCGAAAGAGATGCCTGCTACACGGAGCCGAAGGGCCTCCCGGGGCAGGGAATAGCCAGGTATCGCCGATCGAGGGCCGGGTTTGTCTCGTCCGGGTGAGCGCTTCCAGGGCGGCCTCGGTCAGGAATGTCTCGTGCTCGAAGCCGATCTTGTCGTGCTCGGCTCGCCAGCGGACCCGCTTGCCTTCCAGATCCAGATCCGACCATTTGAGCAGCCTGATCGAACCGATCCGGTGGCCGGTCTCATGGGCCAGGACGAGCGCCAGCTCGAACAACCGGCTGACCTCTCCGGCGACCTGCTCCAGCGCCTGATACTCCTCGCCGCTCAGCATGACCCGTCGAGGGCTTGGCTGTTTGGGCCAGGGCATACCCTTCAGGGGATTTCGATCCAGGAGAGGGACCCCGCTGTCATCCCTCGCCAGCGTAGCCCAGTTGAGCACGGCGTGCAGGAACTTGAGATCCTGTTCGATGACTCGGGTTCCTACTGGACGATTGCGTTTCTCGCCGTTCTTCCCGGGTCTCTCGTCCCCCCTGTCCTTCCGCCATCGAATAAAGCCGTCCCAATCCCGCCGGTTGAGGGTCTCCGGGGTTCGACTTGATGCGAAGAACTCGGTAAACCGACGCACCGCAGCTTGATCGTGCCGCTGGGCGCTGGCCCCTTTCCCTGGGGTGACCTCACGTACGTAGATGTCAAAGAGCGTGCGCAGGGTCGCTGCGCGTACCGGCGTCGAGCCGCTTCTGAGTGCCGCGGCCAGCTCCTCGGCTTTCGCCCTGGCAGCGCTCCGGTCCCGGTGCCCGAGGGCAACCCGTGACCTCCTGCCGCGGTCGGCGAATTCGAGGAAGAGGCTGTCCGATTCGGGGTGCTCGAACGCACGCACCCGGTTCCGGCCGCGCTCGCCGGTACAATAGCTCCACCGTTTTTTCGCTTGGGGCATCGTCATGATTCCTTGTCGGAGGTGACGACAGCCCGCGCGATCTGCCTGGGTGTAGCGCCTAGAAGTTTGAGGGATGGATCGGCAGCCCGCAACTTCGACGGCTTCCGGGGGAGGTCCCGGCGCCGAATCCGGGGAGCATGAGACCGGCCCGCATTAGGAATTGTGCCCTGTCGAATGAGGAGCCCCAGATGATCGAGGGAATAGCCGGATTCACCGGAAGCTTCGGTCAGTGTGAGGGGCTGGTCCCAATACTCCCCCACCGCCGAGTCAAAGTCCTGGAGGATTTCCTCGAGAAGAGCTGCCCCGCTCACCAGTGCGCCACGGAGCCGCATCGCCTTGGCTTCGGCGGCCCACTTGGTGGAGAACTCCTGGGGGCTCACGGGGAGAGCTCAATCTTCTGGAAACCCGATAGGGTTTCCGTCTTCGTCAACTTCAATTCGCGGACGTTCCCGGGGAGGACGCCAGGAGTCCTGGGCGCCATCTGGATCGAAGGCATCGTGGAAGGTGTGCCACCCGATGTAGTCGGCGCAGAGCTCGCCGATCACTTCGCGTGCAAATCGAGCCTGGGTTTGGCGGTTTTCTGCGAGCAGCCGCAGGCTCACGGCGCCGAGCGTGTCGAGGCGCTCGCGGAGAAGGCGCTCGGCCTCGTTCAGGAACAGAATCGATGGGGGCCCCCCCCAAGTGCACTCCTTCGTGTCTGGCCCGGTGTCCCGCCAGACCCTGGTGAGATCCTGGAGGCGCGGGTCGTCGTGAAGCAGCCGCAAGTATCTGTCTAGGAGTCGCTCCCGGATGCTCCTGGCATCTGTGCTTAGCCTCGGTGCTGCATTGGGAAGGTGCAACTCAGGCCTGACCTTTCCGGCGTAGCGGCGAGCGGTCCGTTCGCTGCACCCCAATCGGTGTCCGATCTCTTTGAAAGTGATCCCGCTCCGCCGCAAAGCCTCCATCTTGTCAATGGTTTCCTGCGAAACCCGGTGACCCTCCGAAGAGCGGGACGTGGCTCGTCGGGGTCTCCGCTGGAAGGCCTGGCTCATGGTGCTGAACCCAGGCTGGACCGAATGCGGCCAGAAGGAGGCAAAGAAACGGAATTGAGAGGGCCGTGCCGCGGAAACAGGGTGCATCCCGGGGCGCTCCAAGCGCCGCCAAAACAGTCAGAACGGCCGCTCACAGGATGCCTTTGAGCCTTCCGAACTTCCATACTTGGTCCCAAAGGACCAGGTGGCCGTACTCCCCCTCGTAGGCTTGAATAAGGCCCTGGGCCATCCAGTCGTACACCGTGGTACGATGGACCTTGAGGGCGACGGCCGCTTCCATCGGGGACAGGAAATCGCTGGGCCCGACCCTCCGGGACCAGACCTGTCCGTTAATGGTGCGGTACAGGGTGAGCCAGCCGAGTTTGCCAACCTCGGCGCTGATGAGATCGGGGCGGTGCCCAGTGTACGCCATAGCCCCTACCAGTGTGGTAGCCGGTACCCTACCAGACTGGTAGTCCAATGTCAAGGAGGGGCTATGTCGGGATAGCTATTCCAAAGGCCTCTGACGCAGCCTTGTCGATTTGATCCTGTTCCTTTGACGTCGCCACTGAGGCGAGCTTGCTCAGAGACGCCGGACTAAGGGTGGCAAGGGAAGGGAGTCGAAGACGCCGCAGGGTTTGAGCTTGATACCGCAGGCTTCCACCTCGCATCTGAACCGAGAATGCACGGACCTGGACAAGGACGTACGTGCTTCGCAGAAGGGCTTGAAGAGCTCGCAGGTCCCAGGAATCGGATGTGATCCAGTAGAGGTTGTGGTGCGGGTAGTAATTCCCTGGATCCAGGCCCACAACGCCACCGGGCTGGATGTCAGGCAGGACCAGCTTCGGGACGAATTGGAGTTTGGGCCAAATGCGGTCGATAGTCCTGAACCAGGTGGCCGGCCGGGTCTTCGCAACGTGTCGGTTCTTGAGGCGATCGGAGGACCCTTCGAGATAATCGCCAAGCCCTGGGAATTCAGCGAGACTAATCAAGGAGCCATCATCGGTATCAGAGAACGGGTTCACTAGGAAATGCTTGGACCATGAGAGGGAGTCCACTCGGACGTCCTGGGACATGAGAAGCGGGATCTGCCGCGACTCCTCGATGGTCGGGTGTTTGCCATCGAGAACGAACACCGGGTCGGCGCCCGTCGCAACCCCGATTCCGACTTTAGTTCCGGGGGCCGAGGTTTCCAGGTGAGGAAATCGTTCCTCCAGGGAGGCGAGAAACTGGTGTTCAGCCAGAGAGGTTGTGCGCCAGGGAGATCCGTCCTGGTACCACTCGCTGAAGATCGAAACCAGCTTGCCTGGTTTTCCCGGGCAAGAGATCCCACGGCGCACGGCCTCCAGTGTTTCGTCGGAAAGATCTGGAAGGCTGGCGGCATTAGTTGGTTCCCCTCTTTGGCGATCTAACACCACAATCGCCGGGTAGGCGGACACTTCCTGCAAGAATGGCTGGGTATGTTCGAGGTTGAGAAAATGCCGAACATGAAACCTCTGAGCGATCAGCTTGCGCAGCGCAGCACCGTATTGGTTTTTCGCGAAGCGGTTCGCGCAGATGAAAGCCAGCACCCCCTCCGTGGCTAGCAGCTGAAGTCCACGCTCGATAAAGGCCACGTAGAGATCCGCCCGATCCGTCGCTGTTGAGAAGGCGCGGCGGTAGTGATTTAGCACCGCCTTCGGCAAGTCTTCAAGGCGAACATACGGTGGATTGCCCACGACGAATGAGAACTTGTGGTCCCATTCTTTGAGTAGGAAATCAGCATGGACAAGCCACCCATCGGCGAGGCTGGCTGACCGCGCGCCGGGACATCCTGCATGGGTAAGCTTGGAAACAATCAGCGCCCGTGCCTTCTCCACCGAACCGGCATTTATGTCGACGGCGCGGATCGCTGAATCGAGAGTTGAATCATTCCAGTCAATTGGATCTGCGTGAACACGTTCTGAATCAACTAGGCGTTTGAGAATGGCCTCAAGGAACGCACCATCGCCACAACTGGGTTCAAGGATGGACCTGGTAGATAGCCGCACCTCCATAGCGGAGTAGCCGGCAAGATCCAGGATTAGGTCGACAATCTCAGGCCGCGTAAAAACAGCACCGACAGGCTCGTGAGTATCAGTGCCTTGCCAGAGGTCCTCCCATTTCGGTGCGAAGAGTTCTAAGGTGGACACTTCAGGCGATACCGATGAGATGACCGAACAGTGATTTCAGAAACGCCCCGAACTGGAGTTCAGGTAAGGGCTCAGAATAAAGTCCCCGCTTCCCCCGAGAAGAGATGATGAGAGAAGCCACGTTGTAGTTTCGTTCTAGCATCAGCCGTTGGCACAGGATCCCATAACGATCGATGTAGGACGTATTATTGAAAACAGACATGGGAGAGAACGTCCCCTTCTTCAGGGTCACCGGCGAAGTCGAGCCCGAGGCCTCCTCCACGAAAAGGAAATAGCCAAGCCAAGGCTGCTGAAGCCCGAGGACGCGTTCTCTATAAGCGACCCAGAAGTCCGTTGAGCTGCCAATGGCCTCCTCGGATCGGTTGTTGAAGTTGTTTCCGAAGCTCGGTCCAACCTGGGATTTCATCTCCATCGCTGCGCACAGCTTTTGCCCACGGATCACAACAACATCCCACTTCTTCTGCGGTCTGTAATACCCAGGGAGTTCCACACCGGTTCTGAAGCGTAGCTCCTCACCATCAAAGCCTGCGGACCTGACTATTTCGCAAACCAGCTCACAAAACGCGTTTAGATGCTGGCCGCCGGTTACCTCACCCCTTGTTCCCGTATCGCTCACCCCGCCCACCTTCTGGCGCCGGGACTGCCCCGCGCGTCGATCCCAGTATTCCCGGACGGCGGTTTCGACACGTCGATGGAGCTCGGAATCCCTCCATGGAAATTGACGAGATCGGCGCATTGGCTTCGCGGAAATGGTTCTCCAAACAACGCTAGCAATGCCGAGAAGCGCAACCCCTTCGAGCGCTGATAGTTAGAAGCAGGCTGATAGCTGGGAGATTGATTTGGTAGTTGAGTTTGGTTCTTGGGATGAATCCCACCTCGGCCCTGTATGAGAAAGCAGGGTGAAAGGGGGCGACGGCCCTTGCGCGTAGGCCAACCCACCTGACTCACGCCACGCCATCAGTAAGCTCCGGGGACCTCAAGGGACGGACCTTCGTTTCGATAGGTTCCAACACAACGGGATCACCTACAGTGTTCCCCACGCCAAGATCCTTGAATCGCCGAGCGGAGACCAGGACGCGCGACTCTAGGGTGCCGACCGCGTTGTTGTAGAACGTCACTGCCTTTTCCAGGTGTGTCCCGAGATCCGTGATATGGTCGTCGAACTTGCTGAGCCGCTCGTAGAGTTCGCGCCCAAGTTCGGCGATGTCCGAGGCGCTACGCGCGAGGCTTTCCTGGCGCCATCCGAAGGCCACGGCGTGAAGCAGCGCGATAAGAGTCGTGGGTGTTGCGATGATCACGCGGTTCTTTGTAAAGCTGTCATCGATCAATTGGGAGTCTTGCTCTAATGCGGTGCTGAAGAACACTTCGCTTGGCAGGAACAGGATAACAAATGCCGGGCTGTCGTCGAGCTGTTCCCAGTAGCTCTTCTTCCCGAGGCTGTCGGAATGCTGCCGTAACTGCGCGGCGTGCTGTTTGAGGTACCGCTTCCTCTCCCCGTCATCGTGAGCTTCCAACGCCTGTAGGTAGGCTGATAAAGGGACTTTCGCGTCAATAGCGACTACGCGTCCCCCCGGCAGCTTCACCAGTACGTCCGGGCGGAGACGCCTCCCTTCACCCTCCAGAACGGGTTGAACACTGAAGTCGCAATGCTCAATCATTCCGGCGATTTCGATGACTCGGCGCAGCTGCATCTCTCCCCACCTGCCGCGCACGGCTGGGGAGCGTAGTGCACGCGCAAGCTGATCGGTCTGAGTGGCGAGCTCGACGCTCGCGCGTTCGACGCTCTCAAGCTGCTTCCTGATGGCCCCCATCGATTCGTCGCGGTCGCGCGCAAGCTGTTCGATCTTCGCATCATATTTCTGAAGGCCATCACGGATCGGAGCGATGAGCGTGGCAAAAGCTTTCTCTTTGTCGTCCAAGTCTCGCTGTGCTTCGACTCTAAGTCCCGCCAGCTCGCTCTTAGCAACCTGAAAGAAGCTGTCGCTGGTTGATTTCAACGCTTCGGCAGCAAGGGCACTGAACGTGTCCTTCATTCGTTCCTGGAAACGTGCTAGTTCCTCGAGTCTAGTCTCAAAAGACGCACGCTCAGTCTTCAGTGTGGTGAGCTGGTTATCGAGGCCCCGTACCTCAGCGTCCCGCTCCCGAAGTTGAGTCTGGGCGTCGGCAAGCCTGGTTGTGAGATCTTCCACCCGTGCCACGGAAGCCCGAGCATCCGCGAGGGCATTCGCTGCCGACTCTGCGGCCTTTGACTGAGCCACCTGACGAAATGCGAAATAGGCCGCGAGCCCCCCAATAGCGAGGCCTGCCACAAAGACCAGGACCGAGGACAAGGCATTCATTGGCTAGGTGCTCCACCAGGGTTGTGCTCCGGCGACACGGACACGGTGCTGTCGTGTCTCGACAAGCAGTCCATCTATTGTTGACGTGACCCGTCGGATCGGGTCTCTCGATCGGATCGCTCCCAATGACCTTCCAGTGGGTGAAAACCAGGTGAAAGACTTGTTCTCGAGGAGCCCGAAGCCAGTGTCGCCGATGATGAGCTCACCTTTGTCGAAGACGTCAACCAGCGCGGTGAGTCTATCCGCCTCGACCACATATAGGCGAGTATCGGTGAGCATATAGAGGTAGTTACCGCTTTCTTCGATGTGGCGCGGTACCGAGCCGATGTCGTAGACACGGACTGGCATGCCCCCTTCGGAGAGTTGGATCACTTTACCGCTATAGGTAGCGATATATGCGCCCCTGCCCGTAGGTGCAAAGTTGGCCGCGTAGCTCCAGTCTGCGGCGCTTTTCTCGGACGCTACGAATGAAAGCGTTATCCCAATGCTCCCGCCGCCGGGGACCGCGACCTTTGATTCGTGAAGGATCTTCTGGTAGGTAATGTGATCCGTCTCCGCTGCGCTCATGCCCTCCAGCTCGATTCCTGTGAGTAGCTCGAAGGCGTTCCCGAGTGCTTGAAAGCGTGCCGTTGCTGAGGCGTCGCCCGGATTTCTATCCGGGTGCCAGCGCATGGCCAATTTGCGAAACTGGTGCGTGAGATCCTCTGGCGAGACTGGAAGCTGGAGTTCCATCAGGCGCAGGGCGTCGAGGATCTCGGTGTCTGTTCCGACACGGCTAGATCGGTCTCCCGCAACACGAGCCCAGCCTTCCTGCATCGGAGTTCGGATGGACCACAACGGGCACTGAGACGCGACATCGAAGCAATACGCTTCGTCAACAACCGTCACTAGGTATCGCGCATGATCTGTTGAGATACTCACGCATCGCGTGTGATTCTTCATCTCCCTTGCAGGAATTGCCAATCGGTCGGCCTGGGCACGGTACTCCGGCATGTCTTCAAGCCACGCCACAAACAGCGGAGACAGGTCATCCGAGTACGCATGCAGCACTCCATCACGGGATAAGAAGAGAATCGCGCTGCCATCACGATTCACGTCGGCCCGATAAACGTCGTGCGACAGACCACGGTCTTCGATGGCAACACCGGTGGCGTTGATGACGCGCAAAATGCACGGTGATAGGGGGAAGCGTTCCGTCCTCCCCCTCGGGTCGAGGAGGAAGGTCGAGCGGCCGGTGTGGTACGCCTCCCTAAAGGCTGGGTCAGGCCGTTCACGCGAGGGAAGTTTGTCAGGTTCCGATGCCTCCCAGCCCTCCCCATCGGTATCAAATGGGGGGACTGTGGCCCGGTTGCGGGGAGCTGATTCAGTTTGCCGACGCCGTTCGGCCCACATGGATGGTGCCATCGGCAGGCGGACTAGAGGGACATTCGAAATGTCGAGCTGAGTCGGGGGGATTGCTCTTCGAGAGGACTTGACTCGAGGAAGCAGGCTGCGCGGCTCAACTGGTGCTGCGCCTGGCGTTTTGGGCTCGGAAAAGGGCGCTGAAGAGGGCACCTGGTCATATGGATGGAGCAGATACGAGGAGCCCTTCCGGAGTCGTCGGACACGTTTTGCTTTCTCTAACAGGCGGACAAGCTGTGCGATATCCTGGCCCTTATCCACCCCCAGCCTTGATTTCAGCATTGTCTGGATCATGCCTGGCGCCGCCGCGATCTCTCTCATGATCCCGTGTACGAGCGCCAGATCCTGTTTAGCGGCATCGACGCACTCCATCCACCCGTGAAGCTCTGGAATGCCCTCCAAGCTTGACCGAAGGTCGTCAATTGCCTCTTCGTCCTCGAGGACCGCCATGAGCGTGGGTGTGGTATGTACGGCGTGTGCCCGGAGGTTCGCTGCATCGGGTATAGCCCGGACGAACGCCGGGAGCAGCCTGTAGGTTTGTCGGGCCGCCGCAATTGCGGCCGCGAAGTTGCCGTCGGCTTTGTGTTGCTCGATCGAGAGCGAGAGCTCGAAATACCTGTGAACCGCCTCGCTCGTATAATCAGCCAAGTCCTGTTCCTTTCCAGGTAGCCAGGGGTGACTCTCGTCGGCTCTCAGCCGTCGCCGATCTGAAGCGGGTTAAGGAGCGACCGGATGAAGGTGGCAGTGTCTTTCAAGTCTTTGGCGCCTCGAGGGAGACCCTCGTGCGCCCCGGCCGCAGTCCGCTTCAAGATCGACTTCAGCCTTTCACCGGATCCGGGAACCGCCGCCTCGATAATGGCTCCCGAACCGTCGACCCACATCTGTTCGCCTGTCTGAGAACGCCAGCTCCTGGGGTCGAAATTGGGATTGGCCTTCATGAATACCAAGAGATACAGACGCTCAAGTGCGAGACGGATTCGAATCCACGCGCTCTCCAGATCAGCGTTTTCAGCAAAGCGTTCAGCATTCTTGAGACGCTCCGTCACCCGGCGATTGCCCTCCTCGATGACAACCCCGTAACGCTTTGTAGCCCGCGATCGAAGGGTCAGGAACGACTTCCGTTTGTAGTGGGCATCGGCAACATCGCGTGCGAACTGATCGCTGTGCGTCAGAAGTACGATTTGAAAGTCTTGGGCAATCAGCGCCTCAGTAAGGGGGCCTGCGAGCGACAAGTAGTGATCTTCGTCCATGGATTGGACGGGATCGTCCAGGATTACCACCGCGTGCCCCAGTAGTTTTGCCCGGGTGAGATAGGCCGCTAAGCCAACGACGTTAATCTGGGACTCGCTGAAAACCTTGAGCGCGTCGACTTCAACGTCGCGAGTACCATCCGAGATGCGTGCTTTTACTTCCATTTCCAGCTTGAAGCCCCTTCCTTTCGCCTCGGGGATGTAGAGCTGGCTGAACGTGCTCGCGGTGTCTTCGCGAAGCATTCGCCACACCTCGGTCATTCGCTCGGAAAAGTCGCGTCTTGCGGCCTCCACCAATTCGCTTCGAAGGCTGATCAAACCTTCCCGAATGCTCTTTAGAAGTTTCTGCGCCTTCCCTTCGGCCCGTTCCCATCCGACGGCCTGGAGGACCCCGTCCAGATCATCGACAACATCCAGCCACTTCTCGCGAAGGGCATAGGAAGGGTCGCCAAGTGCGACGATCCCGAGAGTCTTCTCAACCTCGGCGAACTGGCTAGCATACTCTGTGAGATACTGACGAAGCTGCGCCAGTCGGGTGCTTGCCGTTCGCAGCGACTCAACCAGCGCGGCCGAATACGTACCATCCTCGAGAAGGGTGTCGGCCGTATCCAAACATCCTACGACCTTCATTGCCAGGTCCTTCTGCCTCCGCACCGAGGCGTTCAAAGCCACAATCCCGAGCACGACGCTTGGATCAAGAGCACTTAGTTCCAGCTGCTGTTCCTGCTCGTCGATGCCGGGGATAATCACTGCAGCCAGGTGTGTCCGGACGCCTCGAATGTCAGACCCAGCACGTCTCGCGGTGTGCGAGAGGCTAGTGTTCGCATTGTCGACCGCGGCTGCCAATGGCAGGCACGCATGGAGGGATGTAACGCGGCGTGATGACAGAGTAGGCACGGGGATGTACTCACATAAAGGACACGTGGACCATTCGGAGGTGGTCGTGCCGAGCACCCCTCCCTTGATCAGCGAATCCACAGCCCGCGCTATCGCGAGCTCGGCGGCAGCGAGGTCCCGAGCGGTCTCCTGTGCTCGCGACAGGTTCTCCATCGCCTCAGCCAGCGTTGCGCCGACTGCAGATAGGGAATCGGTGAAAGCGAGGAATTGGGCGGTTCCTGGGCGCGGTCGCAGATCGTTCAAGAAGGGGAATTGCCGCTCGCGGTCTCGTATGTGATCCGCGCGGATATCGGTGACGAAATCACCGAATGAAGCATTAACGACAGCTCCCGGCCGGAATGCCGCCGCACCAACATCTTGCATGACACGTTCAAGTCCAGAACGATTGGGCGAAGAGCCTGTGCGCTCGAAGCGCTCACAAGCGCGCTTGCTGCTTGGTGAGACGGCATCCCGTAAAAGTCTCCACCGCGAGTGTCTCAACGCCCCCACAGCCGGCACGAACTCAGCGGAGCGAGCATCGCCCACGACGGCCTTTTCGATCAGTCCGGTCAGCTCGTCCAGTTGGAGGAGCCGCTCGAAATACCTTCGACGGGTGTCCGGAGTTCCGTGGATGAAGTGGCTGAGGGTATGCTGCATGAGGATGGGAGCCACCCCAGCAAAGAGCTGATCGAGCAGCAATGCCGCCTGAGCTGGCGTCAATGTATTGCCATCTACCACAAGGTCGGAGGTGGTAGTGGCCGCCTGTGTATCGGCGTAGTCCGCAGTCAGGACGCGTCGGAGGCGTCTTTCCTCGCTGTCGACCATAATAACCGCTTCGACCCATGTCTTTGCATCGGCAGGCCTAAACTCGTTCCCTATGCAACTGGCAAGCTCTCGGGCATGTCCGGATGATCGCCGCGACAGCTGGCCAGTGAATAGCCATTCGAATGCTTCGGCCAAGGCGGTCTTTCCAGAGCTGTTTCTACCTTCCACAACAATGAGGTCCGCGTCGAGTTCGATGGGAATCAGTTGGGTACGGAACCCTCGGAAATAGTTCGGCTGTATGCTTTTGAGACGTACCTTGTTAGTAGCGGGAGGTTTTCGGAGGGGTGCGATAATCTCCGCAGTGGCATCGGAGCTTGTCACTTCTTGGTCTGGTGGTTCGGACCTGAGGAACGCAGTCGCTTGGTCCACAAACCATTCGTCGATCCAGTGAGGGTTTTCCAACGCACCCGAGTTTCCGGGAAAGGTCGTAGCAAGGGCCCCCAGAGGCCCAGGCTGCGACCGTAGCGTATCTAGGATCAGGTCACGTGTTGGCATGGCCAGTAGTGGCGCAAGTCCCTGCGATCAGGACAGACAGCAACGCCAGAACAATCTAGAATCGTGGCGTCCTTGGGGTCTTTGTGCAGTAACGCGCAGATCGAGGGTCTGGCCCGATGCAGCGGAGGTGATGCGCCCAGATCAGGTCCAGTCGTAACGCCGCCGGCGGCCTGGTGCTAGGGGCCGTTTACTTCGCCCGTTGCTTTGGAGAGTCCGCTCCCATCCTTCCCAGCAAACAGTTGACCCCATGCCCACAGAAAGTACGGTCTAAGGTGGGTACGGGCAAGAAATTAGCCCCGACTCTTAGGTCGCGTCCGACTATAAGATGTTATAGCGCAAATGGTGAAGCGCGTTATGACGAGCACGAGACATATGAGCGATTAGGGAGCAAGGCAAAGGCAGGCGAGTGCCAAGTCCTCCGATTGTGGGAGATTCTATCGCGCTGCAGTTTCGTCTAGAAGCAGATATTTCCCCGAGATAGCGAGCCTGATTCAAAAGCCTAGATTCTGCCGATTGGGAGTGCCAACTCACCCCGGGTCGGAGCTCGGACTCTCTGCCTCTTCTATTCTGGCTTGCGCGATTGGTCCGCGGATGGCTTGATGCCATTCTAAGGCTTTTGGGCCTGAGGCGAGGACGCCCACGGCGCCGTAGCCCCTTTCGCAGTCCAACCTGGTCCGATGTTGGGTATTTCGAAGCAGAAGATGAAAAGGGGCGTAAGACGGACCGGTCTTTCACTAGTGTTCCAAGTGCAGCAATTGTCCGGGTTACACTGCCATGGCTATTCGACAAGCCACACCACCGACTCTTTGACCTGCAGTGCGAAGTCGCCTCTGTGGTCCTGGGTTATGTGGAACTCTCGTACATGCCAGGACGCTTCTTGGCGCTGTTAAGAGAACACGATGCATTCCAAGCAGTTAGTGTGTACTTGGCTGCGCTTGGTGTTGACTTCCAGCGTCTACTCTGGGATCTCCGTACCAGAGAGTTTGTCAAGTTCGGGACCAGTCTCTTGGCTGAAGTGGAGTTTGTGCGGAGACGCGCGCGTCTTGATGACGCGCCGATCTACGAAGCGATTAGGAGTCGGGACCGGTCAAGGTTGGTTGATCTGGCAAAGCGGTTGGAGATGTTGAGCGATATGGTCGTGGCGATCGAAGAGGCACACATTACGCTGCCAGGGTTTGAGGAAGAGCTTCGAGATCGGCTAAGAACGCGAATAAGACGATGGGCGACCCTTGACTACGACGTACTCAGAGAAGTAGCGGAAAACCTGGCGGCTTGGAAGTATCTCCAGTCAGAATACGACAAGGCAGTGTCACGTTGTACCCGAGTCGTTCGGGATCTACGTGAAGTAGCCATTCGGCTCGGCGACATGGGCTTGCAGGAGGCATTAGGGGGTTTTGTCGCATCGATCGGGACCGTCGAGGAAGGGGTCCGGGCGCGTGAACTTGAAGCAGCAGATGCAATTGACGAATTGCGCCGTATCCAGGCTGACCTCGAACGCGTCGCATCTGCATATGACTACGAGCCCGAGTCGGCAGACCCGGCAACATCGACAGAGGAGGAAGTTCACGATAGCTTGACAAGGATGGGCCTGCGGTACCCCGACGATCTAATGCGTGGGAAGATCCAGAAGCGTTTCAGGGAGCTCGCCCGGGAGTACCACCCCGACAAGGGGGGGAGTGACGAAGAGATGCGACAACTGATTAAATCACGTTCCATCCTGCTAAGGTTTCTCGAAGACAGAGGAGAATGATGGCCGACCAATTCCCAAAGCCGAAGCTTCCTCGACCAGACCGTCTATTAGGGCGCAGTGAAGCTGCAGGGAAAGGCCAGGAACAGCCGAAGGAGATCTTAGAGCGCTATCGCAAGGCCGGTAAGCGTCGGTCAATGCTAATGGGCCTCTCAGATGCGACTGGGTCAATGGCGGGGATTTGGAGTACAACCCGCGCCCAGATTGGCAAGATGATCGAGCGTGTGTCTGAGCTCGGTGACTTCTCCATGAACTGGGTCGCTTACCGCGACTATGGTGACGGACCTCGAATCCTGGAGCCATCAGGTTGGCAGACCGATGCAAGGGCACTAACAAGGTTTCTTAACGGCATTGAGTGCATTGGCGGGGAGGACTGGGAGGAGGCCGTTGAACGCGCTCTTGAGTACGCCGCAAAGGATCAACAGGCAACTCGCGTCGTATTGATTGGTGACGCCCCCCCTCATCCTGATCGGGACTTTCGAGAACAAGCCTCACGTCTCGGTGGGATGAATCGCAAGGTGTTCTGTTTCGTAGTCGGCGGTAGTGCGGATACCCGGGCCGCGTTTGGAGAGATTGCTAGGCTTAGTGGCGGCCTTTGCACGGATCTGACAAGTGAAAGAGATCTCTTGGATTTTGTGGCCCTAACTATGGTGGACGACATGGGTGGTGGGACCAGTGTTGACAGCTTCCTGGAAAAGCACGCCAAGCAACTCAGCCCTGGCACCATCGCCTTTGCCAAGGCCTTGCAGGCCCCCAAGGCATGAGCTAATGGCTACATACAGGCTCTTCCGTTACGTCTATTACCTAGGAATGCTTGCCGGGGCGACTTTGACCATCGTTGCCGCAGCCAGGTCCTTGCTCTATGGTCAGAATACCAACCCGTACTTGGCGGCGTGGATCGGGGTTCCTCATGTGGTGATTCTCTCTGCGCTTGCACGTGCTGTGCCGCCGGAATCTAGAGTGCAAGCCGGGAATCAGCTACAGACGGCCGGGTACCTGCATACCCTTGTCGGCTTCTCGGTTTTGCTCACTATTCTTGGCCGCGTGTCACAATTCGAGCCGGGCATTGTTCTTGGGCCGCTTGGCAGTGCCCTTATTACGAGCATTTGCGGTTGGTTCTTTGGAGGTGAACTTGTTGGGAGAGGGCTTGCTTCGGAGGACGACGCCCTTCGCACTGAGGCAGGCCGCGTTACCGGGGAGTTGCGAGGGTTTGCTACTGCCGTCAGGTCTGCCCACGAGGATTACATCCGTTCGGTTCGTGGTTTATTGGACGAACATCGAACCCTAGATGAGGCACACAGAGAGGCACTCCGGCGGACAACTGAGCTGGCGACTGGGCTTGAGAAACACCTGAGCGGGATTGTCACCACACTCGCCAACTTCGAGAGAACCGTGAGGACGGCGAGTGAGGCGATCGAGAGAGGTTTTGGAGAGGAGTTTCGGAAGCGTGTAGAAGCCACCGGAGGGTTGCTAAAGTCAGTGAATGATGAGCTAGGTAAGGTTGCTGACGGGGCTCGTGAAACTGCCAAATACCTCCGCGAATCCCGGCTGCTACTGGACGAGCTTGCAAAACTGGCAAGTGTCATAGGGGCTACAGCACCCACGCGATAGTGCATCAATCTGAGTGAGTACTGGACGACGAACGATGCTAAAGCAGAGCGAGATCTTTGCGTTCATTTCTCTGTTCTTCCTGATTGTAATGTTTATTGTCCAAGGGGAGAAAAACGAACTGCGCAGTGCAAGCCAAGACTTGAATCGATGCCGCCAAGATCTGGCTGAGTCGCGACGTGACAACCCTCCGATCGTCATCCTGTCGGAACAGAATCCGGAGTATCGGTTTCCCTTAGGAAAAGCCACTCCAACACTTGCATTTCAGCATGCCCTGAGGGAACGGATTGTTCCCCTAATTGACTCGCTTTCGAGAGATTGCGGATGTGACGGCATTGAAGTGGTTGGACATACCGACGCGCTAAGAGTCGCGGGCAATAGGTCAGATCTGGACAACCTTGCCGTGAGCTTCTTGAACTCTCATCGTCCCGATATGCTCACGCCGGGGAGCAACATGGATCTAGGGATGATGCGGGCCTTGTCCGTGCTGGACATTCTTAAGCTCGCAGCTGCTGAAGGACGGCTGCCTCAGGTCAGATTCTTTCTCCCGTACTCTGCGGGGCAGATGATACTCCCTTCGAGAACCCTTCCAATGACAGATGAAAGTGCGATCGATCGGTCACGGAGGAGGATCGAGATTCGTTTGTTGAAAGTCAGGTCGAGGCAGATCAACTAGGGTGATGACCTTGTCCCAAATCGGTAGACATTGACTTAAGCCGCGCAACGGAGCTCGAACATCACCGGGTTGAGATAGCACAGGGTCGAGTGCCGCCGCCGTTGATTGCGAAACTCTTCGATGTAGTCGTGCACGTCCCCTTCCAGTTCTTCTTCCTGGTTTACTCCGTTCGTGGTGCCGCTCGACCTTCAGGTCCGCGAACAAGGCCTTAAGTATGGGTTTGCCCCAGCAAGCCCCACTTCGCTCATGCTGCAGATCGCGCGGTCTGTCAGCGGCTTACGTTATGGCGTCGGATTCCAAGAGGTCCTTCGGGGGTGCGCTCGGCACTTGGGCCAACCTGCGCCGGGTTATGGTAAAACGAACTGGGGAAACTATAAGATCTTATAGGCCTGCCCTATTTCGCGAAACGTCCTGAACTGGAACGCTGTGATGCGCCCCAAGTTGAATTTTTCTAGGGCCGAAGTAAGCTATCAGCAGAAGCCCAGGCCGCTTTCTGCGAGTGACGAGGCCGCACGGAAAGGGAAACGCCTACGTGGCGCACGGCTGGGCTACTCGCTGCAAGGTGCCGCCTCGCTCATCTGTTCGAGATCCACTGGAGAACTCTAAGGCCAGTTCAGATTAGGGAGGTCGAAAGATGGCTGAGTGCAAGGCGTGCAAAGGGAGTGGCGCGGCTAAATGTCCACGATGTAAGGGCAGTGGGCGAGTAGGGGGAGGGGTGTTCACCTCTTCGGATCGTTGTGGCCATTGTGAGGGGTCGGGCAAAGTGAAGTGCGGCGTATGCCACGGAAAAGGTTATCACTGACCGCGGTCACAATCCTAGACCGGCCCTGCCCTTGGTAGGGCCATCAGCTCAGCAGCAGCCGCTCAAGCCCTCTGGCGGAGCTCACGGAATCTCACGCCATGACGGTCGCCTGAGAGCTGGTGTCGATTCCGGTGTCGATTGACCCCGGAAACCCCCGATTTTAACCTTTGGAATCCCGGCAGATCGCGCGGTCTGTCAACGAGTTACGTTGTCGCGTCGGATTCCAGCGGCTCGATCGGGGGCCTGATAAGCGTGAGGTCGGTAGTTCAACTCTACCCAGGCCCATGAACAGCAGGTGTCAGGGATCAGGTGTCACGGGTTGGGGTTAGCCCGCCATCAAGTTGATGAGCGGGCTTCTCTTTTCCAGCCAGGTTTAGGCTCGGTGCCAATTGTTGGTGCCAGTTCACGAGGATCGAAGA
>Ga0187893_10007968_pt1 | contig 16995 bp, 10 predicted proteins | sample MA1701074metaG_FD_139574 | JGI IMG/M metagenome (GOLD analysis project Ga0187893, IMG submission 139574) | White microbial mat communities from a basaltic lava cave in the Kipuka Kanohina Cave System on the Island of Hawaii, USA - MA170107-4 metaG ...
CCATTTCAAGTCTTCCCACAACTCGTCGCACCGTGGTACGCTCGACCGTTGTCGACGGAGAGCAGCCCATGTTGATCCGATCAATCAAAGGAGGGACTTACCCTTAACCGATCACCGATGCTCCGCAAACGATTCACATCGACGTGCGGAGGTTCACCAAACCTGTTCTTTTCATCGATATGGAACGAGCGGTCCGTTTTGGGATTGACGTATCCACCCTTGCCACTGGCAGGATTAGGGCCGCGAGGCTCAAAGCCTTTCCGTCGGAACATTTCGTCGATTTCGGCTGGCGTTTTTCCACGAAACGGATTGCCAAGCCCCTTCGGCTTCGCCACCGCGCGGAGACCGTTTCCCAACCACTTCGCCGCACCGCCTCCCGCAATGAGCGTAGCGCCCGTAAGGGTTGCGTCCGCGGTGCAGGGCGTCCACAACGACCACAGGGCCGCTGCCCCGTAATAGCCTCCCGTTTGGAGATAGTTGCTGTCGCCACTCGTGGCCCTCTGGGCGTGGTAGTCGAGCATCTCCTGCCCGTACTTCTCGGACAGATTCTTGGTCAGACTGATGTGAACCCCCCCGCATGGCAGCGAGATCACCATCAGGCCGAAAGGATCGACGTAGTTCGTTGGATTCCCCGCCGCGTACGTGTAGTAGGCGAAGTCTCCGTCGAGGCCCAAGGGGTCCTTCTCGAGGTATCGGTTCGTTTCGGGATCGTAGTACCTAAAAAGATTGTAGTGGAGACCACTCTCCGTGTCCGAGTACTGGCCCGCACTCCTGAAGGAGAACTCTACGGCCTCACTGTCCCCGTCAACGTCGGGGTCGACGATCGCTTCCCCGTAGGCGTCAGAGGCTACTCGCCACAGCACGGCTTGATCTGGGCCCGTCAAGAACCTGACCGCACCGATACGATCGGTATGCACGTTGAGGATCTGCCCGTCTGCTTCGGCCTGTAGAGGGGAGAGCCCGACGCCCCAGGCATATCGCCGCACGCGGCTTCCCGTCCCGTTGTACTCACCGAAAAGCTCAGTTCCATCCCACAAGAACCATGTCGTAGCGCCATTGACCGTCTTGCGCACGCGGCGCCCAAATGCGTCATACAGGTAGCTCGCGCTATCCGCCGCGTCGAGGTATCCAACCAAATCGTGTAGGGCGTCGTGCGTCAGCGTGCGCCCGTCGGTTGTCGATTGGACGTTACCGTCCAGATCGAAGAAATAGGCGATTCCCAAAGCCGACGTGAGCTGGTTGTTAGCATCATACTGATAGTCGTTCGGATCTGCAGGATTCTCCAGGTTCCCGACGCCGTCGTAATCGAACGACTCTGACGGCGGAAGACCGCTCTCGGCCGGGTGAATCGCAGAGATCAACTGGTAGAGCTCGTCGTAACCGTAGGTGTGCGTCCCGTCGGCGTCCGTCATCGTCAGCGCGTGACCCACATCATCGAGGGTGTAGGCAAACTGCTCGATCGTGGCGTTCAGTGTGTTGCGATAGGTCACGTCTTCGATCTCACCCGTCTCCGTGACGTCGACGTCCTCCACGATTCCGCTGGGATACGTGATCGTATCGACGTTCAAGTCTGCGTCGAACGTGAGGTCGAAGTACTGGCCACTCGGAAGAGTCAAGTCGTCGAGCAGTCCCAGCCGGTTGACATGGAAGTCAGAAATCAGCTGTGCTCCGTCTTGAACCGTCACCTTGTCGACGTAGCCGAAGCGATCGTAGTCGTAGTCGATTGTCCGCGCGCCGCCCGGCAGGTAGTGGACAGTGTGCGTGTCCGGGCGCCCGAGATCGTCGTAGGTCCACGAGTAGGATGGCGTAGCCTGGATTGCGTCGTCCGTGACCCCGGTCAGGTTTTGCTCGTTGTCATACCCGTAGGTGATAATGCGCGTTGGTGTCGTGGCGACCTCGGTAGAGAATACTGTGAGGGTCTGGATAGGACCCCAGTCGAAATAGCTGTAGTCGATCTTGTTCCCCCGGGCGTTGACAACGAAGTCAAGACGATCTCTGTCGTCGTACGCGTATCGGATTGTCTGGTTAAGCGGAAGGATCTCTTTCGTGAGCCGCGAGAGCGCATCCCACTCGTACTCCGTGGTGTTGCCCCGAGCGTCCTTGATCGTGCGGAGGTTGTGTGCCGCGTCGTAGGTGTACTCCGTCACCTCGATGGGGTTGGCATCGAGCGCCTCGACCTTGCGCAACCTCTCAAGATCGTCGTAGGTATACCGTGTCCGTCGGTTGTACGGATCCTTCACCTCAGTCAGATTGGCGAGCATGTCGTACTGGAATTCCCAGCGCTTGTCAGCGGGATTGACGACAGCACTGACGTTGCCCAGCAGATCGTACTCGTAGCTTGTTTCGTGCGCCGCGGGCGATCGTGCCTTCAATACGCGGCCGGATGAATCATTCACGTAAGTCGCGAGCGTGAGCCAGCTTCCGGCGTCGTCCTTCCGTTGAACGGCTTCCAGGTAGCCCATGTCGCTGTACATCAAGCGGGTCAGCTGCCCTTCCCCATCGGCCACGGTCCTGCCGACCTCAACCAAGGTCAGCAACCGGCCCGGAGATACGCCATCGGGTCCCGTGTGGGTGAGCAGCATCTCTTGTCCGAGTGGATTGACGATCTTCGTCGTGCGGCCTAGGACATCGTTCTCGAAGGTGTAGGTCTTGCCTCGTGCGTCGACCGCAGACTTGATCCGACCCTTCGTGTCATAGTCCAGTTCGATCGCACGTTGTGGAGCCGCGACGCCTCCGACTTCAATGAACTGACGTTTCGCTTTGCCGCGGCGCCCCACGGATGCGGAAGACGGGTAGAACTCGGTCTTCAGCTTCGTTCCGCCGGGGAGCACGATCGATTCCGGATAGCCATTCTCCGTGTTGTAGCTCTCGTACTTCGTCACACGGAACGAGCCGTCGTCTCGCCGGTCCTTGACCTCGTCATACCCGATCGGGATTCCGCCAACAGAGAAAAGAGTCCATTCCGACCGAAAGATCTGTGGGCTCAGGGATGAAAGCGTCTGGGCCGAGGTCAGCCAATGCTCGTTGTAGCCGTAGGACTCCGTGACGACCTCTCCGTCGTCGAGAACTACGGTGCGAGATGTGAGGTCGTCATTCGTGCCGTAGCCATACGACAGGAACCGTTCGAGCACGTAGGATGGCGAGGAGACGCTCCCGGTGTTGCGATAGACTGCCGTACTCTCGATCCTGTTCTCCTGATCGCGATCGAGCACGATCTTGTTCCGCCGAGCGTCGTGGCGTGCCAACGGAAATCCTTCGGCGTTGTAGTCATAGATCTCGTCGACGACCTGAAGCACCGCACCGCCGTCGTCTCGAATCGTGTGCACGACCCGGCGGGAGCCCTCGACGGGATCGTCGTAATAGAAGTCGTAGCGGTCCAACCCACGCTGTTGCCAGCTCACACGACCCTGAGTGTCGTACTCCCAGGTCCATCCCAACTCGCCACCGCTCTCGTAGCCGGTCATGCGATGAACTTGGCTGGGATCGTCATAGGTGTAGTTCGTCGCGATTCCGACCGCATCCACGACGGTACGCAGATCGCCTTTGGCGTCGTGCGTGTAGTCGACGGTCTGCCCGTCGCTGCTCGTGATTCCGTCGACTCTTCCCGTCGCGGGGTCGTAGGCGAGCGTGATGAACCGGCCCGTCGAAACATCGGATGCCAGAAACTCCTCGACCCTCTCGACCCGATAGTCCCGAGCCACCATCAGTGGTTCGCTTGGGTCAAGTGCGTAGCGACTGGTCCCCGTGATTGGCATTCGGTTCGCGCTGTAGGTAAACACGTGGCGGTTGCCGGCGGCGTCACCGAGATCCGTCATCCGTCCGAAGACGTCGAACCTGGCCGTCCCGCCCATGGGCAGTGTCGCCGTGAAAGTCCCGTCCACGTTCTTCGTGAGCGCGGCGACACCACCCTGAAGGTACCCGGTGCCCGTGAACGCATAGAACTCACGGCGACCGGCCCCGCGCCGGATGACGACAGAGCCGTCCGGGTACTCGGTCAGCCGCACGTCGAACGTAAAGCCCCACCCCGCTCCAACGGGTGAGTCGTATGTCGTCTCGCTGTCGTAATGCCTCTCGACGACAATGGGGAGTACGCCGTCGACGATCAAATCCGTCACGGTTGAGAACTGTTTTCCCGTGAACGGTCCAACCGGATCGCCGATAAAGCTGTCTTTCCCCAATCCGCAGGGGTTGCCCACGATTGAGCCGACTTTGTTCTTCAGCCAGCCCAGCCCCGTTACCCGATCGAACCAGTCAGAGAGGCCGCCGATCGCGTTGAGGAGGGGATCCACAAGTGTCGGCGGGCAGTCCGGGTCCTTTTGCGGCTGCCCGGGGGCAGGGCCCGGGGTCGTCGGCCCGCCGAAGTCGTGCGCAAATGTCGGCACGCCCCCTACCAAACAGGCCAGCAGCAATGTGAAAGCCACCCAGCCGTTGAGCCCGAGCGATCTCATCTCAGTTCCCTCGCTCCTCTTCATCCGTGGCGAGGCCATCAATCACGACCGTGGTGGCCCGGTCGTATGGCCGCATAGTTGGTGGAGCCGCGTGCCTGCACTTGAGCCTGGAATTCCGGGGTGCGGATGTAGTAGGCGAGGAATTTCGGGTTGATGCGTGCACTGTCTATCGTGAACAGAAAGTAGTGGCTGCTGACGATCGCTCCATCAAGGTCGTCAGGCACGATACCGAAGCCTCCTAGCTTCGCATCGATTTCGGCGACGAGAAGCTCGCCCGCTCTGCAGACTTGCTGGTCCTTGGTTTTTACGTCGAAACCCATAACCCGGTCTCTGCGCACAATTCCTCTGGCGGCAAGTTGAACTCGGCAACGCGCGTATTCTTTCTCGTCGGTGATGCGAATGAACTCTTTGCGATGCGAGATGAGATCGCCCAGTGGCGCAGTCGGCCAACCGGTCGCGGTCATTGCTTCCCCCCTTGGGAGGCCACCGGTTCGGCCAGGATGCTCTTGATCTCCTCTACGATCTCTCCGATTCGTCTGTTCTTCTCCCCGATGCCCGCCGCGAGCTGTTCTGGTGGGAGATGTTCGAGCGCCTCCGCTCCTCGGGGATTGTTGATGTCGAGGTTGCAGCCGTTGGCGAGAACGTCCTTCGCCTTCACCTTCCAGGCGTGTGCGTTTTCCTGCCGCTTGGAAGCCTTGAACCACTTCAGCAGGTCCGCCAGTTCCTCGAATTCCAGGGGACTGGTCTTCGTATACTTCTTGCGTCCTTCGGGTAGTGGCTGCTCGTAGTACCAGATTGTGTCCGTGGAGCCGGCGCGATCGAAGAACAGTAGGTTCGTATGGATGGGCGTGTATGGCTCGAATACACCCTGAGGCAATCTGACGACCGTATGCAAGTTGAAGGTGGTGAGCAGTTCCTCCTTGATCCGGGCACAGATGCCGTCACCGAAGAGCGTTCCGTTGGGGACAACCACGGCCGCGCGGCCGTGCTTCGGCCCGCGCTTAAGCTTGCGCATGATGAGCTGGAGGAAGAGCAGCGCGGTCTCGGTGGTCTGCTTGTCTTCGGGGAAGTTGCTCAGGATCCCCCGTTCTTCCTCCCCGCCGAAGGGAGGATTGGTGAGGATCACGTCCACCCGGTCACGGTCGCCGATTTCGTTGAGCGGGAAGCGCAGGCTGTTCTCCGGGTCGATCTGCGGCGCTTCGAGGCCATGGAGAAGCAGGTTCATCTGGGAAAGCAGGTACGGCAACGGCTTGGCCTCGCCGCCGAAAATGGACTGCTCCTGGAGCACCTTGCGATCCTCGACGGTCTTGACCTGCTTACTCAGATGGTTGAACGCCTCAACGAGGAAGCCGCCGGTCCCGCAGGCTGGGTCGAGAATGGTCTCCCCGAGGTGTGGATTCACCGCTGCGACCATGGAGCGGACGACCGGGCGCGGCGTATAGAACTCGCCCGAGTCCCCGGCCGCGTCGCGCATCTCACGCAGCATGGATTCGTAGAGGTGGCCGAGGGTGAAGAGTTCGTCCTGCGACTCGAAGTGGATCGAGTTGACGGCGTTGATGACGTCCCGAAGAAGGTAACCGGACTGGATGCGGTTGGTGAGGCGGCTGAAGACGCTCGCGATCACCCGTTTGCGGCTGGTCGGGCCGTCGTGCAGGCCGCTCAGGTACCCGAAAAGCCCAGGTCCCTTCGAGCCGTCCGGCCGGGTGGATTCCTCTTGGTTGATGAAGGCAATGAGTTCCGGCCCCGTCACGCCGCTCTCGAGGGCGGCCCAGTCTCGCCAGCGGTACGGCGGTTCGATGGTCGGCCTGTACTTCGCTCTGCGCATCTTGGAGCGCGACTCCTCGATCTGCTCCATGTCGTCGAGGAACTTGAGGAACATCACCCACGTGAGGAGTGGGAGGCGGTCGAGATCGCCGGACAACCCCTTGTCCTTCCGCATGATCTTGCGGCAGGACTTGATAACGGTGCCGAGTCTCTCGGCCGTCGTGCCGGGTTCCCGCGACTTCCTTCCGCGTTTCGCCATGTTCCTTCTCTACGCTGCGTACAACAGAGTCTGCAGTTGTCTGATGGCCTCGACCAGCTTCTCCTCGCCGCCGAAGTAGCGGGCGATCTGGATTACGTTGCCGCGGTCGCTGATGGGCGGCACCTCCAGCACGTCGGGCACGACGAACTGTGCCGTGCCGTGCTCCGTGTACTTGTCGAGCAGTTCGTCCAGGACCTCCCGGGCCTCCCGGCCGAACTGCTTGAAGAAGTCCTTCTTCTCCGAGCGCAGCCGCTGCGCCCGTTCGCGCCGCGTTCGAAGCGGGGCATTGAACGCGATGTGGCAAAGAAGATCCAGCGGATCCGCCTCGGGGTGGTTCGCCGCGTTGGCTAGCTCGTCGAAGTCGATACCGCGCTCGGCAAGCTTGTCGATGATCTCTTGTCGGTGGTCCGGGTTGGCCCATTGGTTCCGAAGGTCGGCCGCGTTGGTATACAGGGTGCGAACCCGCTCGGCCGTGTAGTCGGTAAACCGGACCACCCGGAGTTGGTCGCCGTCGGCGTCCAGCTCGTAGACGAGGTGTGCCGCGATCTCCACGTGGCCGCCGTCGAAGTAGAACTTCCGGCGCTCCCCGTATGGAGTCTCTACATCCGCAACTTGGCTCGCCTCCGCCTGATCCCATCCTTCTTCGGGCGTGATCACGACTTCACGTTCGGTCGGCTGGCCCGCCTCGTCGATACGCTGTTCCGTCTCGATGACGGGGTCGCCGTCGAAGTCGGGGTCGGCGAACAGACGCGTGGCCGCGCCCGTGTAGTCGAGGATGTTGAAGAAGAACTTGCCGTAGTCGTCCCGGACACGTGTGCCGCGTCCAATGATCTGCTTGAAGTCCGTCATCGAGTTGATGACCCGGACGAGAACGACGTTCTGCACGGTAGGGGCGTCCACGCCGGTTGTCAGCATCTGCGACGTGGTGAGGATCACCGGCGTCCGGCGCTCGACGTCCTGAAAGTTGCTGAGGTGTCCCCGGCCGACGCCGCCCTCGTCGGACGTGACGCGGCAGACGAAATCGGCGTTCTCCCGGACGAGGTCGGCGTTCAAGTTGTTCAAGGCCCGCCGCACGTCGTCGGCGTGCTCCTGGTTCACGCAGAAGACGATGGTCTTGGCGTAGCGATCCGTCTTCTTCATGTACTCCGCGAGATGGCGGGCGACGGCCTCGGTCCGGGCACGAAGGGACACAACGCGCTCGAATTCGTTGGTGTGGTATTCCTCGTCGGGAATCTCGCGCCCGTAGCGGTCAAGGTCTCCCTGGCTCGGCCGCCAACCGGCGGCGTCCCACGTGGTGATGACGCGATGGACCCGATACGGAGCGAGGAATCCATCGTCGATCCCCTGGCGCAGGCTGTACTGGTAGATGGGCTCGCCGAAGTACCGGTAGGTGTCCGCGTTGTCCTTGCGCCGGGGCGTGGCCGTCATCCCGATCTGGAAGGCGGGTACGAAGTATTCCAGGATCTCGCGCCAGTTGCTGTCGTCTTTCGCGCTTCCCCGGTGACACTCGTCCACGATGATGAGGTCGAAGAAGTCCGGCGCGTATTCGCGGTAGAGGCCGGGTCGCCGCTCGTCGCTGGCGATGGCTTGGTAGACGGAGAAGTACATCTCCCGCCCCTTGTTGGCCACGCCGCCCTCGATCTTCCAGCGCGCGTCGCCGAACGGGGTGAAGGTCTTGGCCATGGGGTCATCGACGAGGGTATTCCGGTCGGCCAGGTAGAGGATGCGTGGCCTACGGAACTCCCCGGTCCGGTTCCAGCGGGAGGACCAGAGCTTCCAGCAAATCTGGAACGCGACGAAGGTCTTCCCCGTCCCGGTGGCCATGGTGAGCAGAGTCCGACGCTTGCCCCGCAGGACCGACTCGACCGCGCGGTTGATGGCGATTTCCTGGTAGTAGCGGGGCGACTTGCCCCCGAGGCGGTAGGACGGGGCCAGAAGTTTCTCCACGGCGTCGGGGGCCAGTGGTTCCACTCCCGTGAGCCGCGCCCACAATTCATACGGGGCGGGAAAGGTCTCGACTTCTCGCTCTTGCCCCGTGATGAAGTCGAACTCGACGATGCCGTGCCCGTTGGTTGCATAGGCGAACTTGAGGCCGAGGATTTCCGCGTAGTCCTTCGCCTGTTGAAGCCCCTGTCCCGGCGTCGCGTAGGACGCCTTGGCCTCGACCACAGCGATGGGCATATCCGTCCGGTAGCGTAAGATGTAGTCCGCCCGCTTGCCGGGACGACGGCGCCCCCTGCGGCCCGACACGATGATGCGACCGTCGGTGAAGGTCACCTGCTCGTTGATCCGGTGCGGCTCATCGTCCCAGCCCGCGCCCTGGAGCTTCGGGACCACGTAGCGCCGACAGGTGTCGGCTTCGTTCATGACCACGAGTCAGTACCTCACAACGTGATCAGCTACCATCGTTCCCTGTACTGGTTCGGTCTCGCGACGCTCAATGCCGTCAGCGGAGCGCACCGAGTCGACGCCAAAGAGAAGGTCGCGTAGAACACGGGTCGGATCCACTCGTCATCTTCCAACGACGCGGGTGCTGTTCTTACCGCCGAAACATCTGGCTCGCATACTCCTTGAGTCTGATCAAGGCGGCGGCGCACTCCGCTTGATCCGGGATCAATCCCTGCAGGGTGGACCGGTCGTGAAAGACAGCGTCTTGATTAACTCTTACGTCGACCACGCCATCCCACAGGACGTGTCCCTTGGAATCTTCACGCCAGCAACGAATGCGCATCGTTCGTGTTCCAGGCATCGGGTGATCTTCCAAGGGTTCGTCTGAGACTAGGTCAAATCTGAACGGGCTCATCTGGTTCATTGGTACCTCACAACACCCCTACGCTGACTCCGAATATTACCCGCAGACCGTGGTTCAACATCGCCGATCGTACCCTAGCACCGAAACTGCGCTGGGCTGGGCTATCCGCGGCGATCTGCAGACATCCGGAGACCCGTCCTGCCCCTAACGGCCCGCCTGGCTCTCCGGAGCTGTCGCCGAGAGCGGGAGAGCCGCGTCCGGGCGATCCACCGCCGTCAAGAACGTCGAGTCAGGGAGCCCACGTTTCCGGGGAAATCTCGCGACGCCGAGAGCGTGGACAGCCCGCAAGTCTCGCGGGTTCCGAGAAGTGGTTAACTGATAACGCGCGGTCTCTCAACCGAATGCGTTTTCGAGAGAGCTGCGTTGTCGCGGCCGACCCATGTGGCTCCCCGACCGTATCCACTCCCGCAACAAGCCCGGCTTCCGGTTAACAGCTTCGAGAGCACCGGGGGACTGGAGCCGCGACCGAACTGGCCGCATCGCCCCACGACGCTGTCGTCCCGGTGGCGACCAGTTGCGGCTCGCCGTGAGCTACGTCGAAGGGCGCAAGCACCTGCCGATCGTCGAACTGCGCCGCGCGGCCTGAACGGTCACAAACCACGCCGCTCGGTGGACTCATGACTCCAGCAGTGTGCCGTGTCTCCGCGGCGGTGTTCTTTGCACCCCTGCGAGACGACCGCCGACGACCAACCGTGCCCGTCGCATCGCCGTAGCGGGGCCCACCGAGGCGCCGATTCTTGAAGAGTAGTGCGTTCACTCCGTCTTGACCCATTCAAAGCCCTGACTTGTGACGATTCTGCTTCCTTCAATGGATGCTGCTAGCGGTAGAACAACGCCCCTTCTGTTGATCTTGAAATCGACCCGGTCATCGCTGACCTGATACGTTCCGGTGTCATGATGTCCTTCGAACCTTGCCTCAAAGGTGCCGTCAATCCGCAGTACTAGGATGTCGCCCGTAACGCCGGGCCTGCGGTATGTTCCCGCAACTGAACTACTTTGTGGTGCCCCCGGGGGGGGTGGCGGTAGCGACAGCGTTTGCGCTTCTTGGGGCGCGTCGGTAGGCACAGTTGGACAATCGCTCGACGCGTTCGCTACGAGACGATCAACCTGAAAGGCATGGACATCCGGCGTTCTCCGTGCCAATCGATAGTTCTCGTGGTAGCGACGCAAAGCGCTGTCGGTTTTGACGACGTCCACCATCTTGTCCTCAAGAAACAGCAGGTCACCCATGGTTACCGGCCCACTCATGGGCAGCAAGTTGCCGAGTTGTTCGCCGATGCTGACCGCCCCTTGTTTCCCCAAGTCCAAAGCGTCGGAGGAGCGTAGCGCCGCATCCAACGCGCTGCTCGGCAGATCCAGTTGCAGTGCCATTTCGTACAAGTCACGAATCTTGGCCAGTTCTTCAGCGGCGATAGTAGAGTCGCCCAATTCCTCGCACATGGCCTCCATCTGCCCATAGCCTTCCGCGGCCGCCTCCAGACCCCGCCAAGCCCACCGGACAAAGAAGCCTCTCGGGTTCGCCACGAGCTTGTCACGAACTGCTCCCCACGCCACGTCAGGCACGGTGGCTGCAAGTGCTGCGCCGCCACTGACGCTGATCTCAAGTGCCGTTACCAAGAGCCTCGCGAGCAGATCTTGAGCCTCCTCATACGCCGCAAGGTCCCTCGAAGACTCAACGACGCTTTGAACCCTGCGGTGACTTCCCCGGACATACTCGTTCAGAACTACACTCTCGTGGATCCATGATGCGGCCGCCAGGGCACTAAGGGTCTCTCGGTCCTCCACAGGATTGCCAGTTGCTCCCAAATACACCTGAGCTGGCGCGTTGTCGCCACAGCTAACGATGCTGTACTCCTGGCCGTTTAGCGACACCGCAAGAGTTCTCTGTGATGCCCGCACTGCGGCAGGAGTGCTCTCCTCCGGCGTTTCGGCAAAGCCTGTCTCTAGAGGTGCCTGCTGAATTGCCGTGGGGGACTCAACGTCGGAGCACGTAGAGTAATGCTCTTTGACTATCTCCAGAAGCTCTACTGGGCCGTGACGCATGAGGTATTCATTCATCTCCCAGACACCGGCCCTCCCACCCCACGGGAATTGTACGTCGATACATGTTGACTCCCGAGAAGCACCCGGCGAGCCGACGACGAAAGGTAGCCACCAGACCTTGGTGGCGTCTCCAGGGAGCGTCTCCGTGTACAAGACGTAGGACCCTGGTGCTAGTTCCACTGCCGGCACCACCTGAACCATCTGGGGTTGGTCAGGGACCGGACGCGCTAGAAGCGTTACCTCGAGGGAAGGCACGCGTGCCGAAGCGAGTGTGTTGATCGGAAACGTGTTTGCTTGACCACCCCAGATGGTGTCCGGGTTCTCGGTGTACGTCCGGACGTGTGGCAGGCGGTACAGCTCAAGCGCTTGAGACACCGCCCCAGAGGACTGGTCGAACACCAAGAAAGTCACGCCTGGTGAGAACAGCGGTGCCTTCACGGTCTTGCTCTTGCCGTGTGCCCAAGAAAAGGCTTCAAACTCAAGAAAGCCGACTTGCGCACCGGTGGAAGATTTGCCTCTGTGTAGAGAGAGCAGGTCATCGCCTTCAACGGCGTAGATCCCAAAGTACCCAGGGACTGGTTTCTCCGTTGGACTCCCTGGAGTGAGGAGAGATGATGCCACAAGGCCGAGCGCTGCTCCGGCAAGTGCGCATCCTGCAACGCGGATACTTGGGTGCTTTGGGTGCTTCATGACTCTCCTCCTACGAAGAGGAATCGGTCGGCGAGCACGATTCGAACCGTGACCGCACTGGCGTCGCGGACCAAGCCGCCACGCAAGCACTTGTCGGTCGTCAAGCTGTGTCGCGCGACCTGAGCGGTCAGCTGCGATACGATTCCGCCTTTCACGACGCACCCGTGCGTTCGCAATCGCCCCTCGCTCACCGCGTAGCACACCTGCAAGGTCGATCACTCTTCCTTTTCGTAGTACGCGGTCCAGGCCACCGGTGGGGTTGCCGTCAGAATGATGTGCACGATGGAGTACCCAGACACAATTACGGTAGTGGCCATCGCTGTGGCAAAACGGTCCAGGTGGCCGCCCAGCTTGCTCTCTGGGGTAATCGTGCCGGACACACTCACTGCAACGGCGATAACAAACAGGATGAGGGCTCCCGCGGCGAGGAGCATGTCTTTGCTCGACTTCTTCAGTGCATACAGAATTTTCTTTGTGACCAGAGTGCCGCGGATGGTAGATGCCTCAAGCCCATGCTCGTAGATCTCGATCCGTCCAGCCAGGGTGACCGGATGGTGGGTCTTCTTTCCCCACCAGCTTTTCGGAATGCCGAGGCGTTGGATGAGCTCCTCACACCCTTCCTGAAGAAACTCGATCTTGTCATTGATGAGTCGAAACGTGAGGGAGCCCTCGATCTCGCGCGTGACCATGAACTGTGTACCGGTGACCGGCAGGACCGAGCAATACCTGATTGCGGCCTCCGCCCGTTTTTTCTTCGTCTTGTGGTCCTCTGTGTCATCTGGCATGCGATCGAGAATGGGTTTCGCCCGGGCCCGCAAATACTCAGCGAGCCTCTTTTCCTCGTCGTCGGAGGGATTCTCTGCCGATGTGGGAAGGGGCAAATCCGTTGGCTGGAGGCCCAAACCCTTGAATATGCCGCGCAAGGCTGCGTCAGAGAGGCTGGAACTCGTGTTCACGGTGAAGAGAGCACGCAATTGTTGTCCCTCCGTTCACACACTCGGTTCACCGAGCTGAGAGCGTCTGCGACGGCACTACCTTGGTGGCCTGGACAGACACCGCGCATTCACCCACCCAAGACCAATAGCCACCGTCCCCGTGAAGAGCGCAGATTCGGTGTAGCCTTGTGCCTTCACAAACCGCACTGCCAAGAGTGCCGGGAGCCCGGCGGTGAGCCACGCCGTCGGAACCAAAGCCTGTCCCAAAGCCGCCGACTCCCGTCCTCCGAGAAGGCCGTTACGACCACCCACGCATCGAGTCCAAGTGGATCAACGAAAACCGAGGGGCTTGATCCCGCATACTCGTTACAACGACGGTCCGTCCGCGTACCCGATCAGATCCCTCCTCAAGAACCTCCCCGTTTCGGGATCGTAGTACCCCAATACCACGCTCTTTCGGGGCTGGCCGGAGCATGCCACCGTGTCGGCAACGGCGTCAATCGGCCAATCGGTGACGATCCGTGTCAGTGATTGCGACGCGACCGGCAAAGCGAAACTCCGGCACATATCATCTTTGGCTCGGACCGCGACATGCGGCGCACCCTCGGTTTGGGCAAGCGGCAGGAAACCGGCATTTCCGGCGCGTCCCGGCGGCAGTCGAGCGGCCCAACCGGCAGAGTAGCGGCATGATTTGGCCCCTGAAAACGCTTCTCGGCAGGCGCGAGCAGGCTCACCTTTTCGCGGCAACTGCCGGGAACGACGCGGGTTACGTCGATTCCATCAACCGGCAGAGTAGCGGCATCGTGGTCAAAGTGGCTCCGCGACTGCCGCTTGCGGGGCCGTTTCTGCTCCCGATTCGGGCTACGAGGGAGCGTTTTTCGTCCCTGAACCGGGGTCGAGGGAAGGAATTCGTTCCCTCAGAGCCCCCCGGGGGAGCGTTTTTGCTCCCTCCCGGCGCCGCGTCCGTGGGGCCCGGCGCCCGTGCCTGCAGCGCTCCGGAGATGCCGGAGATCCCGGAGATGATCTGACTCGATTCGGAATGGCGTGCAGCGCTCCCCGTCTGCATTCCGGCGCGGTGCAAACCATCTCCGGCATCTCCGATCTCCGGCCACCCCCTCACTGCCCGCGGCGCTTGCGCAGCTGCTCCTCGACGTAGTCGATCCACCCCTGGTAGGGCGCCTGCCGGGTCGTGGCGAGCCAGGCGTAGCAGAAGGCGAGGCCGAAGTGGTTGGTCCTGGTCTTGATGTAGCGGTAGCGCTTGACCCCGGTCTCGGGATCCTCCTGCAGTTTCTTCGCGTCGGCCGACAGGTGCTCGGCGAACTCGCGCACGATCGGCTGCTCGCGCGGGAGCACGACCTGCTGGGTGAGGATCGCCGCGCGTGAGGCGTCGAGCGCGTCGGTGCGGTTCAGCTCGACCTTGAGCGGCTCCCAGCGCGCCTCGCCCCGCTGGTGCTCGTTGAAGTAGCACAGGAACACCTTCTCGGGGTGGCGCCGGGCGAACTCTCGCGTGGCGTGGGTCTCGGGCAGGCCGTCGATGACGCAGGTCCGGACTTGGAAGCGCTGCATCAGCGGGTCGAGCTGGGCGAAGTCGTGGCAGACCCCCAGGTGGATCAGGTGCTGGCGGCGGGGCCGCTCCCGGCTGCCGCGCAGGATCACGACGTGGAGCTCGCTCCCGGTGTCGACCCCCATGCAGGTGGGCTCGTGCGCCTCGTCGGCGAGCGGGGCGTCGCCGCAGCGCGCGAGCACCGCGGCCACGTCCAGTTGCCGCTCGCGGTCGGCCCAGGCGAAGCCGAGTTTCAGGTTGAAGAACCGCTCGGGAAAGCGGCTCGCGCGGTACTCTCGGAGGATCTCGCCGGGGTCGACCTTGGCCGAGTGCAGCTGCGAGATCAGGTAGCCGTGGACCGCCCGGCCCGGGAGGTCCGCGACCCATTCGCCGGCGGCGCGGTCCAGTTCGGCGTCGCACTTCGGGCAGGCGAGGTAGTGTGAGCCGTCCTGGCGTGGCCGGATGATCCGCACCTCTTCCCCGAGCTTGCGCGGGAACTCCTTGTCCGGGGCGGCCCACTCCCCGCAGCCCGGGCACTTCAGCGTCCAGTGCCGTTGATCCGACGCCCGGTACTCGCGGTCGATCCCGTAGTCCGGCAGGCTCGGGTTCGACAGCTCGACGATGCGTTTGAAGTCGGAGTGCCCGAGCCGCTCGAGCGCCATCGCCCTTGCGGCCGGCTCGGACTCGTCCAGCTCGTCGAACGTGATGCAGTCGGCCGGGACCGATTTCAGCCCGACCTCGCTCTGCATGCCCCGCAGGTACAGGAACGAGTCCCCGAGCTTCTTCAGCCCCACCGTGTCGGTGTCCTGGATCTGCCGCGCCAGGAACGGGTTCTGCGCGAGCAGCGGGGCGACCCGGCTGCGGCTGAAGTCGAGCACGTCGGTGCGCGTCGGGAACAGGTACATCGAGTGCAGGCCCATCAGGCAGGAGTGGATCGCGCGCAGGATGGCCCAGGTCGTGCCGCCGATCTGCGCCGCCTTGCACAGCACGATGTGCTGCGATGTGTCGTCGAAGAGGGCCCGGAGGTATTCGTGGCCAGCGAACGAGAACGGCTTGCCGTCGAGCCGGATGCGGCGTTGGGCCCAGGCGGCGAGCGGCTCGCTCGTGGCCCGGGTCTCGGGCCGCGCCAGCTCGGCGGCGCGGCTGCGCACGTAGCCCCGCAGCCGGAGCGGGATCAGGGCCGGCCCCGGTCTACTCCCCATCTTCGTCCTCCTCCGGCGTGCCGGCCTGGAGCGGCGCGCGGTCGTACAGCCCGCGGGCGATCCGGTCCCGGGCCGCTTCGTCCGGCACGTGCTGTTTCACCAGGTCGAGGAACGTGTCGACCAGCGTGCGGCTTTCGGCCGCGGCCTCGGCGCGGATCTGCTCCTCGGTCTGGCCGTCAAGCGACATGCCGCGGGCCAGGCGCTGACCTTTTTGCATCTTCTCCAGGATCGCCGCGAGTCGGTCCAGGCCCTTGACCTCTTCGCCGTCGAGCCGGCTCTTCTTCACCGAGTCGACGACGCGGCTGCCGACGACGTCCCAGAACTTGAAGTGCCGCGCGTTGAGCTTCACGCGCTCGCCCGCGAGCTGCTCGACGAGCTGCTCGGCTGCGCGGCGCTCGATCCTGAGGCGCAGGCCGTCCCAGTCCTCCGACCGCTTCCACTCCGCGATCGTGTGCGGCTTGACGCCCAGCCGGCGCGCGATCTCGGCGACGGTCGCGACCTCGTTCGTGAGGAACAGCCGGCGCGCCTCCGCGCGCTTACGCCGAGCGTAGCGGGCCATCGGAGGTGTGGGAGTGCAGCCGCCGCACGAGTCCCGGCGGGAGCTGCCGCCCGCGCTGCGCCGCCTCCAACTCCAGGGAGAGTTGCTCCAGCCGGGCGACGTCGCCGGCGCTGCGCCGGCCCGCCAGCACGGCCAAGAGCCCGTCTACGATCCGCTGCCACAGCTCGAAGAACTGGTCGTCGAGCGTGTCCTCGGCACGGGCGCGATCGCGGCGCCGCAACGCGGCCCGCGTCGGTGTTTCGGCTCTACGCTTCGACTTGGCCTTCTTCACGATGTTCCTCCATGTAGTGTCGGGCCAGGTTCACGAGACCCCGTGCCTTGCGGTCGCGCCCTGTGGTGCCGTCCGAGGCCCGCTCCACCGCCTGCTCGATCAGCTCCTCCTGCTCGGCGCTGACCACGAAAGTCAGGACGCGCGGCAGCACCCGCTCCTCGTCCTCGGCTTGCCCCGCGAGCAGCTCCGCGACCTCTTCAGCCGGAAACTGCAGCAGGCTCTCCAGCTCCTCGAGCTGCCGGTCGGTCTCGGGCAGGAGCCCCGCGAGGTCCCCGAGGCTCAGCTCGCCCAGCAGCTCGTGGATCAGCTGCGCGCGGCGGACCGGCACGTCCTGGCCTTCCAGGCGGTTCAACGTCGCGAGCAGGAGCTTCGCCTCGCGGTCGTCCACGCTCCAGACGTCGCAGCGGGCCTCGGCATGGCCCAGCTCCTTGAGGATCTCCACCCGGTGGTGGCCGTCCAGGATCTGGAA
>Ga0187893_10007969_pt1 | contig 16995 bp, 16 predicted proteins | sample MA1701074metaG_FD_139574 | JGI IMG/M metagenome (GOLD analysis project Ga0187893, IMG submission 139574) | White microbial mat communities from a basaltic lava cave in the Kipuka Kanohina Cave System on the Island of Hawaii, USA - MA170107-4 metaG ...
CGGTAAGGAAACACCGGGTCGCCCGCCAGCGCGGTCAGCGACGGTACCGCTTCGACCGCCTCCTTGCCCAGAGCCCCCAGCACGCCGATGATCTCCCGCCGGACGTTGGCGTCGCCCGCCTTGAGGGCGCGCGCGAGATCGGGAACCACCTCTTTCGCGGCGCCCCCCAGCCCGCGAAGAGCGTAAATCGCGGCCGCCTGGACGCCGACATCCTTGTCCTTCAGCATCGCCGCCACCGGCTTGGCCACGTCGTGTCCGTAGGGCCCCAGCCCGCCGAGCGCGGTGCAGGCGCCGGCGCGAAGCTGCGCATCCGCGTCGCGCAGCGCCGCGAGCAGCGCGGGCTTGGCCGCGTTGGCCCTCTCACCCAGCCCGCTCAGCACGCGCAGGGTTCGGCGCTTGGATTCGAGGTTTCCCTTTTTCAGGCCCCGGCCGAGCGACTCGACGCCCTCGTCGCCCATCGCCGCGAGCGCCTGCGCGGCCGAATCCGCCAGCCCGGGGTCGCCTCCGAGGGCGTCCTCCAGGTCGGGGAGCGCCGCCTTGGCTTTCATTCCGATCACGCCGAGCGTCTGTGCAGCGATCTTCTGAAGCGCCGGGTTCGATCCTTTGAGCAGCCTCCGAAGCGTCGGGACCGCGGCCTCCCCCGACCGGCCCAGACCGGCCGCGGCGGTCATGCGGATCGAATCCTCCTTGTCCTCGAGCGCCTCCGCGAGCGGCGCCACGACGGCCCGCGACCGCTCCCCGATTTCGCCGAGAATCCTCACCGCGGCCTGGCGCAGCTTTGCGTTGTCGCTCTTGGCGGCCCGCGCGACGTGCGGGACCGCGGGATCGCCCATGCGGGCGAGGCCGAGCTCCGCGAGCTCGCGCGCCTTCTGCGAGGCGTGCATCAGCGCGTCCACGAGCGCCTTGGCCGCCGGCTCGCCGATGCCGGCGAGCGCGTCCGGGGCGGGCGTCCCGCCGGGCGAGGGGGATTCCTGGAAGACGAAGATCTCGATGATCTTCGGAACGGCGCCGGCGGACGCGGGGCCGATCCGGCCCAATGCCTCGACGGCGCTCCACCGATGATTGAGATCGCCGACCTTCGAGATCAACCCGGGCACCGCCGCTTCGGCCGGGGGGCCGATCTGACCGACCGCACGGACCGCCATCTCCCGCGCCGTCTGCTCGGGATCCTCGAGGAGCTTGATGAGGTCCGGAACGACGGTCGCGGCGGCCGCTCCAAGGGCGCCCAGACTCTCCGCCGCCCCCGACCGGACTTCGACGCTCCTGTCGGCGAGCGCGACCCGAAGCGCAGGCACGACCGTCTCAGCCGCCTCCTTGAATTTCCGGATCTCGACGGCCGCGTCGCGCCGTCGTACGGGCTCGTCCGACTTGAGCGCCTCCAGGCACTTGGAGAGATCGCTCTCCGGCGGATCCTGCCACGCCAGCAGCAGGGCGACGGCGGCTCCGAGTCCCATCGCCCTCCAGTGTACAGATCGCGCGGACCGAAAGTAGCGTCCGGCCTCGTGACACGATGGCGCGTTGCGGCGGCGCGTCGCCTTCGGATGTCTCGTCGGGTTCAACCTCGCGCCCTTCGCCTGGACCGCGGCGATGCGCGCCCCCTGGTTCGGAAAGATCTCCCCCGGCGAAAACAACGGCACCGCCGCCGCACTCAAGTTTGCAGGAAATTGGCATGCCGAGGGGGCGTTCCGGCTGCGCTTCGCGATGATCGAAAAGCCGAGCTCGGTGGAGTTCGGCAGCCTTTCGGAGCGCGAGCCTTACGATTCGTATCCTCCGGGCGCGATCGTCCCCCTCCATCTGCTCGGGCTCGTCGCGGGAGAGCCGACCGCCGACATGGTCATGGGCTACAACTTGGCGAACCATTTCCTGGTCACGCTTTTCGTATCGCTGACCGTCCTCCTGCTTCTTACGCAGTCGGGTCCGGCGCCGCCGCATTCGCTGGTCCTTGCCGCCGGATCCTCCGCCGTTCTCCTGACGCTTCCGGGACCGCTGTATTGGCATCAGCATGATTGGTTCGCCGATACGGCGGTCATGCTCCCGTTCGCGCGGGTCCTGTTCCTTGAAGTGCTGCGCGACGAGTCGCTGCGGACCCGGACGCTTCGCATCGCGAACGTGCTTCAGGCGGTCTTCCTGGCGGCCGCGCTGCTGACCGACTGGCTGGCCGTCTTTGTGATGCTGACGCTTTATGCGATCCGATTTGCTCGACGGCGCCTCCCGCGCCTGCGTGACCACGCCCTCTTCTGGACCCCCGCGTTGATCGCCGCGCTTGGTTCGGGGTTCAACTGCTCGCCATCGGCGGCGGCCTTCAGGGCCTCTTGATCAAGCTGACCACCCGAACGGACGAGGGGTCCGCCGGCGGCGATTTCGCGCGAGCGTTCTGGCTTTCGTCCCTTCCGAAATCGCTCGGCAAGGCCTCGGTCCCGCCGCTTCTGGAATCGGCTCTTCTCCTCGCCTGGCGGATCGTCCGCCGAGACAACTCGGACGAGATCGAGACCCGCTTGCTGTCGACGCTGGGCCTCTCCCTCCTCCCCGGCCTCTTGCACGCGGTGTTTTTCATGCAGCACTCCGCGATCCACGATTTCGCGGCCCTGAAGCTGGCGGTCCCGCTGTCAATCATCCCTTTCGCCCTGGCTCCCGTCCTGCTGATCCGCCGCTTTGCGCCCGGCGACTTTGCCTCGCGCCCGGCCGTGATCGTCGCCTCGATCGCGGCGCTGACCGTGCTGTTCGTGGGCGTCGAGCACCCGCGCGCGCTCGATCGGTTCGTCGTGGCGGGCTCCGCGTCGGTTCCGGTTCCCTCGTCGCTGGGGGAGGCGATCCGACGCCACGTCGCACACGGGGACGTTCCGTTCTCACCGGACTTTCAGGTCCCCGCCTATCCCTCCTGGACGCTCTGTTACTCGATGAAGCGGGTCTACCCCGCGGTCTCGCCCGGCGACATCCGCGAGCGCTCCCGCCGAATCTCACGGCCTCATCGAACGCTCCTCCTCCCGGCGCCGAGTGGGCGAAGGTGATCGGCGGCGCAGGCGCGAAACCGATCGCGTCCGAGCGCATCGACGTCCCGGGCCCAGGCGGTCCGAAAACGCTCCTGTTCTACGAACTGCCGCCGTGGTTCTGAGCGATCCGAGCTTGGGCCGCCGTCACGACAATCATGGCGAGGACGAACATGACGAGCGGCAGAGGGGCGCACCGTTCGGCCGAGAGGATGCCGGCCGACGCGAGAGGACCCGGCCGGACCCGGATCCAGATCCAGATCCCCTGCGAGACCAGAAGCAGGCCCACGATGACGTGGGCCGCATTGCCGGCCGGGGCGTCATCGGTCCAGATCTCGAACGCGTCGGCAAGCGCGACGAACAGGATCCCCATCGCGGGCATTCAGCGCGCACCTTCCACCTCGGGCTCGCCCGCCAGGGCCTTGACCGTATCCTCAATCGAACGCCCCGCCGGCGCGTAGACAATCCACGCCGGGACGCTCCGCCGCACAAAGAGTCCGTACTTGCGGAAGACCTTCTCCGCGTCCAGGTCGGTCACGCCCGGCTTGAACTTGACCGAAATCTCCCCGTATTCGGCGGACAGCGCCGGCGTCGGCCCGAAATCGACTTCCACGGCGAGTTCGATGTTTCCATTGGTGAACATCTTCAGGTAGGCCGAGTGCAGCGCGCGCGACTTGGCGCTCCGGATGTTGCCGGTATGAATCCCCGGGAGGCTCGGGCCGTTGACCGCGAACAGCTGGCGATGCGTCCCCCCCGAGGCGGGAGGCGTCGCGTAGAGGCGCATCCGCTCGACCGGAACCTCGGCCGCATAGGAGAGGACCTCCGCGGGCTTGAGGACCTCGCCGACGGCCTCGCGGATGGAAACCGGGGCGCGCATCATCGCGGTCAGGTTGTAGATGGTGATCTCCAGCTGCGACAGCACTTCGCGCATCTCGGGCGTGAGCGCGAGGTCGGCGCCCGACAGGTTTCGGATCGAAAGCTCCACGCGCGCGGTTTCGCCCGCCCGATAAACGGACTTGTCCGACTTGAGCGTCAGCTCCAGACCCGTCAGCGCGCCGCGCCAGACGTTCGACGGCGGCGGGGGATCGGCCGGCCCCTTCGGCCCGTTCCCCTCCCCTCCGCAGCCGCCGAGCCAGGCCGCCGCCACCACCGTCGCCCATCGCATGCGGCTACGTCTACTTCCGCTTCTTCGGAGGCGCCAGGACCGACATCGGCCGCGTCTTGGGCTCCACTCCGTCGTGCACTCGGTTGAGCTCCTCCAGCAACTCCTTCGGCGTCGCGTAGCGCTCGCGCCGGTCCTTCGCGATCATCCGCGACAGCACCCGGCAGAATCCCTCGGACAGGTCGGGCTGAACCCCGCGCGGATCCTCCAGCCGGAGGGTCTGGAATTTTTCGAGAATCTCCATCACCGACAGGCTGTCGAACGGCGCCGCGCCGGTGACCATGTGGTAGAGCGTCGCCCCCAGCGAGTAGATGTCGGCCCGGATGTCGATGTCGCGCCGCCCCATGATCTGCTCGTACGACATGTAAAACGGCGTGCCGACCGTGAAACCCGTCTTGGTGAGCGTGGTCACGTCCATGATCGTGTGCTTCATAAGGCCGAGGTCCATCAGCTTGGCGACCCCCTGCCGGTCGATGATGATGTTGTCGGGCTTGATGTCCCGGTGCACGAGCCCCTGCGCGTGAACCTCCACGAGGGCCGACGTGATCTGCAGCGCGATTTGCAGCGTCGCCTTTTCGGGCAGCGGCCCGCGCTGATCGACCACGTCCGACAGCAGGATGCCGTCGACGTACTCCATGGCGTAGTAGAGCCTCCCCTGGATCTCCCCCGCGTCCAGTCCGCGGACCAGATTGGGATGCGTCAGGGCGCATGCGATCTTCGCCTCCCGGCGGAACCGCGCGTGAAGCTCGGGATCCGCCGCGAATTTCTTCGGGAGGATCTTCAGGGCGTACGACTGCGATTCGCCGTCCTTGACCGCCTTGTAGACCGATCCCATGCCGCCCTCGCCGATCTTGGCCAGTACCGTGTACGGCCCGAACCGCTTCCGCTCGGTCCGCTCCTCCGGCCCGACGATCTGGTCGATCTGCTCCATCGTGAGGAACCGGCGGCGAAGGCAGACGTCGTAGGCCGTCAGCTCCAGGCCCGCGACCTGAATCTCCCGGAGAACGCGGCGCGCCTCGTCGGCGAGGCCCGGGGTCAGAAACCGCATCTCCAAGGCTTTCTGGAGGAAGTCTTCATCCGTCATCCCGGCCTGCATTTTAACTTAACGCTTTGGCTTCTATCCACCTCCGCCTCCTGCCTATAATGGTCGAATCATGAGGCTCGCGGCGGTCGGCGGGGCGCTCCTGCTGGTGGGGTCGCTCGTTTCCTGGGCGGACGTGAGCGGCACCGGTCCCTCGATGCGGGGTCCGTTCACCCTTCGCCCGGACGGCTCGATCCTCGCGGGGCGGAGCGCCGTCACGTTCGACCGCGCCTCAAAACTGATCCCCCGGATCCTCGAGCTGGCGCGGCGCGACAAGGGCGGCGGACGCATCCGGGTGACCGTCGAGCTCGCGGTGCCCGCGGAGACGACGCGCCGATTCCTCGAGGAATTTCGCCGCGGCGCCGTGCTTCATAACGACAAGGCCTCCATCGAGGGCGCCGTCCTCCGAATCCAGTCGTCGGTCGTCGAGTTTGAGCTTCGGATGGGCGCGGACGTCGAGTCGGTGACGCGCGCCGCGGTCACCCAGGCGCTCGAGGAATTGAACCACCGCCGCCAGGCGGCCGCGAACCATTATCGCGCGCTCGCCGCGGAGGGGAAACAGGAGGAGCTGAGGACCTTTCTCGTCCACTACCAGGAGCTGAGCCGGGTGTACTCGCAGCTGTACCAGCTCCAGCGAAGGGCGAGAAAGTGAGGCTTCAGGCGGCCTGGGTGGGAGCGCTGGTCGCGTTCGCCGCCGCGGCGCGGGCCGACGTTTCGCCGGCCGGGCTGTCGCTGCGGGGGCCGATCGTCGTCAAGCCGAACGGCACGATGGTCATCACAGGCAAGACGTTCATGGCCGATCGGAGCGACTATGCGTTGGGGTTCGCGCGCCGGTGCGTCGCGCACGCGATCGAGCGGTGCCCCGCCCGCCCCGTCGAGATCCGGTTCGACTATTCGGCCGACCGCATCCTGACGCGCGATCTGCTGGAGTCGATCCGTACCGCGCGGGGGGCCGATGTGATTCACGACCGGGTGACCGTGGGCGACGCCGTGGTGATCGAGTGCGGGCCGATCCGCCTCACGGTCGCCATGCGCAACGCCGAGGGGTGGTTCTCCACCGACCACTACCGGCTGCTCTACCGCGAACTTCGCGACCGGCGCCGCTCGGCGCGGAGGATGAACCCCTCGCCGGGGGAGGCCGCGGTCGCCGAGTGGGAGGCGCGGCTGGACGCGTGGATGGCGGAGCTCCGAAAACTCATGCAAGCTGCCGCCAAGGAAAAGTAGATCCGCCTCACCACAGTCGCGGATCGGCCAGATCCTTCACCGTGATCCGGCGCGCCCGGCCTTCGCGCTCCAGGGACTCGACGTGGCGCCACAGCTCCCTCACCCACGGGCCGCGTTCGGCCGCGAGCCGCGACGCGTCCGCCGCGATCACCAGCTGCTGGCGCGCGCGCGACACGGCGACATTCAACAGGTTCCGGCTCTCGTTCAGGAACGCAAAGCCGCCCGGCCCCTTCGCCGCGATCACCATCGACAGCACCACCACCGGCTTTTCGTCGCCCTGGAGCGCGTGGACCGTCCCCACGGTAAACCGGCGGCCCTCCTCGTCGCGACGCCATAAGGCGCCCAGCTCTCGGTCGCGCCGGAGAATCGACCGCAGCAGCCACGCCTGCGCGCGGAACGGCGTCACGACCCCCACCAAATCGCGCAGATCGCGCCCGTTCAGTCGCCCCTGCACGCTCCATAGGACGCGGCGGACGTACTCGACCGCCGCCCCCGCCTCCTTTTCGTTCCGGTACGATCCTCCGACGCGTTCGTGCTCCGACGGCACGTCCAGAAGGACCACCGGCACTTCCAGCAGCGACCCCTCGGGAAGTCCCAGTTCCACGCCGAGCCCGCGATCGGGCGTTCGCACCTCCAGACCGTATCCGCACACCCGGTCGCAGAATCGGATGATCGGCTCGCGGCAGCGAAAGTGCTCCTTGAGCGACTGGCCCGCGACGTCCTTGTCCCGCTCCCGCTCCCACACCGCGCCCAAGGCGGACTGGCCGAACGACAGCCTCGGTTCGGGGGGGTCGCCGTCGGCAAGGTCCGAAAGAACCCCGTTCGGCAGGTCCAGGATCGGCCGCAGCTGATTCTCGTCGCCGATCACGGCCGCCCGTCGGGCGCGCGCGAACACCGGGAGGGCGTAGGGAAGCATGGTCTGCGCGGCCTCGTCGATGATGGCCAGCTCGACGCAGGTCGCGAGCGGCAGGACGTTTCGGACCGAGAGGCTCGTACAGGTGACGACCGGGCAGAGGTCCTGAAACGCCTTGAGGGCGTCGTGTTCCTCGAGCAAGCCCGCCCATCGGCGGGGCTGCCCCCGCTCCGCGGACGCGGCGTGCGCCTCGAGGGCCTCCTTCAGCCGGCGAAGCCGGGGGGACCCCGCGAGCTTGTAGTACAGATACCGGCGCGCGACATGGAGGAGCTCCGCCCCTTCCGATTCGCGATTCCGCGACAGCGCCTTGCGAAGCGGCTTGGCGTGCGCGCCGGGATCGAGCTCCTCCGACATTGTCGCGACGAGTTCGCGCAGCCTGAGCGCCGCCTCCGCAGTCATTTCCCGCCGCCCGCCGGCAAAGACGCCAGGCGCGTGCGGTCCCTCGGTCGACACCGCAGCCAGCGCCTCGCTCACGTTTCGAACGGCCTTGTTGTTGGTGCTGGTCACGAGGATCGAGAGGGGGGGCGTCTTCTGCAGGCCCGCCAGACACCGGGCGCGATCGACGATCGCCCGCGCGCACAGGTTGGCGATCAGCGTCGTCTTGCCCGTGCCGGGCGGGCCCTCGATCGGCGTGACCCGCTGCGAAAAGATCCGCTCGACCGCGGCATTCTGGGACGGAGTCAGCCGTCGGCCGCCCAGCGCGACGCCCGGCGGCGCAGTTCCCTCCAGCGACGGCTGTCCTCCCTCGAGCACGGCCGGCAGACAGCTCTCCGCGTCCAGCTTCAGCGACTCGTAATCTTTTCGAAGGTTGAACATGAAATCGGCGTCGAGGTACGTGTAGAGCGCCGCGGTATCCGCCACGGGCTCCAATCCCTCCGCGCGGTCTCCGGCCGCGGCGAGGTCATCGAGGAGATCGCCGGTCGTTTCGAGATCCATCTCCGCGATCCGCTCGCCCAGCACCTCATCTTCGGGCCGCTCCTTCCAGTACGTCTCGGGCTCGGCGCCGGGAATCGCGCCGCCGGAGCGGAGGGGCGACAGTCGCCTTGCCACGCGGACGTTCCCGCGGCCGTCTTCGAAAACATCCAGCGGGAAGACCCAGAGCGGCTTGAGAACGCCGCGCGTCGGATCGCGAAGGAGCGGGAACGCAAGCGCATAGGCCTGCCCCTCGAATTCGGTCGCGAGGCGCTCCTCCAGAAACTCGATCGTTTCGGCCGTCACGGGGATGGCGGGGCGGCCGCGGCGGTAGGCCTCGGGCCCCCTCAGGACCGCCGCCTCGACGGCGGCCCGCGCGGCGGGACCCTTGAGAAACACGTGCTGGCCCCGGTTTTCGGCGATTTCGAATCGGAGCGTTTCCAGGTGCTTCAGGACCGCCGTGTAGTGTCTGAGGACCCCGTCGGACATGGCATCAGTCTTCACCCGCTTTGGAATTTGTAAACCGTTTTCGGCCTGCGGCGTCTATATAATAGCGGACAAGGGTATGAGGTTCGCCAAGAGACTGGGGCCGGTTTTGGCACTGCCCCTCCTCCTCATCGCCTCGCCCGGGACCCCCCAGGACGACAAGAAGGAAAAGAGCGGCCCGGGCGCCGCCGACATCACTCCGGCGTGCCAGACCTCGATCAAGCGCGGAAGCGACTGGCTCATCAAGAACCAGAACCGCGACGGCTCGTGGGGGATCGACGGGATGGGCGCGCCCGACATCACCTGCACGTCGCTGGGCGCGCTCGCGCTCATGGCTCAGGGGAACACCGAGCGCGGCGGTCCGAACGGAGACGCGTGCGAGGCCGTGCGAAAGGCGCTCAACTACGTCCTCTCCAAGGCCAAAAAGTCTCGGGGCGACATCGCGGGCGGCGAAACCACGCTCATCCAGAGCAAGCTCGGTAAAAACGTCCACACGTTTTTCGCGACCGTGTTCCTCACCCAGGCGTATGGGCTCGGCGGGGCATGGGTCGGGAATCAGCCGGCGGACGAAATCCGCGAGGCCATCGCCAAGATGTCCGACACCATCTCCAAGTCCCAGGAGCCGGACGGGAGCTGGCACAAGGAGACGTTCGGCGCGCTCAAAGCGACGGCCATGGCGTGGCTCGCGCTCCGCTCCGCCCGCTCGGCCGGCATCAACGTCGGGAGCGCGTCGTCCGACAAGACCGTTCAATTCATCCGCAAGTCGTTCAACGCCTCGACCGGGTTTTTCGACATCAGCGGCAGCATGAGCCACAGCTACCAGCGCATCTACAACTCCTCGAGCTCGCTCCGGATCCTCTTCGGCATGGGCGAGGGGCAGTCGACCGAGGCTCAAAAGGGCGCGCGGGCCATCATCAAGGAACTCAAGGAAGGGGCGATGGCGTCGCAGTACCTGAGCGTCGAGGGCGAGGACTATCTGACGGCGGCGCTCATGAGCCAGGCGCTCATCCAGGACCGCGCCGGCCTGTGGAAGGAGTGGTTCCCGTTCATCCGCGAGGCGCTGATCAAGAAGCAGTCCGCCGAGGGGACTTGGACCGGCACGGCGTGCATCAGCGGCCGGATGTTCGCGACGTCGTGCTCGCTCATCTGCATGCAGGTGCCGTACCGGCAGCTTCCGATCCAGGAAGAGTAATCAGCCATCAGAGGTCAGCTGTCAGCCGTCTGTTGGGGGGCGACGCTCTGGCTAGGGGGATGCGACGATCCGGCGCCGAGGGACCCCGTGGCGGCCGGCCTGGAGTATCTGTTTTCGAAACAAGAGGCGGACGGCGCCTGGCGCGGCCAGTCGACGCCGCTCAAGTCGGGTCGCGCGCTGACGCCGTTCGTGCTGGCGTCGGTCGGGAGTTTTTCGGACGAGCGGCTGTCCCGGTGGAAACCGGAGACCGACCGCGCGTTGGCCGCCGTCCTGCAGGGCGTCGGCGAAGAGACCGAGTACCCGAACTATTCGCGGGCGCTGGCGATTCTCGCGCTCCAGCGCTTCCGGCCGCCGGGAGGGGAGGCGGCAGTGAGGCGGATGGCGAAAGAGCTCATCGAAAAGCAGATTCGACGTGCCGGCGACGACCCCCTTCACGGCGCCTGGGACTTGGGGGCGCCGGTCGTTTCGAGGCCGGACGTTTCGGTGACGGCGTTCGTGCTGGAGGCGCTCAAGGCGGCCGGCTCCCTGGAGGAACCGGTTCGCCAGGCCGCCCTGGCTTTTGTCGCGCGGTGCCGGGCCTCGGAGGGGGGATATTTCTTCACGACCGACCCGACCCAGTCTTTTCAGAACAAGGCGGGGCCGGACCGGGGATACGCGAGCGCGACCTCGGACGCGGTCCGATGCCTGCGCGCGTGCGGCGTTCCGGATGAGGATCCGCGCGTGGCCGCCGCGCTGGAGTGGCTGAGGCTGAATCCGTCGCTCGATTACGCGGCGGGGATTCCGCTCGAGATGCCGGAGCGCATCGGCGAGGGACTTCTGTTCTACTCGCTCTACGCGCGTCAGCGGGCCCGGGGAGACGTGCCGGGCCTACGCGCCAAGCTGGCGGCGCTTCAGCGCGAGGACGGCTCGTGGCGCAATCCGGTGGGCATCATGAAAGAGGACGATCCGGTTCTCGCGACCGCGCTCGCCCTGGGATCGCTCGCCGAGTGAACCCCCATCGTGGCCGCAATCCGCCTAACGCGGCCTGGAGACGGCAGCCTGATAGCCCGGCGGCATTCCTGCAGAGAATTGAGGGGACGTACGGGTCCCCTACTCGGGCTTGGTGTACTTGTAAAAGGTATCTCTGCTCTTCTTGTTCTTCTTGTTCCACGTTTCCCCCTCGATCACCTCGCCCGTGATCGTGGCCTGGCATTCCCAGAATTTGTTGTTGCACTCAAAGTAGACATTCTTGCCATCCTGCTTCCATGTCCCGTTCCGGTACGATTTGCCGCGGTAGCAGTAGGCAAGCACCCCCCCCTTTTCGAAACGGTAGGTGGTGACCACTTTTTCCATCGAATCCAATCCAACCCATTCTGTGTCCTTGAGATTGATCACTTTCTCCTCTTCGGGATCCTGGTCTGTCGCCGAAGCCCGGATGGCAACCAAGGTGAACAGCAAGCCCATCGCAGCCGCCATGCCGAACATTCGTTCACGATTCATTCTCTCCTCCTTCATGATCCGTGCATTTCAACGCCGGATCCGGAGTATCGCAAGTTGCGATGGAGCATTCCAGGCGCTGGGCGTACCTATGGTGAAATCCCGCATCTCCCTTGGCGCCAATTCGCACGGACTTTCTGGTCCGGCTCAGCCGCGAGCAAAGACGGCGGGAACCAGCGACGCGATCTCGGCCAGGACCCCCATCGCCCGAAGGTCCATGAAATCCACCATTACGTTCGTCCCGATCACCGGGCCGATCGCCGAGCCCAGCTCCTTGAAGACCCCCTTCGCTTCGGCCTGCTTCATCATCCGCGCGAACTCGATGCCGATCATGATGTGCTCGCGGCCGTCACCCAGGTCGGCCGTGAACAAATAGGCGCGGCGGACCTCCGGATACGACCCGCAACGGTCGCGCACCCGTTCCAAGAACTCGTCCGGCGGCGCCGCCTTGGGCGCCTTGAAGCTCAGCGGCCCCAGCTTGCTCACCGTGATCGTCTCGACGAACGCCCCCGACATCTCGGGCACCTGCCCCTCGGCCAGGGCGCGCAGCTCGCCCGGCAACAGCTGCCCTCCCACCGGCCCCGCCGGATTGATCGCCACCGACCGCACCTTGAGATCGACGGCGATCCGGAACAGCTCCCGCCCCGGCAGCCCGACGAACGAGCCGACTTTCTCCCCCCAGCGCCCGAGCGCCTCTTCGCTCGTGAAGGCCGGCAGCGTCGGCTTGCCCTCGTCGTCCTCGCCGATCACAAGCTCCAGGTCGGTGTCCTTTTCTAGTTTCCGCCAACCGCTCCTGCCGATCCGCCCGTGCGCGGGCACGATCAGGATGGCGCGGATCAGCTCCTCGTAGAGGCGGCGGCGGTTCGCCGAGGTGTCGCTCGACGTCACCTGCGTCATCGCCGCTTCGAGCGCGGGATTTTTCGGGGCGATCTCATCCTTTTTTGACATGCCCGATCTGCGTCAGTGTAGCACCGAAACGCGGTCAAACATCGGACGTACGTAGACGATCACGGCGGTCAACGCCAGCAGCCCGAGCCCCACCCAGGTCAGGATTGCGAAGACGTTGGTGGGGCGATTCTCCCGAGGCGTCGCCCGCGCCTTCCACGCGGCGACCGCCGCCAGCGCGGCCGGGGCCGCGCCCAGGACGAGCCCCGCAAAGAGCATCACGCCTCCGGGGCTGTAGGTCGGACGGTCCTCCGCGCGGTCGACGTAAAAGAGCACGAACGCGAAGACCGCCAGCAGCGCGACGCTGCCGACCGCGATCCACAGGATCGACCGCGCCCGGTCGATCACCGTCTGAACCTCTTTCGAAACCTGCCGGATCGTCCCCTCGACGCCTTCGCGGACCTCCCGGACCGACTCGGCCGCGCTGCGCGCCGCCCCGCCCACGATCCGCAGCACCGCCCCTTCGACCTCGGAAATCTTCGACGTCACCCGCTGATCGGCCCGGTCCACCAGGCCCTCCGCCTTGGCGTTCAGGTGATCGACCCGGTCCTGGGCCAGCCGATCGACGCGGTCGACCACCTCTTCGAGCCGACGGACGGCCCGGTCCAGCTGGTCCACGAGCTGCCGTACCGCCTCCTGAAAATCGCGTTTTTCCGGCTCAGCCACCCCCCTGTCTTAGCGCCGAATCACTAAACCCGCAAGCGCCGCGGCTTGTCACAATTTCGACCTTGTCAAAGTGGGAGGAATTCGAATGACCAGATACGCCTGGCTTGCCGCCCTGCTGCTTTCACCCTCGTGGGCTCTTGCGCAAGACCCGCCGGAGCAGAGCCCTAAGGAAGAGGTCGCCAAAGCGGCGAAGGAGACGGGAAAACTCGAGAGTTACTCGTTCAAGGTCGAGATCGACGTTCAAGGGGGACCCGGCGGCGCGTTGGGCGAGCGCCCGCCCGTCGAGGGTCGCTACAACAAGAATGAGGGGCTGTATGTGAAGATCGGCGACTATCTGGAGGTCGCCCGAAAGGGGAAAAAGCTGGCGATCAAGCGGCCCGACAGCGACTGGGAGGAGTTCAAACCCCGCGGCGGCGGTGGCGGCGGCGGCGGCGATCCGGCGCCCGGCGCCGGCCAGATGGAAGAATTTTTTGCGCAGATCAAGGCGCCGCATGAGGAGATGGACGGTTTCGAAAAGCGCTTCAAGGCGATCGAAAAGACGTCCGAAACCGAGCGCATCGGCAAGGAGGACGCGCGCCTTTACAAGGGCGACCTCACCGACCAGGGCGTCAAGGACAGCCTGCCGTTCAAGGGGTTGATGGACGGGATTCTCCAGTGGATCCCCAACGCCCAGCTCAGCGGCAGCGCCAAGGCGTGGATCGGCGAGAACGGTCGCATCCTCAAGTACGAGGTCGTCACCACGATCAGCGGCGACTTTAACGGCAACGAGTTTACGGTCGACTTTACCCGGACGATCGGTTTATCCGACGTGAACGACACCAAGGCGGAGATTCCGGAGGAGGCGAAGAAAGTCATCGAGACCGAGAGCGCCAAGCCCAAGGAAGACAAGAAGCCCGAGGATAAGTAGCCCTCTCCGATCGGGGCGGCCGCCGGGTTAGAATCCCGCGGAGGGCTCGTCGGCGGGCGGAGGCTCGGCCGGGCCGGCCGGCTCGGAAAGGTGGGTCGCGACGTCGAGTTTTCCGTCCTTGAGGAAGACCCTGACCTCGCCGACCCCGCGCCCGAAACTTTCGAAGGCGGCGCGCTCCAGGAGCTTGCCGAGCTCCATTTCGAGCCCCCGCGCCCCGACGCGCCGCTCCACCGCCCGCGTCACGATCCGCTCCACGACCTCGGGCTCGACCTTGAGGACCAGCCCCTCCCCCCGGAATTCCTGGATGTACCGCGGTAGCGTGTTGTCCAGGAGGATGCTCTTGAGCGTGTCGCCCATCAGCGGCCCCAGCGCCACGACCCGGGTGAACCGGGCGATCAGCTCCGGCAAAAAGCCGTAGTTCTGAAAGTTCGTGATGTCGCCGATTTCGCTCGAATCCAGCTCGTACGCGATCTCCTCCACCTTCGCACCCGAGGGTTCGCCGTACCCGATCCGCGGGCGGTCCTGCGACACGAGCCCCTTGAACCCCGAAAAAGCCCCGCACGCGACGAACATGACGTCGTCGGTCATCATTCTCACGTGGCTGGAGTAGTAGGTGTTGTTGTATTCGAGCGGAACCTCCACGACTGTCGAGCTCAGCAGCTTCAGCAGCTCCTTCTGGACCCCATAGCCGGCCACGTCCTTCGTCGTCCCCTGCCCCTCGAAACGCGCCACATTCTGGGTGGACGCCAGCTTGTCGAACTCGTCGATGCACACGACGCCGACTGACGCGCGGGCCGCGTCGTCTCCCGCGGCCTTGATGAGCGACGTGAGGATCGTGATGACGTCGCGGCCGACGTAGCCTGTTTCGGTGAACCCCGTGATGTCGATGATGACGGTCGGCAGCTTGAGGACCTCGCGGAACAGCAGCTCGACCATGAAGGTCTTGCCGCACCCCGTCGGGCCCATCATGAGGACGTTCGTCTTGGGCGGCAGCTGAAAGCGCTCGACGCGCCCCACGTAGATCTGCTTGATGCGCCGCAGGTGCCGGTACGCGTGCAGGCACACGGCGCGACGCGCCTCCTCCTGCGAGCGGTAACCCAGCGCCTCGAGCCGCTCGAACATTTCGCGCGGCGTCAGCGCCGGGATCGCCTCGACGAACCGCGCGACGTCGTCCTCTTTGCGGAGGTAGCGGGGGTTCGGCATCCGACTACCAGTATAGCTGAGAGCGGCGAGCTACGAGCCGCGAGCTGCGCGCTGCTCGTCGCTCGTCGCTCCTACGCCCTACCGTGTCCAGGACTGAAGCACAGAGGGGACAGAGCCGCCCCAATAGGGCGCCCCTACCATTATTCTCTCGTAGCTCGCAGCTCTATCCCACCGGCATCGCTTTATAGTCGAATTCCCGGCACCAGCGGCTGCGCGCGCGGCCGCGGAGCTCGGCGTATTCGAGCAGCCGCCGGCGGAACCAGGGCCAGTCCCGGCACTCTTCGACGACGGCGTCCACGACGCTCCAGCGGATGAGGCCCGCGCGCGCCAGCCAGGCATGGAACGCGGGGAGCGCGCTGAGCGAGCGGTAGACGAAATCGAGGTTCGGGTTCACGACGGTGCGCGGGTAGTAGTTGCCCAGGAAGCGTCGCACGACCTGCTGGCCCGGCTTTACCTCCAGCGGCGTCATCAGGTAGTACATCAGCAGATAGTCGCAGTATTCGCGGCAGACGTTTTCGAAATCGCACGCGGTTTCGGCGTCCATGTCGAATTCCTCGGCGGCATGGTCGCCGAAGGCCTCCACGAGCGCGTAGAGCTTCACTTGCAGCTCCGCGCCGCGCTCGTCCGACCACTCGTGGCCCGGGTACGCCAGGGTTTCGCGGGTCAGGGGCCAGCCCATCCACGCGGGGCGCTCATCGGGCGGCAGGGCGTCGGCGCGCGACACGTACCGGGGATTGACGCGGGGCTCGATCGCGGACTCGAACGGGTTGCGGCAGGCGACCATGGCCTTGAACGCACGGCGCATCTCGTCCAGCTGCCGGTAGAGCGTAGAGTATTCCTCGGTCGAAAGCGGCTCGGCGTGCGGCTCCGTCGGCACGGCCTGCTCGAAACAGCAGAACTCGGACGGACGTCCGCTGCCGCACGGGCAGGCGTCAGCGTTTCCCTCGTTTCTCTCCATACCCTGTCCCCCTTGGGTCAAGGAAGTTCCTCTTTCCTGACCCAACCCCAGTGTACCCGCCGGAGGATACGGCGCAAGATTCCGCAGATTTACCTGGCGAGCGCCTTTCGTGAACTTCAGCTTACCGTGACCTCGGTGCCTCCGTGGTTGGGTTTTCTGAAGATCCTACTTGCCGCCGAGCGCCTTTTCGACCCGGCCCTTTTCGGCCAAGATCTGCTTCCCCGCCGGAGTGTCGCCCGCATCCGGATACGCGAAAAACACGGCCTCGGCCAGGTCCAGGCCCTTGAAGAGCTGCCGCTCGTGCGGCGCCCCGGCCGCCTTGAGCAGCTCGGCGTACCGCTGCCGCGCCAGCATTTCATAGTAAGTCGATTTGAGCGACAGCTCCTTCACGAACGGGTCCGCCTTCCACTGCTTGTCCTTCATCAAGTTGCGGCCCTTGGGGAGGAACTCGAAGACCTTCTCCCACGCGCGGGTCGCTTCGATAAAGTTGCCCGGGTCGGCCCGCCGCGCGACAAGCTCCACCGCGCGGCCCATGTACACAGCCGCGTCCAGCGCCCACACCCAGGTGTCGTAGTTGATCATGAACGCCCGAAATTCCTCCTCCATCTTCGCGGCGCGCGCCTTGAGATCGCCCAGGCGACCCTCCTGGTCCGACACCGACAGCAGCAGGTGGTACGTCCCCGAAAAGTAGAGCAACTCCGCGTACACCCGGAACCGCTCCAGCTCCTCCCCCTTGTCCGGGTCGCGATTCGCCTCGGCCATCGCCTTCACCCGGCCAATCACCTCCCGCGCCGCGCCCACCGCGCCGGTGAACAATCCCTCCGCTTTTTCCGCCTGCTCGGCATGCAGGCACTTCCGGCCCATCGTGATCTGGACGTTCGAG